>ERZ809074.68-NODE-68-length-159494-cov-14.187388_pt1 | contig 159494 bp, 135 predicted proteins | sample MGYA00520795_ERZ809074 | MGnify/ENA primary metagenome ERZ809074 (study PRJEB31570, sample SAMEA3212989) | Homo sapiens | biome: human-gut; feature: human gut; material: fecal | place: Sweden | collected 2011 ... | reverse complement strand
TTTGACCTAAAAGCGCTTTCACCTATTAAGTACGTTTTTTGAGGCGATGGTCTTATAATTAATAAAAAGTCGTGAATCTTTTTATCAAATAAAAATAATTGTTTTTCTAACTATATCATATTTCCACATTTCTTTCAATTCCTACAGAAAATGTCGTAAAATTATTTCAATGCATTCAATATAGGAGTTGAAAATATGAGAACATACACCCAAGAAGAAAAGCAAGCGGTCATTGACCGTGTTATATCCGGTGAGCTGTCGACGCATATCCTCGCCGACACCGGCATACCCAAGAGTACATTTTACGGTTGGTTACGAGCTTACCGCGAGGAACAGGAAGCCGATAACCGAAGGACAGTCAGTATCCGCAATTTTCATTTGCTTGAAAACAAAGTCGCACGTTTGGAGAGCATTGTTGAAATTCTTAAATCTGCGCCCTGCACACCCAAGGCACCTTTGAGGCAAAGGCTATACGCTGCCGAACAGCTTTACGGCAAATACAATGTGCACGTGATCTGTGATGCTTTCGATATTCCCCGCGGAACATTTTATAACCACGTACTTCGCAACAAAAAGGATAACACGTGGTATGCGAAACGCCGTGAAGAATTACGGCTTCGTATCCAGGAAATCTTTGATGAAAGCAATCAAGTATTCGGTGCTGCTAAAATTGCGGCAGTTATGAAAAGCGAAGGGTTCAAAATCAGCAACGAAATGGTGCGCACACTTATGCGTGATATGGGTTTGGTCAGTATACGGCAAAGTGCCAAGAAACTATACGAGGACGAGGGGCGTAAATATAAAAACCACCTTAACCAAGAGTTTGACACGTGCAAGCTGAATGAAGTGTGGGTCAGCGACGTTACATATTTCAAGTACGGCGAAAATGCTTATTATATCTGCGTAATCATTGACCTGTTCTCGCGCATGGTCGTGGGATATAAGATCAGCAAGACCAACAGCACACAGCTTGTAAAATCAACCTTTCAAATTGCATATAAAGCACGTCAGCCGGATTCAAGTTTGGTTTTCCATACCGACCGTGGCAGCAACTACCGATCCAAAACAATGAATGATTATATGCGGTCTCTGAACATCACACACTCCTTTTCACGTGCGCATGTGCCGTATGACAATTCCGTAATGGAATCGTTCTTTGCTTCTATGAAACGGGAGGAGTTATATCGCACCAAGTATCGCTCGGAATCAGACTTTCGAAGTGCGGTGGACAAGTACATGATTTTCTATAATACCAAACGCCCGCACAAGAAATTGCAATACAAGACTCCCGAACAGAAAGAAGAAGAATATGCCTTGAAACTGAAGGATTTCTGAGACACGTGCAGACAGACTAAAGGGTTCAAAAAGGTTTGTTTTTAATTTTCCGGATTGCCAAATCCGAGTTATTCGTTTTTTAGTCCGACTGACAAAAAGAAAATGCGACCTCGAAAAGCCGCATAAATACTGGATTTTATAATAAAAACACCATTGACTCCGAACTTAAGGGTTCAGATTTCAATGGTGTCTTTATATGGCAGGGGCAGAAGGACTTGAACCCTCGGCACGTGGTTTTGGAGACCACTGCTCTACCAACTGAGCTATACCCCTATATTAAATTGGTGGGCCATCAGGGACTCGAACCCCGGACCGACCGGTTATGAGCCGGTTGCTCTAACCAACTGAGCTAATGGCCCTCGTCGTTTAACAACGCTTAGATATTTTACCAAACTAAAAGAGAAAAGTCAATACATAATTTCACTTTTCTTGTATTTTTATCTGCAGAATCATTGTAACCCTGAATTTTTGATTACTTTCAAGCCAGCTGAAGAATTATAAATCATTGCCAAAAAAGGATTTACTGTTTATCACCGCCTCTTGCAGTAAGGTGCATTATATTTGAGTTCTAATTATGCCCGTTTTTCAAGAGCATCAAACAAGTCCTCCGCTTTATAAAACTTTATTATTAACTAACAGTTTAAATTGACCTTTTGTCAATAGTTGGATTAGAAAACAGAAAAACAAAAGTAATGAGGCAGTGGCGATTTTTTCGTCACTGCCCTGTTTCTTTAAATAAATATTCAAAAAAGCGTTGTATATCAAATAATCTTACAAAACCGGAGCTTTTATCTGATCCGGCTCCGACATAAACAGTCCCGCCGATACAAGCTTATCGACATCGTAACTGTCAATTTTTCCGTCACGGTTTAGGTCTGCAGCGGCAAGCACCGCCCTTTGAGGAGACAACATTCCGGATGCGATAAGTTGAGCCCAAACAGCGTCTCGTCCGTCATGCAGTCCGTCTCCGTCGAGGTCGCCGAAAATAACGACGGTATATTCTTTAATGCTTTTGTCCGGATATGTTACCTTAACAACAGTCCCCGTGCCGATATATTCTCCCTTCACGGTCAGTGATATTTCAGCGTAATCGCTTGAAAAGTATTCTCGGAATTTATCGGAGGTAATGCCTTGCTTTAACCCGTAAATAATCGAATCATCAGCAGAGCAATTGTGGGCAAACCGCTTGATTACCGTTTTCTCCGTTTCACCGCAAACGGTGCAGGTGCGTATACTTTCGCCGTCTGCGGCTGCAGTCGGCTCTTTTGTGACCGTCGGAGCACTCCATATGTGGTCATTCGGATTTTCACAACCGATAAGTGCCGTGTAAGCTTTGATCCTGCCGACATAATAACCGAGAGTGTACCAGTTATCACCGCTCGGAACGTAAGAAAGATCCTTGCGGTCTCGGTATCCGGTGACGATTTTTGCGTCACCGTTATTGTTTGAAACCCTGACAATAACAGAAAACCATTCACCGTTTTCAAGCCTCACGGGTTCGTTGAGCTCAACCGTCACATATCCGCCGTGTTCAAAAAATTTCGTTGTTTTGCCGGCAGAAGCTCCTCCCGAAACAGGGACATTACTCTGTCCGTTGTACGGTGCGTCCAAATTCTTGATTATTTCGGTTTCAACGGTTATGTTCTCTCCCTGAACAGCAACATTAACTGCTTTTAAAAACTCGGACTTTCCGTTTGTTCCTCCTTTTTTGGCTTGATAGACATTAGCTATACACTTATCTTTTCTCAATGAAAAATCTTCAAGGTTGCCGTCGTAGCAATAGTTGAAATCATACTTATCCTTGGGTGCATAGGTGAAAGCGTATGCGCTCGAGCTGGTGTTGTCATAGGAGAGCCAGAAATACTCACAGGAACTGTAACTGTTCTTTACAAGCCATCCTCCGTTCTGCGAAGCGCCGCCGGGGATGAATTTTTTGGCAGGAATATTGTCGTTCCAGCCGACAATTGTGCAAGCGTGGGGTGAACTGGATGAACCCGACTCGTTTTTCGGATTATAGTACTCGCATTCACGCATATTGTTATATTGAAAAGTGACTGCGCCGTACTGTGCAATCGCCTTTTTAATTGCGAGAATCCCTTCTGCGGGATTTGCTTTGTTCTCCGGAATATAGAAAGCGTTTTCAAATCTGTAAGTAGGGTTTTCAAACGGATTTATATTCGCCTGACTGCCTGAAACGGGTCCCCACCAAAGAGAAAAAATCTTAGCGATTTTAAGAGGATTACCTGTTGCCTTGGTGTAATCGACGGACTGCCAATCGCCGTTGGTGTTTCCGAGAGGGTCGGATTCTCTTCTGTAGATTCTGTAAGCTGCCGCAACCGGGTTAAAAGAAAGGCTGTTTTTGTCAACGTCGGGGTCAATGCCGAGACGCAAGATACTTGTTTCGGAAGCCGCAATCGAAGAATAAGCCCAGCAGAGATTACTGGTGCCCTGATCCTTAACGGGAGTAACAATTCCGTATTCTCTGCCGTCATACACGGACATTTGCATTATTTCTTCCGCAGTCGGAATTGTCGCCTGTTTCGCCGAAATGCTCGGCATAACGCTGAGCATAAGCAAAACGGTTACAACAATCAATGATATAACTCTGTTTTTCATCAGGTGCATCACTTCGCTTTCCTTCAATTTTTTTCATTATACCCTAAAACAAACAAAAAAATCAACCCGTTTGAGCAATTTGTGTAAACGTTTTCTTGACATGAATTCGGCTAATTGATATAATATAAAAAATTATAAAATAGGTAAGTTTTGATTTAATTAAAGGATTTGATATAAATGAGAAAAACAAAAATTATTTGCACGATCGGCCCTGCATGCCGCAATGAGGAGACTTTGACTGCCATGATCAGGGTGGGAATGAATGTTGCAAGGCTCAATTTTTCGCATGGAACGCATGCCGAGCATCTTGAAACAATTGATATGTTGAAAAGAGTCAGAAAAAAGCTCAACGTGCCGCTTGCAATTATGCTTGACACAAAAGGTCCAGAGTACCGCATCAGAAGCTTTGAAAACGGTTCCGTATTTCTCAATGACGGTGATGATTTTACGTTTACAACCGACCAAATTGTCGGAAATGAGCATAAGGTTTCGGTCAGCTATCCCGGCCTTGCGGACGAGCTTTCGGTCGGCGATACAATTCTTCTCAACAACGCTTTGCTCAATTTTGAGGTCGTCTCGATTGACGGACATGACATCAACTGCCGTGTTGTTTCGGGCGGTGAGCTTTCCAACAACAAGAGCATGAGCTTCCCCGGAAAGACACTCAAGCAGAAATATGTCAGCGAACAGGATCGCTCCGATATACTTTTCGGCATTGAAAATGATGTTGATTTTATTGCTTGCTCATTTGTTTCCTGCAAGCAGGATCTTCTTGATATCAAGGCAGTCATGGGAGACAGCGTAAACAGAATTGATCTTATCGCGAAGATTGAAAACCGTACGGGAATCGACAACATTGATGATATCTGCACCGAATGTGACGGAATCATGATTGCACGAGGCGATATGGGTGTTGAAATACCGTTCGTGGAGCTGCCGATAATTCAGAAAGCGCTTATCACAAAATGCCGACTGCTCGGCAAGCGTGTTATCACAGCCACAGAGATGCTTGAATCAATGATTCACAATCCGAGACCGACGAGAGCCGAGACCTCAGACGTTGCCAACGCTGTTTATGACGGAACAAGCGCGATCATGCTTTCGGGCGAGACTGCGGCAGGCAAATATCCCGTTGAGGCGGTTGACACAATGGCACGAATCGCAATGCAGACCGAGAAAAACATAAACTATACAAAGCGCTTCGGCACAACCGAATTCAGAATCAAGAATCCTGTTGATGCAATTTCTCACGCAACCTGCGGAATGGCAATCGATTTGAACGCAAAGGTTATTGCCGTTTGCTCCCTTTCGGGAATGACGGTCAGAATGGTTTCCCGTTTCCGCTCGCCTGTTGATATCATGGGCATGACGGTCGACAAAAAGACGTGGCGCAAGCTTTCAATGTCATGGGGTGTAACTCCCGTGCTCTGCGAGACATACGAATCAACCGACGTGCTTTTCTATGCGGCAAAGAACAAGGCGATTGCGACATTCGGACTTGAATCGGGTGACAGAATTATTGTCACGGGAGGCATGACGAACGGCGTTTCTGGCAATACAAATCTAATCAAAGTTGAAACGGTAGGATAAAATAAAGAGATGCGGCGAAAATCGTCACATCTCTTTTTTCTTCTGCCGCCCATAGGTTAAATTTAAGTGAGTGCTTACGGCGGTGTTGATAATAAATTTAATAATTACTTCATCTTCAATGTCCGCAAATATGCTTTCTTTTCGTCTGTGATTCTATAGCTTTCTATTGCTTTTTGAATCGTCTTGTTGTGTGTCTGTTTTTCGAGACGCCTGCTTTCGATATAGGGAATTATTTCGTTATAGTTTTTTGCAAGTGCAGTTGCAAAGTACCACGCAATCATCATCTTGACATAGTATTCCTCACGTGTGACTGCGCAGACGCGTTCGGCACATTCTGCTTTAAAACTCTCGCCGAGGAAAAAGTCCATCAGCATTTTTATTCCGAACCGGACGGCATACGGATTATCAGAGCCGAGCCAGTCGGGGATTTTCGAGTAAAGCTCCGGCAGATGCTTTTTGAAAACGGGAATTCGCATCATATCGCAGGTCGCCCAGTTGTCGACAAACGGAAGAAATTTATCAAGCAGTTCTATTGCTTTTCCGTAATCCTTTTCAAAGCCGATCAAAGCGGCATGCACGTTGTTTTCTTCATAATACTTGTGCGGAAGAATTTTTAAATAGCTTTCGTAATCGCCGCTTTTGTAAAACTCTTTTGCAAACTTTTTCAGTTGCGGCGAGCGCACACCGATGACAGTTTCTTTGTCAATCGTCGGCATCAGCGCTGCATGAAAATCACGGTACTTTTCGTCCTGCAATTCAAATAATTTTTCTTGAACATATTTTTCAATCTCATTCATTTTTATCAGACACTCTCTAAAAAATCTTCAATTGCTTTCACTCTTTTTTGAAGCGAAAAATCATTGGCACGTTTCTTTTCCTCGTTACTGAATTTTTCGAGAAGCGACGGATTTTCCAAAACTTTTTTCATCGCATTGTAAAGACCGTCCTCGGAGTTTTCACAGATAATTCCACATTCGTTTTCGCCGAAAATTTCTCTCATGCCCGAGCATTCGGTCGTGATAACAGGCACGCTCAATGCAACCGCTTCACTGACTGAGGTGCTGTAGCCCTCGGCATATGACGAGCAAACATAGACATCGGAGTGTGCAATATATTTATACGGATTCGTTTGAAAATCAAGAGTTTTTATTGTATCACCGAGCTTTTTTTCGACAATTATTTTTTTAATATATTCTTTTTCTTCGCCGTCACCCATTATGAGAACCGAAAAAATTTTTTCGTCATTTTTCAGCCTTTCGCAGACATTTACAAAGCGCTCAAAACCTTTAACCTTTACAAAGCTTCCTGCAAGAATGAACTTCATTCCGTTGCCGAAATCAAAATTGTTTTTCTCTTTGCTCTTTTCAATTATGCTGTCAAAATCAATCGGGTTATAGAGCACATGAACCTTTTTTGCCATGCCGTATTTTTGAATGAACGCCTCTTTCATTGTTTCGGCTACGCAGACGATTGCATCAAAATTTTCGTAGCACTTTTTTTCTTCCTCTGCTGAGCCGAAAATTATCTCGCTCCACGGGTTTACTATCATATCGGTATGAACCCATGCGATTTTTTTGCAGTTTCTTTTTTTTGAGTTGCCGATAATTTTTGTTGAATATCCCTCGCAGAAGGCGACCTCAACATCATAGCTTCCTTTGATATAATTCTTCCTTACAAATTCGGGAGAGGCAAGCAGAGACGCTTTGATTTTTAACTTGTTAAGAATTGATTTTGCGCCTGAGGACGGTTTTTTTACCATGCAGCGGTGATTGGCGTGCGATTTGATGATATCCGTGTAAACCTCGCCGTCGGTCTCGGTGAAAACATCGTATTTATTTTTTGTGTTCTCAATGAACGTTGCAAAAATTCTTTCCGCACCGCCCCGACCGAGCGATTCGATAAAAAACAAAACAGATCGCATAACGACATCTCCGTTGATTTGATATTTAAATTATATAAAATATAAATGCTTATGTCAATGAAAAAAAGACTGCGCCGAGTGACGCAGTCTTTGAAAATATGTGATTATTTGTACATCGGGCCGTAAACCTGGCATGCACGGTAGTCCTGACCCTCTTTGTCCATACCGAAATAGTTCCAGTTTGCCGGACGGAAGATCTTCTCCTCGGGAACGTTGTGAAGAGAAACGGGAATACGAAGCATTGAACACATTGTTATGAGATCTGCACCGATATGGCCGTATGTAGATGCGCCGTGGTTTGCGCCCCAGTTGTTCATGAGGTCGTAAGCCGACTTGAAAGCACCCTTGCCGTTGCAGATCGGAGTGAACCATGTGCAGGGCCATGTGTAGTCTGTTCTCTTCCAGAGAGCGTCTGTTACGTCCTCGGGGAGACCGACATAGTAGCCTTCGCAGATCTGAATTGTCGGTCCGATACCCTTAACAAGGTTGATACGGATCATTGTTGCGGGCATCTCGTTCTTCGTAACGAAGCGTGAGGAATATCCGCCGCCACGGAAGTAACCGTTATCGGCTGCGTTCCATGTTGTGGCTTTGAGCATCTTGTCAACATCCTCGTCGGTTACGTCATACCAAGGCTTCATGCAAGCTTCGCCCTTGTCGTTCTTCAGCTCGCCGCAAGCGTCAAGACATGAGGCGCCGGAGTTGATGAGGTGGAGGAATCCGCCTGCCTCTTTTGCGTGACCCTCAAGCTCATAGCCTGTAACTCTCTTAACGGATTCCGCACTCCAGTGAGTACGAACGTCGGAGAACATTGACGGCTGGTTTGTGAGGAGCTTCTCAAAGAGCATTGAAATGCCGTTGAGAACATCGTTCTCTGTTGCAAGGATGTAAGGCTCTCTTACGCCGTCCCAGTCAAACGAGGTGTTGAGAAGTGCCTCGGCAAAGTCTGCATTCGGCCAATGGTCTGTCCACTGACGCTGACCCTGGAAGCCTGCGGCAATAGCATTGTGACCTGCCATCTCTTCCTCTCTGCCCTTGGGAAGATTCTTGTTGCCGTTCATGAGATCCTTGATGATGCACATCATCTTGACCGTGAACTCCCAATCCTTTTCCTTCTGCTCGTCCGATTTTCTTACGAAGTCGGGGTTCTTATCAAATCCCTCGGGGCAATGCTCCTTTGTCCACTTGTAAGCCTTCTTGTATTCTTCCTCGTCATAGATGTTTTCTTCCATTCGGCGGAGGATTTCAACCTCGTCAACGGACTCAACTCTCATGCCGAGATATTCCTCGATGAAATCGGGGTCGATTGAAGAACCTGCGATACCCATGCAGATCGAACCGATCTGAAGATATGACTTGCCCTTCATTGTCGCAACTGCAACAGCGGCACGTGCAAAGCGAAGAAGCTTTTCCTTAACATCTTCTGTGATATTCTCGGAATCGTCAGCCTCCTGAACCTCTCTGCCGTAGATGCCGAAAGCCGGGAGACCCTTCTGAGCATGAGCTGCAAGAACGGATGCAAGATAAACTGCGCCCGGACGCTCTGTTGCGTTGAAGCCCCAAACGCCCTTGATTGTGTTAGGATCCATGTCCATTGTCTCGGAACCGTAGCACCAGCAGGGAGTTACGGAAAGAGTAATGGCAACGCCCTCTTTCTTGAACTGCTCGGCGCAGGCTGCCGTCTCGGCAACACGACCGATAGTTGTGTCGGAGATAACGACCTTAACGGGCTCGCCGTTTGAATACTTGAGGTTCTCCTCAAAGAGATTCTTGGCCGCCTTAGCCATGCCCATTGTCTGATCCTCAAGAGACTCTCTGACCTTAAGAGGTCCGCGTCTTGCGTCGATGATAGGACGGATACCGATTACGGGGTATTCGCCCAGATATCTGTTTTCTGCCATATAAAATTCATCCTTTCGTTGAATTATTTTTTATATAAATCTGCAAGCAGATTTTTAACTTAATATGTTAATCAACTGAAGTGTAAGTTTTTGTGATAATGCCGTTTTCGTCATATTCAAGGACATAGGTCTTATGCCATAAACCGGAGACGCCGACATCGTATGTTATTTTATTAGACCCGTCTGCGGATGTTTCATCCGTTCCCTTGCCGAGCAAGTCTTTAACCTCATAAGTTTTCATTCCTACAATTTTGTGCTTTTCTTCAAGATCGTCAATCATGTATTGACGGCCTTGCACATAATTTGAATAGTTTTTCCATTTTGCGGAGTCAAATGTTTTGTATTCTATGTTGACTACTATAGTGTTTGCCAAGAAAAGAATGGGTACAATGAAAACAACCAGTGCTGCGGATATTATTACACAGAGCTTTCGTTTCTTTTTATTGAACATCGCAAAGCACAGGGCAGCAAAAGCAGCCGCAAGCATTACGGAAGGTATTAATTTGCCGATAAAGCTGAATTTTCCGTAGCTAATTGCATCTCCTGCCAAAAACACAGAGTCTATAAAACAAACAGCGATAAAGAGTATAACGAAAACTGTCAAAAGAATTATTTTAATTGCAGCATTTGATTCTTTTACCTTTTTCATTTTATCCCCTCCTTGCATCATTAGTTGTTTCAACTTTTGTAACCTTACCGTTTTTGTCATAAGTGATTACGAGTTTTTTATATCCGGGGAATTCCTGACCGACTTCATAATAGAAAGTGTTACTTTCAAACAGTTCATAGCAATCAAATCCGAGAATGTCTTTGACCTCTCTAATGTCCATTCCGACAAAATTGTTTTTATTGGTAATATCGTCGATCATGTATTGACGGCAGTTGTAATATTCGGGGTCATTCCAGATCTCTTGATTAAAGGTCTGATATTCCTTGGCAACAATAACGGTATTAGCTATGCTGAGTGCAGGGATAATGCCGATTACAAGGAGAAAAGAAACTATTCCGCCGATAAGTCTTTTCTTCTCAGCAAAAATTGCAATGCAAGTGCAAAGATACGCCAAAACAAGAATAACGGCGGCAATTATTTCTCCGAGATATCCGTATTTTCCTGAGCTTATCGCAGGACCGATAAAGGACAGCTTCGCTATATAATAAATTCCGCAAAAAATTCCAGCGAACAAAATCGCTAAGAGAATTTTAAGAGTGATTTTTAAGCTTTTTTTCATTCTTATCCCACCCCTATATCGTCAGTTGTATAAAACTTTGTGACCTTGCCGTTTTTGTCATAGCTGATAACAAGAAATTTATAAGCTCCGCCGATTCGGTGATAGTATTCCCGTCCGTAATTTGACGGTCCCCAACTTTCCAAATCAAGCAATTTATCAACCTCTGAAATATCCATTCCGACAAGATTATATTTTTCTTCAAGGTCGGGTACCATGTATTGTAAAAGATTCGGATGTATTTGAGCTGTTCTGTTCCAATTTTCAGGTGAAAATTCCGTGTACGGCTTTGCACACAGCTTATCGGTTACATCTAACAGAGGGAAAAACGAAGCGATAAGTACGGCGCAGGCTATCAATGCAATTACTCTTTTGACTTTGCCTGTTTTGCCGAACAGTGCAAGTGCAAGCAAAGCGGCAGATGCAACAAGAACGGTGGCAAGAATAATCTTGCCGATATATCCGTACTCGCCGTAGTTTAACGAATCGGCTGCCAACAGAAAACAAAACAACAAATATATTCCGATGCAAGCAACACAAAAGACCGATATGGCAAGAAATTTAAGTGCGGAAACAATTGATTTTTTATCTCTTTCAGTCATATTCAATCACCCTTATAGTCCCGTACCTGCAGTTCTGTTAAACTACCTTGAGAAAATCCTCATAAGCCCCTGCCCACTTGTCCGTGTCCTTCGGCTCAAAGGTTTTAAGCTCGGAGGAGTCGGCAACGATTTTTCTTGCCTGTCCGATATTTTTAACAGAACCGTCGGACATGAGCTGAACGGCAACGTTGCCCATAACGGTGGCTTCGATCGGACCTGCTTTAACCGTGCGGTCACAGGAGTTTGCCGTCATCTGACAAAGCAGACCGTCCTTTGTGCCGCCGCCGATAACGTGAATAACGGGGTAGTCACGCTCCGTACATTCGCGAAGCTTTTCAAATGTAAGCCTGTATTTCATTGCAAGACTTTCGTAGATACAGCGCATGATTTCGCCGACCGTTTCGGGAACGTACTGACCCGTCTTGCGGCAGAATTCACGCACACGCTCGGGAATGTTTCCGTGAGGAACAAACTCGGGAGCGTCCGGGTCAATGAAGCACTTGAACGGCTCTGCGGCAAGCGCAAGCTTTTCGAGGTCGGCATAGGAATATTCCTTGCCCTCCCGCTTCCATTGGCGGCGGCTCTCCTGGATGAGCCAAAGTCCGATTATGTTCTTGAGGAAGCCCGTCGAACCGTCAAAACCGCCCTCGTTCGTGATGTTTATGTTCATTGAAGTCTCATTGACTATCGGCTTGTCAAGCTCTGTGCCGAAGAGCGACCATGTGCCGCTCGAAAGGAAAGCAAAATCGCCGTCCTCGCACGGAACGGAGGTGATAGCCGACTGAGTGTCGTGACCGCAGACGGAAATAACGGGAACAGGATCAACGCCGCATTCCTCGCAAACTTCCTTCGAAAGCTCGCCGAGAACCGTGCCCGGCTGAACGAGCGGAGCAAAGACGGATTCTTTAATTCCGAAAGCATCAAGAATTTCCTTTGACCAGGTTCTTTTATCAAGGTCAATGAGCTGTGACGTGGAGGCTATCGAATATTCGGCACACATTTTGCCCGTGAGCATATATCCGAAAAGGTCGGGCATAAAGAGCATTTTGTCTGCACGCTCAAGCATCCACGGTCTGTATTTTTTAAGTGAAATAAGCTGAAAAAGGGTATTCAGCTCCATGAACTGAATTCCCGTAATGCCGTAAAGCTTTTCTTTCGGCATAGTCTTGAATGCCTCGTCAACAAGTCCGACGGTTCTTGCGTCACGGTAGTGAACGGGATTTTCCATCAGCTTGCCTTCGGAGTCGATAAGTCCGAAATCAACGCCCCATGTATCGATTCCGATTGAATCAAAGCCTCCTGCGATTTTTGCTTTGATAATTCCCTGCTTGATCTCATAAAAAAGGCGCAGAACATCCCAGTACACCGTACCGCCGACACTTACAGGGTCGTTTGAGAAACGGTGTACTTCTTCAAGTGTGATTTTATCGCCGTCGAAGCAGCCGATTATTGCTCTGCCGCTTGAGGCGCCGAAGTCAAAGGCTAAAACTCTTTTAGTCATTTATTACAACACCCTTTTGGAGAATAATATTAGCATAAATTGCAGTCTCGCCCGTTGCAACGATTGCAAAAGCGTTCTTTGCCTTATCGTAGAAGTCAAAACGCTCAACAAGTCCGATATTCTTATCGCCCTCGTTTTTCTCAACGATCTCTTTGTATGTAGCCCAGATCTCGGGACGGTTGTCGGGATCGCCGTTATCCATGAGGGAAACGGGAGCGTCAACATATGTGTCAAGCGGCATAAGCTTGAGTATAGCGTCGAGAATTTCGGGAACGCCGTGACCGTCAAGGCGAACAAGACGCTGAGCATTTGTGGCTGCCGGGAAATTGCCGTCGCCGATTACGATGTAGTCGCCGTGACCCATCTCCATGAGGATTTTAAGAAGCTCGGGTGAAAGTATCGAAGGTATGTTTTTAAGCATAATAATATACTCCTTTTATCTATATTTAGTTTATTATAACTGATGTTTAAAGAAAAATAAAGAGAAATACAGGAAAAAGTTACATAAATTCGGTTGTAATTTTTTGTTTAAGCTATTAAAATGTTAGATGAGGGCAATTATCTAATGCATTAGTCTATATTCAAGCAGCAAAAGTATAATATTATCTCACAAGAAAGTATATTACGGAGAGATATCTTATGATAAAGTTAGATGTTTTGAATTTACTTGAAAAGAACGACAAAACAAAATACTGGCTCTATAAACAGCTCGGCATGAGCTATCAGAACTTCAGCCGCATGATCAACAACGAAACTAAGTCGATTCAGTATGAAAATATCGACGCACTCTGTCAGATTTTTAACTGCACGCCGAATGAGCTTTTTAAAATGACGGATGAGTAAAGAAAAAACGGAAGATTACTCGACTATCAGCCTCCCCTTATTGTAAGGGGAGGGGGACCGCTTGCGGTGGTGGGGATAAAATCACAAGCCGCACTCGAAAAAATCTAACGAAAGAGGATGAAAGAATGTTTGCAAAGGTCAACAGTATGGGCATTTTCGGCATGGAGGTTTTCCCTGTCAGTGTTGAGGCTGATATATCCTCGGGCTTGCCTCGTTTTGATGTGGTAGGCCTGCCCGATTCCGCTGTCAGCGAGTCCAGAAACCGTGTTCATTCCGCGATAAAGAACAGCGGCTTTGACTTTCCTGTCAGCCGAATTACCGTTAATCTTGCCCCTGCCGACCGCCGAAAGGAGGGCCCTCTCTATGACCTTGCAATGTTTGTTGCTTTGCTTATGGCGTCGGAACAACTGAGAGCCGACACGGACGGATATATCTTCCTCGGCGAGCTTTCGCTTGACGGAAAGGTTCGCAGGGTCAACGGTGTGCTGCCGATGGTTATCGGGGCATGTCAGAGCGGAGTCAGTAAAATTTTTGTTCCCTCCGAAAATGCCAATGAAGCGTCGGTGGTTGAAGGAGTTGAAATATATCCGGTTGACGATGTTTTTGCCGTGCTCAATCACTTGAGAGGCTCAAAGCCGATTGAGCCTGCCAAGCCGATAAAATCGGACGGAACGGAGATTATAGATTATATGCCGGATTTTGCCGACGTTAAAGGCCAGTTTGAAGCTAAACGCGCTTTGGAGGTTGCGGCGGCCGGCGGTCATAATACGCTGATGATAGGCAGCCCTGGCTCGGGCAAAAGTATGCTTGCCAAGAGAATCCCGTCAATTCTGCCGTCAATGACATTTGAAGAAAGTCTTGAAACGACAAAGATTTATTCGATATCAGGTGCGCTGAAGAACAATTCGAGCCTTATAACTCAGCGACCTTTCCGTGCTCCGCACCATACCGTTTCGTCAATCGGACTTGCCGGCGGCGGAGCGATCCCGAAACCGGGCGAAATCTCGCTTGCTCACAACGGTGTTCTGTTTCTTGACGAGTTGCCCGAATTTTCACGTCAGGCAATGGAGATGATGCGGCAGCCGCTTGAAGACGGAAAAATTACAATTTCAAGAGCGTCGGGAACCTCAACATATCCTTGCTCGATTATGCTCGTTTGTGCAATGAACCCCTGCCCATGCGGCTATTACGGACACCCGACAAGAGAATGTACCTGCCGCGACGGTGCGGCAGCAAAGTATCTTTCAAAGATAAGCGGACCCTTGCTTGACAGAATAGATATACATATCGAGGTGCCGCCGGTCGATTTTGAAAAGCTTGCCGACGAGCACCGGGGAGAGCCGTCATCGGAGATTAAAAAGAGAGTTGAAGCGGCAAGAAAAATTCAACAAAACCGTCTGAGCGGAACTTCGGCAAATTGCAACGCACAAATGAACGCTGCAATGACCCGTGAATTCTGCAAGGCAAGCGATGCGGCAATGAAGATGCTTCAGGTTGCCTTTGACAGACTCGGACTTTCCGCCAGAGCATACGATAAAATTCTAAGGGTCGCAAGGACGGTTGCGGACCTTGACAATTCGCCGACAATCGAAGCGTCGCACATTGCCGAAGCGATTCAATATCGCTCTCTGGACAGAAAATTTTGGACAAGGTAAGCAAATCGTAAAAATGTGAATTATTGACACAAAATAAAGGTATGATATAATTAAAATAGCTTATTATATCGTACCTTTTAAATTATTTGAGAAGGGAATTCAATTTATGAAAGAAAATAAAAAGAATATACCCCGAAAAACAATATATTATGAGAACGAATTGACCGACGATTTTGCAAAAATGGGCATTGAAATAAAACCTCTGCGTGAAAACTACCGTTATATTCACAGAGGTCCGTTGTGGCGTCTTTTCTCATTCATTCTTTACAGAATCATAGGTCAGCCGCTTGCGTGGCTTTATACTAAAATTGTGCCGCTTCACCGTTTTAAGAATAAAAAGGCTATTCTGAAAGTGGGCATTTCCGGCGCATATGTTTACGCAAATCACACCAATTTCATTCTTGATGCCTTTTTACCGAATTTGATCAGACATTTCCGCAGGGGATATATCGTTGTCGGTCCCGATACGATGTCGGTTCCGGGACTTAATACTATAGTTGAAATGCTCGGCGCAATTCCGCTCGGCTCAACGATCAAACAGAAAAAAGAAATGATAAGGTGCGTCAAAACACGCATACGCCAAAGAAACCTTATTACAATCTATCCGGAGGCGCACATGTGGCCGTATTTTACGAGAATACGTCCGTTCACCGACGCATCCTTCAGTTACCCTGCTCATACAGGCACACCTGTTTTTGCGATGACAACCTGCTATCAGAAAAGAAAAATCGGCAGCTTCCCAAAAACAGTAACATTTATTGACGGGCCGTTTTATCCCGATGAAAGCCTGCCGATGGCTGAGAGAAAAAAGGTTCTGAGAGATCAGTGCTATAACGCAATGAAAGACCGCGCCGAAAAGAATTCGACCTATGAGTACATTGCTTACAGGAAGAAAGAGGACGGCGAAAGCAAAGACTGATTTTGCCGTACAAAATGAATAATATGTAAAATTTTTCGTAGATATTGATTAGTAAAAAATTTATGCTATAATAGGGGTAAGCGACAGGAATATGTCGTAAAAGGAGGAAAGAAAACTATGACAAGACAACAGATGAAGGCAATGGCAAAAGCACAGCTCGGGAATCAGATTTTCGGCAATACGTGGCTTATCGCCGTTGGCGTGATTACGATTCAGACGGCTATTTCATATTTTGTTAACGCAATTCCCGTAGCCGGTCAGGTTGCATCACTTTTGGTTATGGGACCGATTGCATACGGTGTTGCATCAATGTTTCTCAAGCAGACTCGCACGGGCGAAAAAATGGATATCGGTGATATTTTTAACGGCTTCAAAGACGATTTTTCGAACACGTTCCTTATCGGACTTATGACGATGATTTTTACCGTTTTGTGGAGCCTGCTTTTTATCATTCCGGGTATCATTAAGTCATACAGCTATTCAATGGCGGTGTATATCAAGGTTGATCATCCCGACTATGATTGGAAGCAGTGTATTGATGAAAGTCAGCGAATGATGCAGGGACACAAGTGGGAGCTTTTTGTGCTTGACCTCAGCTTTATCGGTTGGCTTTTTGTCGGCGCATGCTGCTGCGGAGTCGGTACACTCTGGGTAAATGCTTATATGGCTGCTGCGCATTCTCAGTTCTATGAGAACCTCAGAAGAACGGAAATTATGAACAACGTTGAGAATGTCGACCCACAGTTTAACGCTTATGCTTTCGACGATCGTCAGAACTGAAATTAAAAAGCGATCCGCCTTTTCGGAAATTTTTTCGAACCGGCGGATTTTTCTTTGCAAAAAAATATAATTGTGATATAATAATCGGCAAAATAAAAGAAAAGGTGATTTCAAATGATACATGTAAGCAAACCGATGACAGACCTGCCCGAAGAATATAAAACGCCCTTGCAGGAAATGACATATAAATTTCTTGACGAAAACAATATCCCGTTCAGCAGAGTTGAAAATGACGAAGCCGTGACCATGGAGGATTGTATAGAAATTGATAAAGCGCTTGATATGAAAACCGTCAAGACTCTTTTTCTCAGCAACCGTCAGAAAACAAATTTTTATCTTTTTGTAACTGCTGGTGACAAGCCGTTTGTGACAAAAGACTTCAGCTCGGCTCTCGGAATTTCCCGTGTTTCGTTCGCGTCGGCGGAAAAGCTCGATGAGATAATCGGAACAAAGGTCGGCGCAACAACAATTTTCGGCGTTCTTCGCCATGAGGCGGAGGATGTTCAGGTCGTTTTTGACAAGGTCGTATGTGAGGACGAATGGTACGGCTGCTCCGACGGCACAACGACGGGCTACATGAAACTGAAAACCAAGGATATACTTGAAAAGCTCCTGCCGTATTCAAAGCACAGATACACGGTTATTGATGTTTAAGCAGGTGAAGCTATGGCAGTTAAGAGTGTTTCGATAAGAATTGAGGAGGAAATGCTCCGCAAGATAGGCTATGTCGCTGACTACGAAGGACGTTCGGTGAACAGTCATATTCTTGTTCTTATTCGTGAAAACATCAAGCAATTTGAGGAACAGAACGGAAAAATCGAGGGCGACATCGACCCGAATATCAATGTGAAGCCTACCCGAAAATAAAACCGGACCCGAGAAACGTTCAAATGCTTCTCGGGTCATTTTTATGTTCTTTTTATATTTCGCCGTCCGTTATGCGGTCAACGAAAAGCAGCTCGCTTTCGTAGGTGTCGGGCTTGTTCTCATCAATAACTATCAGCCTGCCGCCTCTTTGGCAGCCGTAGGTGTGGTAGCCTGCACCGTGAGTCTGAACAAGCTTGATTCCGTCAACGTCCATCGTAAATGTGTTTTTATGGTCGTGGCCGAAGAATGCGGCGACGATATCGCCCGTTTTTTTCCAGCTCTCAAATTGGGATCCTATTTTATCGGGAGGGCATGGACCCTCGCCGAGAGAGCCGTCAAGAATAGCTCCTTCTTCGGCAATGTAAAACTTGCCGTTTCGTTCGACAGCGCCCGGGGTGCCCTCGCTGACCTCGGTCAGTTTGTTGTATTCCTGCAAAACAGGGATATGCTGGAAAAGCAGAGAAGGAACGGCTTTTCCACCGTTTTCCGCTTTGAGCTCGGCGGCTTTTTTCTCGTACCATGCGATTTGATCGTCATGCACAAAGCCGTAGCCCTCGTCCTTTATCACGTTGTAGTTTTCGTCACGAACATAGTCGTTCGAATCAATGCACCAAACATTCCATGCAACACGCTTGCCGTCGGAGGAAAGAATCGGCAGATTGTAATTGCCGCAGCCGTAAACGTCCTCGTCATTCATCGTTCCTCTGAAATTATCGTATTCGCAGTAAACGCTGATTTGATTTTCTTTTGCAAGACAGGGGCAGGTCGGCTCGGCTTCGGCATCGTGATTGCCGAATACGATTGCAAGCGGAATATTCTTTTCCGCAATCGGCGCAACGATTTTCTTTATCGTTTTACGCATATAGTCGTATGTAAATTCCTGCCAATAGCCGCTGATATTGTCGCCGCCGAAAACAACAAGGTCGGGCTTTGCAAGCTCCATACAGCGGCGGATAACGTTAACCGTTTCGGCGGATTTGTTTATCGGAATCGATCGGTTTTCGTCGTCATCCATTTCGGGATCGACCTCGTGAATATCAGTCAGATGAAGTATACGGAATTTTCCGTCCTCGCCGAAGCGGAGAGAAGATTGACCGTTTCTGATGTGTTTATGTGAATTAGGTAAGCCCTTTGCCATAACTGACCTCCGAAAAGTTTTATTAAATATATAATAATCTTTTAATCTGAGCCTGTCAACAAAAAGCACCGACAAACCGTGATGATTTGCCGGTAAAAAATTATTCAGCGCCGTTTGTCGCTTTTTCAAAGATAAGAATAGCCTTGAACAGGTCGCCGTCAACGGCAATCTCAAATTTGCCGCCCTGAAGCTCGGTCAGGCTCTTGATAATTGAAAGTCCGAGGCCGTTGCCGTCGGTATTTCTGGCGGTATCGTCACGGGTGAAACGCTCCAAAAGCTCCTCCGGCGTTGCTTCGATTTTTTTCTCCGAAATGTTTTTCAGTTCGATTTTTACTCTGTTGTCTTCAATCTCTTTAACATTCAGATATACTCTTGTGTTCGGCATTGCATATTTTGAGACGTTGCTCAGAAGATTTTCAAATATGCGCCAAAGCTTTTGCCCGTCTGCGGTTATGTAGATGTCCTCCCGAGGAAGACGCTCATCCAGAGTAAGGTTTTTTTCTTCGAGTTTGGAACCGACACCGTCGAGCACCTGCGAAATGAAAATACCGAGGTTAAGACTGTCAAGAGTTATCTTGACCGAGCCGGTTGTTATCTGCGAAACGTCAATAAGATTCTGCAAAAGATTTGTAAGCCGCTTTGATTGCTTGTTGATTATCTCGTAGTATTCATTCAGCTCGGCTTCGCTGCATTTGCCTGAGCGAATGATATCGGTATAGTTAATTATCGAGGTCAGCGGCGTTTTAATGTCGTGAGAAATGTTTGCGATAAGCTCGCTTCGCATTTTTTCGTTCTTGTTTTTCTCCTCAAGAGCGTTTATAACGTCATCTTTGAGGGTAATGAAGCTGTCGTTTATTGCCTTGAAATCGCCGAACATTACTCTTGAATCAAGATCTTCGCCATAGTCGCCGTTTGCAAGTCGGTTTCCGCTCTCTCTTAAACGGTTGAAGTTTATTGCAATGAAAAAGAGGAGAGTTCCGACAACGAGAGCCATTGTAACCTGAATTAACGCAAAAACGGGGAAATTATATGCAAGACCTTTTGACTTGAAGCGGAAATAATTGAAGATAATCAGCCCAAGGTCGAGAGCCAGAACGAAGCCGACGGTTATTATCAGCTTTCCGACAAAGGGCATTTTGAAATAGCCGGATTTTTCACCGTCCGAATTGCCCTTTCTGATGCGTTCGATTATTTTATAAATAAGGGTATTTTGGAAAACATGACCCGCCTTTATTCTGACTGCCAGCGAAAGGAAGTAAATAAGCATTATGCAGAAAACGACAAAGGCAAGAATTGCGCATGAGGCATTCCAAAGAACTATGTCATCCTCACGGGTTTTGTCAGCGGACATAAGCACGATCATCGAGATGACGAAGCCGTTCATAGCAACGGTCAAAATCGAGAACAGATCAAACGGAATTTTGTCGATAAATCTCATATGTCCCGGGGTGTAGTTAACGTTAACCATCAGCACTGCGACAGTTGCCATGCCTGTAATAAGTGCGATGAACATCGCAATGATAATAAAGTATTTAAGATTGTTTGCCGTGCGAATAATGATTGATGTAAGCCTGAATGTATCGTCGGCGGAAAGATCCGATCTTATGTAAATATGAATTGTGACAGGTCTGATAGTAGCCGAATTCTCGTCAAAAAAACTTGTGGTGCGGCTCGTTCCAAAGCATGTCTGAATTTTTTTGTCGGGACTGTTACCGACAACGTCCGAGAGCAGCTCACCTTCGTTCAGTTCTCCATTTTGCAAATTGTTGAGCTTATACATACCGTTGTTGGTTCTTGCGGAAATAATGAGATTTGTGTTATCACGTTTGTTGTATTTCTCGCAAAGCGAACGGTAGAGCTCGTAATCAGAATCGCTGCTTTGCAGCTTTTTAATTTGATTCTTAAAAGACAAAAGAACGTATTCCTCAATATTGGAGTATTCCTTGTCAACCTTTTCCTTCATCAGTCGGGTAGTTGTGCTTTCGGTGAGCTGAAATTTATCATAGAAACCGTAATCGGCCATATAGCTGACTTCAAGAAACAGGGAAATAACTATTGTCATACAAATAAGGTAGAGAGCTACCGCCGTTATTTTGTCCGCAAGGGTTTTGAGCTTTATTTTCATCAGTGACCCCTTCCTTGCATCTTATAGCCGTGACCCCAGACAGCGACAATATAATGAGGGTCGGCAGGGTCAATTTCTATCTTTTCTCTTATGTGACGGATATGTACAATAACTGTGCTTTCGCTTCCGAAAACGCCGTCATGCCATACTTTTTCATAAATCTCCTTGGGCGATAAAACGCAGTCAAGATTTTCCATAAAAAGCTTGAGAATGGAGTATTCCGTCGGTGTGAAGTTGACCTCTTCACCGTCAACGACAACCTTTTTGGAAATATCGTCAATAAAAATTCCGCCGTTGCGAAGCGACTGACCGGCCGGAGCCTTGCCGAGTTCAAGATACCGCCGAAGTTGTGATTTTGACCTTGCAACAACCTCGACCGGATTAAACGGCTTGGTGATATAATCGTCGGCACCGACGTTGAGACCGAGAATTTTGTCATAGTCCTCGCTTTTGGCAGTTATGAGAATGACGGGAACATTATATTTTTTTCTTATCTCGGCTGTGGTTTCAATGCCGTCCATCTGCGGCATCATAACGTCCATGAGCACAAGCTGAACATCATTTTCGGCAAGTAAACGCAAAACGTCTTTGCCGTTATGTGCTTCAAAAACGTTATAGCCCTCAGAGGAAAGATATATTTTTAAAGCGCGAACAATGTCCGCATCATCGTCGCAGGCAATAATATTTATCATCTTTTGGATTACTCCTCTCCTATTCTGCGTAAATTATAAGATAAAAGAGAAGAAAACACAATGATTTTTCCGAAAAATTAATTAATTCTTAAGGTTTAAAGAAAAGCCGCCGTGTAAATCCACAGCGGTTTTTGATGTTAATATAAGCGCTTATTTCTTGAAAAGACCGAACAGCCCGCCCCTTTTTTCTTCTTCGGCTGTTTCAATTGACATGACCTTGTAGCCGGTTTCATCAATCACCTTGCGAAGCTTATCTTCATCGAGCGGCTTTTCCGTTAAGATGACCGTTTGCCTCTTTGTGTGGGAGGAAGTAACTTTCTTGACCTTGAATTCACGGCGTATAGCATCATTTATATGGCTTTCACACATTCCGCACATCATGCCGTCAATTTCCATTGTGATCTTCAACATTCGTATCATCCTTTCTGTTTGCTATGTTATATAGCAGCGCTTTTACCTTGGTTGTGCAAGCAAAAGCTATGCCGATTATTGCAACGGAGAGCAAAATCTCTTTGACTTCGCTCATTCCGCACCTTTAAGAGCCTCGACCATGTCGATTTTTTTGTTTTTTCGTGAAACCATAAGACTGACCAGAAGCGACATGCCGACCGTTAGCGCAATGCTGATTGCGACAGATAATACGCTGACCTGCATTTTCATTTCATATTCACCGGCAAGCGCTTTCAGCAGATAATCGAGCGCACCGATCCCGGCAGGTATACCGAGAATTACGCCGAAAACGGAGAGCCAGAGGTTTTGACCTATAAGAAGCTGACCGATTTTTTTGTCTTTAAATCCGACAACCTTGAGCGTTGCCATCTCACGGTAACGCTCCGTATAGCTCATAACGCCGAGGTTGTAAAGAACAACGATGCCGAGAACAAGCGCACCGAGAACGAGAATAATGATCATTGTGTTAAATATATCAATGAAAGTTTCAAACGAATCCATTATCATTTGCTTTGACTGGATACTCTTTATACAAGTATCTGCGGAAATATCGGATTTCTGCGTCTTTGTGTAAGCAGAATCAAAAGCAAAAGGAAGCTTGATTTCCTTTGCATAATCGGAGCTTATCGCAATGCTTTCAGAAACACTTCTCATTATTTTGCTTATCTTTACGGTATATTCATTGTCCGTGCCAAACGGGCTGAACGTAAGCTCATCGCCCTCTTTAACGTCGAATTGATCTGCAAGCCTTTCACAGATCAATGCGCCGTCGTCGGGAAGCTTTACATAGTCCATATTGTCGCCGGGGAAAGCAACAAGCTCATGTTCGATTTTATAAACATCGACCGAAACGGTTTTCTCCTCCGCCTGAACGCTGACAGATGCGCTGAGGTCGGCATCGTATTTTTCGGCGAGCCTGTTTTTCTGCTCGTTCGTTGCATTTTCTGCAAAATAGATTCTTGACGAATACTTCATTGCGCCGTCATAGTAGGTATCAAGGAAAGCATTCATTGTATTTCTCATGCCGAACGATGCCATAATAAGCAGTGTGCAGCCGACAATTCCGAGAAGGCTCATTGCCGAACGGGATTTATGACGAACAATGTCACGCAGATTCCACCGTGTGCCGAATGAAAGCTTATGGAAAAGCTTTGTTCTTTCGATAATCATCGGCTTCATTTTCTTCGGCGAATACGGCCTGAGCGCATCCGCCGCAGTGCCTTTGAGCATCTTTCTGACCGAGAGAAATCCGATAAGGGTAAGAACAACAATTATTGCCGCAAGAATGTAGTAGCAGAAGCTCGGAATATAGAGCTTCCATTCGGGCATATCAAAGTATGTACCCATCATTCCGTCGGGGTTCATAATATACCATGCGATAAAAAACCCGAGACCCACTCCGATTGCCGAACCGATAATTCCTATCATAAACGCATATGAAGTGTAGTGCCTGAGAATGCGCCTGTTCTTGAAGCCGAGCGCCTTGAGTATGCCGATTTGCGTTTTCTCTTTTACGGTCAGGCGGTGCATCGTCGTAACCATTGTCAGAACGGCAATAAGCAGAAACAATGTCGGTAAAATCGAACCCATTGTCTGTCCTTCTTCAACCTCACCGTGAGCATTGGAATATGAAGCGGACTCGTCCTTGGCGAGAATCATGGCAGTATTGCCGAGAGCGTCATCCGCTTTTTCCGTAAAGTCTTTTTTAGACATTGATGAAACAACGTTTATCTGCGGATAATAGTCTCTGCCGATTGTTTTTTCGTACATAACAGGTGAGATATAGGCAAAGCCGAACGTGTTGTAGTCCGGCATAAGCTGGCTCGAATCACGAACGCATATAAGCTGTTCGCCTGCTTTGGCAAGACCTTTTATAACGCCTTTCATCTCAATGCCTTTGTAAGCAAGAGTTATGCTGTCACCGATCTTGAGGTCGTTTGCCTCGGCATATTTGTCGGAAAGCCATATGCCGTCTGTGCTTTTTGCATCATATTTTTCGCCGTCCGTTATAAGTACTCCCGAAACCTTTTCGTTCGTTGTTACCGTGAGCGCAACGGCGTCATCTTTTCTCTCCTTAACGTCGGCGGCAATGCTGACATAGCGTCCTGCATTGTCAACTCCGTCAATATCGGATATTTTCTTCAGGTCGGCGGCGGAATAGCCTTTTTCGGAGATTATCCTGAAATCGGCATAGCCTGTTTTCTCAAAGAAGGACGAGGTGTTACCCTCAATGCTGTACCATTCCATATTGAAGCCGACAAAGATTCCCGTGCCTATAGCAATCATAATAATCATCGAGATGAATTGTGCACGGTAAAGACCCATCGTTCTCCATAGTTTTTTGAATAACATATCGTCACCCCTTACCAGTCGATACTGTCGGCAGAGGCGGGATTTTTTTGTTCCTCCTGCGAAACGATTTTTCCGTTTTTAACCCGAACAACCACATCGGCCATTTTAGCAATGTTTTGGTTGTGGGTAACTATTACAATTGTTTTACCGTAGTCACGAGCCATTTTAAGAAGCAGCTTGAGTACCATAACACCCGTTTCCGAGTCGAGCGCACCCGTCGGTTCGTCACAAAGAAGAATTTTCGGATTCTTCGCAAGAGCACGGGCAATGGAAACCCTTTGCTGTTCACCGCCGGAAAGCTCAGACGGAAAATTCTTCAAATGGTCGGAAAGACCGACTTCTTCAATCATCTTTGTTGCCGAAAGCGAATTTGGTGCAATCTCCTTGACGAGTGCAACATTTTCGTGAACAGTCAACGTAGGGACAAGGTTGTAAAACTGGAATACAAAGCCGACCTTTTCCGCTCTGTATTCGGCAAGCTCATTGTCCGAAAGGGTGGAGATGTCTTTGCCCTCAACAAAAATTTTACCGTCTGTCGGGCTGTCGAGACCGCCCAAAAGATTGAGCAATGTGCTTTTTCCTGCGCCGCTCGGACCGAGTACAACAACAAATTTACCTTCGTCGAGCTTCATGCTGACGTTGTCCAATGCTTTCTGCTGATGATCGCCGCTTTGATAAACACGGCTGACATTTTTAAATTCAACAATAGCCATAAATCCCTCACATCCTGTTAGCTTATGCTAACTGTAAATTTTTATTTAACAGACAACCCGTAAGCTGTCTGCAAGATTCCTTGAATATAATAAATATCGGATTATAATAACAACTTATAATTATGTTGGTTAGCCATAGCTAACCGTCGGCTTTATTGTAGCACTGTCTGCACCCGAAGTCAACATTTATTTTTGATTATAAGTGATTATAAGAAAATTTCAGATTTTGAAACGAATTGCCGAAGTATTTTTGCTCAGCCGGTATGAAGTCCGGCAAAAACAGGGCAAGCCATGCGAAAAAACTGCTGAAGAAATTTTTAACACAGGAATTGAGCTTGCAAAATAATCCGCAGACACATAAATAATTGTGTTTGCGGAATTTTTGTTGTAAATCCTTGATTTGCCACTTGACAATAAAAATAAAACGTTATAAAATGTAGACAATATTAAAAAACGTTGATGCAGAAGGCTGTTTCATTGGAATATCCTCAGAGAGATGTGCATTTGGTGCGAGCGCATCGGTGTTCGGAATCGGCTACCACTGCGGAGTGCGTTCCGAAATAAGGTTCGCCGTTCGCCGCGTTAAGGCATTCGAGTGGCAGTCCTTGACTGCAATACGGGTGGAACCGTGGAGCTATGCTTCATCCCTGTTTTGGGATGGAGCTTTTTTGTTTTTATTAGGAAATTTCGGCTTAAACATTTTTTGAGTTGACTATGAATTTATGAGAATTTTTCAGCCTCCCCTTATGGTAAGGGTAGCGAAGTGTCGACACGGTAGTGAATGACAGTCCGGTGGACTGTCAGAGCCGTGGCGTGACCGAGCCGCAGCGAGATGGGGGACTGCTTGCGGTGGAAGGGATAAGGAATAAAAGCATATCAAGTTGTTCTTTATCCCCTCCGTCGCTCATGCGACACCTCCCCTTGATTCAACCAAGGGGAGGCTGAGAACAAATAAGTTACCGAAAAACTTTCGGGCTGCATTTTAAAATGTATTATGTATCATAAACCCTAAAACATGAAAGGAATGATTATAAAATGGCAAACGTAACATTGAAAGGCGGCGTCGTTAAGGAGTATGAAAACAGCACAACCGCTATGGAAATCGCTAAGAGCATAGGCATGGGTCTTTACAAGGCTGTTTGTATCTGCAAGATCAACGGCGAGTATCAGGATCTCAGAACCCCGATCACGGGCGACTGCGAGCTTGAGTTCCTCACCTTTGAGGACGATGAGGAGGCAAAGAGAACCTTCCGTCATACAGCTTCGCATATCCTTGCTCAGGCAGTTAAAAGACTTTATCCCGAAGCAAAGCTTGCTATCGGTCCGTCAATCGCAAACGGCTTCTACTATGACTTTGACGTTGAAAAGCCGTTCCTTCCCGAGGATCTTGAAAAGATTGAAGCCGAGATGAAGAAAATCGTCAAGGAGAAGCTTCCGCTTGAAAGATTTGAGATGACTCCGGACGAGGCTATCAAATATTATGAGGATAAGGGCGAAATCTATAAGGTTGAGCTTGTTAAGGAGCACGCCGACAAGGGCGAGAACATCAGCTTCTATAAGCAGGGCGAGTTTACGGAGCTTTGCGCAGGTCCGCATATTCCCGATACGGGCAGAATCAAAGCGTTCAAGCTGACTTCGGCAACGGGTGCTTACTGGCGCGGAAGCGAGAAGAACAAGATGCTCCAGCGTATCTATGCAACCGCTTTCACAAAGCAGGCTGACCTTGACGCTTACCTTGAGGCTATTGAAGAAGCAAAGAAGCGTGACCACAGAAAGCTCGGCAGAGAGCTTGGACTTTTCGCTCTCAGAGACGAAGCTCCGGGAATGCCGTTCTTCCTCCCGAAGGGCATGGTTCTTCGCAACACTCTTATCAATTACTGGCGTGACGTTCATAAGAAGTGGGGCTACTATGAGATCTCAACTCCGCAGATCATGCGCCGTTCGCTTTGGGAGACCTCGGGTCACTGGGATCACTACCATGACGATATGTACACAACGGTTATTGACGGCGAGGATTTCGCAATCAAGCCGATGAACTGCCCCGGCAGTATCCTTGTTTACGAGCTTGAGCCTCATTCATATAAGGAAATGCCGCTCCGCTACGGCGAGCTTGGCAAGGTTCACAGAAACGAGCTTTCGGGCGCACTTCACGGACTTTTCCGTGTTCGCTGCTTCACTCAGGACGACGCTCATATTCTCCTTGCTCCCGAGCAGATCCGTGACGAGGTTGTAAGGATCGCACAGCTCTTTGATGAGGTTTACACCCTTTTCGGTCTTCCGTATGAAATCGAGCTTTCAACAATGCCCGAGGATCATATCGGTTCGGAAGAGGACTGGGAGATTGCAACGAAGGCACTCGCAGACGCAATTACAAGCGTCGGCAAGACTTATATAATCAACGAGGGCGACGGCGCTTTCTACGGCCCGAAGCTTGACTTCCACATCAAGGACAGCCTCGGAAGAACATGGCAGTGCGGTACAATTCAGCTTGACTACCAGCTTCCGGGCAGATTCAATCTTGAATATACAGGCTCAGACGGAGAGAAGCATACCCCTGTTATGATCCACCGTGTTGTATTCGGTTCAATCGAGCGTTTCATCGGCGTTATCACCGAGCATTTTGCAGGTGCATTCCCGATTTGGCTTGCTCCTGTTCAGGTTAAGCTCCTCCCGATTGCAGACCGTCATCATGATTATGCGTTTGAAATTGCAAAGAAGCTCGAAGCCAAGGGAATTCGCTGTGAAGTTGATACAAGAAGCGAAAAGACAGGTTATAAAATTCGTGAAGCTCAGCTCCAGAAGATTCCGTATATGCTCCTCATGGGCGACAAGGATATCGAAGGTAACTGCGTTTCGGTTCGTAAGCGCGGCGAGGGCGATATCGGCGCAATGGGCGTTGATGAGTTCGTTGAAATGGCTGCAAAGCAGATTGAGTCCAAGGAGATATTCTGATTATGTCCATAGAAAAAGGCAAGGCGTACCTCAGCCGATTTGGCATTGAGGACAGGGTGAGAGAGTTTGACGTGTCAAGCGCAACGGTCGAGCTTGCGGCTCAGGCGCTCGGCGTTAAGGGTCAGCGAATCGCAAAAAGTCTCTCGTTCAAGGTCGGCGATGAAGCGATACTTGTTATCGCCGCCGGTGATGCCAAGGTTGATAACAAAAAGTATAAGGCAACTTTCTCGACAAAGGCGAAGATGCTAACTTCCGATGAGGTTGAAAGCATGATAGGCCACAAAATCGGCGGTGTTTGCCCGTTCGGCATAAACGACGGTGTTAATACGTATCTTGATGAATCGCTGAAAAGATTTGATACGGTTTTCCCCGCCGTCGGCAGCTCGAACAGCGCAGTTGAGCTGACACCCGACGAGCTTGAAAAATATGCTCAGGGCTTCAGCGGCTGGGTCGATGTTTGCAAGGTTGTTGAAGAATAAAAACAGGCAGGCGTTTTTAGAGAAACGATTTGCCAAGGCTTCCCCTCGAGGGGAAGGCATGTTTAATTAGCAAAATATACTCACAAGGCAGGTGCTATGCATGAAATATGTTGTTGTATTATATGACGGAATGGCGGATTATCCCGTTCCCGCTCTCGGCGGAAAAACGCCGATGATGGTTGCGAACAAGCCGAACTTTGACCGTCTCGCTCAGCGCGGCGAGGTCGGACTTGTAAGGACGGTTGCCGAGGGGCTGAAGCCCGGTAGCGATGTTGCAAACCTCAGCGTTATGGGATATGATCCGAAAAAATATTATACGGGACGTTCTCCCCTTGAGGCTGTCAGCATCGGAGTTAAGATGGCAGACGACGATATTGCGCTCAGATGCAATGTCGTAACGCTTTCCGACGAGCCGAACTACGAGGACAAGACGATGATCGACTACTCGGCAGGCGATATATCAAGTGCCGAAGCAGCCGAGATTATCAAGACGGTTCAGGAGCATTTCGGCGGCGGTGAATTTGATTTTTACCACGGCGTAAGCTACCGTCACTGCCTTATTCATCACGGCGGCACGGTCGATCTCGGCAACATGACTCCGCCGCATGATATTTCCGACAGAGTTGTAGGTCCGTACCTTTCAACGTCGGAAAATGCGAAGCCGCTTGTTGCAATGATGAAAGAAAGCTACGATTTGCTCAAGGATCATCCCGTAAACAAAAAGAGAATTGCCGAGGACAAGCGTCCGGCAAATTCGATTTGGCTTTGGGGCGAGGGCAAAAAGCCCATTCTTCCGAAGTTTGAGGATCTCTATCATAAAAAAGGCACGGTTATTTCCGCTGTTGACCTTCTCAAGGGCATAGGAATTTCAGCGGGCATGAACACGCCAGAGGTTGAAGGAGCAACGGGCTATATCGACACGAACTTTGAAGGCAAGGCAAATGCCGCCGTTGAGGAACTCAAAAACGGCGTTGACTTTGCTTATATTCATTTTGAAGCTCCCGACGAGTGCGGTCACAGAGGCGAGCCGGAGAACAAGGTCAAGTCGATTGAAATGATTGACTCCCGTGTGCTTCCGATCATTATTAAGGGTCTTGAGGAGATAGGAGAGGATTATAAGATTATGATTCTTCCCGATCATCCGACACCGATCGTTACCAAGACTCATGCGAGCGATCCCGTTCCCTACATGATTTATCAGAAATCCGATGAAAAGGACAGCGGAGTTGAGTCAATAAACGAGGAGTCAGCCAAGGCGACGGGTAATTATATTGATTTTGGCCCCGACTTGATGAAAAAATTCATAGTATAAAGGCGGATTTTGCGATTTTTAACTTGATATAAAAAATTATTTCCAAAAAAGTCTTGATTTTTTCGCACAAATCTGTTAGTATATGAAATGTTGTTTAGTATTCGTAGTTAAAGGAGGTGCCGACAAATGGCAAAATGCGAATTCTGCGGTAAAGATGTTGCTTTCGGTATCAAGGTTTCCCACTCACACAGACGTTCAAACAGAACATGGAAGCCGAACGTTAAGCGTGTTAAGGCAATCGTTAACGGTTCTCCGCGCAAGGTATATGCTTGCACACGTTGCTTGCGTTCAGGTAAGGTTACACGTGCCGTTTAATGGTAAGATGATGATTCAGAGACTGTCCGGGTGACAGTCTCTTTGTCTTCTCAGCGGTTAGTTTATCAACCATAATAAACCGAAAGGTGGATTCCATGAACGAATTGAAGAAAAAACTTGTCTTACTCAGAAGAAGAATTCTTTTCTTTTGGCTTTGGCCGATGGCGTTTAATTTTTTTGCAAAGAAGCCGATAAACGAAAAGCTTATACTTTTTGCTTACAATCAGAATTATGACACTCTTCCCGATAACATGGTTGGGATATATGACTTTCTTAAAGACAAAGGCTATGATTGCCGAATTATGAATTCTCCGAAAAGTTCATTAAAGAGATTTCTGTTCGGCATATCTTTCCAAAAATATTATGCACAGTGCAAATGCGTTTTTCTGACCGACAATTTTGACCCGCTCTATGCGCATCAGCCGCAAAAGGGTACAAAGGTAATTCAGCTTTGGCACGCCTGCGGAGCGTTCAAAAAGTGGGGTTATTCAACGCTTGATCTCGCTTGGGGCGGAAGCCGTGAGGATATGCTCAGATTTCCGATGCACAATACATATACCGATGTTTTTGTCTCGTCCGAGGCGATTATTCCTTGCTATGCAGAGGCTTTTCGCTGCTCGGAGCGCAGAATCAAGGCTTTCGGAACACCGAGAACCGACGTTTATTTTGATAAGAGCTTTGTATCTTCTCAGCGTGAGGAGATGTTGAAAATTTTTCCCGAAATCGGCGAAAGAAAAATCATACTTTACGCTCCGACATTCAGGGGAAATTCGCCGACTGCGGCTTATAACGAAAATCCGCTCGATTACGAAAAGCTCAAGGCTTCGCTCGGTGACGAATACGCCCTTGTGATGAAGCTTCATCCGTTCACAGCGAAGAAATTCGGCTTGACCGAAGAAGAAAAGGAGAAGTACGGTGACTTTATTTTCGACTGTTCAAAGAGCTTAAAAATCGAAACCGCACTCTGTGCAGCGGATATTCTGATTGCCGATTATTCCTCACTGATTTTTGAATATGCTTTACTTGATAAGCCCATGCTTTTTTATGCGTATGACCTTGAGGAATATGAGCACGACAGGAGTTTTTATTTTGATTACAAGAGCTTTGTGCCGGGCAGGATAGTTATAAACAACGACGAAATAATTGAAGCCGTGAAGACCGGTGATTTCCGAGTTGACAGGATTCCTGCATTCAGAGAAAAATTCATGGGCGCATGCGACGGTGAATGTGTCAAGCGCATTGCGGAATATGCTATAATGTAAAAAACAACGGAGCTGTTGCTTTTGGCGGCAGCTTCGTTATTTCTTTATTAAATCAAACAAAAACGAATAAATATCCGAAAAAATGAAAAAAACTGCCCGAGAGCCGCTTTTTGAAACATTTTATGGCAAAAACGGGAATAAAAAGTTGAAAAAAATCTCTTAATAATGTTTACATATCAAAAATAAAGTGTTATTATTATGGGTGGTAATAAGATTGCTATTAACTTTACAAGGAGGAACAAAGAATGGCAAGAAAAAAGTTAACCATGGATGGTAATACCGCTGCCGCTCACGTATCTTATGCGTTCACGGAAGTTGCCGGTATCTATCCTATCACCCCGTCAAGCCCGATGGCCGACTACGTTGATCAGTGGTCTGCTCAGGGTCGTAAGAATATTTTCGGCACGACAGTAAAGGTTGCTGAGATGCAGTCCGAGGCAGGTGCTTCGGGTACAGTTCACGGCTCCCTTGCAGCAGGTGCTCTCACAACGACTTATACGGCGTCACAGGGTCTTCTCCTCATGATCCCCAATATGTATAAGATCGCAGGTGAGCTTCTTCCCTGCGTATTCCATGTATCGGCTCGTTGCGTTGCGTCTCACGCCCTCAACATTTTCGGCGACCATTCGGACGTTTATGCCTGCCGTCAGACAGGTTTCGCAATGCTTGCAGAAACAAATCCGCAGGAAGTTATGGATCTCGGTGCAGTCGCTCATCTTGCAGCTATTGAAGGCAGAGTTCCGTTCATCAACTTCTTCGACGGTTTCCGTACATCTCACGAGATTCAGAAGATCGAAGTTTGGGATTACGATGATCTTAAAGAAATGTGCGACATGGATGCAGTTGCTGCATTCAGACACAGAGCGCTTAACCCCGAGCATCCCGTAATGCGCGGTTCTCACGAGAACGATGATATCTTCTTCCAGCATCGTGAGGCTTGCAACAAGTACTATGACGCAGTTCCGGCTGTTGTCGAGAAGTACATGGGCAAGGTTAACGCAAAGCTCGGCACAAACTATCAGCTCTTCAACTACTACGGCGCTGAGGACGCAGAGAACGTAATCGTTGCTATGGGTTCAATCTGCGACGTTGCAGAAGAGGTTATCGACTATCTTACCGCTAAGGGTGAGAAGGTTGGTCTTATTAAGGTTCGTCTTTACAGACCTTTCTCGGTTGAGAAGTTCGTTGAGGCTATTCCGGCTTCATGCAAGAAGCTTGCAGTTCTTGACAGAACCAAGGAGCCCGGCTCAATCGGTGAGCCCCTCTTCCTCGATGTTGTTGCCGCTCTCAATGCAGCAGGCAAGGAAGGCATCAAGGTTATCGGCGGCCGTTACGGTCTCGGTTCTAAGGATACACCGCCGTCAAGCGTATTCGCTGTATATGACGAGCTCAAGAAGGACGCTCCCAAGGCTCACTTCACAATCGGTATCAACGATGATGTTACTTATCTTTCACTTGAAGAGAAGCCGGCTCCGAATACAGCAGCCGAGAGCACAATCGAGTGTAAATTCTGGGGTCTCGGCGGTGACGGTACAGTCGGCGCAAACAAAGACTCCATCAAGATCATCGGTGACCACACAGACAAGTATGCTCAGGCATATTTCCAGTACGACTCAAAGAAGACCGGCGGTATTACTATCTCCCATCTTCGTTTCGGTGATGAGCCGATTAAGAGCCCCTACTATGTAAACAAGGCTGACTTCGTTGCCTGCCACAACCCGTCATATATTGAAAAGGGTTACAAGATGGTTCAGGACGTTAAGCCGGGCGGAGTATTCCTTATCAACTGCCAGTGGGATGCCGCTGAACTTGCTGAGAAGATGAATGCAGAAACCAAGCAGTACATCGCAAAGAACAATATTCAGCTTTATACAGTTAACGCTATTGACATTGCCGCAGAAATCGGCCTTGGCAAGCGTACAAATACAGTTCTTCAGTCCGCTTTCTTTGCTCTTGCAAAGGTTCTTCCTGTTGACGAGGCTATCGGCTACATGAAGGAAAAGGCACAGAAGTTCATGAAGAAGGGTAAAGAAATCGTTGAGATGAACGAGAAGGCTATTGACGCAGGTGCAACAGCATTCGTTAAGATCGACGTTCCGGCTGACTGGGCAAACGCAGTTGACGCTGAGTCTGAGGTTAAGACCGAAGGTCCGGCAAAGCTCGTTGAGCAGGTTGAGAGCATCATGAAGCCCGTAGGTCATATGGACGGTTATGAGCTTTCAGTCGGTAAGTTCTCAAATCATGTTGACGGTACATTCGAGCAGGGTGCATCGGCATATGAGAAGCGCGGCGTTGCAGTTATGGTTCCCGAGTGGAACGCTGAGACCTGCGCAAAGTGTAATAAGTGCGCATATGTTTGTCCGCATGCTACAATCAGACCTTTCGCTCTCAATGATGAGGAGAAAGCAGCGGCTCCGGCAGTTACAAAGTTCGCTCCTAAGCCGGTAGTAAAGACAAACTACACATATACTCTTGCAATTTCCCCGATGGATTGTATGGGTTGCGGCGTATGTATCGGCGTTTGCCCGACTAAGTCTCTTAAGATGGTATCCCGTGAGAGCCAGGATGAGCAGCAGGCAGCATTCGATTACTGCGTAGCTAATGTTGAAGAGAAGAAGGATCTTACGGCTAAGATCAACGTTATCTCCAGCCAGTATAAGAAGCCTCTCCTTGAGTTCTCCGGATCTTGTGCAGGTTGTGCCGAGACTTCATATGCTCGTCTCGTTACACAGCTTTTCGGTGACAGAATGTACATCTCCAACGCAACAGGATGCTCCTCAATTTGGGGCGGCCCGGCAGGTACATCACCGTATACAACAGATAAGAACGGCAAGGGCCCGGCATGGGCAAACTCCCTCTTTGAGGATAACGCAGAGCACGGCTACGGTATGTACCTCGGCCAGAAGGCTCTCAGAAACAACCTTATTGAGAAGGTTACAGCTCTTGCAGCTAAAGAAGGCGTCAGCGCAGAGATCAAGGCTGCCGCAGATGCTTACCTTGCAACAGTAAATGACGGCGAGAAGAACGGCGCTGCAACAGATGCTCTTGTAGCTGAGCTTGAAAAGTGCGGCTGCGATGACGCTAAGGAAATCCTCGCTCAGAAGGATTACCTCTCCAAGAAGTCCGTATGGATCTTCGGCGGTGACGGATGGGCATACGATATCGGTTTCGGCGGTCTTGACCATGTTCTTGCTTCCGGTGAGGATGTAAACGTTATGGTATTCGATACCGAGGTTTACTCTAACACAGGCGGACAGGCTTCCAAGGCTTCTCAGATCGGTCAGGTTGCTCAGTTCGCAGCAGCAGGTAAGGCAATCGCTAAGAAGAGTCTTGCCGAGATTGCGATGTCATATGGCTACATCTATGTTGCTCAGATCGCTATGGGTGCAGACCAGAACCAGACACTTAAGGCTCTCCAGGAGGCTGAGGCTTATCCGGGTCCGTCACTTGTTATCGGTTACGCTCCCTGTGAGATGCACAGCATCAAGGGCGGCATGACCAACTGTCAGGCTGAGATGAAGAGAGCTGTTGATTGCGGTTACTGGAATATGTTCCGTTACAATCCGTCTCTTAAGGCAGAGGGCAAGAACCCGTTCACAGTTGATTCTAAGGTTCCCGCAACAGACGGTTACCGTGCATTCCTCATGAACGAGGCTCGTTACTCCGCTCTTACACGTTCGTTCCCGGAGAGAGCAGAAAAGCTCTTCGAGAAGGCAGAGGACGGCGCAAAGGATCGTTATGCACATCTCCAGAAGCTTGTTAAGCTTTACGGCACAGAGGAATAATTTCTCCGAATAAATAATATTAAGCAGGTAGTTGCCTCGGCAATTACCTGCTTTTGCACATGAAAAATCCCGACTTTCAAATGAGAGTCGGGATAATTTTATATTCTGAAAAGTTCGTTAATCGAGCTTCGTGCCTTTTCAATGTAGCCTGGCATAATTTTTTCAAGCTGCTTGCGGTATATTTCCTTTTTGCGTGAAAAATCCTCATATGCTTTTATGAGTTTTTCTGCACTGTCAATTTCAAAAACAGGGACAACAAGTCCGTCATCCGTTCCGAAAATGTCTTTGGCAATGCCTCTTGATTTGACGCTGTATCCGATAACGAGTGTCGGGACGCATGTGCTGTAAGCGGCAATTGTTGCATGAGTTCTTGCACCGATGAACATATCGCAGCGTGAGATTATACTCTTATATTGTGCCGCAGTGAGTTTCGATGAAACAACGGAAACTCTGCTTGAGCCAAGACGTTCGGCAATGCGGCCGAGAATCAGCTGGTCACCGTCGAGGGGCTTTGTAACATGCGGAATTAAAAGTATATTCTTGTCGCTGTTATCAAGAATATATCGGAGAAATTCCGTCGAAATATCATCTATGCTTGCGCCTTTAGCGGAGTATTTACCGACAAGCGAGCTGATGTTAAATCCGAGCGTATTCGGCTTAACTTCAATTTCTTTGCCTGTTTTTTCATCAATATCAAGGGTAAAAGCAGGATCGGGATAAAGTACGGTATTTTTATCTATCCCGTGATTTTTCAGCGTTTCAAACGTAAGGGTTTCCCTCGTTACAATAAGATCAAAGGTCTTTAAATCCTTGATTTTATCTTCCGATAAGTCATTTTCGCCGATTGAACAGCCCCAAAGCACGGTCTTTTTGCCGAGCTTTTTTAACTCGCAGTTGAAAGCTGCAGCCATGTGACCGTCACCGTAGCAATAATTGTCACCGCCGACCGAGATATAAATATCATTCTTTTTGAGAGACGGGTTTTTGCACGAGAGCGAATAAAAATATTCGTCGGCAAGCTTTTGAGATTTTCTGCTCAAAAGTGATAATTTTATCTTCTGTGCCGACGTTGTTTTGGAAACAGGACGGATATAATCGAATTCCTCCGTTTCGTCAATGTTCGGTAAATCTCCGGCCTCGTCACTTCCGGCATTGAGCGTGTAAAGTTTGATGACAGATTCCGGCTGACCTTTTTTTATCATCGCCGAAAGAGTTCTGACAATTGCCTCGCAGCCGTGGTTTTCGCATCCGCCGTGGGAATAGAAAGCGTACCTCATTGCATTCACTCCTCAATAAGCTTAACATCAACGTCCCTGAGCTGTACCCAGCCCCATTGTCTCGGCCATGTTCGTGCCGTGCCATCGGCATTGAGAATCTCAAACACAAATGCAGGATAAACATAATCAAGGTTTTCGCTGTTAGCGTTTGATGTTCCGCCAGAGAGAATTATGGTGAGCTTGTACAGACCGGGTGCAAGGTTATGCTTGTTTATCGCAACCTCAACATCATATTCTCCGATTTCGTTAATATTTGCAAAGGTCTTGGTGAATGCAATTTCAATCGGTGTTTCATCAGCCTGCCAAACAAGAATTCTGAAACTCATGTCACCGATATTCGGAACCTTAGTCTTGATTCGAAGCTTAAACTCTATCGGCTCGTCGGCAGCATAAATGCAGGATTCATTATGAAGAACATCAAGTGAAAGAATTTCAGCCTTGTCAAGGTTGTAACCGGGAAGCCTTGCAAGATCGCTGAAATTATAATGATTCAGTTTTTCCATGTAAGCTTCGCTGTTATATATTCTGATGCCGCCTTCAACATCTCCGTCATAAATCACCTGTCCCTCTTTGAGGACGATTACTCGGTCGCAGAGTTGACGAATAGTATTCATCTGATGGCTGACAAAGAGAATTGTTTTTCCGCTGTCGGCAATACTTTTCATTTTCTTGATGCATTTTTTCTGGAAACGGGTGTCGCCGACTGCAAGAACCTCATCAACAAGCAGAATATCCGGCTCCAAGTGAGATGCAACGGCAAAAGCGAGACGGACAAACATTCCGCTGGAATATCTTTTTACCGGTGTGTCAATGAATTTTCCTACCTCAGAAAACTCGAGAATATCGTCAAATTTTTCATCTATTTCTGCTTTGGTCATTCCGAGAATCGCACCGTTAAGATAAATATTTTCTCTGCCGGTCAACTCGTTGTTAAAGCCTGTACCAACCTCAAGCATAGAGGAGATTTTTCCATAGAATTCAATCTTTCCGTCGGTCGGCTCGGTTATTCTTGAAATAATCTTAAGCAGGGTCGATTTTCCGGCACCGTTTTTTCCGATAATGCCGACCTTCTCGCCTTGCTTAACGTCAAAAGAAACACCTTTAAGCGCCCAAAAATCCTCCTTGGCATTTGCCTGAATCGGATGAATAACGTTATGAGCCATGAGCTTCAAACGCTCAATTCTGCTGTCCGGTCTTTTTATAACCTGCTTGATAACGTATTTTTTCTTTATATTTGAGATATGTAATGCAATCGGTTGTTCGCTCATATTTACTCCTCCGTCAAACGATATCAACAAAGTTTCTCTCGGTTCTTCTGAATAATATAATTCCGAAAACCGCTAACAGCACAAGCCATGCCATTGCAACCAAGAATGAAAGTGTATCAAAGGACATATCACCGATAACGCACCATTTGAATGCCGAAATCATACCGGTAACCGGATTAAGCGAATAGATGAGTCTGTATTTTTCGGGAATTGAGGACATGGAATAAGAAACAGGGCACGCATATTGCAAAATTGAAAGTGCAAACGGTACAATTTGTGCCATGTCACGCCATTTAACATTAAACGAAGAAAGAAACAAACCTGTAAAAAGCCCGAGGAAAGCGTTGAGCAAAAGAAAAACAGGGAAAAGAAGAAAACGTACGGTCGGGTAATATCCGACAATGAGCATCATAACCACAAGAACAACAATGGAAATCATAGAGTCAAAGGCAGTCGCAAAGCATGCACCGATCGGCGAAAGTATTCGCGGATAGTAAACTTTTTTCATCAATGCCGCATTTGTGATGAATGTTGACGACGTTTGGAGAACATTGCCCTGAAAAATCGCCCATGGGATACTTCCGGCATAAACCATTATAAAATAAGGGGCATTTCCGTCAGACGAAAGGCCGGCAAGAGTTCCGAAAATAAAGGTTGAGACAAACATGCTGATTATAGGAGCGATAACCGCCCAACCGAGACCGATTCTTGTCTGCTTGTATCTTACCGTAATATCACGTTTTGCAAGGTTATATGCAAGTTCTCTGTAATTCCAGATATCTCTCCAATACTGGAGATTTTTTCCGTTAGGCTCAATAACAGTTTTCCTCAAATCGAAAATCCTCTCATTAATTTTTTGCACATAGAAAATTATATCATATACATTATGTAATAGTCAATACATGAAAGTCCTGCAACGTCAAATAAAAAGCTTAGAAAAAACAATATTCGTGGTTTAAATATATTGACTTTTTTAAATGATTTTGATAGTATAAATTGATTAAGATTATTTAAAGCAAAGGAAGTATCATATGCTTTTGGACAAAACAATTCATATTCCCGATTTGGGAGACATCGGTGCAGACAGCGGCTTTCACGTTTTGGACGCTACTGAGGACGGAAAATTTTCCGTCGGTAAGAACGGAGTTGTCGATATAGTATCGACGGGTGACAGCAAGGTCGAGTTCGTCTCTTTCGGCTCACACACTCTCGCCTGTGTAAAATCGGCAATCGCATACCCCGTTTATTATCCCGTTGTGCCCGTTACTCTTGAGAAGCCTGTTAAGGCTGTTCTTATGGATCTCGACGGCACAACGGTTCGAAGTGAAGAATTCTGGATCTGGATAATTCAAATGAGCATTGCAAGCCTTCTCGGCAATCCGAAGTTTGAGCTTGAAGAAGCCGACCTCCCGTTTGTTTCCGGTCATTCTGTTTCCGAGCATCTTCAGTATTGTATTGATAAATACTGTCCCGGCGCATCCCTCGACAAGGCTCGTGATTTTTACTTTGAGCACACTCACAGAGAGATGGAAGAGATCATGGCAGGCAGAGGAAAGGACGGCGCATTTACTCCGACGGAGGGTGTTAAGGACTTTCTGTATGAGCTTAAGGACATGGGCGTAAAAATCGGTCTTGTTACCTCGGGTCTTTACGAAAAGGCATGGCCGGAAATTCTTTCGGCATTTAAGACTCTCGGCATGGGTGACCCGAAGGATTTCTATGATGCAATCATTTCCGCAGGCTTCCCGCTCAGAAAAGGCTCGGTCGGAACTCTCGGCGAGCTTTCCCCGAAGCCGCACCCGTGGCTCTATTCCGAAACCTCTATTGTAGGTCTCGGAGAGGCTTTCGCTGACCGTAATCATGTTGTCGGCATTGAGGACAGCGGTGCAGGTGTTTGCTCCGTCCGTCTTGCAGGCTACACGACTATCGGTATCGCAGGCGGCAATATCGTTGACAGCGGCACAAAGGCTGTTTGCAATTATTACGAAAACAGCTTTGCCGATATTTTAAAAATTATAAAGGGATGATTTAATTGAAGAAAAGAATCACTTCTGAAAAGCTTGTTCACGCAGTAAGCTTTGCACTTTTTGTTCTTATGCTGACCGAGGCATACCTGGTCCATGAGGACGAGATCAAGGCGAGCGTTGCAAGACTCAAGACAATCATCGAGAATAAAAACAAAACAAAAGAAGCCGAAGCACTCGAGCAGACGGAAGCTTCGGAAAAAGGAGAACAGACAGATGGACAACAAACCGCAGAAGATTAACTGCCATTTCATCTCAAACACCCATTGGGACAGAGAGTGGCGTTTTTCAGCAAGAAGAACTCAGTATATGCTCGGCTATATGCTTGATATGCTGACGGATATACTTGACAAGTATCCCGAATACAGACATTTCCATCTTGATTCCCAGACTATGCCCATTCAGGACTACCTTGAGGCATATCCCGAGAAGAAAGAGCTTATGAAAAAATACATATCCGAGGGTCGAATCGGTGTCGGTCCTTGGTTCTGCCTCCCCGATGAATTCACTGTCGGCGGCGAATCGCTTATCCGTAACCTCCTGCTCGGCCACAGAATCGGCAAGGAAATGGGCGGCATAAGCAAGACAGGCTATTCACCGTTCGGCTGGGGTCAGATTTCTCAGCTTCCGCAGATCTATGCAGGCTTTGACATTCACTTTGCCTCATTCTATCGCGGAATCAACGAGTATTGCGCTCCGAAGTCGGAGTTCTACTGGGAAAGCCCAGACGGAACAAGAATTTATGCTTCACGTCTCGGCAAGCGTCCGCGTTACAACATTTGGTACATTGTTCAGCGTCCTGTTTATTACAATCAGCAGAACGAGAATAACCGTGACATGGTTTGGAATGACAACAACGGTATATTCAAGTTCATTGATTCCGAGAACAAAAATCTTGACTATCAATACGCTCACCCGTTCTATGAGTACCATAAGGAGAACATTAAGCCCCGTGCGGAGCAGGCAATCAAGGAGCAGGACAACGATTGGACAACGTCTCACCGTTTCTGGTCACTCGGCCATGACTCATCATGCCCCGATGCCCGTGAGGTCGAGATGATTAAAGACCTTGATGCAGCTCTCCCGAACGCTGTTGTTTATCACAGCTCACTCAAAGAAATGGAGCAGGGCATCATTGATGAGTTTGATCCGAATTCACCTGTTCTCAAGGGAGAAATGCGTGATCCGTACACCAAAGGCAGCGTCAGCAGCATGATGGGCTGGATCATTTCCGCAAGAACCTATGTTAAGCAGGCAAACTTCAAGACGGAAACTCAGCTTCAGAATTACGCCGAGCCTATGGCGGTTTTTGCGGCACTCAGCGGAGCTCCGTATCAGAAGAACTTCATCGACCTTTCATATAACTATCTTCTTCAGAACCACGGCCATGACAGTATCGGTGCATGCGGACGTGATGTGGTTTATGAGGACGTTATCTATCGTTACAGGCAATCAAGAGAGCTTTCAAACTGTGTTTATGAGCGAGCTTTCATGGACGTTGCAGGCGATATTAAGCTTGACGGCTTCAGCCGTGACGATGCAGCGATCGTTGTATTTAACCCGGCTCCGTTCAAGAGAAGTGAAGCGGTCAAGATGACGGTTGAGCTTCCGGCAGAGTGGAAAGCGGACAGCTTTAAAATTACCGATCCCGACGGAACTGTTCTTACCTATCAGGTAATTACGACAAACAAGAACTCGGCTCAGATCATTCAGAATCCGAACGACGTTGCCAATGTTCTTCATACTCAGCAGTACACGATTGAGCTTGACGTCAAGGACGTTCCGGCTATGGGCTATAAAACGCTAAAGCTTCAGCCGCTTTATCATGTCCGCGCAACAACGCCTAAGACTATGCTCAAGAGAAATCAGGTTATGGAGAACGAGTACCTGAGAGTTTCGTTCAACTCCAACGGAACTTATGATGTTCTTGATAAGGAGAACGGCAAGAGCTATGTTGGACTCGGATATTTCAAGGATACCGGCGAAATCGGCAACCCGTGGGAGCACTTCACCCCGGAGAACGATGAAACCTTTACAACTCTTAACGAGAATGCAAAGATTACGCTTCTCCACGAGGGCGAGCTTGCCGTTTCATACAAGGTTGCCATCGACTGGGCACTTCCCGAGGGAAGAAACCCGGACGAGAAAACTCGTTCAAAGCACCTCAATCCCTGCAGGATCGAGAGCATTGTCACATTGAAGAAGGGCTCACGTTATCTTGAGGTTGAAACAACTGTTGACAATCAGAGCGAGGATCACTACCTTCAGGTAGCATTCCCGACTGACATCAAGTCGGAATTCTCATACGCTCAGGGTCAGTTTGACGTTGTTAAGCGCCCCGTTGCAAAGCTTGACTATTCGCTTTATGACGAGATACCGATGACCGAGCAGCCGATGAACTCCTTCGTTGATGTAACAGACGGCAAGGTCGGCGCAGCTCTCCTCAATACGGGACTTAAAGCATATGAAGCCTCGGATGATGAGTGCGGCACGGTTTATCTTTCACTTCTTCGCGCTTTCCCGCTTCGCATCTGTGTTACAAGCGATATGCAGGACTATAGCGCAAGCGATAAGGGCTCACAGTGCATCGGCAAGAACACCTACCGTTATGCTTTCATGCCGCATAAGGGAGACTGGGAAGATGGCAATGTTTGGGGCGAGAGCGAAAGATTCAATCTTGCTTTCGGCGTAGCACAGCTTGCTCCGACAGACCACGGAAAGAACGAGCTTGTTCATTCATTCCTTGAGCTTGGCACAGAAAAGCTCAACGTCAGTGGCATTAAGCAGAGCGAGGACGGTACAGGCTATGTTGTTCGTCTCTTTAACCCGTCTGACAAAACTGTAAAGACAAATATTCGCCTCAACGGCGGTATCGCTCCGATTGAAAAGGCTCAGTCGCCCGTCGAAAGACAGCAGGCAGAGTTTGAACTCCCGCCGTATTCCGGCAAGAAGTGGAGCGAGGTTAAGCTCGTAAGCCTTGAGGAAAAGGATGTTGCTCCGCTTACGGTTGACGAGAACGGCTTCGCGGACTTTGAGATTACAGGCAAAAAGATTCTTACGATTAAATTTGTCGGCTGATAAATTACAACTGAGGGAACGCCATTAGTCCGGCGTTCTCTCGGGCAAGCTGATTGCCCGAACTCGAGGAATAAATCAAACAATGAAACATCTACGGAAATTTATGTTTACGGCGGCGGCTCTGTTTGCCGTTCTCAGTGTTATTTTCCTAATTTCGCATATTCACCATGACAATCACTATTCTTTCACCTGTTTTATAACTTTTTTAACCTGCTTCTACCATTTTTCATACAGAATTCTTGTTTCGGAAGTTGTTTCAAAAAAGCCGATAAGATTCAACTATAAAAGCGGTTGGTTTGCACCGAAAAAGTTTGAAGAGTCTGTTTTCAAAGCTCTCAGAGTAAAACGTTGGAAAGAAAAGCTTCCAAATCTTTTGCCGCAGACCTCCTCATCAAAGGATTTCCCGGTTGAAACGCTTATCAATGAGACCTGTTCGGCTGAGGCTATACATGAGATTAACATCGTGCTCAGCTTCGCTCCGTTCATAGTTTCGCTGTTTTACAGTGAGCACGAATGGATTTTTCTTGCTACGGGATTGGTCACGGCGCTGGTTGACCTGTGCTTCATTATCTTTCACAGGCATTTCAGGCCGAGATTGATTAATTTGATGAATACAAAAGCATAAAAGCCATCGAACAAAACTGTCCGATGACTTTTGATAAATCTCATGCTGACGAATTGCGCTTCATGGCGCATAATAAAGATACAAAGGGCGGCACTGCCGATATACGGTTACGCTCTCGAATGAAAAGTTAAAGAATAACCGCTCGTTTTCTCAGGACAGGGCGGTTATTTCTTTTTATATGCAAGAACTGAAACGAACACAGTCACAAGTCCGATGATTACAAGTGCGAATGTGAATAAATTCTCATATGTAACGTATTGCATAAAATCACCCCCTGACGAGGGCAAAGAGTGTAACCGCCTACCGCATTGGTAGCGCCACGAAGATAATTATATCTACTCAGGTTGATTTATAAATTCTTCTCGAGACACACAAGCTGTACGCCGTCAATGCCGTTGAACACACATGGAACTATCGAAACCTCGGTATAGCCGAGCTTTTTATATAGACTGCGCGGCAGTGTTCCTCGCATTGGTGTCCATTCTGAGATAAGGACATCCGTTTTCAAGCGCATATTTTTCATAGAAATCGACAAATGCCGTTCCGTAGCCCTTTCCCTTAGCTTTAGGCGAAACGACAAGCGCATGAAGCACCATAACCTCATCGTCAGGTGCATCGGCAGTCCAGAGTGCATCGGCATATTCGGGCACCTGTTCTTTGTTTATCCTCGCGGCAGCAACTATTGTTCCGTTAATTTCTTCAACAAACATATCTCCTGCCGCAATTGCAATTTCTGCTGTCTTCCTTGTCGGATAAATATTTCTTATCCAGCCTATTGTAACCAGCCCTGCCTCTTCCGAGTCGTGAATTTCATCATAAATTTCACTGATACGGTCAATGTCTTTCTTTGTAGCTTTTCTGAACATAAATTTCATACCTTTCAAAAAAATCGCCCGTCTGAAACGGACGATTTTCTATATTTATCTTACCAAATCGTCAAGCTTTTCTTTCATGGCCTGCTCGGTATCACGGTAATATTGCGTTTTAGGATTAGGATGCTTGTTTTCCGCCCAAAGCTTGTCCGCCTGTTCCTTCCATGCGGCGGCGAATTTATCGCACTTTGCGCAAAGATGTTCAACACCTTCCTGATTTTCAAGGTCGGTCGATTTTGCGCCTGTCTGCTTAATCATTTTCCTGAGATATTCGGGGTTCTCAAGCATCGGGCACGGACGCAGATGGTTATCATTGAACGGCTGATTGTGATAATAGCTCATAAACAGCGGATTTCTCAAAGCCTCAAGAATCGTATGTGTTCTGATATTTGAATCAGAAAAATGAATGAATACGCAAGGCTCAATATCACCGGCGGAATTGATGTGGAAATAGTTTCTGCCGCCCGCGATACAACCGCCGACATATTCGCCGTCATCCTGGAAGTCCATTACAAATAACGGCTTGCCGGTTTTGCCGTTTCGCATCTTTTTGAGCCAGAAATACATATGCGTTCTCTGCTCAGGGGTGGGAATAAGCTCCTCGACAGCTCCCGTGCCGACCGGCATATAATTAAAGTAAAGTGCAAATTTTGCACCTTTTTCAATCATCAAATCAATAAATTCGTCACTTGTTACCTTATCGACATTCTGCGAGGTGTAGCAAATCGAAAGACCGTAAATGCACTTATTCTTTTTAAGAAGCTCCATTGCTTTAATGGTTCTCTCGTAAGCTCCCTTGCCGCGGCGGGAATCGTTTGACTCCTCAGAACCTTCGATGCTGAGCGCAAGAGTAAGATTGCCGACATCCTTCATGTCGTCGCAGAATTTTTGGTCGATCAATGTTGCGTTTGTATAAGCAAGGAACGTGCAGTTTTTGTGCTCACGGCAAAGGCGCAGAATATCGTTTTTTCTGATAAGCGGTTCGCCGCCCGTAAACATATAAAGGTGAGTTCCGAGCTCCACACCTTGATTGATAACGTTGTTTATTTCATCATATGTGAGATTGAGTTTGTGACCGTATTCAGCCGCCCAACAGCCCTTGCAGTTCATATTACATGCGCTTGTCGGGTCAATGAGCATAAGCCATGGAATGTTACACTTATACTTTTCGCGGTTTGCTCTTACGGCTCTTGTTCCATGGAGACCCGCACCGAGAACGAAAGACAAAAACATCTTTTTGAGATAGCCCCTGTCAATATCCTTGAGCAGATTCATCGCATAGGTATTCCAAACATTATTATCGTCGCTGATCGCATCGCGGAAGCCCTTAAATGTCTTTTCGGGAAATGTTTTTCCGGCAAATTTTTCGGCAAGACCGATAAGCTTGAGAATATTCTTTTTCGGATCCTTGTCAACGTATTTCAGCACTCTGTCCAGCAGAAATCCCACGCCTGCACGTTGAATATTTTCTTTCAGTAACATTTCGCTGTACCTCACTACTAAAATTGATATTTATTGTCTCACATTTTCTTTATAAAGTCAACCGAGATTAGAAATAAATCTAACTTATTCGACACTTTGTCTATAAAATGTCAATCATGTTGCTTTTTTACCTGTCATTCATACAATTAACAGTCTAATATAAAAAGTATTTTTCCATATTGTTGACATTAAATCCGTGTTTTGATAAAATTTAAACACTTGGAGGGTTTTATGATGACGGAAACAAAAAATAATGAAAGAGTTTTTACAAATAGACGTGAACGAAATTATGGTATAGATCTGCTCAGAATAGTTTCTATGATTATGGTCACGATATTACATTTCTCCGGATATGGCGGATTTTTAGGTACCCCTGAAAACGGACTGTCATACTATGTGCTTTCTTTGATTATGGTTATATGCTATGGTGCAGTGGACATTTTCGCAATTATTTCCGGTTTTGTTATGTATAATTCCACCGTCAAATACACAAAAATTATTAATTTATGGCTTCAAGTTGTTTTTTATTCATATATATTGTTGATACTTGACAAACAAATATTTCATAGACCTATCAATATTTTAAATGTGTTGAGCGCATCTTTTCCTGTTACAATTTCAGATAATCTATGGTATTTCGCGGCATATTTTATTATGTTCTTTTTTATTCCGCTGTATAATAAAATTATAAGCAGTTTTGCAAATGGCTTTTTATTTAATTATATAATAATTTGTTTTGCTATTTTATTTATTCCAACCAATATAAGCATTCTTGGTTTGCTTGACGGATACAGTTTTTTATGGCTTTCCCTTTGTTATCTTATCGGAGCATTTATAAAAAAGAACGAGAATTTTTTCAACAGTATCTCTAATCGTATATATGTCGTAATAATTATTGTTGGAATATTGATAACGTATTGCTGTTATATGCCTGTTTGGGATAATATAAATATATTTATCAATTATTCGCCAAAAGATATTTTAGAAAAATACAATTCATTAACTGTTTTATTGCCTTCTATCTCTTTTCTGATGCTTTTCAGCAGAATGAATATCAAACGGGGCAAGAGGATAATCAGGTTTTTTTCATCCACGTCATTTAGTGTATATATAATCCAATGTCTCCCATTCACATGGAATAACATTATTACTAAATTACACACATTTTTTAATGCTCCGACTTCGTTGGAAAAGATTGGTATTGTGCTCGGAGTTTCAGTTATGTTTTATCTTGCAGCTTCGCTTGTTGATTCCCTGCGAATTCAACTTTTTAGGCTTTTGCATATTGATATGTTTATTAATTTGATTTGTAAGCTGTTCAGTAAAATTATAAATGCGATAAAATGGCAAATAAAAAAACATATTAAAGATTGATATAATGACGTATTATACAGCATGTTGTTTTGATACATCTTTTTGTGTGATTTGTCATAATTTTTCATGGGCATCTAAACCTTTATGTTGACTTTAAATTTTTGTTGGTGTATAATTAACCTACAAAATTATTTTTTCGGAGGTTAAAACAATGAAAAAAGTCATAAGTATTCTTCTCTCGGTTGTTATGATTGTCCTCCTTGCTGTCCCGAGCTTTGCGGCGATTAGCACCGACACGGCATTCAAGTTCAACTCAGACGGAAAATTTAAGATCATGATGATCAACGACACACAGGATGTTATTCTCAAGGACGTTCTCCAGGCAAGCTACCTCAAGAAGATTGCCGAAAAGGAAAAGCCCGACCTCATTGTTATGGCAGGCGACCTTCTCACAGACTTCTTCCCGGGCGCAACCAAGGCTCAGCTCAAGAAGTGCCTTACTCAGGCTCTTGACGGCGTCAACGCTCTCGGAGTACCTTTCGTAGCTACCTTCGGCAACCACGACCATGACTGGGAGGAGATCTTCCCGCTTGAGGAGCAGATGGAGGTTTACAAGTCATATTCCAACTGCGCTATTGTTAATAACGGCTGTGATATAGGTACATTTTATATTCCCGTTAAGTCGTCCGACGGCAAGAAAATTCCTCTTAACATCTATGTTATGGACTCCAACAATAAGGTTAAGGGCGAAGGACTGCTTACAGGTTATCAGGGACTCAAGCCTGAGCAGGTTCAGTGGTATAAGGATACCCGTGACGGACTCAAGGCAGCTACAGGCAGCTATGTTCCTTCTCTTGTTTTCCAGCATGTTCCCGTTAAGGAAATCTATCAGTTTGTTGATAAGGTTCCGTTCAATGCAGATCATACAGACTGTATCTTCGGTCTTGACGACGGTCAGTGGTACAAGCTCAACGATAAAGCTACAAGCGGCGTTCTCGGTGAGGTTCCGTGTTCGGAATCCGTAAACGGTAACACAGGCGAGTATGAAGCATGGCTTGAGCATAAAGAGATTATCGGTGCTTTCTTCGCACATGACCACGTTAACAACTTCATGGGCGTTACGGACGAGGGAATCACTCTCGGCTACAACGGCGGTTCAGGCTTCAGCACATACGGCAGAGGCGGCGACCGTTCGGCAAGAATTTTTGAGATTGACGAGAACGATGTAAGAAATTACGAAACTCATCTTGTAACATATAATGATGTTGCATCTAAGCCGATAAATTACTACATCATGGATCTCTTCTCACCTGTTATCGCAACATGGATCGGCAGAATTATTGATATCGTTTGCCCGAAGTTCATTAAGGATATCATTGCTAACAAGCAGAAATAAGGTTAAATAAAACGACTTTCACCCTTAATGTGAACAGTCCGACATAACAAAGCGAAAAGCTATAATCCGCATATCAGCGATTTCAACAAGCTGAATGTGAATTATAGCTTTTGTGTTTTATTTTATTCTTCTGTCGGGCAATAATCCGGATCGCAGAATTCAGGAAAACAGCCGAGAAATCAATTACACTCATCACAGCAAATTTCATGGTCGGAGTGCATACCGTTGCCCTCACAGGTTTCGGGGCGACATGGAGTCAGCACTGCTCCCGTTTCATCAACAACCTTTTCCGGAATATCTTCCTCTGAGTTAAAGACATAGTCATAGAGATCAATCATTTTATTATCCCCCGAAAAATAAAAAGTGCGCAGCCGAAGCCACGCACAAAAAATACACGGCTTGATTGCTACCACACAAAGTTACAGTTCTAAACCAAAAGCATAGAAAAGTAAGCCGGTATTTTTATCTATTCCGGCTACGCAATTTGGTTTAGCTTCTATATGAACTTTGTGTGGTAGCTGTATTATATCATATTGACAGATATTTTTCAACTGTTTGTAACGTAAAACAAAAAGTGCGCAGCCGAAGCCACGCACAAAAAAGAACGGTTAAATTTTTGTTTTGTTATTCTGTCACTGCGAACTGGCTGTTGTAAAGGTCATAGTAAAAGCCGTGCTTTTCAAGCAACTGTTCGTGCGTGCCCTGCTCTATGATCTGACCCTTGTTCATAACAAGAATGATGTCCGATTCACGGATCGTCGAAAGTCGGTGAGCAACAACAAAGCACGTCCTGCCCTTCATCATTCGTGCAAAGGTTTTCTGAATTCTAATCTCGGTGTGGCTGTCGATTGACGATGTCGCTTCATCGAGAATAAGCATCGGCGGCAGATTGAGCAAAACTCTCGTTATACAAAGTAACTGCTTTTGTCCTTGAGAGAGAGAACCGCCGTTTTCGCCGAGAACCGTGTCATAACCGTCGGGCAAACGCTTTATAAAGCTGTGAGCGTGCGTAAGCTTTGCGGCGGCAATAATTTCATCATCGGTTGAGTCCGGGTTTGAATATGCGATATTCTCCCTGACCGTGCCCGATTTAAGCCATGTTTCCTGGAGCACCATGCCGAAGTTTTTACGCAATGATTTTCTTGTGAAATCCATTGAATTTTCGCCGTCAACCTTGATCATTCCGCTGTCGGGATCATAGAAACGCATAAGAAGATTGATAAGCGTACTCTTGCCGCAGCCCGTCGGTCCGACGATTGCAACACGCTGACCGGGCTTTGCACTGATGCTGAGATTTTTGATGAGCTCCTTGCTCTTATCGTATGAGAAAGAAACATTTTCAAACTCAACCTCGCCGTTTGCCTTTTCAAGCTCCTTCGCATTGTAGCAGTCGGGAAGCTGTTCCTTTTCGTCAATGAGTTCAAAGACTCTTGCCGCCGAAGCGAGGGCATTCTGAAGCTCCGTGACAACGCCCGAAATCTCGTTGAACGGCTTCGTATACTGCGTTGCATAGCTGAGGAAGCAGCTAAGCTGACCGACCGTAAGTCTGCCTGCAATGGCTGAGAGAGCACCGAAGGCGCCTACACCCGCATAAACAAGGGCATTGATAAGTCTTGTTGACGGATTGACCATTGAGGAGAAGAACGACGCTTTAAGACTGTATCTTGTGAGTCTGTCGTTTATCTCGTCAAACTTTTCTTCCGAAGCGTCCTCACGGCTGAATGCCTTGACAAGCTTCTGATTGCCGACCATCTCGTTGATATGCGTTGTAATTTCGCCTCTTGTTTCTGACTGCTTTTGGAACATCGAGTAGGTTCTTTTCGCAATGAACGAAGCAACAAAAAGAGAAAGAGGCGTGAGGAGAACGACAATAAGCGCGATTTTTACATTGACGGAAAACATAAAAATCAATGTGCCGAGAATTGTTATAACACCCGTAAAAAACTGGGTAAAGCCCATCAGCAGACCGTCCGAGAGCTGATCTATATCAGTAATAATTCGGCTGACGATATCTCCGTGCTCGTGAGAGTCGATATATGATATGTCAAGTTTTTGCAAATGGCGGAATGCCTGAACACGCAGATCCTTAACAACCCTGTATGTTATGCGATTGTTTATGATGTTCATTATCCACTGAGCCAGAGCCGTTATGCCGATAATTACTGCGGTTTTAGCGAGAATTGCAATAATCCCCTCAATATCTACCTGACCCTTTCCGAGAGCAAGATCGACCGCATTACCGAACAAAATCGGTGCATAAAGCTGAGTTGCAACGACTACAACAGCCAAAAGCAAGGAAAGAAGTACAAGAAATTTATATTTTTCAATGAGCTTGAGCAGGCGGCGGAATGTACCTTTGTTATTCTTCTTCATTTATACCGCCTCCTTGCTTGAAAGCTGGGATTCGCAAATATCACGGTATTCCTCGCAGCTTTCGAAAAGCTCGTCATGCTTGCCGATTCCGCAAACTCTGCCATCGTCAAGCACAATTATCATGTCAGCGTTCTTGATTGTCGAAAAACGCTGAGAAACAATGAAAACAGTCATATTATCCGTGTCCGACTTTATTGCACGTCTGAGTGCGGCATCCGTCGCAAAGTCAAGAGCGGACGAGCTGTCATCAAGAATAAGAATTTCGGGCTTCCTGACAAGTGCTCTTGCAATTGTCAAGCGCTGAATCTGACCGCCCGAAAGATTCTTGCCGCCTTGAAGAATTTTGCTGTCAAGTCCATCCTTTTCGTCAACAAAGTCGAGAGCCTGAGCAGTTTTCAGTGCCGCATTTATTTCCTCATCGGTTGCATCGGGCTTTCCCCATTTCATATTGTCTCGAACCGTTCCGCTGACAAGCGCCGCCTTTTGCGGAACAACGCCTACCAGCTTGCGAAGCTCGTCAACATTGTAATTGCGAACGTCCGTTCCGTTGACCTTGAGCGAGCCGCCGCTGACATCGTAAAATCTCGGTATAAGATTGATAAGAGTTGTTTTGCCCGAGCCTGTTGCGCCGATTATGCCGACCGTCGAGCCTCTCGGAACGTTAAGCGTGAGCGAGTCAAGCGATTTTTCATTTGATCCTGCATATGTTGCGCTTACATGGTCAAATTCGACCGCCGTATCGTTCTCGGTCTTTATTCCGCTTCCGTCGTTGATTGACGGTTTTATCTTGAAAACGTCGTTGATTCTGTTTCCGCATGCAACGGATTTTGTAAGGTTGATTATGAGATTTGATAGCTTAATAAGCTCAACAAGAACCTGCGACATATAGTTGATGAGTGAAATAACCTCGCCCTGCGTCAGTCTGCCCGTGTCTACACGAAGTCCGCCGACGTAAATAATGAGCACGATTGAAAGATTGACTATAACATAGGTTATCGGATTGAGATATGCCGAGATCTTGCCGCCGTAAAGCTGCATATCCTTCAATTCCTCCGAGCATTTGTCAAAGTCCTCGATTTCCCTTTGCTCATGGTTAAAAGCACGAATCACGCGCACGCCCGAAAGATTTTCTCTCGTCATCCTCATTACGGAATCAAGCCTGTTTTGTACTTTCTTATAAATCGGCACAGAATAGAACATGATGCCGAAAACGACAACCGCAAGCAGAGGAATCGAAACGGCAAAAATTATAGCCGTTTTCGGATCAACCGTGAATGCCATGACGACTGCGCCGATAACGATGAACGGTGAACGCAGGAAAAGCCGCAGAAAAAGGTTGACCGCTGTTTGCATTTGATTTACATCCGCCGTCAGTCGGGTGATAAGCGTTGATGTTCCGATTTTGTCGATCTCGGAATAGGACAGCGTGTTGATGTGACGGTAAAGGTCACCTCTCAGCTCCTTGCCGAATCCGACTGCCGCTTTGGCGGCAAAATATTGAGCAGTCAGCGCACTGATGAAGCCTACAATCGCCAATCCGACAAGAACCATTCCCATTTTAAAAATGTAGGGCTTGTCCGAGTTTTTGATGCCTGTGTCTATTATCGCCGCCATTACCAGCGGAACAAACAGTTCAAAGCTCGCTTCAAGCATTTTGAACAGCGGCGCAAGGATGCTTTCTTTAATATAATGCCGCAAATACTTTATAAGATCTTTCATATTGTCTCCCTGTATATGTTAATTATATTATTTCCGTATTTCTTCGCCAGTGGAATAGAAATTGCTGTGCTATTCCTTCAACCCCCGAGGTACATTCGGGTAAACCGTCGGGATACATCTCGGCCATTATGCGCTTGACCCATACATCAACGGGAAAAGCCTCGATTCTTCCGCAGCCATAGAGAAGAGTACATTCGGCAACCTTTGCACCGACTCCCTTGATTTTTATCAGCTCGGCTCGGCAGACATCCATATCCTCCGTGGCAAGCATATGAAGATTTACCTCACCGCCGGCAACCTTTTGAGCGGCGTCGATTATGTATTTCGCTCTGAAACCCGAACGCAAAGGCGCAAGATCGTCAACGTTGCATTTTGCAAGCACTTCGGCGGTCGGAAAACTGAAATCGCCGTTTCCGAGATCGTCACCGAAGGTTGCACAAAGCCTTTCTATAATTCCCTTTATTCTCGGGATATTATTGTTTTGCGAGATTATAAATGAGCAAAGCGCCTCCCATGTGTTCTGACGGAGAATTCGTATTCCGCCGTATTCACTTATCGCTCTTCTGAGTTGACTGTCTGTCTCCAGTTTTTCGCAAATTGCACCGTAATCACGGTCGAGGTCAAAATATGTCTGCCAGAAGTTTTCATCGGTGTCACCGATAACGGTTATTTTGTCTCCGTCCTGAATTATATCGACTGCCCGCTTTTCGGCGACGCCGTGCCAGGCTCCGTTCGGCTTTTGTGCCCAGCGGAAGGCTTGTCCGCAGTCAAGGGTCAGGGCAATATTGAGGTTGTCAACTCCGTCGAAAACTATGCTGTCATCTTTAATGTAGCTTTTCATGCCGGCCTCCTTTGCGTTAATACAATGAAAAGTTTAGTCTTTGAAAAAATATTCATTTTGTAACCTTTTGTCACAAAGTTCTTGTCAAGCTTTTTTTAAACTCTGTTTTGCACAAAGATTTATTAAAATTTGAGCAAAAATTCCCACTTTTTATAACAAAAAAATACTTGACAAAGTCCGAGTGCGATTGTTAAATAATTAACAAAAACCGTGTTTTCCACGGGTAAAAATGTGGAAAAATACGTAAAATCAACGTTTTCAAAGGCAGTTATCCACACTTTCCACATAGTTTTCCACCGATTTTGTGAAAAGATTAAAGTTTTCCACACTTCCACAAAAAACGTGGAAAATGTTACAAGATGTCGTTTTCGGTCGTGATTTATTCATTTTGTCCTGCATAAAAATCATTCCGAATGACAACAATAAAAGGGAAAAAACAAGCGAAAGCAGGGATAGTTTGATTAAGGGAGTAAATCATCAGGTCGTTGAGGTTACCAAACCGACCTGTGAATATTTTGAACGTGTTATATTTTTCGTCAAGCCCGAATTTTCTCAGGTAAGCGAGGGAACGCTCAGAGAACGGGCGGGAAAAATCGCAGGAGAAACGGGTGCACCGCCGCCGACAAAGCTGAAACGTAACAGGTTGATTATTGCCGTAAAACTTGCGGTTTCCGCAATTTCAGGAGCGGCCGTTGCATTGGCGATCAGTCGATTCATATTTTAAAAAGCTAATCTGACGAAGCTTTTAACTTTAAGAGCAATATCGTATATTTTAATTATGCGATGTTGCCTTATTTTTTTGCCGATTTGCAAAAGTCCGCCATACAGCATTTTTCACAGGCAGGACGCCTTGCAACGCACACGGCTCTGCCGTGGAGGACACAGCGATGACAAAAATCATTGCTTTCCTCCGGCGGAAGCAGTTTACGCAACGCTGTTTCAACCTTAAAAGGATCTTTTGTCTCGACAAGACCGAGGAGGTTGCTTATACGAATAAGGTGAGTGTCGGCAACAACGGCAGGCTTGCCGAATATGTCGCCGCAAATCAAATTTGCCGTTTTCCTGCCGACTCCCGGCAGAGAGGTCAGATCCTCAATGTTGTCCGGAACCATGCCTCCAAAATCGGAAAGAATTTTTTGCGCCATGCCGATAATGTCCTTAGCCTTGGTGCGATAAAAGCCGCATGAGCGGATAATCTCCTCAACATCGGCAACGTCAGCCTCGGCAAATGCTTCGACCGTAGGATATTTTTCAAAGAGTGCAGGCGTAACGATATTCACACGAGCGTCCGTGCACTGGGCAGAAAGTCTCGTCGCAACAAGAAGCTGAAAATCATTTTTATAATTCAGAGAGCAAATTGCGTCGGGATACTCTTTTTTGAGAGCCTCAACACAAAGCAGGGCTCTTTGCTTTTTTGTCATAACCTCACACCTTCCCTGAAAGGTAAAATTCCGTTAAATGAATTGATTTTTGCAGCAAATTGCCGCCGAGGGATTTAAAATGCTTTGATCGGCGGAAATTTAAAATATTATACTACATTATTTAACTAAAATAAAGGGCTTTGTGGATAATTCAGCGGTATTTTTGAACCGTGAACGGTGGCCGAAAAAAAGTGAAGTTAATCCTCGGTTATTGCTTTTTTATCGTTTTCAAATTATATTTATAACATGAAAAAGAAATTCAGCCGTCAAATGTAAAATAATTCCAAATATATTGAGATTTCCCGACAAATGCGTTATAATAAATTGATTTATTATACTCACAAGGGGGAATTATGTGAGCGGAGAAAAACTGAACAATAAGTTCCACTGGGGATTTGCGCTTATCCTCGTTACAATATTTCAAGTGTTGACCGGAACAGTGGTAATAACCGCCAACGGTTTCAACAGCACTCTGTTTGCTATCTTTGCAGGTTATATTCTTCTTGAATGGGCTTATTTTATCATTGCTTCTATTTTTTGCGGACAGAATAACTTTGAGCTTGAGATAATCGGTTTCCTCTTCTCGGGCATCGGTCTGACGAATGTTGCCACAGTTGATAACGACTATGCGCTCAAACAGATCGTTGCCATTGCGCTCGGACTGATTCTGTTTATCTTCATGCTCGCGGTTATGCGCCGCACAGATATCGTCATGAAGCTGCGAATGCCCGTTGCCTTTGCGGCGGTCGGACTGCTCGTCGCCAACCTTGCGCTTGCAAAATATACGAACGGTGCGCTTAACTGGATCACAATAGGCGGCATATCAATTCAGCCGTCCGAATTTGTCAAGCTTGCGTTTATCTTTGTCGGAGCGGCGTCGCTGGACAAGCTTCAAAGTGCACGAAGCCTTACTAAATATCTTATATTCTCCTTCGGCTGCGTCGGTGCGCTTTTCCTCATGAAGGACTTTGGTACCGCATTGATTTTCTTCTTCACCTTTATAGTAATTGCATTCATGCGCTCGGGTGACGTCAGAACGATTGCACTTGTATGCGTTGCGGCTTTACTCGGCGCAATAATGATTGTATATTTCAAACCGCATGTTGCCGCCCGATTCAAGGCATACCGTCATATCTGGGAGCTTATCAACGACGAAGGTATGCAGCAGACGAGAACTCTTATTTATTCGGCAAGCGGCGGTCTTTTCGGTCTCGGAATAGGCAAGGGTATGCTGAGAAATGTTGTTTTTGCCTCGACCGACCTTGCATTCGGAATGATATGCGAGGAATGGGGCATGATAGTCGGTCTGACTATAGTTATCACATATGCTTTTATTCTTCTTTACGCAATCAAGGTTGCGAGAAACACCCGCTCGGCTTTCTATGCAATCACAGCTTGCGCGGCGGCAGGACTTTTGCTGTTCCAGACAAGCCTGAATATTTTCGGCGTAACGGATATACTTCCGTTTACGGGAGTTACTCTTCCGTTCATCAGCCGAGGCGGATCCAGCGTTATTTCCTCATGGGGCATGCTTGCGCTGATAAAATCGGCAGATATCAGAACCTATCCAAAGCTTTCCAAGACTATACTCCCCGATCATCCGCTTTATCCGCCTAATATAATGATAGGCAAGAGGTCCAAGCGAAAGGTATATGTTCCGCCGGTTGTTGAGCAGCCGGTCAGAGTCAAAAGCTCCGCAGCGGATGTGCCTATAAGCAAAAAACGGACACAGCAAGCCGGCAGGGGCGATGTTCCCATAAGCAAAAAGAGAACGACCTCTGCTCAGAATTCAAAGGACATTCCGATATCACGGAAGAAATCCGGGAACGGGAGGGCTAAATAAATGAGAAATACCACAAGACGTGCCTTTGTTCTTTACTTCGTTATAGTTGCATTTTTCTGCGGACTCGGATTCATGATGTACAATTTCTTTGTTCACGGCTCGGAATGGACGTCAAATCTTGTTAATCAGCATATTTATAAAAACGGCGAAATTTCCAGTGCCGGTACGATTTTTGACCGTAACGGAACAAAACTCGTTTATTCGGAGGACGGTGTACGAATTTATAACGATGACAAAACAATTCGCAAAGCCATGCTTCATGCTGTCGGTGACAATTCATCTTTCATCGCAACCGGAGTTCAGTATGTTTACAGTTCAAAGCTTTCGGGCTACGACTTTGTGAACGGTGTTTACAACCTGAAAAAATATAACAGAGGTAATGACATAAATCTCACCCTCGACGCCGATATATGTAAAACCGCTTACGAAGCAATGGACGGCAGGAAAGGAACCATAGCCGTTTATAATTACAAAACAGGCGCTATGGTCTGCATGGTATCAACACCTTCATATGATCCTCAGAACAAGCCGGACGATATTGACGAAAATTCCGATGAATATGAGGGCGTTTACCTCAATCGCTTTGTTTCGGGTCTGTACACCCCCGGCTCCATATTTAAAGTCGTTACCGCTATCAGTGCGATTGAAAATATTCCCGACATATATTCACAGACCTTTGAGTGCACGGGCGAATATGCAACAGGCGACGGCAAAATCATATGCAGCGGTGTTCACGGCACCGTCGATTTTGAGGAGGCGCTTAACCATTCCTGTAACTCCGCTTTTGCACAGATTGCAATTCAGCTCGGTCAATCAAAGCTGATGCAGACGGCAGGAGAGCTCGGCTTCAACACCAAAGAGGACATGGATCAGATAACCGTTTCCGCAAGCCGCTTTGACGTCAGTAAAACCACAAAAACCGACCTTGGCTGGGCAGGTATAGGTCAGTACACCACAATGGTAAATCCCTATCATATGCTCACAATAATGGGAGCAATTGCAAACAACGGCGTTGCAACAAAACCGTATTTTGTTCAAAACATGGTCTCCCCCGACGGCAAGATCAACGTTATCGGAAAAACCGCCGTGAACAAAACCGTAAACATAACTCCCGAGATAGCGGCACAGATGAAAAAGCTTCTTCGTTCAAACGTTGTGAATTATTATTCCGATTCAACCTTCCCCGGGCTCAAGATGTGCGGAAAGACGGGCACCGCAGAGGTTGAGGGCGGCTCGCACGCATGGTTTGTCGGCTTTTCTCAGCGTGAGGACGCACCGTACGCCGTTATCTGCGTTGTTGAAAAATCCGGATCAGGTCTCTCGGTTGCCGGCGAGGTCGTGAACGAGGTCATGCAGGAGGTCTGCAATTAACACAACATGTTGTGAGTAAAGAAACAAACTATACTAAAACAAAAAAATTATTAAAATATTTTTATGAAAAAGTGAATATATTTCTAAAGAAGAACTATAAAAATCTTTTTCGTGCTATTATAATAAAAAAGCGAAGTGTTCCCTTCGCAAAATAAAAAGCATGAAAATGCAAAAAACAAAAAGGAGAGATTTTTTCATGAAAAAATTCTTAGCAATTCTTCTCTCGGTTATCATGCTCTTCACGCTTGGCGTTGCAGCATTTGCCGAAGGCGAAAACGTAAACGAGGGTATGCCTAAAGATACACCTAAGCAGGCTGGCAAGGTTGTATTCTCAATCCAGAATACATACATTGAGCCCTCAAAAGAGTATTCGCTCCCAATCATCATGAAGTCAGATTATCTTGAGAAGGTTCCTGAAAACGCAGAAACTTTCTATTTCGGATTCTCAGGCATCAGCTTCTCAACAAGCGAGAAAGATATTGTTGAGATTAAGAACATCAGATTCTCTGATAAAATTGCTGCTGATGATCAGCTTGTTGTCAACCAGGTAGATCTTGAGAACGGCATGGACGGTTCAATGGCTTTCAAGATCAAGAAGGCTGATTTCAACAAGTTCTTCTCAACATCCGACGAAGGTATCGTTATCGGCTATATTGATGTTGTTACAACCGAGGCTGTTCCCGAGGAGTACAACAAGGACTTCGGAAGAATCGTATTCTTCCCGTATTTTGACCTTTACTCAGAAGATGACGAAGGCAATCCGAACGGTTGTGTTGCAGATCCTAATGCATCGGGCTGCTCTGTAGGATATACAGATGCAGAAGGCAACTTCACAGGTATTTCCCTTGACGGATCCGAGTCCGATGAAATCGTTCTTGATACAGCTTGCTTCTATCATGCACCTTATGTTCCTACATGGCAGGAAAGACTTAAGGTTTGGGGCAAGGCTCAGGGTCACCTCATCGTTAGCTTCTTCATCACAATTCTTGAAGTTCTCGATTCATTGCTTACAAAATAAATAAATCATATTGGTTTTTGAAGGACGGTTTAAGCCGTCCTTCTTTTTTGCTCTCTTTTGAAAATTCATAAAAATGTGCTTTATTTTATCGGCATTATAGAGTATAATAAATATATTATTTCGAGAAATTCTTATTAACAAGGAGACAGACCGATGGTTGACCTTATAAAAAGAAATACACCGAGAATTGCGGATCAGTTTCTGCTGAAAACTATTGAGTCCGATAACGGATATGATTGTTATGAAATTTATTCCGAGGACAAAAAAGTTGTGCTCGCCGGAAATTCACCGCTGAGTCAAGCAATGGCCTATTACGACTATCTCGGCAAGTATCACGGCGTTGTTATAACAAGCGGAGATTATGATATTTCAACGATCTCCTCCGCTCCCCTGCCCGAGGAAAAAATCAGCCGAACAATAAAGAAAAAAATCCGTGCCATGACAAGCTATGAATCGTTTTCGCTCAACGGCAATTTCCGCGGCTTTGACCGCTGGGAAAAAGAGATTGACTTTATGGCTATGCACGGCTTTAACCGCGCGCTTCAGCCTGTCGGCTTTGACGGCATACTTTTCAGAACGTTGACCGATATCGGCATGCCCGAGAATTTCTGTCTTGAATTTTCCTCCGGCCCTGCATTTTTAATGAACCAGCTCACGGGCAACATCGCCGGAACAAATTCAGTCAACAGCAAAGCGTATCTTGAGAGAAAAATCACCGTCGGCAAGCTTATAAGTGACCGTGAAAGAAGTCTCGGTATTGAACCGATTTTTCCTGCGGCAATTCCGAGTGTTCCTTTCAGCCTCAGAAAAAAGTATATCAAGATGGACATTTTTAAAGCTCCGATGTGGTACAATTTTCCTCCTATTTTTTTCATCAGACCGAAGAATGCTTTTTTCTCTGTCTTTAATAAAAAATTCCTGACAATTCAGCGTGAAGCGCTCGGCGAGACACACAGCTATATCTTTGAGGGCGTATACGAATCGGATAAAAAAGGCTACAATTCTCATCTTGCCGACCTCGGTAAAGCCCTCGAAGAAATGCTCGGCGAATTTGATGCGGAAGCCGTCTGCTATTTGCACACAAGCTCAATAAATGCCGACTTTTTCAAAAACTGTTCGGGAGACAGATACATTTTTCTTGACAACTGTGAAATGAGCAAAAGCTCCGATATTCTGAACGGTCGGAAGTACATTCCCGAGATAAGCGGCAACCGTTACGGCAGAACGGGCATTTACGGCAATGTGCAAAAACTTTGCGACAATCCGTTTGCCAATTCCGAGCTCGGCGGCGCTCTTTCATTTGATACTTTTGACATTAACCCGGTTTATTGTGCGGCTGCTTTAAAAGCTATCACGACTGACGGCAATTTTGACCGCGACGAATTCATCAGGGATTTTTGTGCCAAAAGATACAAGACGGATTCTTTCACCGATGACATTATTTCCCTCATTGACCTTTGCTCAAGCGACGAGTGTACAGGCTCGATAATCTGCGCCCGTCCGTGCACAAACGTCAAGCATACCGCACCGTACGATACAATGGAACGGGACTATGATTTCCACAAGCTTTATCCGATCGCCCGAAATATTGCCGGCTCCGATGACAAAAAAATTGACGCAATGCGTGCCGATCTTCAATCAATTGTCCGTCAGTTTTTGTCCGACCTCGCTTACCCTGTTTACATTAAGGCAACTGAATTTTTCAAAGAGAAAAATGTCAGAAACTTTGAACAGGCAAGCAATCTTTTTCTTGAAATTTGCGAGGACATCGACCGCCTTCTGAGGACGAGAGAAGAAACGAACTTCTGCACAAAATATCTTGAGGCGCAGGAACTCGGAAGCAGTCAGGAAGAAAAGGAATCCTTGCAGATAAACTTCCTTCTGCTCCACACAATCTGGGGACCGTTCGATCATTCGATTCTCTATGATACGGTTTGGAACGAGTGGGGCGGACTGGTGAAGGATTATTATGAGGCACGATGGCATATGTACTACCGTTCGCTTGCCGCATATTTTGACAATCCGAAAAAACTCAAGGACAATTCAAAAAAGCAGCCGCTTGACCGCAACGAATACAACGGCTCATATCAGGCAAAACGACTTGCTCTTTTTGAAAACAACTTCCTCGAGAATTATATTCCTCGCAAAAACGGAATCGGTGAGGAGGACACCGTGGAAGTGGCAAAAGAATTGCTTGAAAAATATTCAGAAGTTTATACACAGTTTTAAGGAGAACCTCAATGAAAAATATTCCGAATTCAATTACCGCTCACATTGACGAAGTGGCGGGAAAATTAAAAAAATATCCGAAGCTTGAAAAGCTTTACCGCAACTGCTACCCTAACACGCTTGAGACAACGGCGGAAATTCTTCCCGACGGTTCAACATTTCTTTACACAGGCGATATTCCTGCAATGTGGCTCAGAGACTCCACGGCTCAGGTTACGCATTATCTTCCGCTGACTAAGAACGACCCCGAGATCCGTTCGATTATCCGAGGTCTCATAGTTCGTCAGCTTGCTTACATAAGAATCGACCCTTATGCCAATGCATTCAACATTGAGAAGAACGGCCACGGTCACACCGACGATTTGCCGCTCAACGATCCGTGGGTTTGGGAGCGTAAATATGAAATCGACTCGCTCTGTTACCCGTTCAGACTCGCATATCTCTATTATAAAGAGTCCGGCGATAAGACTATAATTGATGACGATTTCATCAGAACCGCTAAGACCGTTGTTGATCTTTGGATAACCGAACAGCGTCATTTTGAAAAATCGCCGTACAAATTTCAGCGCTTCGGCTGTCGATGGATCGACACTCTCCATAACGGCGGCATGGGCTATCCCGTTAATTTCACCGGCATGACATGGAGCGGCTTCCGTCCGAGCGACGACAGTTGTACATTCGGCTATCTTATCGCTTCAAATATGTTTGCCGCTGTTGTTCTCGGATATATTGATGAGATTTTCACCGAGATGAATATTGAAGATGCGGATTTTCTTGCAAAGGTTCGAAATCTTCGTGAAGAAATTGAGTACGGAATCAATACCTACGGCACCGTCATTCATCCGAAATACGGCAGAATTTTTGCCTGTGAAACGGACGGCTTCGGTAATCATGTTCTTGCCGATGACGCTAATATTCCAAGCCTTCTCAGCGCACCGTATCTCGGCTATTGTGACGTAAATGACCCTGTTTATATAAACACAAGAAGATTTATTCTCAGCAATGATAACCCGTTCTATTACACAGGTAAGGCAGCTTCGGGTGTAGGCAGTCCCCACACGCCGCACGGCTTCATCTGGCACATTGCTCTTTCGATGCAGGGCTTAACCTCAACTGACCCGAATGAGATTAAAAAGCTCATTGAAACGCTCGTAGCGACAGACGCAGACACAGGCTATATGCATGAGGGCTTCAATGCCGACGATGCGACAGCCTTTACCCGTCCGTGGTTTGCATGGTCGAATTCAATCTTCGCAGAGTTTATCGAGTCTGCCCTTGATAAAGGAATTATCTAAATTCAAGGCAATGCCGCACACTTGCGGTGTTGCCTTAATATATGCACAAATAAACCCCGCCGGAATTTTTCCGACGGGGAATCTTTGTTTAAGCTATAAGTTACGGCATGTTTACATAGTCGAGCGGATCGACTGTTTCGCCGTTATATCTGACCTCAAAGTGAAGGTGAGGACCCGTTGACCAGCCGGTGCTGCCGACTCGGGCAATAATTTGACCTCTTGAAACACGCTGTCCCTGCGAAACAAGAAGCGCGCTGCAATGGCCGTAGAGGGAGGTATATCCGTCGCCGTGGTCAATTATAATATAGTTGCCATAGCCCGTGCCGCTCTCGCTCTCAAGCGATGAAAGAATAACCGTACCTGCTCTTGTCGCAACAATGTTCTTGCCGTAAGCTCCGCTCATGGAAACATCTATACCGCTGTGGTATCTCCAGTCGCCGTCAAGCGGATGATAACGGTAGCCATAATATGATGTGAGATAAACTCCGTCATAAGGCAATGGCCATGCCCAGCCCGAGGAGCTGACGTTTGAATTCATACTGCCGGCGTTAGAGCCGCCCGATGATGAGCCGCCGCTTGAACCCGAGGAGCTCTGGTTGGCTTTTCTGATAGCTTCCTTGATTTCTTTGTCAAGTCTCGACATTTCAGAATTATACTCATCAATCGAAACCCTGAGTTCCTTTGTCTGAGCATTCAGCGCATTGAGCTTTGCTTCAACCTCTTCGGTCTTCTGCTTGATAACGTTCTGATTTGCCGTCAACGTGTCCTCCGTGGACTGCAAGTCGCTTCGTTTTGCTTCAAGCTCCGTCTTTTCCTTTTGGAGCGCTGCCTTCTTGACTTCAAGCTCCTTTTGCATTTTTTCAATAGAAGCTATTTCCTTATTGAGCTTATCAACAAGATCCTGATCGCTCTCCGTCACACGTTTGAACATTTCAAGACGGTTAAGAAAGCTTGACATATCCGACGAAGAAGTGAAAATCTCAAGCACCGAGGTCTCGCCTGCCATGTAATTTGCTCTCATTCTATCACAGAAAAGCTTAACGGTGTCTTTAATTTCCTGATCCTTTGCGGCAATCTCTGCGTCAAGCTTTGCGATCTCGGAATTGAGCGAAGATATCTTCTTTTCGGTTGCATCAATATCCTCAGTTATGAGATCTTTTTGCGCCGTTATGTTCTCACGCTCCTGATTAAGCTTTTGAAGCTGAACATTGAGCGCGGAGACAATTTTTGACTGATCCGCCTGCTGACTTTCAAGCTCTTTTACTTTCTGCTCGCTCTCCGCCACCTTGTCTTCAATGTCGGAGTACTCGCCTCTCAAATCGCTAAGCGTCTTCGCCTGCGCTTTTGGCGCATACGACATGAATGACACAAAGACAAGAGCTGTACTCATAAGCAGTGCAATTATTTTATTCAGTTTCTTCATACACAACTCCTCCACGTTCCTTGAGATACTTCTGTATGGAAATAAGACTTCCTATTCCGCCGGAAACAATACCTATGGCAAGGAAAGCAACAAGAAGGTATACCGCATAATCGGTAAACGGTACAATTGTAAAGCCCCTGCTTACCATTGTAAGCATTTGGGTAACCGTTGACTGAAGCGCTCTGTAAACGCCCCAAACGATTGCCAGGGAGAGAACTCCCGAAATTGCGCCGAGAACCATACCTTCAACCATGAACGGCCAACGGATGAACCAATTCGTCGCGCCGACTGATTTCATAATATTTATTTCAAGTCTTCTGCTGTACATTGTGATGCGAACGGTGTTCGCAATGATGAACAGCGATATTAGAAGCAGAACGGCAATTACACCGATGCTTACATAAAAAATCGTACGTCTGATTCTGACAAGTGTCTGTGCAATATCTCTGTTGTCTCGAACCGAATCAACTCCGTCAAGCTTTTGCAGCTCGGAAACGGTACTGTCAAACTTGGTCATATCGCTGACAGAAACCTTAAAAAGATCCGGCAAGGGATTATCAACGCCCTTAAAATATGTTGCATCCGTGCCAAGTTCTTCAAGCTGCTTCTTAAATGCCGTTTCCTTGTCAACAAACTCGCACTTTTTTACATTCTGCATAAGTGTGATTTTTTCCTGCAGTTCAGTTATGCCCTCGCCCTGAACCTCGTCCTTGAGATAAACCATGACAACGTTCTGACTTTCAATCTCGGCCATAACGTTGTTGACATTGACTATAACCATAAATGCCGCACCCATCATAACAAGGCATGACATCAAAACGGCGATTGAAGCAATGGACATAAGGTGGTTAACTCTGATATTTCTGAAGCCCTCTTTTGTAAGATAGCCTAATCGTCCTCTTTTTCTCACTGATCCTCACCGTCCTTTTCCGAATCCTGTTCAATGTAAATACGGTAAGAATCATTGTCGCTTATAATAGCGTCAAGGAAATCCTCGTCAACCTTTTCTTCTTTTTTATCCTCAGTATTTGTCTTTTCTTCCTTTGAAGAATATTTTTCCTCAATGGTCTGCTTTTCAAGGTTAAGGTGTGCCGCAGACTGAACCGGCAGCTCGCCGTTTTCAATCATTCCGTCGGCTACAACCTCGCCGCTTTCAAGCGTTATGACTCGCTTGTCAAATTTCTTGACAAGGTCATGTGCATGAGTAACCATTATAACTGTTGTGCCTGCCTCATTGAGTCTCGTGAGAAGCTCAACAATTTCCAACGACATCTGCGGATCAACATTACCTGTAGGCTCATCGGCGATAATTATATCCGCGTTATTTGCAAGCGCACGTGCAAGAGCAACCCTTTGCTGCTCGCCGCCCGAAAGCTCGTTAGGATAGTTTCTTGCCTTTGCGGAAAGACCGACAATATTTATAACATAGGGAACACGTTTTCTGATATCCTTCTCCCTTGCACCGACAACTCTCATCGCAAACGCAACGTTATCGTAAACGGTCATAGTCGGAATAAGGCGAAAATCCTGGAAAACAATTCCCATGTTTCTGCGAAAATACGGAATTTTCTTTTTCTTCATCTCGTTGAGATTATAGCCCTTGATGACTATAGTTCCCGATGAAGGAACCTCCTCGCGCATAATAAGCTTGAGGAATGTACTCTTTCCCGCTCCCGATGCTCCGACGACGAAAACGAACTCACCCTTGTCAATATGAATATTAACATTGTGCAGAGCCTTGGTTCCGTTGTCGTAAACCTTGGATACGTTTTTAAAATCAATCATGTTATCTGTCCTTAGTTGTATCAGTATTTGATCGGATTTGCGTCAAGATATCTCTTTACCATGAGTGCGACTTTGAATACGATAGCGTCGTCAAACTCACGAAGGTCGAGACCCGTGATCTTCTTAATCTTCTCAAGACGATAAACAAGAGTATTTCTGTGGACAAAGAGCTTCCTTGATGTCTCACTGACGTTGAGGTTATTCTCAAAGAACTTCTGAATCGTGAACAGAGTTTCCTGATCGAGGCTCTCAATTGAGCCGCGCTTAAATACCTCACGAAGGAAAAGCTCGCAAAGCGTTGTCGGCAACTGATAGATAAGACGGGCAATGCCGAGACTGTCATAGCTGACGATAGTTTTTTCGTTGTCAAATACCTTGCCGACCTCAAGAGAGATCTGCGCTTCCTTAAAGGAGCGTGCAAGCTCCTTGATGCCTGCAACCGTTGTGCCGATACCGATAACGGAATGAACATAAAGCTCGGTCGAAAGTGAATCGGCAATTGAGCGTGCAAGCTTTTCAAGATCCTTGGATTCTATGTTGCTCTTAACCTCCTTGACAAGTGCAATATCGGTCTCGTTGATGCTTACAACGAAATCCTTGGACTTGTCCGGGAAAAGATTCTGAACTATGTCATAGGCGGAAACATCTGTCTGGTTCGGGATTCTGATAAGAAGAACCGCACGGGTGGCGTCGTTGTTAAAGCGAAGCTCACGAGCCTTGAGATAGATATCTCCGGGAAGAATGTTGTCAAGAATAACATTCTTTATAAAGTTGTTTCTATCATATTTCTCGTCGAAATACTGCTTGAGATTGCTCAAAGCAACTGCGCTGATATTGGTATATTTCTCTGCAAGCTCGTCATCACCGTCAACAAAAACCGCATACTCGGGGTGAATCTGATTGCCGAAGGTCTTGTATGTGCAGCCGTCAACAACACATGCTTCCGTGTCCATAAAAACGCTGGCTGCAGCCGTGGGCACTACCTCGCCGATTCTTCCAAGCTCGCTGCACGAAATAATTGTGCCTGTTTCATCAATGATACCAATTGATCTGTCGATCGCGCTCCTCATCTGATGAATGACTCCCTGAAAAAGTCTGTTTGACATAAAATCTCTCCTCACGATTGTTTTTCACATCATACTTCGCATTTCAAATGGTTTTAGGCATGTTTATACAAAATGCCAACCTAAACATATACATTTTACACAATTTCAAAGAATATTTCAACCCTTTTAAGCATATTTTTTGAAAAATCTTTTCAAAACAGACGTAAATCAACGGATATTTTATAAATAATGCCCAAAGTATTCCTTTTTTTGCCGTCATTATGACTTGTGTAAAATCACCAAATATTGATTTAAAACGTCAAAAACATACCCCTGTATACAATATTTTGGAAAACTGTTGTCATTTTCACCAATGGCAAAAGGAGTCCGCGACTTTCGGTCGGAACCCCTTTTGTTGTTATAAATTATTCAAAAAGCGAACTGCATCAATATCCGCTACCGAAGAACTGGCCCCAATCGTATCCGCCCTGAGCCTGGCTCTCGGTTGTTGTCTCAGTCTCGGACGAGTTACCCTTGTCCTCTACAAGCGTCGCTTCAACGGTGAATGTATCAACCGAGTAGTCTGAATTGATCCTGCAAAGCTCAAGCTTGAGCTTATCTCCAACCTTGCCGTTTTCAATTTTATCAAGAAGAACATCGGCTGTGTCAAGCTTCTCGCCGTCAACCGCCGTGATAAGATCGCCGACCTTTGCCTTGCTGTTTGCAAGTGAGCTGTCGGAATTGATCGAAGCGATAACAAGAGAACCGCTCGGTAAATTCTTGAGCTTAACTACCATAGCATACTGCTGATATTTTTCTGCTGCGGCATAGGAGATGCCGAGCTTCGGTCTGTCTGTAACATAGCCGTTGGCGATGATATCGTCAATAATTTGCTTAGCGTCGGAGATCGGAATTGCGAATGCCATTCCCTCATAGCCGGTGCTTACAATCTTTGAAGAGTTAATACCGATAACCTGACCGTATTCATTCATAAGAGCGCCGCCCGAGTTACCCGAGTTGATAGGCGTTGTGTGCTGAATACATTTCATCTCGTAACCGCTCTCGCTGCTGATAGGTCTGTCGATAGCGGAAACCATACCCTTTGTAAAAGAACCGAAGAATTCGGAGCCGCCCGGGTTACCGATAGCATAAACGGTCTGTCCCTTTTTCAGGGTTGTCGAATCGCCGAACTCAGCGGCGGTAAGACCTGTTTTGGCAATCTTGATAACGCCGACATCGGTCTTTGAATCATAACCGACAAGAATACCGTCATAGTTGTTGCCCTCATAGTCCGTAACCGTCATCGTGTAGCCCGAGGTCTTAACGGAGCTGATAACGTGGGCACAAGTTACAATGTAGGTGTATTTCTTTGAGCTATCCTCGCCCATGATAATACCCGAGCCTTCGCCGACAAGCGAATTTTTTGCGGAAGACGAGAATATAGACTGTGACTGACCGTAAAGTTTAATACCGACATTGAATTTTTCAGCCTTTGCGGCAACCTCTTCGCTGGACGGAACACCCGTTGTATTATTCTTTGCCGTAGGTGTTTCGGAAAGCGTTAGCTGAGTCGAGTCGCTTGATACTTTTGAAGTATCCGCCTTCTTAACCATCGGATAAACGCCGAGAATAACGGCAACGCAAACAACAACTGCGACCAGTGCGATTACAAAGCCCTTAAAGCCCTTACTTTTTTTCTTCTTTGGAACCTCGTTTACGGTCTTTGCGTACTGCTGACTGTAATAATCATTCTGCGAAGCTCCCGTGCCGTTGTTTGAGCCGTAGTTCTGCGAATTGTACGGGCTGTACGGTGACTCTTTGGGTGTATCATCCACGGTGTCATTGTAACGGCTGAAATCGTTATAATTGTTATTATAGCTCTGCTCATTGTTCCGGCTCGGCTCTGCATATGCCTTTTCCGTTTCATTCTGCTGAGCATATCCGTTTTCGTCAGTCCGGTTGTTTTCAGCGGCGGACTCGGCAGGCTCCGGAGTTCCTTCTGTTCCGTAATATCTGTTTTCGTCACTCATAATAATTCCTCCTGCGCTGTTTATAGGAACTTTTTTGCTTTCTGTTCCTTATGTTGTTTACAAGTATAAGCCCGGGTTTTTACGACGGTTTTTATAAATTGTAAACAAAAATTAAACGTTTGGAAGCCAGAATACAAATTGTGTGTATTCATTCAGCTTGCTTTTGCAGACGATTTGACCACCGTGAAGCTCTACAATGCTCTTTACAAGGTAAAGACCGAGACCTGCGCCCTTGACATCATAGCTTCTGGACTTATCAATCTTATAAAATCTTTCAAATATTTTGTCCGCTTCCTCACGTTCAATACCTGCACCGCTGTTTTTGATGCTGACAAAAAGCTTTTCCTTGTCATGATAGGTCTTGAACTCTATATATCCGTTCTGCGGCGTGAACTTGACCGCATTATCAATAAGGTTATAGATAACCTGCATCATCATGTCCTCATCGGCGCTGACAATCATACTTTCCATCTTGTCAAGGCCGACAATTTCAATATCTTTATCGTTGATCTTTCTTTCAAATGACAGGAGCGTTTTGAAAATATCTGCGCTGATGTCAAACTGTTTCAAATTTATCTGCATTTCACCCGCTTCAAGCTTGGACATATTCAGCATACCTGTAACAAGCCTTGAAAGACGCTTAACCTCATCTGAAACAATTCGCAGGTAATAATCATACTTGTCTTCACTTATGGTGCCGTCGAGCATTCCGTCGATGAATCCGCCGATCGACGTCATCGGAGTTTTCAGCTCATGCGAAACATTTGCAACAAAGCTTCTTCGCGAGCTTTCAAGTGCAGAAAGCGACATTGCCATTGTGTTAAACGCCTCGGAAAGCTGCGCCACCTCGTCATGTCCCCGAACTCTGACCTTATAGCTGAAATCTCCCTGAGAATAATGCTCGGTCGCAGTTGCCATATCCCTCAGCGGACGTGTAAGCCTGTAGCTGAGATAATAAACGGCAAGGAACGATAAAACCAACGAGAACAACGCAGCAACAAGAAAGATCTGAAGCATCCTTTTGGCATAGCCGTACCAGCTTGAAGTTATCTTCTCGGTCGCTATAACGATTGCAACGGTTTTATTGTTAATTCTAATCGGCGATGCGGCGGTAATCTGAGTTCTTACAAAGGTTGTTCCCAGTCTGCCGACCTCCGTATAGTCCTTATCGGTTGCAGCGTCTATAATTGATTGATCTATCTTATATCCGCCGTGAACAACGCAGGCTGCCTTTGAATCAAACCTGAAGCGGTCGCTCATCATTTCTTTGCAAACGACAACCTCGCCGTTCATATTGATAATAAAAATATCCGCATCAAGCGCCGCCGACATATTATTGATAGTGTTGCAAATCATTGAAAGCGGAGAGATGTCAACCTCCTCTCCGCTGTTGTATTTCCCTGAAAACTGGCTGAGAATTTTCTCCGAGTTTTTGGAAATGATCGTTGTGTTTCGTTCAAGTGTCGAAAGCTGCTCATCATTGCGATATTTGGAAGCAATTCCGAGATACGTTGAGCAGACTATCAGCACGCTGAAAAGACTGACTAAGGTTATAATAGAAAGATATTTGTAAAACAGTTTTTTGTTTTTGGGTTCTTTTCTTAATCTTCTGCCCATGGATCATCAGTCCTTGGTTTCAAATTTATATCCGACGCTCCAAACAGTCTTGATTTCCCATTTGTCGGAAACGCCCTCGAGTTTTTCACGGATGCGTTTAACATGAACGTCAACCGTTCTGCTGTCGCCGTAATAGTCGAAGCCCCAGACCTCGTCAAGAAGCTGATCTCTTGTGAAAACCCTGTTCGGGTTGCTTGCGAGATGATAGAGAAGCTCAAGCTCTTTCGGCGGAGCATCAACCTTTTCGCCCTTTACTCTCAATTCATAATTGGTGAGATTGATTGAAAGATTGTCGTAGGAAACCTGCTTGATATTGTTCTCGGCTTCGGGAGCGGAAGCGTTCGACGTTCTGCGAAGAACCGCTTTGATTCTTGCAAGAACCTCTTTAGCCTCAAACGGCTTGGTGATGTAATCATCGGCACCGAGCTCAAGGCCGAGAACTTTATCAAAAGTTTCACCTTTGGCAGTAAGCATAATTATCGGTTTGTTGGAATATTTCCTGATTTCACGGCAAACCTGCCAGCCGTCAAGCTCGGGCAGCATAATATCAAGAAGCATGAGGTCGGGCTGATGCTCGGCAAAGAGTTTAACCGCCTGCATACCTGTGTTTGCGATTGTAACGCTGTAGCCCTCTTTTTCAAGATAAAGTCTGAGAAGCTCACATATGTTGGTGTCATCATCGACTACGAGAATTTTTTCTGTTGCCATAGTAATTCCTCCGTTTCAATAAAACCCTTTAAGGCAACACAAGAAATGTGCGGCGTTGCCTTAATGTTGTCTTTATCTTAATTATACTTTTTAATTTGTCCATTTTGTGAACTAATCAAAAATATTCTTTAAAATACATTTATTTCAAACGTCGTTTTTGACTTGTATTCCTCGCCTGCCCTGAACGTGCACTGCGGGAAATCGGGGTGATTCGGCGTGTCGGGGTAATACTGCGTTTCAAGGCAGAAACCTGCATGCTGAACAAGCGGAAGTCCGCCCTTGCCGATGACCGAACCGTCAAGGAAGTTGCCCGTATAGAGCTGAACACCCGGGAGGTCGGTATAAACCTTAAGCTGTCTGCCGCTGACAGGCTCATAGACAACTGCGTCCGCTTCGCCCTCAACATGGTCAAGGCAGAAGTTGTGGTCATAGCCTCTGCACATTACGAGCTGAGCATCTCTTTCGTGAATCCTCTTGCCGATTGAGGTCGGATTTGTAAAATCAAACGGCGTGTTGAAAACCGAACGGAGCTGACCTGTCGGTATACTGTCCTCATCGGTCGGTGTAAATCTCTTCGCATTGAGTTTGAGTACATGACCGAGCACATTGCTCATTGCCGAACCGCTGAGATTAAAGTATGTATGATTGGTGAAGTTAATAACCGTATCCTTGTCGCTGACTGCGCTGTATTCGATCACAACCTTGTTGTCCTCGGTGAGAGTATATTTCACCTTGGCGTCCATCTTGCCCTCAAAGCCGCTTGCTCCGTCGGGGCTCAAGTAAGAAAGCTCAACGGCGTTATCGCCTACTGCCTCTGCGTCCCAAACCGCATCGGAAAACTCGCCTGCGCTGTGGAGACATGTCCTGCCTTTTTCATTTCGGGTGAGCTGAACTTTTTTGCCGTTCATCACGAAGGAACCGTTTGCTATTCTGTTGGCATATCTTCCGACAGTTTTGCCCTGATAGTCCGTAAAATTAAGATGACCGTAAAGGCTGTCAAAGCCGACTGTGATATCGTTAACTCTGCCGTATTTATCGGGAGTGTATAACGCCTGCAGCGTTGCACCGAGCGTAATCACCTGAAGAATAATTCCGTTTGAATTTTTTACCGTGAAAAGCCTGACTTCTTTTCCGTCGGGCATATTTCCGAAAGAAGAAACATTAACTGACATAAATAAAATCTCCTATCAATTTGTTACATTGTATCCGACGGCGAAAGAAAAACATGAAGAGGAAGCCACTGCTGAACATTCGCAGGAAATGCCTCTCTGTCCGCCGGAAGATTTGAGAAAAATGCTCTTGTGGCGGCATTGTGACTCAGTTCATATTCCGCCTTGCCGTCAAATTTTTCGACCTTAACTTTATTGTCAAGCACCTCTATGCGAAGCTTTTCGTCGCCGTATTTGCCATGGACAAGTACGGTAAGCACACCGTCGCAAAGCTTTGAGTACTTAGTTTTTGCACAGAGATAAGCTCTGATAACCTTTTCAAAATTATAGATAAGAATCATCTCACAGCCTTCAACATTGAAGCCGTCAGAATTCTCTGTAAAGAATTTAATTTTCTCAGTCTCAAACGGAGCAACGACAAATCCGACTTGAAACGCTTCAGTCTTTTCCATAACCGCGGCAACAAGATTCGGATAATATTTCGGGTTAATAACACCGAATTCATTGACGTTACTCTTTGTATAATCCATCACAAAGTATCCGACAAAAACGCCGTTATCCTTGAGAATATATGGGCAATCCCTCCACGAACAGAGAACGTCAAAGCAGCTCTCCGGACTTCTGTTTGACCTTATCGTAAGCTTCGAGTAAATCTTTTCGATATTCTCAATACTTTCGGTATCTTTAGAATCGAGCTTTTCAACTTCAAGTCCGCAGGGCATGGCTTTAAGTGAATGTCTGTAGGCACTTCGGCTGAAATTGAAACGGTAGGAAGTTCCCGAGGACTCAAATCCGAAATAGCCGTAACGCTGTCGCTGACCGCCGAGATAAGCGACGTCAACACCGTTTTTTCTCATATCTTCAACCGAAAGCTCCATGAGCTCGATCATATAGCCCATTGATCTGTAATCTCTTCCGACAGCAACATTGCCGATGCAGCAAGCTTTAATTTGCTCATCACCGACCGTCATGTCATTATAAAAGCTGCCGATTGCGGAACGAAAATTGCCGCTCTCGTCCTTGACAACAAAATTATTGTACGCCGGCCTGTATTTATCCTTATAGCATTTCGGAAGCAGGCTGAGAAAATCTCTTCCTTCGGGGTCGTCTGTGAAAAAAACTTCATTGAGAAAAGCAATCAGTCTTTCGTTTTCCTCATCATTTCCCCTGCCGTAATATAGGTTGTTTGCCATAGCCTTATCCTTTCGATTTTAAATCAATATCCGCTTGCTTCCTCGTTTTTAACAAGCTTGACTATTCTGCTTGTGCCGAGCCTGTCCGCGCCGAGTTTTATAAAATCCTCGGCATCGGCAAGAGAAGCAATTCCGCCGGCCGCTTTAATTTTTGTATCGCCCGTAACGTATTTTGCAAAAAGGGCAACGTCTTCTCTCGTTGCTCCGGCGGTTGAAAAGCCGGTCGATGTTTTTATGAAATCTGCTCCCGATTCGGATACAATCTCACACATCTTTTTCTTTTCGTCATCAGTCAGCAGGCAGGTCTCAATAATAACCTTGAGAAGCTTGCCGCGGCAGGCAGCCTTGATCGCATTTATTTCATTAAGGGTAAAATCATACTTTTTATCTTTAAGGGCGCCGATATTTATCACCATGTCAATTTCTTCCGCACCGTTTTTAACCGCGTCCTCGGCTTCAAAGCATTTAGCCGCAGTTGTGGAATATCCGTTCGGGAAACCGATAACCGTGCATACAGGAATTTTTCCGTCAACATATTCTGCGGCATCCTTAACATAGCTCGCCGGAATGCAAACCGATGCGCAGCCGTATTTTATGCCGTCGTCGCAAATCTGCTTGATTTCCTCCCACGTTGCCGTCTGAGAAAGCAAGGTGTGGTCAACCTTTGAAAGTATACTCTTAATATCCATATTTTTTCCTTTCGTTATGAAACTACCTCACCCGTCTGAGCGTTGACGAGATTCTGGAACAGCGCCACCTGAGTGGCAGAAACGAACTTGTCCTCGTGTAAGCTACCGAAAAACCAGCACTTAAAATCACAGTTCGCACTCAGCTCCTGAAGATAGGCATTGAGACCCGAAACCGTAAGCGGTTCATTATCTTTCAGCCGCAGAAAATTCTTAATCTTCTGCGAAGGTTCATGAGTAATCATATAATCGACCTTATATTTGCAGCGTTCAAGATTCTCCGCGCCCTCTCGCATTTCCTCTTGAGTCGGAATCTCTGCTCTTGACCATGTGTCGTGGTCAACTCTCATGTCTATATCGGGGCTTTCTCCGCCGCCCATGGCAAAGTATTTCTCACCCTCTATTTCAAAGATCTGTCCCCTCATAAGATGATATATATTGTCCCTGATCTTATGCGCCTTGCCTCCGGCGAAATTAACGACGGGATATCTCGCAATCAAATCAAAATTCTCATGGGTTCCGTCAACAAAAAGAATTTTATATTTCTTTTTGCCGAGCTTGTCGAGAATTTTTTTCTCCTTTGAGTCGCCGCGCCATATAAATCCGAAATCTCCGCAGACAATAAGCGTGTCGCCCTCTTTTATATTCTTGAATTTTTTCTGAGAAAAGAGAGCATAGTCACCGTGCATATCTCCGGTTACATAAACCATTGTCAGATCACTCCCCAAAATGTGATAAAATTTTTAAAAATCATGTTTATTTTTATAGCCTAATCTGTTATAATACTTTTAAGGCATTTCCGCCCGATTGAGGCGCACGCCTTATGCAATCCATGATTACATAAAATACACGATTACACAATATATAATACTACAAGTTCGGGTGTCTTGTCTATGAAAAAATTTATAATTTTTATATGTTGTACGGCTTTAATTCTTACCTCGGCAGTTTTACCGGCCTCAGCCGCAGATTATACGGGAGATGTTACTCTTTATTCTCAAATTGACTTGCTTATCAACCTTGACAGCAATACCGTTATCATTGACAAAAATGCAGATCGGCAAGCCGACCCATCATCACTGACGAAAATTATGACCGCTCTCATCGTGCTGCAGAACGAAAAGGATCTCAGCAAAAAAATCACTGTTTCCGGATCGTCACTTGAAAGTCTTTACGGCACAGGCTGCATCATGTCCGGACTTCAGGACGGCGAGATCATCAGCGTTTATGACTTGCTCTGCTGCCTGCTCATTCCGAGCGGAAATGACGCAGCTCTTGTTCTCGCAAACGAGTACGGCAAGGGTATACCGAATTTCGTTAAAAAAATGAACGACACAGCCAAAAAGCTCGGCTGTACAAAGACAAAATTCACCAACCCTCACGGACTTGACGACATCAATCAGAAATCCACGGCAAACGACATTGCAAAAATCACACAGGCGGCAATGAAATATTCCGTCTTTGAGACGATAGTCAAGATGCTGACCTATGACCTTCAAAAGACAAACAAAAACGAGGAACGCACGATAGTCAATACCAACTACATGCTCAACTACGGATTCCCCGATTACTACTATGAAAACGCAAAAGGAATAAAAACCGGTTCCAGCAATGCCGAAGGCGAAAGCATTGTATCCGTAGCCTCAAGGGACGGTTACAGCTACATGGCAATTGCCCTCGGCGGACCTTATAAGGACACCGACGGTGATAATGATACTGAAAATCAAGCGATTCTCGACGCAGTCAGAATGTTTGAATGGGCATTTGACAGTCTCAGCTATGAAATCGTCACAAAGGAAGCACAGTTCGTCACCACGGTTCCGGTCAACTATTGCTGGGATATGGACAGTGTCAGACTGGTTGCAAAGAATGAGGTTCTTGCCCTTGTCCCGGAGGGCAACGGTTCCGAAAGCGTAAGCTTTGAACCGATTGATATGCCGGAAGCTCTTGATGCGCCGTTTAAAAAGGGCGATACGGTCTGCAAAGCAAAAATAATGTTCGCCGAACGTCAAATAGGAACAGTCGATCTTGTTGTCGCCGAAAATGCTAACATGAGCATGCTTCTCTATCTTAAAGCGGCACTCAAAAGGATGACGGCAAGCACGGTATTTAAAATATTGGTTGTAGTAGTTGTTTTGGTAATCGGCGCATATGTTGCGCTTTACATCCGTGCGAACCGCAGACGGAAAAAGAATCGGGAATTAAAAATGTTTAAATACAGTGAGCTTCACCAAAACCCCAAAACCAAGGATAAAAAATAAAAGCATAAAACGCAGAGAGGTTCTTTTCGACTTTCTCTGCGTTTTTTCGACCCGCCGTATATCCGACATGCCTAAAATAATAAGTTTTTTATTTTTTTAGTTATTTATTTTCACCTTTTTGTTGACATTTTAATTTTTCGGTATTATAATATAGACGTTCTATAAATTCACAATAATAACAGGTGGGAATATGAATATTGAATATCAACTAACAAAAACTTATATTTATTTGGAGAATCAGCAGTTCTGCACATATGGCATAGATGCCATCAACAGATCAACCGCTAAAATCCAAAGTCAGATTTCCGATGTTTCTCTTGACAAATCTTTTGTTCAGCAAGTCATAGACCTGTTGAATTCGGCTGAGGTTGAACTGTGCCATTTTGCCGAAGTCGTGGAAGATGAGCTGAATAAGTAAAAGAAACAATGAATACTTTCTGCTGCTGTGAAAAGCTTTCACCCGGCCAATTGTTTTATACTCTGTTTTTGCCGCATAGCGTCAAGATAAATATCCAGAATCTCTGCCGAAAATAGCTTCCGACGGATTCTCAGTTAGTTCTTTCTTTGCAACCACACAAATATAAAGAAAAACAGGCCATGAAATCATGGTCTGTTTTTTTGGCAGCGGAATAGGGATTCGAACCCCAACAAACAGAGTCAGAGTCTGTCGTGCTACCGTTACACAATTCCGCTAAAGAACGTTTGATATTATACATCAGCAAACAGGTTTTGTCAATATGTTTTGCAGAAAAATTTGAAAAATTCCTAACCCATTGCAACATCCAACAGCATCATGAGTGCAAATCCGACTGCCGTGCCTGCCGTTCCTATTCTGCTTTTCGCCTTGGGAATCAGCTCATTTGACACGACATATATCATTGCTCCCGCCGCAAAGGAAAGAACATACGGCAATATCGGGGCAACAAGCCAAGTCAGCAATACCGTCAAGACAGACGCAACAGGCTCGACTGCTCCCGAAAGCACGCCGTAAAGAAACGCTCTCTTTTTTCCCATTCCGTCTGTAACCAGCGGTGCGGATATAATTGTTCCCTCGGGGAAATTCTGCACAGCAATGCCGATTGAAAGAGTCAGAGCTTCCGACAGCGGTATAATTCCGCTTATTAACCCGGCGAACGCCACGCCGACCGCCATTCCCTCAGGTATGTTATGCAAGGTCACGGCAATAAAAAGCATAATACTTTCGCCGAGCTTCGGCTCTTTCCCCGTGTTTAAATCAAAATCGGGCACAAGTGCATCCAAAAGCATCATTGACCCGGTGCCTGCAAGAAAACCCGTAACAGCAGGTATCCACGATCCGGCAGCTTCGATTGACGGCAACAAAAGCGACCAGACCGACGCCGCAGTCATAACTCCCGCCGCAAATCCGAGCATGGCTCGGTGAAAATGCGGATTTGCTTTTCCTTTTATAAAAAACACTGCCGCCGCCCCTATCGTTGTCCCGAGAAACGGCAGTAAAATGCCTATAGCTGTTTCACTCAGAAAATTCACTTAAATCACCGATTTCACAAAGTATTACTACTATCAGAAATATTCGTTAATCCAATAAATGTTCGTAATACTGTTGTTTTTTTCTCAAGCGTGTATTATAATATTTCCCATGAACGGAGGGATATTGATGAAAGGAAATCGCTTTGACGCTTTCTGTGAAAAAACCGCTTTAAAGCAGAAGGCCTTTTCGGGTAAATTGTATTCCGCTTTTTGCCGTGCAGATAATCAAATCAACTCTAAGCAAAAGCTGAACGTTGCAATTATTGTAGCAGTCAGCGTACTTCTTTTTGCCGTCATGCTTTTCCTCAATTACTGCACTCCGTACCTCAACGACGATTATATTTATTTTAATATTTTCTCTGAAAACGGAATCGGCGATTTTATTTTGCTTTCAATTAAAAATCAAAAGGTTGAAAACCTTTCCGATATTGTCGAGTCCATGAAGGCGCACTACAACGTCATGAACGGAAGAATTCTCGTTCATTCGATTGTTCAAGGTATCCTGATACTGCCCAAAAGCGTTTTCAATGTTCTCAACTCGACAGCATACGTTGCGCTGATGCTTCTCATTTACAAGCATTGCAAGGGCACGTGCAGGGAGCATAAGGCGGTGCTCTTTGTTCTCATCTGCCTTGCGGCGTGGACGTTTTTGCCCGATTTCGGCAAAACGGCACTATGGCTCACGGGCAGCATAAATTACCTTTGGAGCTCAGTTTTCAGGCTCGCCGTTTTGCTCCCGTTCAGACTCTATGCCGACGGCAAGGACGATAAAGTTCCATGGCTGAAAGCTATTGTTATGACGCTTGCCTGTCTCGCGGCAGGTGCAACCAATGAAAATACAAGCGCCGCATTCATCGGTGTCACCGTTCTTTTCATGATTTATTGCCGAGTTCACAAAAGAAAGCTTCCGGTTTGGTCGGTCACCGGTCTCATCGCCGCACTCTGCGGATTTTTCTTCATGGTTTCGGCACTGGGAAATTCAAGACGTGTCAATATCGGTGACGAGGTCGGCAATTCGATTGCAACAAGGCTGGTTAACATTCCCGCGAACATGATTTTGTTCCTCTCTGTTTTCGTCGGAGCGTTCGTTGTGTGTGTAATTATTCTTTACACATATGACCGTGAAAGCGGCAACAAAAAAACAGGAATTGCAGCCATTGCCTTAATCGGTGCATTCGGTGCGGCAGCAGTTATGGTCGCCTCTCCCCAGTTTCCGACAAGGGCATGGTTCGGAATTTATATCTACGCAATGACAGCGGTCGGAATTCTTGTTTACCGAATCCTCCTCAACGAAAATCTTGCACGCAGGTTAATTTTGATTTCGGTCGTGTTCTGGTCGATATGGAGCATGATGTCATGTGTTCACACGGCGCAGGACATGAAAGGCCTTCATTCCTTTAACGTTAAGCGTGATGCATATATTGAAGAGCAGAAGGCGCAGGGCAACTATGACCTTGAGCTTGAAAAATATTACACTACGGATAAGCATGCCCCATCAATGGACGGCGCAGACATAACCGAGGACCCCGAGCATTGGCGCAACATAACTTTTGCCATGCACTACGGTCTTGACAGTGTAAAAGAAAAGAAGTAACTTGACCCCGAAGGGAGCGACAGATATGAAAATCACAGAAATTCTCAACAACGGAAAAATGTCTTTATCTTTTGAGGTTTTTCCGCCCAAAACGGACACTGCCTTTGAAAGTGTTCAGCAGGCAACCCGTGAGATTGCGAAGCTCAAGCCTTCCTACATGAGCATAACCTACGGTGCCGGCGGAGGAACGAGCAAATATACACTTGACATTGCCGAGGATATTATGAAGGACTACGGCGTGCCGACGCTTGCGCATCTGACTTGTGTTTCCTCGTCAAAGGCAACCGTTCAAGATAGGATTTTCGAGATGAACAAGCGTGGGATAAAAAACGTTCTGGCTCTCAGAGGTGATATTCCTACAGAAATGGAGGCTGACGACAGGAGCGGCTGGGATCACCGATATGCTGTTGACCTTATTCGTGAAATTAAGGAAAGCGGCTTTGATTTCTGTATCGGCGGCGCATGCTATCCGGAGATTCACCCGGAAAGCTCCAATCAAAAGGAGGACATTAAGCACCTCAAAGAAAAGGTTGACGCGGGCTGTGAATTCCTGACGACGCAGATGTTTTTTGACAACAATCTTTTATATAATTTTCTTTACAAAATTCGTGAAGCAGGCATCACCGTGCCAATCGTTGCCGGAATTATGCCGATAACAAATGCAAAACAGGTTGACAGAGCAATCAAACTTTCCGGCTCATTCATGCCTCAGAGATTCAAAAGCCTCGTTGATAAGTTCGGTTCGGATCCTCTTGCAATGAAGCAGGCAGGTATTGCCTATGCGACGGATCAGATCATCGACCTTTACGCAAACGGGGTTGAAAACGTTCATGTTTATTCAATGAACAAGCCCGATGTTGCACAGAAAATACAGTCCAATCTCTCTGATATTTTAGGCAAGTGATATTATGGAAACGGTTTACAGCTTATCATTCAAAGACCCGAGCATAAATAAAAAAGAAATAATGCGATACATGTCGTCGCAGGGCGGCGGTGATGAAATTCTCGGACTTGTTGACGAATGTCTCACCGAGGTTCGGGAAATGCTTCAATATAAGGTTTGCTACGCCATTCTGACGACTGAAACCGACAGCAATATCATCTCTCTGCCATGCGGACAAATCGAAAGCAAAAACCTTGCAAGAAATCTCAGCGGCTGCGATAAAGCAATAGTCTTTGCCGCGACAATCGGTGTAGGAATCGACCGACTGATTTCAAAATATTCAAGACTTTCGCCGACAAAGGCTCTCTGCTTTCAGGCAATCGGTGCCGAAAGAGTTGAAGCTCTCTGCGATGAATTCTGTGAGAAAATGAAATCGGAATATGAAAAAAACGGAGAAAGACTCAAGCCGAGATTCAGTCCCGGCTACGGAGACTTACCGCTTGAAACGCAAAAAATGATTTTCTCGCTGCTTGACTGCCCCAAAAGAATCGGCGTTACACTCGGTGATACGCTTTTAATGTCACCTTCAAAGTCAGTAACAGCATTTATCGGAATAACCCGATGATAGGAAGTGTTTCAATGAATATTCGTGATTTTATTAAAAATAATATAGTTTACCTCGACGGCGGCATGGGAACTCTCCTGCAAAAAAGCGGTTTGCAGCCGGGCGAGCTGCCCGAGCGTTGGAACATTTCTCACCCCGAGGTGATTAAAGAAATCCACAAAAGCTACTATGACAGCGGCAGTAATATCGTAAATACGAACACCTTCGGCGCAAACTCTCTCAAATTCGGCACAGATGAGCTTAGCGAAATTATATATCATGCCGTTAAAAACGCTGACGAAGCGAGAAAAGCCTCTTCGGGAAAGCAGGAAAAATTTATTGCGCTTGATGTAGGTCCTACAGGTAAGCTGCTTAAGCCCCTCGGCGATCTCGACTTTGAGGATGCGGTTAAAGCTTTTGCCGAAGTAATAAGTCTCGGTGTAAAATACGGCGTTGACCTTATCACAATCGAAACAATGAACGACAGCTATGAGACAAAGGCCGCCGTGCTTGCCGCAAAAGAAAACAGTGACCTCCCCATTATCGTAACAAACGCATACGGTGAAAACGGACGTCTTATGACGGGTGCCGATCCTGCGGTTATGGCAGCTATGCTTGAAGGAATGGGCGTTGACGCAATCGGCGCAAACTGCTCGCTCGGCCCGAAGCAGCTCATGGGTGTTATGGATGAGCTTTTAAAATACTGCTCCGTTCCCGTTGCCTTCAAACCGAATGCCGGTCTGCCGAAAAGCGACGGCAAGGTGACATACTACGACGTTGATGCAGAAGAATTTGCACAGGACATTAAGCTTGCCGTTGCAAACGGAGTAAGAATTGTCGGCGGCTGCTGCGGTACAACGCCCGAATATATCAAAAAAGTTTGCGAGCTTACCCATGACATGAGGCCGAAAGAAATCGAGAAAAAGACATATTCTGTCTGCACATCATATAACAAAGCCGTTTTCTTCGGAGAGAAGCCGATCTTGATAGGCGAAAGAATTAACCCTACGGGTAAAAAGCGCTTTAAACAGGCTCTTTTAGAAAACGATATAGGCTACATTCTTCAGGAAGCCGTAAACCAGCAGGCAAAGGGAGTTCATGTGCTTGACGTTAACGTTGGTCTGCCGGGAATTGATGAGGCTCAAATGCTGACAAATTCCGTTTGCGAGCTTCAATGCGTAACGGATCTGCCGCTGCAGATAGATTCCTCTGACCCGGTTGCCATGGAAAGTGCCCTCCGCCGCTACAACGGCAAGGCAATGATAAACTCGGTCAACGGCAAAGAGGAAAACCTGAATGCAATTTTTCCTCTCGTGAAAAAGTACGGCGGTTTTGTCGTTGCTCTTACGCTTGACGAAAAAGGAATTCCGTCAACGGTTGATGGCAGAATGAAAATTGCAAGAAAAATTCTATTGACCGCCGCATTATACGGAATCAACAAAAAGGATATTATATTTGATCCGCTGGCAATGACCGTAAGCGCAGATAAGATGTCGGCGGTTACAACGCTCGAAACCGTCAAAAAAATCACCGAACAGCTCGGCTGCAACACCTCTCTCGGTGTTTCCAATGTTTCGTTCGGCTTACCGTCAAGAGACCTTGTTAATGCGGCATTCTTCACCACGGCGATGGAAAACGGACTTTCCGCCGCAATTATGAATCCGTACTCGGAAAGAATGATGGAGGCATATTACAGCTTCAACGTTGTTAAAGGCCTTGACGAAAACTGCATGGATTTTATCAATTTTGCTTCTCAGCAGGAGGTTCAGCCGACAGCTAAACAGGAAAGCTCACTTACACTCAAGGAAGCGATTGAAAAGGGCCTCAAGGAAAAGGCAAGCGAGATAACAACAGCCATGCTCGGCAATAGTGCGCCGCTTGACATTGTAAACGCTCATGTTATACCTGCCCTTGACAACGTAGGCAAGCGATTTGAAGAAAAAAAGCTGTTCCTCCCCCAGCTTCTGATGAGTGCAGAAGCGGCAAAGGCTTCATTCGAGGTTATCAAGGCAACTATGTCGGCGGACGGCAGCAGTGTCAAAAAAGGAAGCATTGTAATTGCAACCGTTCACGGTGATATTCACGATATAGGAAAGAATATTGTAAAGCTTTTGCTTGAAAACTACGGCTATACTGTTATCGACCTCGGCAAAAACGTTCCGCCCGAGACCGTTTTGAGAGCCGTCACGGACAATCATGCTCCGCTCGTCGGACTGAGCGCACTGATGACAACAACAGTTCCCGCAATGGAGGAAACGGTCAAGCTCATAAAAGAAAATGCACCGTGGTGCAAAACCGTCGTAGGCGGCGCTGTGCTTACTCAGGACTATGCCGATAAAATCGGCGCAAACAAATATGCCGCAGACGCAATGGAAACCGTTCGCTATGCGGAATCGGTCATAGGCTAAACAATACAAGCAAATTGCTCCCCGACTTTTACGGTCGGGGAGCTTGTTTTATATTCTGATTTATCAATCGTCCTCAAGAAGCTTCGAGTCTGCAATAACCTTTTCCGCAACGGGAACAGGAGCGTCCTCATAACGTGTGAACTCAAAGGTGAACGATCCTCTGCCAGCCGTAACAGAGCGAAGAACTGTTGCAAAGTTAGCCATTTCTGCCATCGGGACCTCAGCAACAAGCTCCTGAAGGCTGTGATCCTCCTCGGACGGGCCCATACCGAGAACACGGCCGCGGCGCTTTGTAACGTCGCCCATGATATCGCCGAGATATGCCTCGGGCATAAGAGCCTTGAGAGTTCCTATCGGTTCAAGTATTGCCGGACTTGCCTGCGGAATACCTGCCTTGAAAGCAAGGGAAGCGGCCGTCTTAAATGCCATTTCAGACGAGTCAACCGGATGATAAGAACCGTCATAAAGAACAGCCTTGAGACCAACCATCGGATAGCCTGCCATAACGCCTTTCTTCATGCACTCACGCAGTCCCTTTTCAACTGCCGGGAAATAGTTCTTCGGAACAGAACCGCCGACAACCTCAGATTCAAATACAAGATCGTCACCCTCTGTCGGCTCAAAGCGAATCCAAACATCACCAAACTGACCGTGACCGCCCGACTGCTTCTTGTGACGTCCCTGAACCTTAACGGTCTTGCGGATAGCTTCTCTGTAAGCAACGCGCGGCGGAGTAAGCTCAACGTCGATACCGAACTTGCTCTTGAGCTTTGAAACAATGATGTCAAGATGCTGCTCACCGAGACCCGAGAGAATCTGCTCCTTGGTCTCATGGTTCATCTCAAACTTAATTGTCGGATCCTCTTCAAGAAGTCTGTTGATACCGGAAACAACTTTTTCCTCGTCGCCCTTCTTGCAAGCCTTAATAGCCATTGAAAGACACGGCTTCGGGAAATTGATTCCGCTGAGTTCTATAACATTCGACGCCGAGCAGATAGTGTCGCCCGTCTTAACGCAGTTGAGCTTTGTTACAACGCCGATATCGCCGGCAGGAATACATTTGCAGTCCTCGGATTTATTACCTCTTATTGTAATAATCTTGCCCATTCGCTCCGTCTCGCCTGTGCGCGCATTGTAAACGGGAGTTTCCGGGGTGATCTTTCCGCTGTCAACCTTGAAATATGACATCTTGCCGACAAACGGGTCGGCAACGGTCTTGAAGCAAAGAGCCGCAAGAGGTCCGTTTTCGTCACATTCAACGTCCTTGCCGCCTGCATAAGATGCGGCATCGGGTGCGGAATATGCCAACTCGTCCATAAGAAGGTCTACACCGTCGGTCGTATAACCGGAGCAAGCGTAAACGGGATATACAGAACTTGTATTAACTCCGTCATTGAGAGCCTTGATAATTTCCTTGCGTGTGAATTCCTCACCTGCAAAGAACTTCTCCATGAGCTCATCGCTTGCCGTTGCAACTGCCTCGGTAAGAATATCAAGCATCTCCTGAATCTTCGGGTCGTCGGGCATCGGAATCTCAACGGCATCGCCGTCGTGATATTCATAGCCCTTTCGAGCGGCAAGGTTAACATAAGCCTTTACCTGACCGTCAACTATGTAAGGAACGATAACGGGGCAAACTGCGCCGCCGTGAACTGCCTTGATCTCCTCAAATGTCTTATAGAAATCGGCATGCTCCTTGTCGCATCGGGTAATTGCAAACATCTTTCCGCGCTTCTTGGCTGCCTTGAAAGCCTTTTCTGCACCGACGTCATACTTATGACCTGCTCCGAGAACAATAAGTACGCACTCGGAAGCGGCAATACCTTCGCACATTTCTCCCTCAAAGTCAAAAAGACCCGGGGTATCAATTATATTAAGCTTGCAGTCTTTCCACTCGATCGGAGCGATAGCTGCCGAGACTGAAACATTTCTTCTTCTCTCCTCGGGGTCAAAATCGAGAACCGCTGTTCCGTCATCAACTCTGCCGAGTCTGTCCGTAAGACCTGCGATATAAAGCATAGCCTCAACGAGGGTAGTTTTGCCTCGTCCTGCATGGCCTGCAACTGCAATATTTCGGATATCCTTAGCATTATAGTATTTCAAAAAATAACCTCCTTATGTTCTACATTGATTTCAGCGTACCTTAAATAATTTTGAACGCGGAATTGCAACAATTAACAGAGTTCCTATCAATGTATCAACGCTCTAACTATATCACATATCAACATAAATTTCAATAGGTTTTTAAAAAATATGTTGATTATTATTAAAAACGGAGTAAAAAATATGGACGCAAGCATAAAGCCTGCGTCCCAAATTATTTATAGTATTTATTTTGACTCCGGCTCAACGGGAGTTTCGGGAGTTGTCGGCTCCGTCGGGGTTACCGCCTTGGGATAAAAATTGCCAAGCTTATCAATTCCTACAGCAAGTCGAAGTATCACCAAAGCATCTGCGGAGTTTACTTTTTTGTTTCCGTCAAGATCTGCAGCAAGGAAGTTAACTCCCTTAATAACGTCAAGGGAAACGGCATGCCTGAGCACGCAGAGTGCATCTGCGGAATTCACCTTTCCGTCACCGTTAACGTCGCCCATGAGAGCGAATGTATAAATGTTCGAGACTGATGCGCTGTATGAGGTCTTGAGAGATTCACCCGTTGCAACCGCTTTGATTTCGCTTACAACAAGATCCTTGCCGACAACAAAGTCAGCCATTATTTTTTCTGCCGTTGCATTCTCGTCGTAAATCTTAATAATCTTGCTTGTATCGTCAAGAGTGCAAATAACCGCCTTATCGCTAAGCTTAAAGGTTGTATCTGCTTCAACGGGAGGATCTGTTTCAGGGTCAAGGACAACAAAATCAAACTTGTTTGCGCTCGCATAATCCTTTGCTGCCGTTCCGTCATAGCCCTCAACTACGCAGTTCTCATTCTGAATGTACTCAACCTCAATCTCTTCGCCGTTCAAAACATAGTTTGCAACATAACCGATCGCATAACTGCCGATAGTTTTTACACTCTTGGCAACGCGGAACGTAATTATTTTATCACCGTTTTCGACATTGACGAAAGCGTCCTCGGCAAGCTCGGTTATTCCCTCGTTGATTATAACCTTGCCAACCGTATATCCGTCCATTAAGAAGCAGGGCATTACATTGTCATCATAATAGATATCAGCTGCGCCCTCGCCGCTTATTGTAAGTGTCTCGGAGGCAATGTCATAGCTCCATGTCGACTTTTCGCCGCAGCGTCCCTCGTCAACAATCGGCATAAACGTAAATCCGTTTGCTTCGGCATATTTTTCAGCCGCTGTTTTCTTGTAGCCGAGAATCACAAAATCATCATTCTTAACAAGCTTACCTGTTTCATCAAAATGATAACCTATTGCTTTTTCACCTATAGACTCAACCTTTTCTCCGACATAAAAAAGCTCACAATCCATAATCAGCGAATATGCGCCGAGCTTTGTTATGGCCTTGTCAAGACTTACCGACCGGAGATCTCCGTTGAGATAAACCGGCATATCGTAGAGCGAATAATCCGGTATTTCGCCACTGCCGACGAAAACAAGGTTGCTCTCGTCATCAATTTTCCAAGTAAGCTTATCGCTGAGGTTTCCGCTCTTTGCAAGAGGATCGCCGAGAGAATTAAAGCTTATTTTATTATCCGCCGCATATTTCTGCGCCGCGGTTCCGTCATAGCCTGTGACAGTAAATCCGCTTATCAGCTTGCCTCTGTTGCCGTAGCCGAGAGCTTTTTCACCGATCGTTTTAACAGTATATGGGATTCTCACGTTTTTGAGAGAGGAACAAAACTGAAATGCGTTATCCTCAATCGTGCTTATTCCATCCGGGATAAGAACCTCTTCGAGTCCCGAACAGCCCGAAAAGACAGCATTTGATATCTTCTGAATACCGGAAGGCAGTGTAATCTTCTTGAGGCTTGCGCAGCTATCAAATGCAGAAACACCAATATAACTCATGCTTTCGTTAAGAGTGACCGTTTTGAGCTGTTCGCAGCAATAGAAAGCTCTGTCACCGATTGTTTCAAGAGACTTTGGTGCCGTAAACACTTCAAGCGCCGTGCATGTGTTAAAAGCCCCTGTGTTAATTGTCTTTACAGAATCGGGGATGTTGATAAGCTTTAGCGACGTGCACTTATAGAAAGAATTCAATCCGATAGTTGTTATTCCGTCGGGAAGCTCAACGGTTGTAAGGCCTGTACAGCCTGTAAAAGCACCATCGCTTATCTCAGTAATGCCGGGTCTTATTGTTACGCTCTTCAGCGCAAGGCAGTTTGAAAAAGCCTCCTTGCCGATTTTTGTTATCGTGCTCGGAATCGTTACCGTAACAAGACTGAGGCTCTTTCTGAGCGCATAATTGCCTATACCCGTGATTTCCTTGCCAAACTCAACCGTATTATAGTCACAGCCGGCCCACGGAATAAGCGAAAGACCGTTCTCATCCTCATATGTATCATAGTTCGGTATGTCGCCTTTGCCGTCAAAGGTAAGAGTTTTGTTCTGATAGTCAAAGCTCCATGTGACCTCAGAGCCTTCGATTTTTTCCGCCGCAGAAGCGGTTATCGTCACGAAACCGGCGCTGCATACCGTCAACAGAATACATAAGCTCAGTAATAATGATGTAATCTTTTTCATTTCAACTTCTCCTATATTATTTTTTAAATAAAACTTCAGAAAAAGTCTTATTATACAGTGTAATTATAAATCATTTTGCACCCGGTGTCAATACACGCAGATCAAACCATATGAATACGCGAATCAAGCCATATAAATAGTAAAAGACATCGTCCGAAGGCCGGACAATGTCTTTTTCTGTCATATTTATTCGTAAAAGGGGGAACGGTCCGACGTGTGCAACATCGAACCGTTCAAGGGAAAGAGAAAATAAAAATGAAAATAGAGATAACTATCTCCACGAGTATAATATTATATCTCTACTGAGAAAATGTTGCGATTATATGAACAGTTTATTAACAATTGCGTTTTTTGGGATTTTTTAAGCTTTTTGGTTTCTAAACGATAAGATAATATTGCTGCAAAAATTCTATTTGCTCTTTATAGCCATTTCATAAAAGATAATGAAGAAGATATAATTTCCCCTTTTTTGTTCATTGACAAGCATGTCCATCACTGATAAAATAGCTATATAATGGAAAAGGAGAGGTTTTATGTTAAAGAAATCGTTAAGCATCATTCTTTCACTGACTTTAGTTTTATGTTCATGTCTTGTGCTGACTGCTTCAGCCCAAAACAGCAGCGATGAATTCGGATTCGCCGTTGCTTCTGATACTCATTACGTCCACCCGGTAAAGCAAGCGGGAACCACTCTTGCGGATGAGGGTTGGGTTACGACCTTTAATTCCGAAAGCGAATCGCTCACCAATCAAAGCGGATTCATAATTGACGAATTTCTCAAGGAATGTGCGGAAAATCCGAAATGTCAATTTGTGCTTATTACCGGCGACCTTGCAACTCACGGCAGAGACTATGTTTCCGAGCATGAGGCAGTTGCCGCAAAATTCAGAAAATTTGAAAAGGAAACAGGCAAGCAGGTCTATGTCATCAACGGCAACCACGACAACGCAAAGGATATGCCCGTTGACCATAAAAAATTTACCGAAATTTATCACGAATTCGGCTACGACAAGGCTCTTTCAACCGATGAGGGAACCTGCTCCTACAGCGCAAACCTCAACGATGAATATACTCTTGTTGCGCTTGATACCTGTGATGAAAGATATCGGGTTGTTCCAAATAACGACATTACCAGAATGGACTGGGCGGTAAAGCAAATCAAAGCCGCAAAGAAGCAGGGCAAAAAGGTTATAATGATCATGCACCACAACCTTCTTGAGCACAACCCGTTTCAGAAGCTGAACGAAAAAAACTATGTTGTTAATACCCCATATTCCTTTGCCGGACTTCTTGCCGACTTGGGTGTTAAGCTTGTTTTTTCGGGTCATACACACTGCAACAATGTAAAATCATACACAAGCTTTCTTGGCAACACAATTTATGATTTCTCAATGTCAAGCCTCGGCAACTTCCCCGCCGAATACAAATATTTTAACGTAACCGACAGTAAAATCAGCTATGAAACAAAGAAAATCAACCATATCGACGCAGACAAGCTTGCCGAAGTTTGCAAAGGCTTCTCAAACGAAGCTCTCGAAATGATGAATAATAATCTTCAAGCATACACTTGGAGCATGTCTTATAGGGAGTATTCCGAGGACCTGAGAGAAAATATCTCCCCCGAAACGCTCGGCGTCGAAGAGTCAAGCGCACTTTATGCCAAGCTCAAACCTGTTACGGATACAATAAAGGAAATGTCCGATACACCGATTTACGGCAAGGGAGGAATTCAAGAGCAAGCAGCGGCATACGGCCTTGAAATTCCCGACAGTGAGTATAAAACTCTCAATGATGCCATGACGCTGGCCATACTCAGATGCAAAATCGGCGATAAGAGATATAATCTCAACTCGAATGATTTTACGGTTCTCATAAGGCTGCTTGCGTTCACCGTTCGTAAATCAATCGCCGCAACGGCAGACAGCGACATTCTTTCCGGTGCAAACGAGATGCTTGGCAAGCTCGGCTATAAGGGCAGCGTTGCCGATAATATGCTCCGCGATTTCAGCGAGAAATACGGTTTTGCCACTCCCGAGGAAAAAGAAGCCCTTGCAATTGCCTACGGCCTTTGGGGCGGATACTTCAGTGATGTTGACGGAGTGGAAAACCGTGACGGTGCTATCCCCGGCTACGCAGTCAAAGAAACCAATGAAAATCAGTTTATTGTTATGGTAAAAAAGCTCTTTAAGCTTGTTATAGACCTTCTCGACAAGATTCTTATCTCCTTTTATCCCGTTTTCGGCAAATAATTTGCTTAAAATTAAAAATAGGTATTGACAAAAATCCAAACGTGTGCTAATATAACTAAGCTGTTCTTTTCAAAGACAGCAGGTGCAAAACAGCGTAATGGTTTTAACAGACCGCCTGCCGAGAATGGGAGCATACGATAACCGAGCTATTCGGGTCAATATTTGTATGTCATATCCCTGTTCACGGTGAGTGGACAGGGATTTATTTTCGTTTACACGCACCTATTTCATTGCATGAGAGGTGAAAAAAATGCCAAGTGCAAGCGTATTGGAACAGAAGAAGCAGATAGTTGCTTCCGTAGCAGACAGAATCAGCAATTCATGCGCAGGTGTAATCGTAGATTACAAGGGAATTTCCGTTGCCGACGATACAGCTCTTCGTAAGGAGCTTCGTGAAGCAGGAGTTGAGTACACAGTTGTTAAGAACACTCTCCTCAAGCTCGCAATCAACGGTACGTCCCTCGAAAGCATGGGTGAGGTTCTTGACGGAACAACAGCTCTCGCAACTTCCAAGGACGACTATGTAGCCGCAGCCCGTATCCTCAACAAGTATGCAGAGGATCACGAGAACTTCAAGCTTAAAGCAGGTTACCTCGACGGTGAGGTAATGACGATGGAGAAGCTCAAGGATCTTGCAAACCTTCCCTCGAGAGAAACATTGCTCTCTATGGTTGCAAATGTATTCAGCGCACCTATCGCAGGCTTTGCTCGTGCTGTTCAGGCTATCGCCGATAAGGCAGAGGCTCCCGCTGAGGCTTAATTGTCAGCGAAACTAAAATTAAAAAATTACTAAATTATTACGGAGGTAAATTACCATGGCATCAGAGAAAATTAATGCTATCGTTGAAGAGTTGAAGACTCTTTCAGTTCTTGAGCTTTCAGAGCTCGTACACGCAGTAGAGGATGAGTTCGGCGTATCAGCTGCAGCAGCAGTTGTAGCAGGTCCGGCAGCAGCAGGCCCGGCAGTTGAGGAGAAGACAGAGTTTGACGTTATCCTCAAGAGCGCAGGCGCACAGAAGATCAAGGTTGTTAAGGCAGTTAAGGACATCACAGGTCTTGGACTTGCTGAGGCAAAGGCTCTTGTTGACGGCGCACCGAAGGCTGTTAAGGAAGGCGCTTCTAAGGACGAGGCTGAGGACATCAAGGCTAAGCTCGAGGAAGTCGGCGCAGAGATCGAACTCAAGTAAGTTTGTTTCAACAAAAAATCAAGCTCTCGGATTTTTTCCGGGAGCTTTTTTCTGTCTGTAATTAAAATTTTCTTATCAATTTCGGGCAAAAGCTTAAGTAATCGGCGGAGATAAGATCAAAATTTACTCCGTCGCTTTCCCCTCTGAATGCCCAGTTTACGGAATTGCCGTGAAGGTGTCCGTAATAGCAATTCCTGATCTGCTCCTCAACCAATGTATCATAAATCTCATGGCAGGTCTCGGTCAAACTTATCGGCGGATAATGAAGAAATGCGATAACCTCGCCGCCGAGCTTTTTTGCTTCGGCAATGCTCGTTTTCAGCCTGCCGACTTCACGCGCAAGAACCTTTTGATCCTCATCCTTTGAGCAATCGAAGAACCAGCCTCTTGTGCCGCAAACTGCAACATTGTCAACTTTATACGCATTATTAAAAAGAATTTTTATGCTTTCGATTCCATTTTCTTTCAAAAATTTTTCGGTCTTGCTCTTAGTTGACCACCAATAATCGTGGTTGCCTTTTGTAATAATCTTCGTTCCGTTCAGCTTATTCAAAAAACGGAAATCCTCCAATGTGTCTTCAAGCTTCATTCCCCACGAAATATCACCGGCGATTACAACGGTATCTCTTTCCGTTACAACAGCGTTCCAGTTTTTTTCAAGTCTTTTTTCATAGTCCTGCCAACCGCTGAAAACATTCATCGGCTTATCCGTACCAAAAGAAAGATGTGTATCTGCAATGGCAAATAATGACATTTCTTCACCTCCTCAAAAAAAGAATAAAAAACAAAATCAAGCAGATAATATAAACGTGAAACGTTTCACAAATCTGAAAAAGGGGTAATTTGCAATGAAGCACGAAATTAAAGATATCAAGTGCCATGCCAGCAACTGCATCTATAACGAAGAGGGTTGCAAGTGCGTAGCCGGTAAAATCGAAGTCGGCCCGTCAAGCGCTTGCACCTGCGCGGAAACAATCTGCGCAACCTTTGAGCCAAGCAGCGACGTAAGCAAGTAAAACTTCTTTAAAAGGGACTGTCACATCAAGGCTGTATATCACAGGCTTAATGTGACAGTTTTCTTCAATTAAACTGCATTGCCGAAAATCAAGCGAATGTTACATAACAAACACAGAATTGACCTCATCGCTGCACGGTGCGCCGAGCTTTGGCTTTCCGGCACTGTTAAGACCGAGCATACCGTGATTTGCAAAGAATTCGGTTTCAACAACATTTACCTTGTTCAAATTCTTGAGCTGGGTCGCTTTTGTTCCCGTAACATTTCCGATTCCCTTGACATACATATATGAGCAATTGCCACCATTGGTTACAACAGCATTTTTTGCACCGTATTTCAAAAGAAGATCGGCAATCGTATTCAACGGCATAAATTCGGCAACCGCAAAAATGTATTTGTTTGTGCTAATTTGAGCAAGAACCGTACGGTTGTGATAATAAGACTCATTGTTATTGATCTTCTTACCGTCCTTGATAAGAACATAATGATATCTGACCGTATTAAACACACCGTCTTTGATAAGCTGATTCTGATTCTGCTTATTAAGCGGGCCGTAATCGCACTTGCCGTTTCTGTACAAACGCATAACCTCTCTGCCCGCTCCGTTCTGGAAATATGCGTTACCGTTTTTTATCGCCATAGCCGTGGCTGCGCTGGTTGATTCGCCGTTGATAGCCACCAATGCGCCAACCTTTTTGGAGATATCCTCCTGCTTGCTCTTTGTGGTTCCGAGAACCACCGATGTAATGGCATATTTAACCGTTGTCGGAGCACATGAAACAATGGCAACATTGCAAATCGGCTGATATGTAACGCTCTTAGATGAAACATCCAATGCACTGTCCTGACTCTTTAAAAAGTTCTGCGTGATTTTAGGACCGTATGCAACCTTCTGGATCTCAACGCTTGAAACTTTGGATGAAATCCGCCATGCGCGCTGAATTGTTCCTGCATAATGAGTTACAGATGACGGAGAAACCTCCTTGACGGCAGACGGGGTAAACTGAACCGGCTTTGTCGTTGTCGGCTTCGCCGTTGTTGTATAGTTCTTGGGGTCATCCAGGCCGACGCATATTCTGAGTATAATAAGTGCATCGGCAGTGTTTATCTTTCCGTCATGATTTAAGTCACCGGGAGACATATCCTTGATACCCGTGGAAAGTCCTACGGAATATCGAAGAACGATCAATGCATCCGACGAGTTCGCCCTGCCGTCGCCGTTAATGTCGCCGACAACACTCGAAGCATTGGTCACAAAGATGTTGCAGAACACAACAGAAAAAATAACAATAAATGAAACCAAGCTGAGAACATACTTTTTCATAAGAAACACCCTCTCAATATTTAGTTATTAAACAGCACAAAGCTGTTTAATAACTAAATCCTGCCTTTTTTCATCCGGCGTATCTCTAATAATATAGAATTATTTCAGCAAATCAAATACGACCTGCTCCATATCCTCTTTCTTGCAGCAGCCGGTAAATCTCGGGGTTTTGCCCTTAAGGTTTGCAAGCTGCGGCGGACATACCTCTCCCGTCTCGTCATGCAGAGCCGTAACCATCTCGAACTCATCAAGATTTTCGGTCATGCCGGGACGAACAGCGTCAAGAACTGCCTTGCTGAATTTAAACGGGTTAGCCGTTGAAGCTATAACAGTCGGGGTTGTGTCTCCCGTTCTCTTAGCATAGTCCTCATAAACGGAGACTGCAACCGCCGTATGTGTATCGCAAAGATATTTGTGCACATTAAATTCCTTGGCAATGCAAGCCTTGGTGCCGTTATCGTCACAGCAGCCTGCATCGAACAGCTCAGAAAGCTTTGCAAAAACATCGTCACTTACCTTGTATGAGCCTTTTGAAGATAGCTCGCCCATCCACTCTCTGACAATGGCATCATCCATGCCCGAGAGAAGGAAAAGAAGTCTTTCAAGATTCGATGAAATAAGAATATCCATTGACGGCGAAACGGTCGTGTAGAAATCTCTTACACGGTTATAGGTTCCCGTCCTGAGGAAGTCTGTCAAAACATTGTTCGCATTGGAGGCGCAGACAAGCTTTTTGATAGGCACGCCCATCTCCTTTGCATAGTAAGCGGCAAGAATATTACCGAAGTTGCCCGTGGGAACAACAACATTGATCTCGTCACCCGCTTTGATATCGCCCTTGTTAAGCATCTCGCAATAGGCGGATACATAGTAAACGATCTGCGGAACAAGACGTCCCCAGTTGATTGAGTTTGCCGACGAGAACATCATGCCCTGCTCGGCAAGCTTTGCGGCAACCGACTTGTCCGTAAAAATCTTTTTAACTCCCGTCTGTGCGTCATCAAAATTACCCTCGATAGCGCAAACGCCGACATTTGAGCCCTCCTGGGTCGTCATCTGAAGCTTCTGCATCGGAGAAACGCCGTCATTGGGGTAGAATACAAGAATTTTTGTGTTCTTAACGTCCTTGAAACCTTCAAGCGCTGCCTTGCCCGTATCGCCGGAGGTTGCGACAAGAATAACTATCTGCTTGCCCGGTTCACTCTTTGCCGAGGCAACGGTAAGAAGATGCGGAAGAAGCTGAAGAGCCATATCCTTGAATGCACAGGTCGGGCCCTTCCACAGCTCAAGGATTTCAACGTCTTTTGTCAATGTATGAAGCGGCGCAATTTTATCGCTTGAAAATTTGCCCTCTCCGTAGGCGCCGTTAACGCAGGAATCAATCTCCTCGGGGGTAAAGTCCGTAAGATAAAGTGAAAGTATTTCCTTTGCTCTTTCTATATAATCGCAGTCGGCAAGACGCACGATATCGTCCATTGTTATATGAGGGATCTCCTCCGGTACAAACAAACCTCCCTCGGCAGAAATGCCGTGAGAAATCGCCTGTGAGGAAGTTACCTTTATGCTCTTATCTCTTGTGCTTGTGTAAAACATATTACCTCTCCTTTGGTAAGTTCTGAACTAATTGTATCATAAGTAAAAAAACAATTCAATGAAATATTATAAAAAAACAGCAATTAAATGCCTTCCGTAAACGCATTTTCAATGTAATTTATCTTTATGAGATTAAAGCCACCGTCAAGAAAAACCTCGCAGACATCAAATCGCGGCTGCTTTCCGTTCGGATAGGCTTTCATAAAAAGCTTCGAGGTTGATATCAGCTTTTCCTGCTTTGAAAAATCAACCGCCTCTTTCGGCTCATACAGCCTTTCCTCGCCTCTCGTCTTGACCTCAACAAAGCACATGTAATTCCCTTTTTGTGCAATGATATCGATCTCGCCCAAGCGGGATCGAAAGTTAGCCGTAATAATTCTGTAGCCGTTGTCTCTGAGATATCTTGCGGCAAAAATTTCTCCCCAAACACCCGATTTATTTATTTCCATAGTATTTCCTCAAAAACGACATCCTGTGAATTTCCGAAGCGCCGAATTTATCCAGCATTTCATAATGAAGCTTTGTTCCGTAACCCTTGTGCTTCGCAAATTGATATTCCGGATATTTTTTATCCATTTCAAGCATGAAGCGATCCCTTGTCACCTTTGCAAGAATCGAAGCTGCGGCAATCGACATTGAATTTGCGTCACCCTTAACAATTGTTCTTGTCGGAATACCGAGACCGGGATCACGGTTCCCGTCAACGAGCGCCATATCCGGTCTTACGCTCAATCCACGAAAGGCACGGTTCATCGCAAGATATGTGGCCTGAAGAATATTTATCTCATCAATTTCCTTTTCGTCTGCGGTCGCAATAGAATAGGCAACGGCAGTCTCCTTTATCACGTCAAAAAGCTGCTCACGCTTTTTTTCGGTGAGCTTTTTGGAATCGTTGACGCCCTCGATTATACAGCCGTCCGGAAGAATAACTGCTGCCGCACAAACCGGTCCTGCAAGCGGGCCTCTGCCGGCTTCGTCAATTCCGCAGACTATGTTATAACCGTCCGCTTTGGCTTCGTTTTCATATTTGAACCAGTCAATTTTTACTTCCGTTTTCATTGCGGTCATCCCCAAATTAGATTTTAGATGTTAGATTATAGAGATCGGATGCGTAATCATAAAGAATCGTCTTTATTCTTGATATGAGATTTTTTCGTTAGGCGGATTTTATTTCTTGACGGCAATATACATATATGCCGAGAGGAATAAAATTCGTATCACGGAAAAAGATACCTCTATTTTTTGACGCGAGATTTTTTCGTTAGGCGGATTTTATTTCTTGACGGCAATATACATATATGCCGAGAGGAATAAAATTCGTATCACGGAAAAAGATCCGTCAAGCAGGAGGAAACTCCATTGTTATCTTTCCAAGTTTTCCCCCTCTGTACTCATCAAGTAGCATGACCGAGGCACGTTCGGTATTTACCTCGCCGCCGCTTATGAGCATACCTCTTTTCCTGCCTATTGCTTCGAGGATTTCCCACGATTGCATATCCGTAACATCATCGAGCTTATATCTTTCGGCAAGCCGCTCGGGATAGCCCTCACGGAGAACGTCGATCAGTCTGACCGCCATTGTTTCGACATCGAGAACGGCATCCTTGACCGAGCCGATAAAAGCTAAGCGGTCGCCGACAACCGGATCGTCAAACTTTGGCCAAAGCACACCGGGAGTATCAAGAAGTTCAATTCCGTTGCCGATGAAGAACCATTGATTGCTCGTTGTAACGCCTGGTCTGTCGGCAACCTTGGCACGGACTCTGCCTGCCATCTTATTTATAAAAGAAGATTTTCCCGTATTCGGAATTCCGACAACCATGACTCTCAGAGCTTTGCCGACCATACCGCGTTCGTTGTTCTGCTGAATTTTATCGGCAAGAACCTTGCGGACAAGCTGAGTATATCCGTTGAGCCCCCTGCCCGAGCGGCAGTCAACCGCCATTGCCTCCGCTCCCGTAGAGCGAAAATATTTTATCCACTGTGCGGTCACCTTTTCGTCTGCCATGTCGCATTTGTTGAGAAGAATTATCCTCGGTTTGCCTGCCGTTATCTCTCCGATTTCGGGATTTCTGCTGGAGAGAGGAATACGGGCGTCAAGTATCTCAGTCACGCAGTCCACTCTTGAGAGACTTTCCTTGATAAGCCTCCTCGTTTTTGCCATATGTCCCGGAAACCACTGAACGGTTTGTTTCTGAAAATCACCCATTTTAAGCCATCCTTTGAAAAAAGGTCGAACCAAAGGATTCGACCGTGATTTTTATTATACGATATTATCTTAATTATCCGACTTGCCGAAAAATGTGAAGTTCGGCATAAGTCTGCACTTGACAACGCCGAGAATATAGCGCTCGTCAACACAACCGACCATCGGCGAACGGCTGTCAGTAGAATCGTTTCTGTTGTCACCCATCAGAAAAAGCTTGCCCTCGGGAACAACCATGGGAAAAGTGTTGCCCTCCTGAGCATATGTCGGCGCGGCAACATAAGGCTCGTCAAGCTCCGTGCCGTCAACATAGACCTTACCTGTTGAAAAATCAATATCTACCGTCTGTCCGCCCTTGGCAATAACTCTTTTAACAATAGGCTCGTCAAAAGCATTCGGCTGCGTACTTATAACTATATCGCCCTGCTCAATATCCGTATTGATTGCCGAAACGATGAGCCAGTCGTTATTTTCAAGCGTCGGAACCATTGACGATCCGTCAACTCCGACAAAGCGAAAAAGAAACGTGAACATAATCGCTATAATCACAAGCGCAGTTACAAAAACCGATACGGTCTCATAAAGAAATGAACCCTTCGGTTTGCTTTCTTCGGCAACCTCTGCCGCCGTTTCGTTTGTGTTATTTTCATTCATGGATTATTCCTCACCCTGTTGAAAATTCGCATATATATTCATATCTCCAAACGGGAGAACTCTCACCGTTGCCTTACCGAGAATATATCGCGTATCAATAAATCCGATATCGGTGCTTCGGCTGTCCGTCGAGTGCATTCTGTTGTCTCCCATAACAAAAACCTTACCCTTGGGAACAACAAGAGGGAACGTAACATCACCCGAACGCTTGGTCAGTTCATTGATATATGACTCCTTGATTTCCTGCCCGTCGATAAAAACCTGACCGGAAACAAAGTTAATATCTACCGTTTGTCCCTCGGTTGCGATAATTCTTTTGACAATCGGTTCATCAAAAACATTCGGCTGAGTTATAATAACGATATCCCCGTAATTATACTCACTCTTAGCCATTGTCAGCAGCCAGTCTCCGTCCTGAAGCGTCGGAACCATCGAGGTACCAACCACGCTCGTCGGGCGGCAAACGAAAGTAAATATGACAAAAACCAGAACCAAAGCCGTTATAACCGAGCCGACAAGATCGTAAATTTTTATCCAACGTGAACGTTCCTTTTTAGCCTGCTCGGGAGTCATGCCGTTTTTGAGGTATTCATTCCAGCTTTCCTGAACACTGCGTCTGCTTAATAACATTGAATTACCTCCTTATATCGAATCGGTTCAAAACCGCTAATTATATAATTCTTAATAAAAACAAAAGGGCATGGAACCACCGCCATACCCCTCAGCTCGTTTTCGTAATCTATGATTACATTAGCCGATGCTCTGCTTAACCTTAGCAGCCTTACCGACTCTGTCACGCAGATAGTAGAGCTTGCTTCTGCGTACCTTACCTGTTCTGATAAGCTCAATCTTGTCAACATTGGGTGAATGAACAGGGAAAACCCTCTCAACGCCAACGCCGTAAGAAACTCGACGAACGGTAAATGTCTGGGAAACTCCGCTGCCCTTAATGGCAATTACGGTACCCTCAAAAGCCTGGAGTCTTTCTCTCTCGCCTTCACGGATCTTAACCCAGATTTTGATAGTGTTACCTACCTTGATTGCCTCAGAAACGTCAGCCTTGAGGCTGTCCTGAGCGATTAACTTAAGTGCGTCCATTACAGACACCTCCCATAGAATTTCAGGCGTTCTTAACGGTTAAACCGACAGAGGACCGTCCGCTTTAATGTTGGGCATTAAACCCCGCCAAACCGACACTGCCGCCTTGGTGGTCACAAATGCTTAAATATATTAACATATTGATCGATTTATTTCAAGTATTTTTTGATGATTTATAGGAAAAAATCAATAATTTTTTTCTGAAATATATTTGTTCACAACATCTTGTTATACGCTATGTTTTTCACCACTATTTTTGCATATCGGTATAGATACAAATATTCTCCGACATGCTGTAAAGAAACAGTCCGTCACCGAACCGAGCCTTTTCGGCCATCGTAACGTCATATTTTTCGGCAATTTTTTTGACCTTCGGCAATTCGTGGTCTCTCAGAAGATATAAGCTCTTTGAATTATCCCACTGCTTGTAGCCATCCTTAACGCAAAGGTATTCAACCGGCTTCATGGGCTTTGAGCTGTCAACGTTTTTGAATTGAACAATATGGATTTTATCTCCCGAGGCAACAACTACATTTTCCGCTCCGTCCATAACGCCGCTGAGTCCGAACACTGAATAGATCGTATCATAGCCGTTATCGAGCATATAATTTGCAATCTGATGCGCCGTCGAATTTTTGTCCTTGCCCGCCTTTATCTCTTCTACTGCGCCGGCAGTGCGGAATATTATCATTCCTGCCGTAAAAACAGCAACAACAGCGAAAAGGACGTCTCTTTTTTTCTCAAATTTTACGATGATATACGAAACGCAGACCGCCAGAAGAGGATAGATCATGAAATAATAAAGCGCACGGTTAACAACATCGGTGAGAACACCTGCGGCAAAAACGGATACACAGCCGAGAGTAAGAAGCATTACTAAAACAAATCTTCCCTGTTCGTTGCATTTGTTTTTGATATAATCCTTAACGCAAAGTATAAATCCGATAAGAATAATCAGCAAAAACGGTATAGAAGCAACAAGCCGCATCCTTAATTCGAGTGCGTCGAGGCCAAATGTCAATGCCACGCTCTCCATATTCAGAAAAAGCTTTCTGAAGAAGTCCTTAAAGCTGCTTACAAACGCCGTTGTCCCGTAGATAGAATTTTGATTTATTTCTATAAACCTCATTGCGACAATTCCGGCAATGTTTGCAATAAACACGATTGCCGAAAAAAGCGTTGAATATGATATTGCAAATCTTTTATCCTTGGCTGAATAAATTATTATCAACAGCACCTCACAGGCAACGAGCGGCAATGCCATAACTGCCGTTTGTCTCAAGCTTTGCATACCCGTTCCGAAGCTGAGCGCAGCACCGATAATTGCCGGAATAATATGCTTTCCCGTAAATTTTCCCTGGCGAATTCTTACATAACAGCCGTAAACGATAAACGCATTTATAAGATAGCACGCATAATAGCTTGCCATAGTGAAAAAAGCCTGTATTCCCTGCTGACTTGTTGCCACATGGGCTTTGAGCAGCAGAAAGCCGATCATAAACAAAAAGCCTGCCGTGCGTTCGTTATAAGAAAACAGTGTCCTTGTCATCCAGTCATAGGTCAGCAGTGTCAACACAGTCATAATGCATGACGCAATTGCCATGGCGGTAAAACCGTTACCTGTTATTCCGTAAAACAACGCCGCCAAAACGGGAGTTGCCACAACATAGGTCTGATTGCCGAAAATCCAATCCTTCGGAAAAAGAGACTTCGCTTTCCACGCTTCTTTTGCATAATTGATATCATTATAAATATCCCCGTCGTAATACTCAGGATTGATGCTGAAATTTATATAAAAGACCATGCCGACAAAGCCGAGAAGAAGAACCGTCAAAACAACGGAAAAAATCTTTTCTCTTTTAATTCTTTCTATCGGCTGAACCATTTCGGCTGTCTCCTTTTATTTGAAAGTTTTATTGTCCTTGGTAATCAGCTTCCTGCGGACAATATATTCCATCTCATGCTCAATGCCTATCTCTTTTTCGAGTGTTTCGACAAGCAGGGTCGGATTAAGATTGTTCGTATTTCCTGCGGCGAGAACACATTGCAAATTCACAATATTATCCGCCGTTGAGAATTTCATATCATAGATAAAATCAATAAGATTTATCTGCTTCATAACCTTCCTGTGACCTTTTTTGCCTCTCTTCTCGGCAAGCAATTCTTCGCCCTCGACAATAGTCTGTGCCCTTTCGGCAAAGATCTTAGATGTCTCGGCATCCTTGAAAACAAGCTTCACAAAATAAAGCGCCTTTTCAATCTCCTTCGCATCGTAAACCGGAGCGGAAACCGAAAGAATTTTCACACCCTCGGGAAGAACGGCGTTAAGCCTGTTCATTATCTCCTCGTCTGTAATATCGCCCTCAATGCGGATATCCATGTATTCGCAGTCGCTTGACTGACCGAGAGAAAGAGGAAGAGCAAAGGTCAAATAAGGGTGAGGATTGAATCCTTCGGTGTACCACATCGGCAGCTTTGCCCGTCTGACGGCACGGGTCATCATTCGGTTTATATCAAGGTGGGAAATATAAATTGCCCTGCCTGTTTTTGAAAAATTAAGCCTCACTGCGCGCATCGCACTTACCTCCGTTGAGTCGGTTTGCTCCGCAGCCTGCACATTTGATCCTGCAATGCGGAGTTGTGACGCTTTCATGCGCCTTTTTATTCTCGTTCATAAGGAATTTTTTGCTTATGCCGTAATCAAGATGATCCCACGGGAGAATCTCGTCAAAATCACGGCGGCGATTTGCATAGAAGCTTGGGTCAAGCCCTGCCTCATCAAAAGCTTCCATCCATTTTTCAAAGTCAAAATGATCGTCCCAACTGTCAAATTTACATCCTTTTTTCCATGCAAGCTCCAAAACCTTTGAAAGACGGCGGTCACCTCTTGCAAACACGCCCTCAAGGAAGCTCGTCGGAGTAAGGTGGGTTGAAATTCGGATTTTCTTCGTCGTAACGCTTGCATACAAATGCTTCTGCTTTTCTTCAAGCTGCTCCATGGTGTCCTGAGGCTCCCACTGGAACGGGGTGAACGGCTTCGGCACGAATGACGACGCACTTATGCTTACCTGAACGCCTTTGCCCTTAGGTCTGTCGGGATTGCGGTAAAATTCGTCAACGACCTGCTGCCCGAGCTGTGCAATTCCTGCAACATCATCAAGAGTTTCGGTCGGTAATCCGATCATAAAATAGAGTTTAACGGCAGTCCAACCGCCTGAAAAAGCCATATTCACGGTTTTCATAACATCGGCATATGTAACATTTTTGTTGATTGCGTCACGCAAACGCTGAGTTCCTGCCTCGGGAGCAAAGGTCAGGCTGCTTCGGCGAACCTCGGTCAGCTTTTCCATAAGCTCGTCCGAAAAATTATCAACTCTCAGCGACGGAAGCGCAACATTTATATTTTCCTCCGTTGTCCATTTCAGCATAGACGTAAGTAACGGTTGAAGCCCTGTGTAGTCGCTTGTACTCAACGAGCAAAGCGATATCTCGTCATAACCCGTGCTTTCGCAAAGAGTTCTGCATTGCTCCTCAACGACCTCGGGAGACTTCTCCCTTATCGGTCTGTACAAAAATCCCGCCTGACAAAAACGGCATCCTCTTATGCATCCTCTGAAAATTTCCGCCGTCACTCTGTCATGGACAACCTCGATTGACGGAACAACAAAGCTCTCCGGATAATACACCTTATCCATATCCTCGACTACCGCCTTGACTGCCTTTTCAGGTGCGGTTTCCTTATTTGTAACGCTTTTTATTGTACCGTCCGCGTTGTATTCAATATCATAAAACGAAGGAACATAAAAGCCCTTGAGCTGTGCTACCTCACGCAGAAGTTCGATTTTTGGCGAGCCGAGTTTTTTGTGCTTGCGAATAAGGTCAACGAGCTGAACCGTAGTTTCCTCACCGTCGCCGAGCATGAAGATATCAATAAAATCGGCAATCGGTTCGCCGTTGCACGCACACGGACCGCCTGCAACAACCAACGGGGCAAGCTCGGTTCTGTCCTTGGAATAGAGAGGTATTCCTGCAAGGTCAAGCATATTGAGAATATTGGAATAGCTCAATTCATATTGGAGCGTAAAGCCGAGCATATCAAATTCATCAAGTGGATCTCCGCTCTCAAGCGCCCACAGCTTTATACCGTTCTCACGCATTTTTTCTTCCATATCAACATCGGGAGCAAACACACGCTCGCACCACGCATAGTCAAGCCTGTTGACAACGGAGTACAAAATCTTCATGCCGAGATGAGACATGCCGATCTCATATGTATCCGGGAAGCAGAATGCATATCTGACGTCTACTTTGTTCTTATCTTTTATTACGCTGTTCAACTCGCCGCCGACGTAGCGTCCCGGCTTCTGAACCTCTTGCAAAATTTTTTCGATTTTTTGTGAAAGCATGGGTTATTCCTCTTTATAATATAATTAAAGTAAATTTTCAAGTTTTCTGACCTGCTTATTTATGGGATAATAAATAAGATTTATTACATACGACACCGCGACGCATATTGCAAGCATAAATAAAAATATCGGGATAGGGTATTCCGCTCTGTATACAAGCTTTGGAAACAGCACCAAATAGAAAAACATATGCGTAAACCAAATGTTTGTTGAATGTGTTCCGAAAAAACCGAAAACTTTGTCAACCAGCCGCAATCTCGGGCAAAATTTAAAAATACATATAATCAAAAAGCCTGTCAGCGGAGCTATAACCAATGATCTGATAACAAGTGTATGCCCCAAAAGCATTGCAACAAAGACCGCCGCCGAAATTACACATCTCCATATCGGTTTAACTTTTGTTGCAGCCCTCTCAAGCTTTTCGAAAAACCGCTCCTTACAGCAAACAACACCGATAATGTATTCAAAAAAAGTTGTTCCGAACGGACCGAACCAATTTATCGCTTCATACGGGGTTCCGTATTTAAACCGCATAAGATAACCGCCGCAATAGATTGCAAACGATATCATCAAAACTGCAATTGAGTTCATTTTTTCAGTCGCTTTGAGCACAATCGGAGAGATAAAAACAATCACGGCATAAACCGACATATACCACCATGCGCCGTTATAAGAAACCGAAACCGTTGTAAAAGTTTTGAGAAACTTCACAAAATCTCCCGGCATAAAATCAGCCTGACCTGTGGCGACGCTGATCAAGGTAAACAAAAGAAGAATTATCCAAAAATTGCAGTAAAGAGACAATAAGCTTATCAGTCTTCTTTTGTAATAATTCTTTTGCCGAAACAATTTCATGTGTGCATAGCCGCTGCAAAAGGCAAATCCCATAACGCAGAAATCCGAAAGCTGTGCAAAATAAAAAATCAAAGGGTATCCCTTGAGCATAATCAAGGGCGTAAATAAATCAGAATAATTAAGATTATCAAAAAGGTGCAAACAGACCATAGCAAGTACAGATATTCCCTGTAACATCTTAGATTCTTCTTTGCTCATATTTTTCTCCCGACTCAAGTAAGCATATAATAAATTTATTTTACTATGAACCGACGTTTTTTTCAAGTAAAATAATATATAATCAGACTTAGCTGTATAGCAAACAAATCAATTAAAAATCTATTCACAGGAAATTCACATTTTTTTGGTAAAATTTGAATATCAAAATAAAGGAGTGATTTAAATGGCAAAGGCATTGCCGAAGCCGATTGACGGAACATTGAGAAAGTTCTCTCTGCGAGTTCCCGAGGTTATCCGTGAGTGCAGCGGAATTGTTGTTTTTGGGAAAAGGATAAAGTCACTTGTTTTTTCAACCGACGTTGCCATAATAAGAAACGTTAACGCTGACGCAATAATTGCGGTATACCCTTTTACGCCTCAGCCCATAATAACTCAGGCGATTTTGTCCGCCTCCGATATTCCTGTATTCGTTGGGGTCGGCGGAGGTTTGACAAGCGGAAAAAGAATTCTCAGCCTTTCCACCTTTGCTGAAATGCAGGGAGCGACGGGAGTTGTTCTCAATGCTCCGGTGTCAAACGAAATTGTACGGGATGTCAGCGACAATATTGATATTCCGACAGTCATGACTGTTGTTCGCGATGATGATGATATTCAAGCTCGAATAGATGCCGGCGCAGCCATTCTCAACGTTTCCGCCGCTTCACGCACACCTGAAATCATAGCCAAAATCCGCAAAGATTTCCATGATATCCCGATTATTGCAACAGGGGGTCCGACAGAGGACTCGATCAGAAAAACAATTGAGGCGGGCGCAAATGCAATTACATGGACTCCACCTTCAAACGGCGAAATCTTCCGTGATGTCATGGATGCTTACCGAGCCGGTCAGCCGCACCCGTAAAACGATTATAAAGAAGGCGATTTTTATGACGCTCACCGAAGCAATCACGGCAAGACATTCCGTGCGAAGCTTTACAGACAGAAAAATTGATGACAGCATTGCCGCCGAGCTTCAGAAAACAATTGATGACTGCAACCGTCTGAGCGGCTTTAGGATTCAGCTTGTGCTCGATGAACCGAACGCTTTTTCCACACGAATGGCACACTACGGAAATTTTCACAACTGTAAAAATTACATTGCAATGATAGGTCCAAAAGGTCACGATGAGGACTGCGGCTATTACGGCGAAAAAATCGTCATTAAAGCACAGCAGCTCGGGCTGAATTCCTGCTGGGTCGCAGTGAGCTACGGGAAATCAAAGGTGCCTTGCAACATTCCTCACGGGCAAAAGCTGTATATGGTTATCGCCCTCGGCTACGGAACAACACAGGGCACACAGCATAAATCCAAAAGTATGGACGAATTGTGCAAGATTGTCGGCGATATGCCGCCATGGTTTTTCAATGCAATGACTCTTGCAATGCTTGCACCGACCGCCGTTAATCAGCAAAAGTTTTTGTTCACCCTTGATAACGATACGGTTCGCGCAAAGGCTCTCAGGGGTTTCTACTCAAAAACCGATCTCGGAATCGCCAAATACCATTTTGAAATAGGTGCAGGCGATGCCGAATTTAAATGGTCATAAAACTTTATATTTTTTTTGGAGCTGATAGCGATTTCAGCTCCCTTTTTTGTTGAAAAAATCTATCATATATGATATTATCTATAGAAGCAAGCAAAAGGGAGTTTCAGCATGATAAAATAAGTTGTTTCTGTTTTGCTCTCGTTAGCAATCATATTTTTGGCAGCAGGCTTTGCTGCCTATGCGGAGGATAAAAACATGATTTTTGTTTCACCAAGCGGCAATGACAATTCAAGCGGCACAATTGATGCTCCGCTTGCTACTCTTTCCGCTGCCAAAGAAAAGGCGAAAAATTTTGACGGCGAGGTTACTGTTTACTTCAGAGAAGGAACATACACAATTGAGAACACCGTTAATTTTGATGCCGACGATAAGTCCGACGTTGTTTACAAGGCGTACCGTAACGAAAAGGTCATGTTTACATCGGGCAGTCCGTACACAGGCTTTGATGAGTGCACAGTTAACGGCGTACGTGCTTTTAAAAAGGATATCGGCAAGGGTGCAGATTTCAATATTCTTTTCAACGAGCAAACCACGCTTTCAAGAACTCGCTATCCCGAAAGCGGATATTTTTATGTTAACGATGTTTCCGATGATGACATTCAGCCGGGCGACGATAAAAACGACCAATATCATACGGGATTTTTGGGTATGTACATTGATAATAGCAACTTTTTCGATTTCAAGAATATGGAAGATGTTGAAATAAAGCTTCTTCATTTTTGGAAGGATGAAACACTTTTAATAAAGTCCTACGACAAAAAGACGAGTCATATCGCTTTTAACAAAACATCTACCATGAGAATAAACAAAAATGACCGCTTCTTCCTTCAAAATGTTTTTGAAACGCTTAACAAACCCGGTCAGTGGTATCTCGACAAAACCGAAGGCGTTCTCTACGTCATCCCCAACGAAAGCGATACGCCCGAAAATTATACCGTTTGGGGGTCAACAACAGAGACTATGATCTCCGTCGACGGTGTTGACGGAATTTCCTTTGAAAACATTCTCTTTCGTGCCAACGGATTTTTTTATCTCCCCAAGCGTGAATTCACTCAGGCGGCATACGATGTAAAATCCTGTATCTCTTATAAAAACGCAAAGAACTTCCATATAAAAAATTGTGAGTTCAGAGACATCGCTGCCTGCTCGGTTTTCTTCGGCAGCAATGTTCGGAACGCCTCGGTTGAAAGTTGCCTTTTCAACAATATAGGTGCACAGGCTGTCTATGTCCATGGCGAAAACATTGACGTTAACGACCCGAGCGTTACCAGAAATATAACCATCTCCAACAATCTAATTACCAAATACGGCAGAACTTATTTCAATGCCGTTGCAATTCTCGTTATTCATGCAAATTCCGTCGACATCTCTCACAATGAAATTCACAACGGATATTACACGGCAATTTCAGTCGGCTGGGTTTGGGGCTACTCCCACAACGTTTGCTATAACAACCGAATTTGCGACAACCTTATATACAATATCGGTCAAGGCTGGCTCTCCGACATGGGCGGAATTTATATGCTCGGCAACCAGCCGAACACGGTCATTTCGGGTAATGTAATTCACAATGTAAGTGCAGACCCCGAGGAGGGCGGCTACGGCGGCTGGGGAATTTATCTTGATGAGGGCTCGTCGTATATGCTTGTTGAAAAAAATCTTGTTTACTCCTGCGGCAGTGACTCTTATCATCTCCATTACGGCTCATACAATACTTTAAGGAACAATATTTTTGCCCTCAGCGGAGAATCCCAACTTAGAATCGTTACCGCACCGACTCGTTGCACACCCGATGACGGCGGACAAAAAACCGTTGACCTTTACAACAATATTATTCTCACGGATCAAAAGACCTGTGTCTTATCCTATATGCATAACACTTCCACAATGGACGAACGCAACAATACACATTGGGATCTTTCGTTTGGAGGAGAACTTTATGCAAGCAAAGAAACAAATATAAATCGTTCATTAAGTATTAAAACGGCAATCAGAAACGGATTTATACATTCGCCCATAATAGCCGACCCGATGTTCAGAGATGCCGCAAGCTTTGATTTTGAACTCAGTCCCGATTCTCCGGCGATCGCCGCAGGCTTCGAGCCTTGGGATTACTCAAACGCAGGTACTCTTTCGGAAACAACGATAGGTCTTTCGGCCGAGGGCGGCAACACCGCCTACAATGCAAATTCAGCGCACGTTCCGATGACTCCTGCAAAGGAGCAAAAACGCTTCCTTGCCGAAATAATCAACGCAATTTATTTCTTCTTTAAAAACCTTTTCGGCTCGATTTGCTGAGATAAGTTTATTAAAATCCGCAAGAACTTATTTTGTTCCTGCGGATTTTTTCTCAAATGATTTATTAAAGAAACTATAACCGCAATTCAAATATTTTCAATTCAATATTTGCAGAATATTTTTATAGCCCCTTGACATATGCCTATGAGAAGAATATACTTATCTTAGTTAGCGTATGCTAACTAAAGGAGGCTATGTTATGAAAAAGAATGTTTTCAGAGTAATTCTTGCAGTTGTTCTTGTTGCAACGGTTGTAGTTTTCACCGTGAGTGTAGGCGCAGTTACAGCCGCTCACTATAAAAGAGGAACATATGAGGGCAGCGGCCGAGGAAAGTTTAGTGACGTTGTCCTCTCGGTCAAAATAAGGCACGATAAAATTACAGCCATTGACGTTATATCTCAAAATGAAACTCCGAATTACTGGAAGCGGGCAGTCGCAGTGATTGACAGAATAATTGAATCAAACAACACCGCCGTGGACGGCATTACAGGGGCAACCAAAAGCAGTAACGCAATCAAAACCGCCGTTGATAACGCCTTGAAGCAGGCAACCGTCTATGGGGACGTTTCATTTTTAACCCCGGAATTTATAAAGAATATAACGGATATCTTTATTCGGGCGCTTTCGTTTATAAAAGTCGTGTGCTCCTGATAATATAAAAACTGTCGCAATGGTAATTCACTGCGACAGTAATTTTTTATGCATCGAGCTTAGCTCGCTTTTTGTGTTCAACCAAAGGCGTTGCGTTGTTTTCCACGCATTCCTCGTTCACCTGAACGCTGACGATTGATTTATCGCTCGGAACAGCATACATAATCGGCATGAGAAGATTCTCCATAATGGAGCGCAATCCTCTTGCGCCGGTTTTCTTTTCAAGGGTTTTCCTTGCTATTGCCATAAGCGCCTCGGGAGTAAAGTCAAGCTCAACTCCGTCCATAGAGAGCAACGATTTATATTGTTTGACAATGGCGTTTTTCGGCTCGGTCAGAATTCTTACAAGAGCGTTTTCATCAAGCTCCTTGAGCGTTGCGATAACGGGGAGTCTGCCGACGAGCTCGGGAATTATGCCGAACTTTGTAATATCTTGCTGAACGACCTTTGCCATCGCATTTTCAACCGTAAAGGCTTCCTTATCTTTGATGTCGGCTTCAAAACCGAGAGCCGAACCGCCGATACGTTTTTCGACAATCTTTTCTATTCCGTCAAATGCGCCGCCGCAGATGAAAAGAATATTCGAGGTGTCAACCTGTATGCACTCCTGCTGAGGATGCTTTCTGCCTCCCTGCGGAGGTACATTTGCAACTGTTCCTTCAACGATTTTCAGCAATGCCTGCTGAACGCCCTCGCCGCTGACATCACGAGTAATTGACGGATTCTCGGATTTTCTTGCAATCTTGTCTATTTCATCAACGTAGATTATTCCGCGCTCCGCCTTTTCAATATCGAAATCGGCAGCCTGAATTAGCCTGAGAAGAATGTTTTCAACATCCTCGCCGACATAGCCTGCCTCAGTGAGCGTTGTTGCGTCCGCAATCGCAAACGGAACGTCGATTATCTTGGCGAGCGTCTGAGCAAGCATGGTCTTGCCGACGCCCGTAGGTCCGAGAAGAAGAATGTTACTCTTCTGAATCTCAACGTCGGAGTCTTCCTGCTTGAAAACACGCTTATAGTGGTTATAAACGGCAACGCTGAGAGTGACCTTGGCTTCATCCTGACCGATAACATACTCGTCAAGACCTTTTTTGATCTCCATCGGAGTCGGCAGCTTGAAGTCCTTTGCTTTTCTCTTTCTTGCTCTGCCTGCCGCCGCCTGCTCCTCTGCCATAATTGCACTGCAAAGGTCAATGCACTCGTTGCAGATATAAACTCCCGGGCCGGCGATTATTTTTTCAACCTGTCCGTCGGTCTTGCCGCAAAAGGAACAGCGCACACTTTTTTCACGTCTTTCATCATCTCTTGGCATCGTTACACCCCTGATTTATCTTTTGTAAAGAACCTTATCAACAAGACCGTAATCCATGGCCTCCTGAGCTGTAAGGTAATTGTCACGCTCGGTGTCAATAGCAATCTGCTCAATGGGCTTGCCTGTGTTCTCGGCAAGAATCTGATTGAGCTTTTCTCTTGTCTTAAGTATTTGATCGGCAACTATCTTAATCTCCGTTGCCTGACCCTGTGCTCCGCCGAGCGGCTGATGGATCATGATAGTGCTGTTCGGGAGGGCAATTCTCTTGCCCTTTGCGCCCGAGGAGAGCAAAAATGCGCCCATCGAAGCAGCCATACCCATGCAAATCGTCGAAACGTCGCACTTGATATACTGCATCGTGTCATAAATTGCAAAGCCTGCGGTAACAGATCCGCCGGGGCTGTTGATGTAAAGGCTGATATCCTTATCGGGATCCTGTCCTTCAAGGAAAAGCATCTGAGCAACAACAAGGCTTGCGGTTGCGTCGTTCACTTCATCGGACAGAACAATGATTCTGTCGCTGAGAAGACGAGAAAAAATATCGTAAGAGCGCTCGCCTCTGTTGGTCTGTTCGATGACATAAGGTACCAGTGCCATATTTATTCCTCCATTCGAGTTGTTTCGTTGTTTTTTTCAGCGTCATAATAGTGCAAATGAATGGCAAAGAGCCATCCATCCGCATTAATTATAATCATTTGAAAGTGAAATTATTCAGCGTCTGCCGGCTTTTCTTCCTCTTTCTTTGCTGCAGCCTTCTTTGTTGTCTTCTTCGGCTTTTCCGCTACGATAGCTTTAGCGTTTGCAACAAGGAAATCAACTGTCTTTTTGCCGACAACGTCCTTCTTAACGTCCTCAATATTAACCCACTTCTTGACCTGCTCAACGTCGAGCTGATACATATCAGCCATTTCCTTGAGCTGAGCCTCGGCCTCCTCATCGGTTGCCTCAATCTTTTCAAGCTCGGCAATTTTTTCAACTGCAAGCTGAAGCTTGACCTGCTTAACAGCGTTGTCCCTCATGCTCTCCTTGAACTTGTCTCTGTCCATACCCATGTACTGGAGATAAGTATCAAGAGGAATGCCCTGCTGTGCAAGTCTGTTCTCGTAGTCCTTAACGTCGTCCTCAAGCTTATTGTCATACATAACCTCGGGAATCTCGCCTCCAACGAGATCAACAACCTTTTCAAGAACTGCGCTCTCGAAGTCTTTCTCAACATCTTCCTTCTTCTTATCGGAAAGCTCTGCCTTGATCTTCTTCTTAAGCTCGGCGAGTGTATCAACCTCATCGTCAACGTCCTTTGCGAAATCGTCGTCGAGAGTCGGAAGCTCCTTCATCTTGATTTCGTGAAGAACTACCTTGAATACGGCTTCCTTGCCTGCAAGCTCGGGAGTGTACTCGGTCGGGAAAGTAACGTTTACGTCGAACTCGTCGCCGGTCTTGTGGCCGATGATCTGCTCCTCGAAGCCCGGGATAAACTGACCCGAACCGAGGGTAAGCTCATAGTTCTCGCCCTTGCCGCCGTCGAATGCTACGCCGTCAACAAAGCCCTCAAAGTCAATAACTGCAATATCGTTCTTCTTAGCCTTTCTGTCGTCAACAGTAACAACACGAGCGTTTCTCTCCTGCATGGAAGCAAGCTCTTTCTTAACGTCGTCTGCGCAAACGGAAGCGTCGCCCTTGTCTGCCTCGATTCCCTTATAATTGTCAATCGAGATTTCCGGCTTAACGGTAACCTTCATCGTCATTTCAACGCCGTCCTTGCCGATCTTTGTAACGTCAAGATCGTGAGGAGCTGCAACAGGCTCAATTCCGGCCTCTTTGATGGCATCGCCGACAACGCTGGGATATACGATATCAAGCGCATCTTCATAGAATACGCCCTCGCCGTAGAACTTTTCAATCATTTTAAGCGGAGCTTTACCCTTACGGAAACCGGGAAGCTGAATCTTGTTCTTCTGCTTGTTGTAAGCCTGAAGAATTGCCTTGTTGAAGTCCTCGCCGCTTACGCTGACTTCAAGAGTGTAGATGTTTGTTTCTGTTTTGTTAGCTGATTTTAACATTAAAAACTTCCTCCTGTGTGGTATTTGGAGCGTACATACTTCCACAAATACCTATTAACTTTTGTATTATAGCAGATGTTTTAATCTTTTTCCATACCTTTTTTAAAAATTTTTATTATTTACAGAATTATTTTCAAGTTTTTTACATTACATTATGAGCAAAAGGTCGAAAAAGGTTGTCTGTAAAGGTGATAAGCTTTACAGACAACCTTTTGATTATATGTTCTTTTCTGTCAACAAAATTTTATAAAAATTATGCCAAAACCATTGACAAATCAATTCTTTTGTACTACAATGCAGTAAACCGATGAGGAAGAGTGAGTAGATTCCGACGGACACTTCAGAGAACTGTAGGTTGGTGCGATACAGTGTGGAAATCAGAGTTGAATGGACTTCCGAGGGCGAGCAGAATTAAAAGTATGCGAGCCGGAGAGAGCACTCCGTTAACAATAACCGTCGTATAATGGGGTACGAGCTAAGTGGACACTTGAATGTGTCAAGCAGGGTGGCACCGCAGGAGTATATCTCTTGTCCCGGCAATGTTGTCGGGACAGGAGTTTTTTGTTTTTATGCCCCGACACGGCTCAGACAAAAATATTTTTTGAAAAGGAGAGTCAGTTATGAGCAACACAGAAAAAATTCCGTACAAAATCTACCTCGATGAAAAGGAAATGCCGAAGCAGTGGTATAACGTTCGTGCAGACATGAAGAACAAGCCGGCACCGCTTCTCAATCCCGGCACTCATCAGCCGATGGGCTTTGACGATCTTCGTCCCGTATTCTGCGACGAGCTCATTAAGCAGGAGCTTGACAATGACACGGCTTATTTCGACATTCCCGATGAGATTCTCGATTTTTACAAAATGTACCGTCCGTCTCCTCTGGTAAGAGCCTATTGCCTTGAGAAAAAGCTTGGTACTCCTGCAAAGATTTACTATAAATTTGAGGGCAACAACACCAGCGGAAGCCACAAGCTCAACAGTGCGATTGCCCAGGCATATTACGCAAAGAAGCAGGGCCTTAAAGGCGTTACGACAGAGACAGGCGCAGGTCAATGGGGCACGGCTCTCAGCATGGCTTGTGCATATCTTGGACTTGACTGTAAGGTATACATGGTTAAATGCTCCTATGAGCAGAAGCCGTTTCGCCGCGAGGTTATGAGAACCTACGGAGCATCGGTCACTCCCAGCCCGAGCACGGAAACAGAAGTCGGCAAGAAGACTCTTGCAGAGCACCCGGGCACAACGGGAAGCCTTGGCTGTGCTATCAGTGAGGCCGTTGAGGTTGCAACAACTCATGAGGGCTATCGCTATGTTCTCGGCAGCGTTCTCAACCAGGTTCTTCTTCATCAGTCTGTCATCGGACTTGAGTCCAAGATCGCAATGGACAAATACGGCATCAAGCCCGATATCATAATCGGCTGCGCAGGCGGCGGTTCAAACCTCGGCGGACTTATCTCTCCGTTCATGGGCGAAAAGCTCAGAGGGGAGGCCGATTATCGGTTCATCGCAGTTGAACCGGCAAGCTGTCCGAGCCTCACAAGAGGTAAGTTTGCTTACGATTTCTGCGACACCGGCATGGTTTGTCCTCTTGCAAAGATGTACACACTCGGCAGCGGTTTCATCCCGTCGGCAAACCACGCAGGCGGTCTGCGTTACCACGGCATGAGCTCGATTCTCAGCCAGCTTTACCATGACGGTCTTATGGAAGCGACAAGCGTTGAACAGACCAAGGTGTTTGAAGCGGCGGAGCAGTTCGCAAGAGTTGAGGGTATCCTCCCCGCTCCCGAAAGCAGCCACGCAATCAGAGTTGCCATTGATGAGGCTCTCAAGTGCAAGGAAACGGGCGAAGAAAAGACAATTCTCTTCGGCTTGACGGGTACGGGCTACTTCGATATGTACGCATACGAAGCATTCAACGACGGCACAATGACCGATTACGTCCCGACCGATGCCGAACTTGAAAAGGGCTTTGCAGGTCTGCCGAAAATGGACTGATTTTCTTGCGTGCAAGCCTTGACAAACCAATATAATTGATGTAATATATTCACAGCAGCAGGGGTGCTGAGAAATCGGCTGAGATCATACCCTTAACCTGATTCGGATAATACCGACGTAGGAAGCTATTGAAGTAAAATCTACGCCCGGTGGTTAATCCGCCGGGCGATTTTCTTTGATCAGGTAATGCTGTGAAAGGAGTTTTATTATGAAAAGCAAAACAATGGACAAATCAAACGAAACGACATTAAAGCTTACGGTCAGCGCAATCATGGTTGCACTTTCAACGGTGCTTTCGTTCATCAAGTTTTCCGAGCTTCCGTATGGCGGATCGGTAACACTCTTCAGCTTTGTGCCGATTCTTTTCGTAGGCTATGCTTACGGTGCAAAGTGGGGTCTCGGTGCAGGTCTTGTTCACGGAATCCTTCAGATGATTTTCGGAATCTCCGGTGCGACTGCAGGTGCAGGCTTCAAATGGTGGCAGGTTGTTCTCTGCGCACTTCTTGACTATCTTGTAGCATTCAGCGTACTCGGTCTCAGCGGTGTATTCAAGAAGTCAATCAAAAATCCGCAGGCATCATTTGCACTCGGCGCACTTTTCGCCTGCGTACTCAAGTATATTTCACACTTCTTCTCAGGCTACATTCTCTTTGGCGGCTGGGCTGAATGGTTCTTCACAGAGGGCGGCGGAATGTCCTACGGTTCAAAGATTCTTTCGGCATACAGCGGAAACGTTCTCAGCGCAGTTTATTCGGTTATTTACAACGCAACGTTCAGCATTCCCGAAACCGTTCTTTCTCTTGTAATGGTTGTTGTTCTCATCAGCATCAAGCCGATTCGCAAGGCAGCGGGAATCAAATAATCAAACATATAGCCAAACACGGAGCTGTTGCATTTGCATAGCCCCGTGTTTTTTTATCTTATCATAAACAAATACTTTTTCGCTTTCGGTATCAATGAAACCAGTTTTATAAAAATTATGCTTCCGATGAATGAAACAACCTCAAGGTAAATCAAAATCATCGGCTGCGATATTTTGGTTGCAAGAAAAGAATACGTCGTTGCTCGGAGAATTTCCATAATTATTATATGTACAAAATAAATGCCGAACGATATTTTTGAGAGGCCCTCAACAGCCGGTCTGATTCCGGCGATACGATCCGAGTATCTTCTGAATATTTCAAACAGAAAAACTGCACAAACGAAAAATCCGACAAATTCATATCTCAGAATTACATCCGGCTTTTGCGAGAACAAAAACATCTGTATCCCGACAGAAACAGCAAAAGAAAAAACAGCACCGAGCATCAATAAATATTTGTTAAGATTTTTCAACACACCCTTGCTGATCAGATATCCGACAACCACAATCAATAAATATTGCGGTAAAATCACATCTTCCTGAACAGAAAAGGTCGATGAACCTAATCCGCGAAGAATATCATTTAAGGTGGGGATAAGATAGTAATAAATCAGGGTTGCCGCCATTGGGATCATAATTATCTTCTTTGGAACCTTATTTTTTATCATTATGAGGAACGGCAGGAAAAGATAAATGCATAAAATCATCGGGATATACCACATGCTGTGGAAAGTAGTTTGATTGACAAAAAACATAGTTTCAAGCAATCCGAGAATTGACATAAATATACTTTCGGTGCGGAAATGTCCTTCCATGATATAAATTACCCAGTACATAATAAACATCCAAATCTCGGAAGTAATAAGCAGACTCAGCAAATTATGCTTGTAGAACTTTTTAATATCTTCGGCATTATTGATTTCTTTATTAAAAAGCAATGCACCGGAAATCATAAGAAACAGCGGAACACCTATGCGACTGAAAACGTAAACAACAGTTTTAAATAAAGTTGACCCTAACGGAATGCTAAAAAATTCCGCTGATTGACCCTCATAGACATGGTATGCTCGATTGACTGCATGATTTAACGTTATAGAAATTATCGCAACGCATCTTGCCACATCAAGCCAGAAAATTCGAGAATTGGAAATCTTTTTATTCATATATTTATCCCCTTTGCTTAAATATACGTTATTTCTTTCCTTTAACCTTATCCCAATATGCCTTTGCTGCCTGCTCCATTTTGTTGTCGCCGAATTCATAATACTTCGCATTTTTTATGGCATCCGGCAGATACTGCTGAGATATCCAATGATTTTCATATGTATGAGGGTAGAGATAGAACTGACCCTTATTCGGGTTGTCCTCGCCGTCACAGTGTTTGTTTTGAAGCCGGCGTGGAATGGGACCGCTTTTACCCTTTTTAATATCACTCAGAGCGGCATCAATTCCCAGGTATGCCGAATTGGATTTCGGAGAGGTGCAGACAAGCACTACCGCATCGGCAAGCGGAATTCTTGCTTCCGGCAAGCCTACCATGAGCGCAGCATCAACGGCAGCTTTTACAATCGGAATTATCATCGGATAAGCAAGTCCGACATCCTCACAGGCGCAAACCATAAGCCTGCGGCAAGCCGAGGGTAAATCACCTGCATCAAGCAGCCTTCCGAGATAATGCAAGGCTGCATCGGGATCGGAGCCTCGCATGGATTTCTGATAAGCGGAAACAATATCGTAGTGCTCGTCACCGTCACGGTCATACTTCATTGCACTGCGCTGAGTCAGTGAACGGGCGGTTTCCGCCGTGATGTGAATTATTCCCTTATCGTTCGGCTTTGTTGAAAGTGCGCAAAGCTCGACCGAATTTATCGCCTTTCGCACATCGCCGCCGCAAGCGGAGGAAATATGCTTTATCGCATCGGGATCTACTTCAAATTTCATTCCGCGCTTTTCTTCAAGGAATCTGAATCCGCGTTCAACGGCAGGAACGATCTCCGCAGGCGCAACCGACTTGAATTCAAAGACCGTCGAGCGGCTGAGAATGGCGTTGTAAACGTAAAAATACGGATTTTCCGTTGTTGAGGCTATAAGGGTAATTGAACCGACCTCAATATATTCAAGCAGTGTTTGCTGCTGCTTTTTGTTGAAATACTGAATCTCGTCGAGATAGAGCAAGATGCCGTTCGGAGCTTCAAAGGTGTCGAGCTGAGCGACAATGGCCTTGATATCCGCCGTTCCCGCCGTCGTTCCGTTGAGCTTGCAGAGCTTTCTGTCCGTCGCCTTTGCAATGATTGAAGCGACGGTCGTCTTGCCGACTCCCGACGGGCCGTAGAAAATCATGTTGGGCAGTTCGCCCGATTCTATTATATTTCTCAGCGGCATATTTTCGCCGATAAGGTGGCGCTGACCGACAACCTCATCAATGGTTTGCGGTCTAAGCTGTTGAGCTAAAGGTATAGACATTTTATCGCCTCCCGGTTGCATACAATTATATATTAAAATGAGTGGTTTGACAAGGACAAATTTATTGACTAATTATGTATTATGTGATATAATAACTAAAATTTTTTATATGAAAGGAGTTTGTCCACAATGGATGACCCGGGTGGGATTATACTCAAGCTGATTTTACTTTTATTACTTATTTTAGTCAACGCATTTTTTGCAATGAGTGAAATAGCGGTAATATCCCTCAACGATAACAAAATAGAAAAGATGGCTGAAGACGGCCACAAGAAAGCAAAGCAGGTTGTTAAGCTGACCGAAAATTCGAGCAAGTTTCTCTCGACAATTCAGATCGGAGTCACTCTCGCCGGATTTCTTACCTCGGCAAGTGCTTCGCAGACCTTTGCAGATATGATAGTCAAAGCTCTTAAGGGCACAGCGTTTTACAATGCCCTCGGCGCAAGCGTAGTCAGCGGACTTTCGATCGTCATTATCACGATCATCATGTCTTATTTTTCGCTTGTTCTCGGCGAGCTTGCTCCAAAGAAAATAGCAATGCAGTCTCCCGAAAAGATCTCCTTCAAGGTTGTCGGAATTTTGCTTTTCTTCTCCAAGGCCTTTTCACCGTTTGTTAAAGTGCTGTCCGTCTCAACCAATGCGGTCGTTCGACTTCTCGGCTACAATCCTCATGCAGATGAAGAGCCTCTTACCGAAGAAGAAATTCGAATGATGGTCGACGTCGGCGGCGAAAAAGGTGTTATCGAAGACGTTCAAAAAGAAATGATAAATAACATTTTCGAATTTGACGATCTTGATGCAGGCGATATTATGACCCACAGAACCGATATGACGGCGGTTGACGTAAACGATCCGATAATGGACGTTGTCAAAACTGCAATTGAATCCGGATATTCGAGAATCCCCGTTTTCGATGACGACCCGGATAATATAATCGGTATCATCTATGTTAAGGACTTGCTCAGATATATAGGAACGGATCTTCCGAAACACACCATGAGAAAAATCATGCGTACTCCGATGTACGTTCCGGAATCCAAGAGCTGCGGTGACCTTTTCAAGGAAATGACAAGTCAGCATACGCAAATGGCTGTTGTTGTTGACGAATACGGCGGAACGGCAGGACTCGTCACCCTTGAGGATATCATTGAAGCAATCGTCGGAAACATTCAGGATGAATATGACGATGAAGAAGAGGAAATCTCAAAGATAAACGAAACAACCTTCACTATTGACGGGTTGACAGATATAGACGAACTTGACGAAATAATCGGCAAGGATCTCCCTGAGGGCGATTATGACACAATCGCGGGTTACATCATAAGCCGACTCGGCTATCTCCCGAAGCAGGGCGAGCACAGCGAGGTCATGTTTGAAAACATAAGATTTACCGTGCTTGAGGTCGAAAACCGACGTATTGAAAAGGTCAAGGTTGAAATTCTTCCGCTCCCCGACGAGGACGATGAAGAGGAAGAGGACTCGGACAAAAAGAATAAAAACAAGGAAAAAGAATAATTTCAATGCCGCATCCAAATGGGTGCGGCTGTTTTTTGAAAAAATTTTTGTAAATTATTAACGAGATAAATATATGAAAAACGGAGATAAAACGAGAATAAGAGAGTTCGCGAATGATAAATTAAAAAATTGAGAAAAAGTTCTTGACTTAGTAAAACGGTTGTGTTAATATATTCGAGCAGTAAAAATTTATTTGGAGGTAAGTTTATGTCAACTTATATGCCTAAGTCGGGCGACATCGTCCGCAAGTGGTATGTGCTTGACGCAGCGGGAAAGCCGCTCGGCCGTGTTGCGGCTGAAGCAGCCGTACTTCTCCGCGGTAAGCATAAGCCCCAGTTCGCTCCTCATACAGATTGCGGCGATCATGTTATCATAATCAACGCTGAGAAGGTTGTCCTTACAGGCAACAAGCTCGATCAGAAAATGTACTATCATCACACCGGTTACATCGGCAACATGAAGAAGGTTAAGTACAGCACTCTTATGCGTACAAAGCCGACTTTCGTTGTTGAGAAGGCTGTTAAGGGAATGATCCCCGACACAACAATCGGTCGTGAAGCACTCACAAGACTTCGTGTATATGCAGGCGCAGAGCACAAGCACGCTGCACAGAAGCCCGAAGAGTGGGCATTTTAATGAAGGGAGGCAACAATAATGTACGATTCTAATCCATATTTCTACGGCACAGGCCGCAGAAAGAAATCAGTAGCTCGTGTTCGTGTTTACGCAGGTACGGGCAAGGTAACCATCAACGACAGAGACATTGATGATTATTTCGGACTTGAGACACTCAAGCTTATCGTTCGTCAGCCTCTCGAGCTTACAGGCACAACCGAGAAGTTCGATATCGTTTGCCGTGTTAACGGCGGCGGCGTAACAGGTCAGGCCGGTGCTATCCGCCACGGTCTTTCAAGAGCTCTTCTTCAGTATGACGAGTCACTTCGTTCAGTTCTCAAGAAGGCAGGATTCCTCACTCGTGACCCGAGAATGAAGGAAAGAAAGAAGTACGGTCTCAAAGGCGCTCGTCGTGCACCGCAGTTCAGCAAGAGATAAAAATTTATCTTGTTATATCAACCCCGGAAGATTCCTCTTTCGGGGTTTTGTTTATAACTGCGGTGTCCTCGCAGCACAGCTGCTGCGGTCGCAGACTAAAAACAGTCCACAGGACTGTTTTCTTAACGCTGCGACAGTTCAGCAAGAGATAAAATTTCAAAATTTTTCAAAGTTCGGAAGATATGCTTTCGGACTTTGTTTTTTACTGCCGCGACAGTTCTCAAAGAGATAAGAAACGCATATTTTCAAGGCTTCGGAGTTTTTCTCCGAGGCCTTTTTCTATACTCCTGAAAGCAAGTAAAAGCAGCTCATAGTGGACCAATTTTTACATAAAAAAAGAAGCCGACAATTTGCCGGCTTCAAAACAAATTATAAAAATTTCATTTTTAAAGGTCTTCATACCCGTTCATAAAACGGGTATACTCTGCTGTGATTTATATTATTATCTTATCATTTTTCCTCAAGCACTTCGCTTACGGGAACGGTAACCTTTCTGTCATAGCATGAGAAGATATCATCAACGAATTTCTTCTCGGGCTTCTTTGTAATTAAGCTGACAACAGGAACGATAACAAGCGAAGCAAGCATTGCAAATGCGCCGCAGTTAACGGGGCTTTGAATAATTGTCGGGAAACGAGAGCCAAAGAGCATATTGGCAATCATGATGCCCGAACCCCAGATAAAGCTGACTGCACAGGCGCTTTTTGTAACCTTTTTCCAATACAGGCTGTACAGGAACGGCGCAAGGAACGAGCCTGCGAGTGCGCCCCAAGAAAGACCCATGAGCTGAGCAATGAAAGTTATCTTATTTTTATATTGAATTACGGCAATAATCGCGGAAATGATAATGAAAACAAGAATAAAAGCACGAATTATAATAAGCGTCTTTTTCTCATCTTTTTTCTTTGAGAGCGGAACGATAAAGTCAAGCGTCAGCGTTGAGCTTGAGGTAAGAACAAGCGACGAAAGCGTTGACATCGAAGCGGAAAGAACAAGAATAAGCGTAATTCCGATAATAAGCGGTGAAAGATTTGAAAGCATTGTCGGAATAATTTCATCATAGCCCTTTGAAGCAACATCAACATTGAATATCCTTCCGAATCCGCCGAGGAAATAGCAGCCGCCGGCAACAATGATTGCAAACATGGTTGAAATAATCGTACCTGTGTGAATCGACTGTTCACTCTTGATCGAGTAGAACTTTTGAACCATCTGAGGCAGACCCCATGTGCCGAGTGAAGTCAGAAGGATAACGCCTGCAAGACCTGCCGGATCGGGACCGAAGAAAGAGGCAAACACACCGGGAACGGTCGAAGCTGCAGGGTCGCTGACCTCGGCAAGCGCGGCAAGAGAGCCGCTGAAACCGCCATGAATTTTGAGCACGGAATAAATAATTGCAACTATTCCGACGAGCATAACGATACCCTGAATAAAATCGTTGATTGCCGTTGCCATATATCCGCCGGCGATAACATAAACCGCCGTCAGAAGCGCCATAACGGCAATACATACGGTGTAATCAACATTGAACGCCATCTCAAACAAACGTGAAAGTCCGTTGTAAAGCGAAGCGGTGTATGGGATAAGGAAAACAAAGATTATCAGCGAGGTTGCAAGCTTGAGAGCGTTGCTGTCGAAACGTGAACCGAAGAACTGCGGCATAGTTGCCGAGTTGAGATGCTGAGTCATAACTCTTGTTCTTCTGCCGAGTATTACCCAAGCGAGAAGCGAACCGATGAATGCGTTGCCAAGACCGATCCATGTTGAAGCAACGCCGAATTTCCAGCCGAACTGTCCGGCATAGCCGACGAAGATAACCGCCGAGAAATACGAGGTGCCGTAAGCGAAGGCGGTCAACCACGGGCCGACGCTTCTGCCGCCGAGGACAAAGCCGTTAACGTCAGTTGCACTTTTTCGGCAGTAGATGCCGACGCCGATCATAACAGCGAAAAATACAACAAGTAAAATAATTTTAATTGCCATAAAATACCCTCCTCAAAAAATAAACGGTCCTGACCGCAACTGATCAAGACCGTCTGTTTTCAAACGAATTTATCGCTTTGAAAGGCTGAACAGACAGTCACAAATATAGTAATAATAGTAAGGGTTATGCGTCATAACTGCCTCTCCTTTCAAATGATGAGCCTATTATATACCACAAAATCATACTTGTCAACACTTTAAAGCGCTAAAATATAAAATTTTTCATTTTTCGATGATTTTTTTCATTGCAATCAGCAAAATATACACCGAAATCGCCATTTTTCGCTTGCAAAGCGTAAAAAACAGCCTCCAGTGAGCAGGGAGATAGTGCATATCGAGCTTTTGGTATGCATTTATGTATCTCGGCGTCGAAAGATATTTCTTGATATTTTTAATTCTCACCGTGTATCCGCCGGGATTCAACATTTCGGTCAAGCCGAGACCTATCATGCTGAAGCAAATTCGATTTCCCAGTGCCGACGAAAAATCCTCGGGTAAATTATTGTCTTTTATATAGCCCTCCATTCGGTCATAAAGCTCATTCCACTGTGAGAAAAGCCCGGCCTTATAGCTCCTCGTCAGAGAGACATCATTATCCTTGCGATAATGATTAAACGGACGGTTGATAAATGCCGCACGGCGAACAAAGCCGAAGCATTGCAAATTGAAAAGAGCGTCCTCGGTACCTATCAGTTTTGTATCAACAAATTCAAGACCGTTTTGCTTAATAATATCGGCTCTGTAAAGCTTGCCCCATGCCGTCACGAGCGAATCGGCATTGCTCGGGTCGGCAGTTTCTTCGCCGTAAAGTCCTGCCATTCGTCTGTGCAGCTCACGGCAGCCGCTTTCATCAAATATTTTGTCTGAAGCAAATATTTTCTTCTCGTCCGAACGGTCGGGAAATTCTCGAACATATCCCCACATAACAACATCGGCGTTGTTTTTCTCCGCCATTCCGACCGCCGTTTCAACCGTTTCGGGTTCAATCCAATCGTCGCCGTCAAGGAAAATTATGTATTTTCCCGTTGCCGATCTGATTCCCGTGTTTCTCGCACCCGAAAGTCCTTGATTTTCCTGAGAAATCAGATTTATTCTCCTGTCCTTTTCGGCATAAGACAAAATAACGGCGGCACTCCTGTCGGGAGTACCGTCGTCAACGCATATTATTTCAAGGTCGGCATAGGTCTGACCGAGTACGCTTTCAAGGCACTTCGGCAGATATTTTTCAACGTTATAAACGGGAATAATTATGCTGACTTTTTCCATGATTTATGATTCCTTTTTCTTAAAAATAAGGAGCTTGCTGAAGAAATAATTGATTATAACAACGAGCACACTGGCAATGATTTTTGCAAGCATTCCCTTTGTTCCGAAAAGCTCCTGATCCATACCGAGCTTCATAAGCCCCGGAACGCCGAACCATTCGATACAGCCCGTTGCAAGCCTTGCGGCGATGAATGAGCCAAGCTCTTTAATCACAATACTGCCTTTCCAGCTTTTGCTGTCGAATACCCAAAGCTTGTTAGTGACGAAAGCAAAGAGAACTGCCGCGATCCACGAAAGAACATTTGCTATCGAAGCTTGAAGGATATCGTTGTTTTCAATGAACTTGCCTACAATTCTGTCAAACAGTGCATAGCTTGCCCAGGAAACAACGGTGGTCAGCACGCCGAAAACAAGGTACATAAAAACCTCACGGTTGAGAACCTTGCGGCAAATGCTTACTACCTTCTCATTCTTGATATGTTTTGCGATAAAATTATTTATACTGTCAAAGAATTTATCCATACATTACACCTTTATTTCAACATTCATTCCAAGAAGGTCCTTGTATTTCTCGGTTATCGGCTTAATGTAATTTTCAACAAACTCTTCGGTCTGCTGAGGCGCTCTGCCGACGTAAAGCTCGGGCTTCATGATTGCCTTGAGCTGTTCGAGTGTAACGCCAAAGGCGGGGTCGTTTGCGATTCTTTCAAGAAGATCGTTTTCGCCGCCGTCCTGCTTTACTATTTTTCCTGCCGCCATGGAGTGAACACGGATTTTTTCGTGAAGCTCCTGACGGTCGCCGCCGCGCTTAACGGCTTCCATCATAATGTTTTCCGTTGCCATAAACGGAAGCTCCGCCATGAGATGCTTTTCGATCATCTTTGGATAAACAACAAGACCGTCGGTTACGTTGATATAAATCTCGAGAATGGCATCTGTTGCAAGGAAAGCCTCGGCAACGCTGATTCTCTTGTTTGCGGAATCGTCAAGTGTGCGCTCAAACCACTGAGTCGCCGCCGTTATAGTCGGGTTCATAACATCAGCCATGACGTAACGCGCAAGTGAAGAAATTCTTTCACTTCTCATCGGGTTGCGCTTGTATGCCATCGCCGAAGAACCGATCTGATTTTTCTCAAAAGGCTCCTCAACCTCTTTAAGATGCTGAAGAAGTCGGAGGTCGTTTGTGAATTTTGCCGCCGACTGGGCAATGTTTGAAAGAGCGAAAAGCACCTGAGTGTCCACTTTTCTTGAATAAGTTTGTCCCGAAACCGGATAAAAATCCTTAAATCCCATTTTATCTGCGATTTTTCTGTCGAGAGCCTTTACCTTGTCGGTATCGCCCTCAAAAAGATCCATGAAGCTCGCCTGAGTGCCTGTTGTGCCCTTTGAGCCGAGCAGCTTCATCTGAGAGATTTGGAATTCAAGCTGTTCGTAGTCAAGCAGAAGATCGTTGAGCCAAAGAGACGCTCTTTTTCCGAGCGTTGTCGGCTGAGCCGGCTGAAAATGAGTGAAGCCGAGACACGGAAGATCTTTATATTCCAGCGCAAATTTTGAAAGCTTGTCCATAAGATTAACGAGCTTCTTGCGGATAAGCTTCATCGCTTCGGTCATAGTAATAATATCGGTGTTGTCACCTACATAGCAGGAGGTTGCACCGAGGTGGATAATTCCCTTTGCCTTAGGGCACTGAACGCCGTAAGCATAAACATGGGACATAACGTCGTGACGGACGAGCTTTTCTCTCTCGGTCGCAACGTCATAGTTGATGTCCTCGGCATGAGCCTTCAGCTCATCAATCTGCTCTTGAGTTATATTCAGTCCAAGCTCCATTTCGCTCTCTGCAAGTGCGATCCACAGTCTGCGCCATGTTTTGAACTTGAAATCGGGTGAAAAGAGATACTGCATCTCCATGCTTGCGTAACGTGAATTAAGCGGGGTCTCGTAAGTGTTTTTCATAATATAATCCTCGATTCAACAATATAGGGTAATTATAATACCTTTAAACCAAAGTGTCAAGCAAGGAAATCACTCTTGACATAACTGTTACACTCGGGCTATAATGGATGGAAAGGAAGTGTTTTTAATGTCTGAAAGAAGTGAAAAGGCTGTTGAGCTTTTCAAAAGCGGCTACAATTGCTCTCAAGCGGTTTTTGCCGCATATGCCGACCTGTTCGGCTTTGATGAGGATACCGCGCTGAAGGTGTCGGCAGGTCTCGGCGGCGGAGTGGGTCGCTCCCGTGAGGTTTGCGGAACGGTTTCTGCGGCGGCAATGCTCATCGGCATGAAATACGGCGCAACGGACGGCGATGACACGGAGGGCAAAAAGCTCTGCTACTATAAAGTTCAGGAGTTTATCGCAGAATTCAAAAAGGTTAATCCCTCAATCGTTTGCCGTGAGCTTCTCGGACTTTCAAAGGGTGAAAACTCTCAGCCGAAACCCGATGAACGAAACGAACACTATTACAAAAAACGCCCCTGCGTTCAGCTTGTTGAAGACAGCGCACTGGCTTTGGAAAAGATATTGTTTTAAGGAGATGTTTTAAATGGGATGCAGCGGAGATTGCTCAAGCTGTTCTTCAAGCTGTGAAAAAAAGGATCTTCATGTTCCTTGCAACGAATACAGCGACGTAAAAAAGGTTATCGGAGTTGTCAGCGGCAAGGGCGGAGTAGGAAAATCGCTTGTTACCTCGATGCTCACAACGGCAATGCAGGTCAAGGGCAACGCCTGCGGAATTCTTGATGCGGACATAACGGGTCCGTCGATTCCTAAGGCATTCGGTCTGAAAGGACCTGCAATGCAGAATGAAATGGGACTTATTCCGGCAAAGACAAAGACAGGAATCGAGGTCATGTCAATCAACCTGCTTCTTGATAAAGAGGATCAACCGGTCGTTTGGAGAGGACCTGTTATCTCGGGCGTTATCCAGCAGTTCTGGAGCGAGGTCTTTTGGGGTGATGTTGATTATATGTTCGTCGATATGCCTCCGGGAACGGGAGATGTTGCGCTGACGGTGTTCCAGTCGCTTCCCGTTGACGGAATCGTTATCGTTACAACGCCGCAGGATCTTGTTACAATGATTGTTAAGAAAGCCGTCAACATGGCTAATATGATGAATATTCCGATTCTCGGAATCGTTGAGAATATGAGCTACCTCGAGTGCCCCGACTGCGGAAAGAAGATTTCCGTTTTCGGCGAGAGCAAGCTGGATGAGGTCGCCAAGGAGCTGAACATCCCCGTACTTGCAAAGCTTCCGATTAAGAGCGAAATTGCTTCCCTGGTCGATAAGGGTGCTGTTGAGCTTGCCGAAATCAAAGAGCTTTATGATGCGGCGGATAAGATTAAGGAAATGCTGAAATAAAAATCGGAGCTGTCGTTTTGCGGCAGCTCTTTTGCTTAACCGGCACAAATAACCCCGACACTCAATTGAATGTCGGGGTTATATTATATGTGCGGTTTATGCGGGTTTTGCCTCGCCGAAGCCTCTCGGCCCGAACAGGTAATAAAGCAATTCGCTTGTTGTTTTGCAAGCAAAGAGAAGAAACTCGTCCTTGGTTGTATCTTTCTTTTCATAGACACCAATCTCAACAAGAGCGTTGTAAAGCTCCTTCTCAGCGGCCTCCTCCTCGCCCTCAACAACTATCGTTGTGGCAAGTATCGCCTTTGCGTCGGCAAGTGCATTTGTGAGTCTCTCCGCCTCCTCGGGGGTGAGCGTTGAAAGGTCAACCTTTTCCGCCTCGGCAATGTATTTTTTAAGGTCTCTGGTGTTTCTGTGTCCGTTGAACTGAGGATATTCAACCGTTGTGAAAACGTCCATATTCTTAACGAGCAGCAGCTCCATGGCAAGCGAAATTACAACATCGTTTCTCGCAAGCTTCTCGTGATCCTGATTGCCGAAAAACCATGTCGTGTACGGGAATGCACACGTTGAAGCGTCAACCTGGCCGTCCGGCGACATAAAGTTTGTGCCCTGATACTCTTTTTGTGTGTAACCCTTCGGGAACTTTTCGTTGACCTTGCTGAACGTTGCGCCGAGTGAGGTTGATGCGGAATGAATTATCTTGTCCGAATTTGAATCGGAATCAATAAGGCTGTAAAGCTCAAGTCCGTAGCCGCTGATGTCATATATTTTAACTCCGTTTGCGGCATAGTTTTTGAGGTTCTTTATATAATTGACCTGTGCATTGTGGAACCTTTCAACGTCGTTAGCAAACTTTGTTCCTTTAACAAGATACTTTGCGGCAAGCTCGTCATACATTGACGACGGGACAAGACCCCACATTGTTGTAACTCTTGCGAGAGCCGAGTCGGCAAGACCCGACGCTACTCCGTCAATAAATCCGATTACAACATTTTTCGGTAAAACTCTGATGGCAATATTGATCAGCCAACCTGTGTAGGAATCCACGCCGCAGAGCTTTGTGAACATATTTCTGTAAAGCCCTTCGTCGCTGTAATCAAGCTGACCGAGCATGATTTTGCCGACAATTTCAGAGCCGTCTGCGGCAGGAACGACAAGGACGATCTTATTGATATCCTCACCCTGCGGATGCTCGCCGACATATGCAACGGAAACCGCACCGCCGAGGCTGATCGGGAGAAGGTTGACCTTGTCCTTGCCTGTATCCTTCTTTGCTTTTTCAATGAGCTTTTCAAGATTATCGACAATCTCATACATATCGCCGAATGAATTGTATGCAAAATAATAGAGATTCTCCTCGCCGACTACGTCGGTATAGCCTTTAATAGGAACATGGTCGTAAATCGTTTCTTTTTCTTCCTCCGTGCACTCGGCAACAGAACGATTGCCGTAATTCTCAACACGGAAATCATTCTTCGGAGTGCCGTCCTCGTTATATGCGATATATTCCAGTGCATCGTAAACGGCATTATAGGCTGTTTTCGAAAGGCCGCAGTCCTTCTGAGTTATAAGAGAAAGAATAATCGGAACGATAAGCTTGATAACAAGCTCGGGAACGTAGAAATAAAGAGGCCAACCGGTAATTTTTTTGCCGTCGGGATCTACAGCATCGTTGCCTTCCCCGTCAAGCATAAAGGTCTTTGCCTGACCGATTCCGTGAATAAGGATCGTCGGATAAACCTCGTCCTTTTCAAGCTCATCAACGTGCTTGCTGTTGAGCAATACATCAGTTGCGCTCTCAACGCTGCTGACTTGAGTTATGATATCCCCGTCAACGGCAACTGCGGTAACCGCACAGGATGAGACAGAAATGACAACGGTCAGAATGATTGAAATAATCTTTTTCTCTAAGCTATGCATAAAAATTTACCTCACTGTTAAATTTGTAAGCGCTATATTATCTTCGGCTGTAAAAATGAATCCGCAGGTTGCGGTTTCTCCGGCAGCGATCTCCTCCCCGCCGAGGGTTATGCTCTGTTCCTCAACAAAGGAATTGCAATCCCAGCTTTTGGTCAGTGAAATAATTTCTTTATCAAAAGCGACATCCGCTTTCCAAGAATCCGAGTCTGTGTCAGAGTCGTTGCGCACGGTCAGGTTGACCTGATAGGAATGGGTTCCGTCATTGTTGTCCCATTCGTTGACTATCTGCACCGTTGAGGTGAAGCTGCCGCCTTTAACGGTTCTCTTGCTCCTGTACGAGCCGTTAAGCAGCATCTCTTTCTCCTCATCATACGGTATTGACGAAATATCGCCGATCGAATATCTGAGTATCAGAAGCGCATCAAGCGAATTGACATCACCGTCAAGATTTACGTCGGAATTCTTAATCTGATTGGAGAAAAGGTTCTCTTGATTTACCAGGTATTTTATAACGAGCGTTGCATCGGCAGGATCGATCTTTCCGTCTCCGTTTACATCACCCACGGCGCAATTGGCATATGACTCGTTTGTAACTCTTGTTGTAAAATGAATAATTACGGCAAGAGCCGAGAACAGAACTGCCAATGACAACAAAATTATTATTATTTTCTTAGTGTTAAGTTTTTTCTTCTTTCGCTTTTTGACTACAGGTGTGTTTACAGGGTCCATAATCATCCTCTTTTTTCATTTTTCTCCATTATATCAAACATAGAAATTTATTTCAACAATTTTAAAAAATATAACGTATTTTTTATGAATAAAAGCAATGTTATGTCTAAATAAACCTTGTGCCGTGTATCCGAAACGGCTCCATGGACGACTGAAGCGGATTGAACCTGATGCAAAGGGTTAATACCCGTTGCTATGAACAATTCTATTCGGCTAAATACGTCAGTTGCACAGTTTTTGTTTTTGAAAATCTTAAATAAAAATGTAAGTGATAAAACTTGACTACCGACCGATAATATATTAAAATATAATAATCAATAAATATACAAAAGTGGCTCGAATTTTTGCAAAATCGACACATCTCATGCGGGACTTTGCAAGAACTCGAACCACAGAATAATGAAAGGTGATACTATGTCAAAAAGAGAAAATCTCAGAAACGTTGCCATCATTGCTCACGTTGACCACGGCAAGACGACATTGGTTGACGAGCTTCTGAAGCAAAGCGGAACGTTCCGTGAGAACGAGCAGGTTCAGGAAAGAGTCATGGACTCAAACGACCTTGAACGGGAGCGTGGAATTACAATTCTTTCAAAGAATACGGCAGTTCACTACAAGAACACAAAGATAAACATCGTCGATACTCCGGGTCATGCCGATTTCGGCGGCGAGGTTGAACGAATTCTTACTATGGTTGACGGAGTTCTTCTCCTCGTTGATGCTTTTGAGGGCTGTATGCCGCAGACAAGATTCGTTCTTAAAAAGGCGCTCAATCTCAAGAAAAAAGTTCTTGTTGTCGTCAATAAAATTGACCGTCCCGGTGCAAGGCCCTCCGAGGTTATCGACGAAGTGCTTGACCTCTTTATCGAGCTCGGCGCAGATGAAGATCAGATTGAATTCCCCGTTGTTTACGCTTCGGCAAAGGACGGCTATTCATCGCTTGATCCTGACGTTCGTGAGGGCGATATGAGACCGCTTCTTGACGCTATTCTTGAGCATATCAGCGCTCCCGACGGTGATATTGACGGCCCGCTTCAGATTCTTTTCTCCAGCCTCGATTATGATGATTATATCGGCAGAATCGGCGTCGGCAGAGTTGAAAGAGGAAAGATTCTCCGTGGAGAAAATGTTGTTCTCTGCAAACAGGACGGCAAACAGGAAAACGTTAAAATTTCTCGTCTTTACCAGTTTGAGGGCCTTAAAAGAGTTGAGGTCGACAGCGCAATGATGGGTGATATCGTTTGCGTTTCGGGCATTGCAGATCTCAATATCGGTGAAACGGCTTGTGACCCCGAATGTATTGAGCCGCTGCCGTTCGTTAAAATCGACGAGCCGACAATTTCAATGAACTTTATCGTTAATGACAGCCCCTTCGCAGGACGTGAGGGCAAGTTTGTCACATCAAGAAATCTTCGTGACCGCCTTTTCAAAGAGGTTGAAACGAACGTTAGCATGAGGGTCGAGGAGACGGATTCAACCGATACATTCAAAGTTTCGGGCAGAGGTGAGCTTCACCTTTCAATTCTTATCGAAACAATGCGCCGTCAGGGCTACGAATTCCAGGTTTCACGCCCCGAGGTTATCTATAAAACAATCAACGGCCAGCTTTGCGAACCGATTGAGCTTCTCATCATTGAGGTTCCCGAACAGTATGTCGGCTCCGTTATCGAAAAACTCGGCTCACGTAAGGGCGAGCTTGAGAACATGGGCTCAAGGAACGGCGGAGCAACTCACCTTGAATTCAAGATCCCCGCAAGAGGCCTTATCGGCTACCGTTCGGAGTTCATGACCGACACCAACGGCAACGGCATTATGAATCAGCTCTTTGCGGGATACGAGCCGTACAAGGGTGATATTCAAACCAGAGAACGCGGCTCGATCGTCGTTCATGAAACAGGCACCAGCACGGGCTACGGCCTTTTCAACACTCAGGACAGAGGCCGTTTGTTTATCGGTCCGGGCGTTGAGGTCTATGAAGGCATGATTGTCGGTGAATGTTCGAGAAACGAGGATATCGTTTGCAATGTTTGTAAGAAAAAGCAGATGACGAATACCCGTGCCGCCGGAAGCGACGATGCGCTTCGCCTTGTTCCCCATTCGACGCTCAGCCTTGAGCAGTCAATGGAATTCATCAAGGATGATGAGCTTCTTGAGGTTACTCCCGAATCGCTCAGACTTCGTAAGCGTGTTCTTTCAAAGGAACAGCGCATGAAGCAGATGTTCAGAAAGAAATAATCGGATATTGCTACAGCAAAGCGACTATTTGAGAATATCTTTGTTAAATAATATTTATCCCATCAGCCTCCCCTGATTGTTAGGGGAGGTGGCTTCGGCGGATTGCGCCGAAGTCGGAGGGGTTAAATAAGTTAACCGTTATTTCAAATTTCCACCACCGCAAGCGATCCCCCTTTTTCGCTGCGTCTAGCTCACGCCACGGCTCTGACAGTCCGCCGGACTGTCCATTTACTGCCGTGTCGACACTTCGCTGCCCCAACAATCAGGGGAGACTCCTCGTTAAGTTCAATGACATTCTTCTCAAACGGTGATACTATGACAGACGAAAACATTGCAAACAGAACAGCGGTTGCGCTCGGCAATTTCGACGGTATGCACGTCGGTCATATGGCTGTGCTTGAAGGAGCGAAAAGCTTTCAAAAGGACGGACTCGTCCCCGTCGCCGTGCTCTTTGACGAGCACAGCATGAAGGCGATAACCGGAATTGCACCGCCGATGCTGATGACTGTCGGTGAACGCAATGAATATATAATCAAAAAGGGTCTTAAACTCGAAACGATTATATTTAATGAAATAAAAAATCTTTCTCCCGAGGATTTTGTTGAAAAAATTCTTGTAGAAAAGCTCCTCGCAGGGGCGGTCTGCTGCGGCTACAATTACCGCTTCGGCAAGGATGCGGCAGGCTCGGCTGAGACAATGCGCAAAATCTGCGACAGGCTCGGCATCAAGTGCAAAATTGCAGGTGAGGTTGATGTTGCAGGCCATGCTGTCAGCTCAACTCAGATTCGAAGCCTTATTGAAAACGGAGAAACAGAAAAGGCAAACGAAATGCTCGGCCACAGATTCGGTTTTTCCTCACCTGTTATTGACGGCGATAAAAGAGGCCGAAGGCTCGGCTTTCCAACGATAAACCAGGAGCTACCGCATGAGCTTGTGCTCCCAAGATTCGGAGTTTACCGAACAGACGTTACCGTTGGACACAGACGTTACAAGGGTGTAACAAACATCGGCAAGCGTCCAACCGTCGGAACGGAAAAAATTCTAAGCGAAACATATATAATTGATTTTGACGAAAGTATTTACGGTGAGAGCGTCGATATCCGACTGATTAAATTCATCAGACCGGAAAGGAAATTTTCTTCCTTCGATGAACTTGCGCGCCAAATAAAAACAGATGCAAAGGAGTGCGCCGATGTATAACAATTGGAATGAGCTGAAAACAGACTGCTGCAACTGCAACAAATGTGAGCTTGGAGCTACGAGAACCAATCTTGTTTTCGGCGTCGGAAATGAAAAAGCAGAGGTTCTCTTCATCGGCGAAGGTCCGGGTGAGCAGGAGGATCTCAAGGGTGAACCTTTTGTCGGCAGGAGCGGTCAGCTTCTCGATAAATACCTTGACGCAATCGGGCTGGACAGGAGAAAGAATATTTACATCGCCAACATGGTTAAATGCAGACCTCCGCACAATCGTGATCCCAAGCCGGAGGAGCAAAGCGCTTGCATCTCTTGGCTTAGAGAGCAGGTCAGGCTTATGCGCCCGAAAATTATAGTTTGTGTCGGTAGAATTTCCGCTCAGCGGCTTATCGGTCCCGATTTCAAGGTTACGAAGCAGCATGGCGAGTTTATTGAAAAGAACGGGGTTCTCATGATGGGAACATTTCACCCCGCTGCCCTGCTTCGCAATCCGAACAATAAGCCTCAGGCGCTTGAGGATTTTCTCAAGCTGAGAGATAAAATCAATGAAGTATGCGAGCATACATACGTGAACTTGTGAGAGAGAAAATCTTATGTTACAGAAAAAACGAAATAAGAAAATGACGACATAATGGAGCTTTATCGTTCCACAATTGCACATTATGAAAGCGGAACCGGTATGCCATATTTTGAAAACATATCTAATCTATGCTAACTGCTGAACCTTACATATAAAAATTTCTTCAACGAAAAAGCCATAAATTACGGATCACTCTGTAATTTATGGCTTTTGTCTTTATTTATTTTGCAAGCTCGGTATATGCCTTTGATACGCTGCTTGCGATATGTTTTCCGAGAGAAACAAGCTCGTGATAATGGTCGAATGCAAGAGCCATACAATAGTCATTGTCGGGAACAATATAACCGACGGCATCGTTCATCAAGCCGAAGCAGAGGAGCTCGTCACTGTTAAAAATCTCCGTGGCTTTCGGATATTCATAATCCTTGCCGGAGTACGAATCGGAAGCTGTCAGCGATGTGCCGCCGTAGATAATGTCCGGGCAAATCTCGCCCGGAGCTGTAACCGCCTTGAGCGAATCACCGAACTCCATGTAACCGACCTCCGTAGAAATCTCATAACCGTTCTCCGCCTTGATGACCTCATAGTTCGCCATTTTCAGCTTGCCTGCCATGAGAATAAACGGGTTGGTAACAGGCACCCGAATCTCCTTCATTCTTATATTAAAGAACGGCTTAACTTCTGTTTCGTCAACGGGCGTCCAGCCCTCACACCAAAGAGTGTATTCGCCGCCGTTCTTTTCGGCAATCTCGGTCTCACGCTTAATTTCTTCCTCGTCATAGAGAAGCTTATTTTGCTTTATCTGTGCCTGCGTAAGATTGAGCGAAAGCGCCATTTTTGCAATCTCATGGCCGTAACGCATGGACTGCTCCCAACGGCGGTTGAAATCCTGCGAATCGTTTGTCAGTCCCCTTGCCATATAAATCCCGGCAATCGCTCCGTTAAAAAACATACAATTGAAGCCTGCTTTTGAGATAAGCTCGTCCATATAGTAAACATAGTCGCCGCTGACCTCACGTCCGCTGCTCTGTCCGTCGCTTGTCGGCAGTCCCGCAACGTCCGGATGCGCCGCAATATTTACAATTTTTGTCGCTCTTGCGCTCTTATCGAACGGAGTGAACGTCATAACCGTCATATCCGTAAGCATTGCGGAAGCCGATGAGCGGTTCTTGTTTGTGAAATAACCGTCGCCGATATCTTTTCTTGAGATCGTCAGCTTTCCTTCTGTCATGCTATTGCACGCTTCGAGCATTGCGTCGGAAACTTTATCAAAAAGAAAATCCATATAGTGCTTATCCGTGCCCTGCTCAACCTCGCCGAGACCCGTTTTAAGCTTGAAAATATTCGGAATAAGCTTGCCGAAAAGATTCGTCCAAATTCCTTCGGTATCAATACCGCTGTGGCAATGTGTCGATGCAACATTTATCGTTGCAAAATTAAATTTTCCGTCCGATTTTTCAACAAGCCGGCGGCGAATTTCTTTAATATCGCTGTTTGTCATGCCGATACAGTCAATCGTCGCAAAAACGGAAACTCCGCGCCCGCTCGAATCGTCAACGGCGATAACACGGGCTTTCATGTCGTCGATTATGCCCTCGACCTTGTTGGTGAACCAGTTTTCCGCCATTATGTATCCGCCGATATAGTATTGGTGCTCCCGCCAGTCGTCAGGAACAAGGCTGACACTGTTATAGCCAAGCCGCCAACAGGCATTTTGCGACGGAGCAGAAAGAAAAGTGTCGTTGCCCTTATAAAAATCGTGGCTTTCGTAATCCTCCTCGGCAATAAAGTTTTTGCCGTCGGGCAGAATTGAATTTATCGCTCCGAGTGCACCGGAAATAACCGTTCCGAGCGCACCCGTTCCTATTCTCTGCCAGAAGCTCTGAGCCGCAAAAACGGAAGTAAAGTTAGCGCCGATAATCAGGGAGCAGGAAAGCAAAATTGCAATTCCTCTTTGCATGATTTTTTTCATATGATCCCCTCCTAAATCTATTTAAAGAGAGTACAACCGGATTCTTTGAACTGCCTGATTTTTTCTTCAAGCAATTCCTTCGTGCAGTCAAATTTTTCAGCAATGCAATTTATACATAAAAATTCAGTTGAGCCGCGGTTGATAAGCTTCTTTGTAAGCCCAATGTCATTTCCGCTAAGCTCCTTGCCGCATTTTTTACAGCTGCTCATTATCTGTCAACTACCTTTGCACGGTAAACAACGCAGCCGTGAGCCGGAAGATTTGCACCGACGGTATCGTTAATGGGCTTTGAAAATTCGCCGGTCCAAACGTCGGTGAGCTCAAGCGATTTGCCTGTGCAAAAGCCGAGACCGACTGCGTCAAGGGTGAAGCATTCGTAATGCTCGTCATCTGTGAAGTTAAAGAATCCGATTGCAATGTCACCGTTTTCAAGGTGTCTGACAATAACGGGCATATGTTCCGGATACCAGCTGTAAATCGGTTCGTCGCCTTTTCTCTCATTGTTCACATTTCTGTTTCCGTTAACGAAATACGGCTGTCTGTATGCCGCATCCTGGTCAATTCTGATAAGCTCCTTATTCTTGAGGATAGCCATAGCCTCCTCGTCGGCTTCTCTGAGGTCGCAGCCTATAATAAGCGGAGAGCCCATCATTGCCCAAAAAGCAAAGTGTGTTTTGTATTCCTCAGTCGTACAGCCCTTGAGCCCGACATGGCCCTTACCCTTCATTCCGACAACGAGCATATCCATATCGTTAAAGCAGCCGCAGCCGTTATACTCCGCAACCTTGTACTGTGAAAGTGCAAGCTCCTTGATCGACTCCCATGTATCAAAAATGTCGCCTGTCGAACGCCATGTGTGTGCTCCGGTTTCCTTGATCCATGTCTTTGTGTTTTCACTTCCCCACGAACATGCGGCGAAAAGAATGTCCCTGCCGCAATTGGCAAGAGCGAGACCCATTCTCTTATAGAGCACATGACCGTAGGTCGTGAACGGATGATAACAATAGTCATATTTGAGGTAATCGACTCCCCATTCGGCAAAGCATTTCGCATCAATGAATTCATGATCAAGGCTTCCGGGATAAGCGGCGCAGGTCATCGTTCCGGCACAGGAATACATGCCGAACTTCAATCCTTTTGAATGAATGTAGTCGGAAACATACTTCATTCCGTGAGGGAACTTTTCCGGATCGGGAACAATTTCATTTTTCTCGTTTCTTTCTCTGAGGCTCCAGCAGTCGTCGATGATCACATATTCATATCCGCAGTCCTTGAGTCCGCTCTCAACAATAAAATCTGCGGTTTCCATAACTACTTTTTCGTTTATGTTCTCCGCAAATGTGTTCCATGAGTTCCAGCCCATCGGTGGTCTGTTAATTACCATAATATTTAGCTCCTTTTTGTTTGGTAGAAAAATTATATCAATTATAAAAGTTGCTGTCAACCGAAAGTAAAAATTATTCGGTCACAAGAATGTCTAAATGAAGATCTGGTTTTTTAAATTTTCTTATTTTTCTATATTTGCATTAACCCGATTGCTTTATTTGATACAATAGTAAAAAACTAAAGGCTGAGGTATTTATGAAAGAATATATTATCAGGGAGACGGATGATTTTCTATCGCTTTCGACCCTTTTTCACGAGAGCGGAATGGGTGTTAATATCGAAGAACGTATGCCGGACAGAGTAATCAAGATGTGGCGCATGGATAATGCCAGGACAGGAGAACTCATGGCGGCAGTAACTCTTGAGATTCGTGACGGCGCTTATTCTTTGGGTGACCTCGCCGTGCGCGATACCGTGCAGTCCAAGGGCTACGGAAGAATCATGCAGTCTATCGTTTTCGACGAAGCGAAAACGCTCGGCGTCAAAGAAATCTGGGCCTGCGCCAAGGAGCCCGAATATTATATTCACTGTGGCTGGGAAAGAATGGATTGGGAGGACTCTCCTAATATTGCCGTTTATTGCTCAACCTGCGACAAGCGCGGCACCACCTGTCATCCCCAGCTGATGAAATACACATTTAAATAATTTTTACACATTAAAGAGCTTGACCGTCTTCCGTATGTCAAGCTTTTTTCAGTAAATCAAAACCGCCGGTTGAACCGGCGGTTTGTTCCACCCCTAAAAAGGGCTTCTGATTTATAGCAATGCATTACACTCTCAGCAGTCGCTCACGTGCAATAATGTATCAAAAATACCCTTCTTTTTTTTGCGCCTAAAACAGCGATTCCCCTGACAGGGGAAATGTCACGGAGTGACAAAAGGGTGACTGCGAGGTACGAGCAGCTCGAACCTGTGACTTTGTATATGTTGTCGGCAACTGCCGTTGCCTCATTGTATCGCGACGACAAAACAATTCACCGGATTGTTTTGTCTGCGACAGATAACAGCCGCGTTCCGTTACTGCAATACGGTGTCGCAGGCGAGAGAACTGTGCAGAGGTGCCGACAGAAACAAAAAGACCGCACATCGTGCGATCTTTTTTGTCTTTGCGTAGCAAAAATCAAACTATAAAACTACTTATTTCAACCTAAAATAGCGAATATTTTTTCCTTTGCCCTCTCGTTGAAGCTCACCCGAAGCAACCAATTTGCGTAAAGCTCCTTCAATTGAACTGTCGCTGAGTGTCGGACAAAGTTCTCTGATATCCTGTTTATTGAAGCGTCCGATTTTATTCTCACTTGCTCTTTTAACCATCTCAATAGCAGGCAGTTTTGTTTCTACAAGCTCCATTCGATCTTCAAAATCTTTGTATGCGGCAAGAATCGTTCCGAGAATATACTTAATAAAAGGTATGACATCTTCTGTTCCCTCGTGCCAACCGGTCTGGAATTCGGCAAGAGCATTGTAGTACAAGTCCTTGTTTTTTGCTATCTTTGCTTCAAGAGAAATATATTTACCGACATAAAATCCACTTCTATACAAAAGTAACGTTGTAAGTAATCGGCTCATTCTTCCGTTCCCGTCGTTGAATGGGTGAATACATAAGAAATCATGAATAAAGATTGGAATTGCAATTAAAGGCTCCAACTCCATATTTCCGATCACCCTGTTATATTCTTCACAGATTTTATCCATTGCTTCCGGAGTTTCATACGGTGCAAGCGGTGTAAACAATGTTTCAACATGACCGTCGGGATAAGTGGCGCTGATATAATTCTGCACCGTTTTAGTTTGTCCGGCAAAAGTATTGTTCATATGACTGTAAAGCATTTTATGAAGCTGAAGTATATAATTTGGTGTAATCGGTATCGTATCAAAATTGTCATGTATAACACTCAACACATCTCGATATCCCGCTATCTCCTGTTCATCACGGTTCCTCGGAGTTGTTTTTTCTTCAACGAGCTGACGAATTCGAGTTTTCGTTGTAACAATATCCTCAATGGCATTCGACGCTTCGGTACTCTGAACCTTTGCAATCTCAACCAACTTTTCAAGTTCTTCCGGGCGCTGCTTCAAAAAAAGTTCTTGCTTGCCTGCTTATTTATATATTGCTGCAATCAATCCAAGAATTTCCGAATCCCATTTCTGAGCCTTTATTGCAGAATAGTTAAAGTTTCTCATTACCTCACCTCTGTTATCATTCCCTTAAAATATATCATATAATAAGGGATTAGTCAACAAATTAAGCGAATTTGTAATTAGTATACTCAACTAAAAGGTTTATATTATTACATTTTCATTGATAATTAAGTACACAATTGATATACTCCTAAACAATGCAAAAGCATTAAAGACTTTAGAAGGTTCACATTATGAGCAAATATTATTCAGAAAGCCAAAAGCTGGAGTTAGTTTTCCGCTATATCTCAAGGAATCCATCAAGTTTATTTCAATAACACGATCGCCGAAATTTTTTTAGGCACCTAAAGGCAGAGGGACTGTATATAACAAGTTAAAGATCCGAGCGAGATTTCAAAGAACCAATAAATATATATATGACATTTTATAATAACTAACACCCTTCTCTGTAAACAGATATTGTACACCTAACAAAAATAAAAATCCGTATTGGGATAGTTATAATCATATATAATTGAACAACAATGCACACAACCTTTCAAATTTAGCTCAAACTGCCCCCAGTTTTGGCGTGAAGTGTAATTTGGTGTACAATTAAGATATTGAAAAAATTCTGCATGTTTTAAAAAGGGAAACAAACTTCAAATCGAACACTTTGGTTCAGATTTTGATGTCTGTTGAGTTGACTCTGCGTTCAAAATCAAGTATAATTAATTTAAATACCCAATTGAAAAAAATTAAGAATAGTTTTATGTATAGACTAGTCTTTAAAGAGATCCCCCGTGGGAGAGTACAATTTTCAAAAACTTAACGTCATGCTGTAACGTTTTGAACTAAATAAGTTAAATAAAAAATTTTCGTATTTTTTTATCTTTTAAAAACATTTAATTTTGTTGGATTGAAATTGCAATCCGTTATATTTGAACCACTAAAGTGACGTGACACTCCATACAATATAGATCGCTTTAAGCGGATTGTTTCACTTGCTGGTGATAAGGATATACCAACACGCTGGAAAATACTTTTTTAAACGCAATAAAATATGATGCGCTCAAGGTCACGGTTGTTATTGCTGAAACCCAGACTCTCTTTGAATCTTCGTTTCATTTGATAATTAATGAGATAGAATGGCAAAAATTTTAGAAAAATAACGCTAAAATATATTTAAACGCAAACAGACAAGTCTACAGTAATGAAAGTAATAGTGTTTTTTATAGCCCAACTATGATTTGTAATTCTTTTACTATAGAATCACTAACAAAAATTTTGAAGTAAAAATAATATAAGGAGAATTGAAATGGACATTAAAATCATCTGTTGCAATAATTATTGCAGAAAAAATCAAATCATTAAGGCAATCAACATATTAAACAGTGTTCAAAATTACTTTTTTTATAAACTAATTAATGTAGACTCAGAAGTTGTTGAAGACAACATAATAATAGATTGGAATTCTTTTTCCAGTGCCCATGGAAACTCTATTGATGAACACACGATATACATAACAGAAAAACCTTTTAGTGATAATTGGTTTTCGCATAAAGGCTATAATTTTTCTATAATTACTACAGATGGTTGGGAGTTGCATTTTGCCCCACCTTCTTTATGTGTGTATCTGGTTTACCAAATAGCACAGGCGACAGTAAGTTTTGAGGCTGATTTAAGTGAAAACATGGAAATGAGAATGGTTCATGATAAAGCTGAAGGCTGTATATTTGATTTTTGCTTAAATAAACCCGATATTAAATTGGGAATGATTGCAGGAACAATTTGTCCGCATTGCCGAAGTATATTACTTAGATACGGAATTAATGAAAGAGCATTAAATGCCATTGAGCGAATTCTTCTTTATGTTCGCTCGGAAGCTATAGGAAAGACGGTAATGTTTAATGAGAATGAAGCATTTATTGTTATGCGCTTTTCAAATAACGACGAAAACGATCATGCATATAAATATGGAATACAGCCTGCTTTAAAAGATTTGGGTATAAAAAGTTTAAGAGCTGATGATAAAATTATTTCTGGACAATTACTTTCAAAGATACGCCAAAACATTGAAAAATGCAGATTTATTATTGCTAAAGTTGATTCGGAGAATTTAAATGTTTATTTTGAATTAGGTTTAGCTATGGGCTTAGATAAGGATGTTCTCCTCATTTCTGAAGAGAACTTTGTAATACGTTTACCATCTGATCTAAAAAACTGGGAGTGCCTAACATATCCTAACGGGAATTACGATAAATTAAAGCAACAAATAGTAAAATATTATCAAGATAATTATCATTACTAATTTAACGTTATTATTAAAGGAAACATCTTCTGTTACTGCAACCCCAAGAAACCTTGAAATGTTCTACAATACAAAAATAGATTAAAGGTTTTAGGAATGGTTGATAATGTGGATGAAAAAGGACGTGGATTTTTCCAAGCATCCTATGGTAGTAAGAGTGGCAGCGTGAGAACAATCAACAACTACGTTGCTATTCCCGATGTTGCATAGAACAAGCCTTATTGCACATCGGAACTTAACACCGACCTACAGTACAATATAAACACAAGGAGGTTGGGCGTATAAAAGACAAAACCACTCATTTATATGTAGACTGTCACGAAATAGCGCTGATATTACATAGCCTTGTGGAACTAAAGCACGCTCTCATACGATGAGATATATAGACTGCATTGACGAACTCATTCAAAGTTAGCCAATGCACCATGAAAATCGAATATATAAAGCAATTCAAGTGTGCGCCGCTTATTTTTATCCATAAGAGTAAGCGGCTTTTGCGTTCTCTTTTGTAAGGAAGTCACACCATTGATGATTTTTATGGTGTGGTTTTGTACAGCCATTCACATAATAGCCATGACAAAACATCTAAATATATACGAAACAAAGCGTAGCTATTTCAATTTTTAATCCAACTTAGTAAACAAAACATTACATAAAGCCAAAAATAAGAAAAACAGACTTCTTATTGAACACTTGGGTTCAGAATTTGAAGTCTGTTTATTCATCATTAACCATATGGCGTATGTACATGAATAATCTTTTTTTCATCATCAAATATAGTTTCTTCAAAACCATCATTAAAAACAGATAGTTCATCACTAAAGCTTTCATATGACGTATGATAAAAATTCATCAAAACAAACTGAATAAATCGATAAGGAGTCAATGCTGTCGTAACCGGAATTCTGCAATTTTCATATTGTCCTAATGTTAAATGTGATATTGGATGTTTTACTGGAGAATATACTCCTTCTCGTCTGTCATAGTCAAAACGAATAGGTATTGGTACAATCCTTTTATCAAGAATATCTCCATATAATTCATCATCAAAATAAACATCTGTATCACTTTGAAATGGTTGAAGATCGGGAGAAGGAAAAAACGACAAACGATGCGAAACCAGCTGATCGTTTTCAAAAAAATAATACATGGAAATCATTGCACCATCAATCATTTTGAGATTATATATCCGCTTTTTCTCAAGTTGTTTAAACATATCTGAATAAGATATACTTTTTAAAAAAATTGAAAACTCAGAATCTGATATCCCTATCTTAACAACCTTGCCAGAAGACTCCTTATATGAAGGATAATTTTGAGAATTACATATTCCGAATCCGATTATATCAGCAGTTAATTGGTTGATTTGATTTATGATTTCTTTCGGAGATATCATATTTATTCCCCCTTCTGCAACAGGGCTCTAAGTTTAGAAATTTGTTCCTCTCCCAAATCATCTAAATAAATTTGTCCATTTTCTAGTTCAGAGATTAAACTTGCTAGATTGATTTTACTCTTTTGCACTTTGTTTTTTTCTGCATCACTCATATCTCTATTCACTATATTCATATGATCGCGTTCTGCCTTTGTTGGATACATAAAATCAAGCGTAAAATCATGTTCTTTAACTTGTTTATACTCCTCAATTAGACTATCCATTGAATCCCCAACTCCGAGAACACGAACCCATGCTTTGCTTCGAGTTATAGCGGTAAATAGCTGATTCCGGATTTTCGCCATATCAAATAATGATTTATAACATGATTGCGAATTAACCACATACACCATAGCAGCTTCATTTCCTTTAGCCCTATAGATACCAGTAAATGCAACTGAATCATTATCATTCGCAAAAAACACATCTGGTGTTGTGTCAACCCCTGCTGTATGAGATAAAATTCCAAGTTTATATAATGATTCTCTAATAGGTGCAACTGCTTTTTTTGTCGTAACCGGATCAGGATTGATAACTATAATATCATCTGGACGTAATTCATCTTGAGATAAATTGTACCTAATTTGCTCAGCAACCCATAAGTCTTGTTCCTCTTTTGAGCTAAAGCTTTTAAAAATAATCAAATCATCAATATTGGAATGTTTTTCTAAAAATTCGGGGCTACTTTGAGATGTTCTTTGCAGGACCACATGTTTTCCATCCTCAAGCTGACCCTCAGCTATTTCATAACCAATATCCTTCCAAAGGGTATCTTGTTCAAACATTTGAACTAATCCTGATTCATTGGTACTTTCCGGTTTTCTGTATATGCCAAAGCCTAATGCGTGTGCAGTAACTAGTGCAGGACGAGAGTTTCGATAACACTTTTCAAGAATTATATCTTGCTGAGGTTTTCCCTCTTCTGAAATATTAAATTTTACACGAGGTTTTCCATTCTCATATTTTCCAAAAATAGCTTCGGGAGACGGTAGCGATTGTGTCCTCAAATTCTGTAGCTCATCATATGCATATACTAATCTTTTTGGTTCTTTAAGCATTTCATAGCACATACACAAAAAGCTAGGTGAAAAGTCTTGAGCTTCATCTATTAATATTACATCGTATACTTGTGATATATCTTTAGCATCAGAAAGTGCCTTTTTACATAATTCGCCGAACGGATCTGTAGAACCGTATTGATTTCTTGCTTTTAAATAATCACTATATTCTACATTATTCAAACTGCAAAAAGAGTAATATATTCCGTTTCTTTCTCCTCCACCAGGAGCTCCCCATGCATGTATAATCTCTAAGTTTTCCCAATCTGGTTCTTCATTTGTTTGTTCAATATAAAAAGTATTAATTAGTTGTTTTAACTGACCTTTAAGGGATCTAGTATTAAAAGTAATGGCTATTTTCCACTCTGGATGCTGTGCATGAAGATAGGCAGCTTTTAACGCCAAAACTATAGTCTTGCCAGATCCTGCAAGTCCACGAATTCTTTGGACGCCATCTACAGTTTCAATTACAGCTCGACTTTGCCGATTATCCAAATTAGCAATAGAGTCCTCTAACGCCCGCAATTTTGAGCCTTTAGATTCCGGATTTAATGCCTGTCTCTTTTTCTTTCCTTTTCGAATAGTCGAAATAGCTTGGAGCACTGAGACAACGCTTTCATAATACTCTTTGTCTTCCCACATAAAAGTATTAATGACTTGTCCTAAATTTTGCTCATTACATAACGGATAATCGTTATCATGATTAGGAATCGTATTAAAAGATGGAGCAAAAGTGATTATATTTATGTCTACACACAAAGTGCGGCGTTTCATTAACTGGCTGTAACCTTTCAACTTTGCCTCAATTTTATTTGCACAATCATCTTGCATAATATCGTAATTGCTGTAGTCTTTTCCTTCTATAAGATTAAAAGCAACAAGTCCCTTATCCGGTGAAATCCATAAAGCATCGATGGGATAAGCACCATTAACAGTACCAATAATCGGATATCCAATATAAAGATATCCATTAAGATTGGTATTATTTTGAAAGTAGGCTTTTAATTGTTCACTTGCCATTGGCTTTTGCGTTGCGCCTGTTATTATTGTAACCATTTTCTTTGCCTCCTCCTATTTGCTACATACTTTGAAAATTTGTGCCAATTTTTCGAATGTATATCATCGGGCTTATTTCATATGCCATGGTAAACCTAAATCAACCGTCTTAAATTACGGTTGTCTCTTGCCTGTAGTGCCATTAGATATAACCATTTTATAGACATGCTTCATTTCCTTGGATTCTTTCATGTTGAGTAATCTAGAAAGCTTCACCTTGACATTTTATGATATTATACTTTATTCATTCGAAACTTTCAAGAGATTGATACAACTATTTACTGCCAGTTATTATTACGTTTCACCAATCAACTTCAGCACTAAAATTTTAAATAGTATATTCTTTTATTATTATAAGCACTATATATCAACTTACAATAATACTTAATTATTGTAAGTTACAGGAGGTAAATAGAATGTATTCTGTTTGGATAGGAAATAGAGAATCCGAAATAATATCTTACAACATTTTTAATGAATCAATAACATTCTTTGGTAGTAATACTAATGGGAACAATGCATTTTCTACTATTCACAGAATCCCTAATAGTTACAGTGTTGAATTTACAAATTATGTTGCTAAATATATTATAGAAATATTGGATAATCATCCAAATGCAAAATTTCATTTTTATAATCCTATGTTTGCATATAGAATTTCAAAAAAATTTCCCCAACTGCATGAAAGCTTTGTAAATATAAATGAGTATGAGACTCTCAAGTGGATTACAAGTAAAACTTTTGTAAGACAATGGTTAAGTCATTCTGTTCAGGTGCCTTCATATGCCCTTCTTTCAAAAGAAGAGTGCAAAATAAACTTGTTGAAAAAAATGTTTCGAGGAAAGGAACAGTTTATAATACAAAAAGATATATCTGGTGGAGGCGAAGGTACGTTCTTATTTACATCAACATCAGAACATTATGTATTATCTCAACTGAAAAACACCGATTTATATTTAGTGGCTCCATATTACTTTCCTAAAAAGTCAGTTTGTTGCCATATGTTAATAGGAAACAATGATATTGCAATTCTCCCCTTTGGATTACAACAATCTGAAATATGTTATAACAAGATACTTTACAGAGGAACAGGATATCCTACAGAATTAGGTTTGAATGGTCACATTGTTAACAAGCTTTTAGAAATTGCAAAAGTTACCGGAGTGCGATTAAGAGGCTTAGGATATCGTGGAATTTGTGGATTAGACTTTATAATATACGATGATACTGTATTGTTTATCGAAATAAATGCTCGATATCTTGGCTCTACTTTTTTAATAAACAAGGCATTAAAAGAACAGAATTTGCCATCGGTCTTTGAATTGAACACCAACTGTTTCAATGGCGATGCATTGCCAGTAAATACTCTTCGTAATCTAAATATCGGATATAGCAGTTTTACTTTAAAGAGTGATTCGTATTTAGACAAAAATCATATTAGAGATGTTATAAAAACCATTGAATGTAAAAACGCAACAAAAATATATTTGGATGGATTAGAGAGTGCTGATAGTGTTTTACCAAACTCTTATTTATATCGTGGCATATATTAATTAAAAATATCCGATGAGTTAATTATTTGATTCCCAGAATTATTTATTATGATATAAGAAATATTATTTGTTATAATTTCGTTCTGTTCTATTTCTTTTTGATTTTGAGTAGCTTTATCTATCCGTATTTGAAAGTCTTGTTGTTGTAGTTCAAATTCATTAAGTTTTAATTCTTGCTCAATCTTTTTGTTCTCCAAATGTTGTTTCTTTATATTTTGAGCTGAACTGATATGTGTCATTACCCTAGTTAAAATCTTATCAATTCCTTTTAATGCAAAACACAGTAATCCCAATGTAAAGCAGATAGATTCGTAATCTGAGAAGACATTAATTAAAAATTCATAAGGAGAATTGTGCCTAATTTCAATATTGTAATGACTTGGTTTTTGCAAATCAGAAAGCATATTTTCAATTATACCAATAAAGCTAGTCATTTGTCGTGAATTATTCTCTATGTTGGTTTTAATTGAAAAATGCAAACTACTACCATTAATAGTAGTGTTGAATAGTAATGTGCGCATATTAAATACGCATTTATTTGTTTCATTTGTTAATTCCATAGAAGTATGATTTGCAGATATTCTAGAAACAACATAGTTTAACAAATCATATCTTTCGGACATATTAAACAAGGAATTAAAACTTATTAAACGAGTTAGATTTTCAATTAATTTAAGATCATGCAACATTAGTGCTCTTTCTATACCAAATATAATAGCAGATTTGCTATTTTCGATTTGACCTTTAGATAGATATATATTAGCTAGTGGAAAATAATTGTTTGTGTTTTTATAATATATCTCCAGTTTATCTAAAAGTGAAAGGTATTCATCTTTGCTTAACCCCTTGGGTAAACATTGCTGTGAAGTTACAAAAACATTATCGTTAGTTTCCTTTAAATATTTAAGTCCCCCAAAAATATATGGGATTGTTGGAAATGGAAGTTTCATATTGTTCATATGAATTTCTTGAAAAATTGCAAATTCAAAATTCATATTTCTAAACACTATCTTATCAAAAGAAGCTTTGTTAAATAGACACAAATCAACACTTAATGCGAACCAAGTCGAATTATTAAACTTTGTATCATGAATCTCAGCTTCATCAAAAATTACAGAAACCATATCACAGCTATCAAAGTGGCAAAGTAGCAATTTGCTTTTACCGAAACGTGTGCTATTAATAATTGTATTGGCATCAAAATAAACTTGTTCAAAATAGCTTGATCTAAAATTAGATGATTGCAAATCACAGCCCAAAAACTTGCAGTTTACAAATTTAGAGTTAACAAAAGAAGCACTACTAAAATTGCATTTTTCAAAAATACAATTTTCAAAACTTGCTTGATTTAAATTTTTGGTTGAATAGTCTACACTTATATTAATATCTTTGTATCTGTTCTGCCTATCATGCAAATAGTATTCCTTGTTTTTCATATGTGAGATAAGTTCATTTTTTGCAATTTCAAATTCATCATCAAAATAATTGGGTAAACATTTTTTATATTTAACTATTTCATTACACATTTTTACTACCTCCTGTAACTTACAATAATTAAGTATTATTGTAAGTTGATTGTTGAATTATTATATCACATTTTGGTAAAATATTCAATACATTATCTTAATATGAGGTGTAAAAATGAACAATTTTTATCAATTATCAAACATTTTTTTGAATGTAATAAAAACGACCAAGAATCTTTCTGACAAAACAATCATCGCTTACAACTCTGATCTTATGGATTTTTGCAACTTCTTATCAATTAACGGATTACATAACAACATTATACTAAATTATGTTGTACATTTATTTGACGAGAGACATCTGCAAGAAAGTACCATCACACGCAAACTCGTTGTTACAAAAATGTTTTTACAATTTTTATATCAAAACGGATATGTCGAACAAAACTACTATCAGAACTATACATTCAAACTAAAAAAGGAGCGTAAATTGCCCAAAACGCTATCTATAGACGAATCATCAAAACTCATAAAATATTTATCAAACAATATAAATAGGAACACATCAAAATTTACATATTGGAAAGCCTGTAGGGACCTAGCACTAATCGATCTGCTTATAAGCTCCGGCATCAGAATTGAAGAGGCATCGAATATATCGCTTGACGACATTATATATAGCGAACGGACTATATTGATTCATGGAAAAGGGAGAAAACAACGATTAATTTATATTTCTTGTGTTGATACATGGAACAATCTAATGAATTGGATAAAAGAAAGAAAAACACGCAATACGAATACAAATAAAATATTTGTAAATCGTTCCGGAAATCAAATAAGTATACATGGTATCGAGTATATATATAATTCAATTAAAAAAGATTGTGGAATCAATAAACGCTCTACACCTCACTATCTTCGACATACATTTGCGACAAATTTGCTTGCTAACGGCGCCGATCTGCGTTCCGTCCAAGAAATACTTGGACACAGTAGTGTAACAACAACAGAAATATACACCGAAGTTTCAATTAACCGTAAAAAACAAATTCTCACGAAATATAATTATAGAAATGCACTTTAAAGAAACGACTTCAGGTTTTTATCATCAAACAACCCGAAGTCTTATTCTTATATTAAGTTTTCCTCAACCTGTATTCCGCCTTTTAGTATAACAATTATCTTATTGCCTTTCATAACTCTGATGCACTCAATTAGCCGTCTGACGACCACATCATCATATTCATTGAATGAAATATTTGCATCAGTGAACATTTTCTCCATTCTTTCAATCTCACTATTAACTGTTTCATCAGATTTCATACTCTCTTTTGCAATATTGAGCTTTTCTCTCAAAACTTTAATCTGCTCGAAATTATTTTTTATTTGATCAAGTATTCGTTCGGTGTCTCCGCTTGTTTTATTCAACATGGTCATAAAATGCTCAGATTCTTCTTTTAAATCATGAATTTGTTTTTCATAGGAGAACACTTCGCCTGAGGTTGTATTTTCTGTAATTGCATATCTTAAATTGCTTCTTAAAAGATTTAACACTTCTTCTCTGCAATCGAACATCTTGTTAAGTGCTCTGCAAATTGCGGAATGCAATACTGTTTCTTCTATGCCGGAAGATGAACATATCTTTTTGCCGTTTACCGAGCGTGTTACACATCTCCAATAATATTTGTGTTCACCGTTTTTAAGTGTTTTTCCGTTTCTTTTATAATTGCTTCCGCACTCACCGCATATTAACAACTCCGATAAAGCATATTTACCGCTGTATTTCCCGAGTTGTGTTTTACCGAGTGCGGATTTCTTCTGCTTATTTCCTCTTCGTGCTATTTCCATTTGCACCATATTGAATTTATTTCTTTCAATAATTGCGGGATGGTTGTTGCTGACAAGGTATCTCGGCAGTTCTCCCCTGTTTATCTTTATCTTTTTACTTATCGGATCGGTAACATACGTCTTTTGAAATAATAGATCGCCCACATACTTTTCATTTTTCAGCATAGTATCTATTACTTTTCTGTTCCATACTTTTGAGCCTTTATATGTTAATATGTTCTTTTCTTCCAAGTGCTTTTGAATCTGCTCCAAGCTGTTTCCGTCAAGAAATCTATCAAAAATAAGTCTGACTACCTCGGCCTGCTCCGGTACTATTTCGGGGACACCGTTTGTTCCACGTTTATAACCATAGCAGCTGAAGTTTGAACAGAACTTACCGTTTTTCATACTTTGATGAATGCCCCATTTAACATTGGAGCTTACGTTTTCACTTTCGGCCTGTGCTATAACACTGAACAAGCCGATAAGCATTTCATTTTCTGCTTTTAACGAGTCTATTGCCTGCTCCTCAAAGTAAACGCCTATGTTCATTGCACGGAGTTTTCTTACCCAACTGAGACTATCAACAGTATTTCTTGCAAAACGTGATATGGATTTGGTTAACACCATATCAATTTTACCTTTTTCGCAATCACGCATAAGTCGCAAAAAATCTTTTCTTTTTGAGGTTACCGTACCTGTGATACCCTCGTCGGCATAAACACCTGCAAAAATCCAGCTCGGATTTTTGGATATCGCCTCGGTATAATATGCAATTTGAGTTTCATAACTATTAAGCTGCTCCTCTTCATCGGTTGACACACGGCAGTATGCAGCAACACGTAGTTTTCCGTTTGATCTTCTTTTATTTACCAACAATGGATTTGCTTCTATTTTTGTTACTCGTCTTTCTAATGTGTTTTGCATTCAAGCTCCTCCATTCGTTATTTCGGCATTGTTTATAAAAACAGTTGTAATTCCGCCGTCCGGCTGAATTGTCACTTGTTTTATGTAATTTTTCATCGTCTTACAATCCACTTTTTCATCTATTGAAAGCTGTGAAATTTCGTATTTCAATTCTTCGGTCAGTTCTCCGTCATCAAATTCACAGCAGTTAAATCGTACTTTTGCTCCCTGCATAATGCTCCTTGATACGGCTAAAAAACTTATTTTAGGTTGATCCATCAATCTTAAAAGTTCATTTTCTTCTTTCACTGCCTCGATTGTCGGCTGATATTTTGAATCGGCTTTGACATCAATCAATGCAGAATTGTTTGTAGCGGTATTGAAGTTATCTGAAATTGCTTTTTCAAAAATTGAATCGTCAATATATGTAACACAAGCACAACCGTTAGAACACATCCATTTTTCTCTTGTACCCCAAGTGTTTATTCTTTTATATCTACCGCCACATTTACCGCACACGGTTATTTTTCTTAATAGTTCAATTTCTTTTGTGCGCTTTTTCTGCTTACAGGATTTTTGATTTTTTATGGTTTTTGCCCTATTAAACAATTCGGGTGATATGATAGTCGGATAAATATCATTTCCGATATACTTTTCGTTTTCAATCATTCTGTTGATCGTGTTTTTATTCCATTTGACTTCGTTTCGGAAATATATCACATTATGATCCGTCAACATCAAGGCAATATCACTTAGTGTTTTACCTTCTGCATATAATGAAAATACCTTTTTCACGATTTCGGATTCTTGTATATTGATTACAGTTTTACCGTTTTCTACATCGTAACCGTAAAGTATCGTTCGTATAGCCATTATCACATCTTTCCTTCTTAGATATCCAGACACAAGCCGCCTTTAAGTTTAAAAGTTATTGTCTCGGTTTTGCCGATTATTACCTTATCAACAATTGAAGAGAACAATGAATTATCGAAAGATAGAATGACTTTCGGGCATTCTTTCAAAGTGTCCATCAGAAATTTTATATCTTCAATAATTTTCTCATCTTCATTCGCATATAAGAGCTTCGTTCTTTTATTTCTGAGCTCAGTTACTCTGTATTTCAGCTCCGAGGTTCTTTCAAGAAATGAAATATCATCAATTATGCCCTGCAAATGAAATTCCGTATACATATTGATCTTATTACAAAGATCTGCAATCTCTATATCCATCTGTGAGACTTCATTATTCTGCCCCGAAAGTTTCTCACGCAGTTTCAAGAGCTGATTATATGTCCTATCAAGTATCTCCGTTTCAAATCTTCTCAGTTTATTATACATTTTTACAAATGCCTTTTTCAGATTTTCTTCGCTGATGTTTTTACTCTCGCAAAGGTAACCTGCCGATTTCTTTCTTGAACATACCCAATATACAACACCGTTTTGAACTTTTCTTTTATATGCCCAACCGCAGCTTTCACATTCAATAATTCCGGTAAACAAATGCTTTTGCGGAGTTTTTCTTTCGCAGGTCGTCTGAGTCATTCTGCGCTTGGTAAGTTCAAACGTTTCACGGGAAATGATACCCTCATGAGAATTTGAAACATAATACATATCAAGTTCGCCACGATTAGGAATATTTTTAAGCGGCAATGTGCACGGAGTATAAGTCTTTTGTAAAATGCTGTCTCCGATATACTTTTCATTTAATAAAATATACCTTATTCCCGAAACGGACCATTTCCCCGAGGCATTAGGGATATTTTCATCATTAAGTATCTCAGCGATTTTCCCCATTCCTTTTCCTGAAAGATAGAGTTCAAAAATACGCCTTATAACTTCTGCTTCATCCGGAACTATCAAAAGATGGCATTCTTTATCAAGTTTATAACCATAAGGTGAGTTATAGGTAATAAACTCTCCGTTTTCCATCTTCATTCGTATGGCTGTTGATACTCTCTTTGACCCCGATAACGCTTCGCTCTGTGCAAAAGCGCTTTTTACATAAAGAATAAGTTCCGAGTTCATTGTCTCCGTATCAATGTTATCGTTTTCAAAGATCACGGTTACGTCAAGTGACTTAAGAATTCGGATTGCTTCAAGACATTCAAGTGAATTTCTTGCAAACCTGGAAACACTTTTAACAAAGATGCGATCTAACTTTCCGTTAGAAGCATCTTTCATCATTCTTTTAAACTCATCTCTTTTACTTACACAGGTGCCCGTTATTCCCTCGTCGGCATATATATCAACAAGCTCCATTCGTGGATTTGACGAAATATATTCGGTGTAATACTTAAGCTGTGCCGAAAAAGAATTGACTTGATCCTCGGAATTGGTGCTTACACGGCAGTAAGCCGCCGCTTTTATTATTTTACTCTGATTTAAAATTCCTATTGTCGGTTCAATAACCTTTACGGTTCTTTCTGCCATTGTTTCACCTCCGTTTGCATCAACATTCTATCAGTTTGTTTCTCAAAAATCCAATGTGCGATTTATGCTATCGGGATACAATCGCACGACAATTCTTCGGCATTCTTCCTGTTCAGCTTTTCAGCAAGCGTTATATCAATTTTACCTTCTCTGAAAAACCGCCTAATCAATCCCAACGTCACAAGATAAATGATTTGATTTTTTATTTCCTGTTCCATTTCTAACCTTCTCTCTGTTTTAAATCACAAATTATTTGCCAGTAAGTTTGATTATTATGTACCACAACGGCAGAATAATATTAAATGCAATCCCCTGTCCTAAAGTGTAAACAATTGTATTTATAATCGTCTCCATGTTTTTACCTCCGTTTATTCTAAATCTAAACTGACCTTTATCGCCAAATCAATCTGTTCCATTGTAGATATAGGCATAGTACCTATGAAATCTAACACCTGCTTCTTATCAATTGTTGTAATTTGTTCGAGCTGAACAATTGATTCTTGCATCAAGCCGTCCGCATTTACAACTATATGCGTCGGGAGTTCCCTCTTTTTCTCTGTTTTACTCGTAATAGTAGCAACTATAACAGTCGGACTAAACATATTCCCGATATTGTTTTGAATAACTACAACGGGTCTCAAACCTGATTGAACAGAACCAACGGTTCCGTTGAAAGCCGCAACAAAAATATCTCCCCTTCTTATATTCTTTTCCATAGTTTTACTCCTCCTTATGTAATAGGAACTTACAATGATTTGCAAGTTCCTAAATTTGCAGCATTATTCCTGTCCTCTGCAAAAGGAAATCTTCAGGCGAGTATTAGCTTCATACTCTCATTGGAATCTCACCACCGCCTATTTCGTCGCCGGCCACGAACAGAAGTATCATTATCACTATGCTTGTCATTGCTATCATTGGGAGCAGCCCAATTTTCGACATATAAATATTTATCGCTCACTTCTTAATAAAAGGTCTTGGCGTATCTATGTCACAGCTTGAGGTATTACCTCGGCACAGTTAATGTACCTGAAGATTTGGTATTCAGTTTTCAAAGTACAAAAGGAATTAACCTTTACACTATATACATTGCACGTTTATTCCTGTTTTGGGGAAAAATATTTTTTTATTTTTTCAAACACTTTTTCTCTTTGATATCTAAACTTTTCCCTATCAATTCCGAGTTCCTTACATATCCCCCTTTCACTCTTATTCTCTTCCATAGCTTTTTTTACAATATCAAGTACAAGTTTCTCTTCATCGTTCAAGTTTTTAATCGCATCTTGTAAAACAAAGCATTCAATATTTTCCAGAGCTTTATCCTCTACATTCTCATCTATATCGGCAATAAAATCATTTAAAGAGCCTTCACTGCTTGCAATATACTCATTCAAAAAGATGATTGAATTTCTGTATTTAAGCTCCAACCTTTTGCTTCTGCACTTTCTTTCATGTTCTCTGTGCCATTTTTTATATCTCTCATAAGTAGTTTCAAAAACAAGAACATCTGCTCCGTCCTCGACACATTCGTCAATCTTTTCAAAATATCTTTTTTTCGATGACTCCTTTAAAAGAGAATAAAACTCTCTTCCCGAAATCTCCACCCATTTAGAATTTATTTCTTGGCAATTAGCCTCTTTCCATATAAAATATCTGTTTGACATTTATGTAATCTCCTTAATTTTAAATTCTTTTTCAAAATTAAGAAGTTACGGATATTCAGCTATGTAGCATAGCCATCTATATACCATAAAAGTCCTTTCTTAAGCATTAAGCGAAAGAAAGGACTTTATAATACTTATAAATAAAACACTGTATGAATAATAAGAGTAATGTGATATGCCTTATTTTCATACAGTGTTTATTGTTGTTAAAGTATAACTATTTTATATTCTTTTATTATTTTCCCATCCTCCAAAAATTGCTTTCTACATTTTTATCAATTTAGAACAGCACCCTGCCTGTCACATACTCACCTGTGAGTGCGAAGGTTGTGTGCACGGCTCGTGTTCTGATACCCAAATTCATCTTGCCGAGATTAAATTTAAGCGGTATTGTCCATACAAGCTCGTCGCCGTCCTCTGTCGGTGGAGTTGAATATTTGCTGAAGGTTCTTGTGTTTCCGTCGGGGTCGATAAACTGAATTTTCAGAACATCTTTGCTTGTTCTGATGATGACGTCATGAACACCTGCATATATTCTTCCGTCCGTATACGTTCCCGACGGATACATGTCGGGTATGCTTACGGAATGAATACCGAGATCAGGGCCGCTTGATGCGGTCACGATCAGCGTTACACCGCTGTCGATATAATCCTCGTTATATTTTATGAAGATGCTGTAAGCTGTCTTTTCTGACGTAACTGCAAGCTTGATTCGCCAGATTTCATTATTGCCGTCCTTGACCGTCAACGCCGAACTTCTGTCAAATGTTACTGCGTTTTTCTCTCCGTCAATAAGTCTGATCGCTTCGGGTGAACCGTTTACGGTAATCTCAACAACTGCGTTTGCGCCGAGCGTCGGTGTGCCGATAACTCTTGCGCTGACGGCATTTTTCCTGACAAGATTATTTCTTGCATTGATTATTTCCTTTATCGCCGCATCAATAATATTCTGCTTGCTCTTTGCCAATCCTCTGTCTATGCTTGCGCATACTGCAACGGCGGTTGAATAATCTGACCACGATTCGGCTGTGTAAAGCTCCGATTGTGAGCTGTCGAATTCATTAAGAACCTTATCAAGAGCTGTGTAATCTGCCGTCTGCGTTCTGTTTTCACAGGCACTTGTTTTAATCGTTATGGGGTCAAAATCGCCGTCTTTACTCGTTACCACGCAGTAATAATACGGAGCATAATAATTGGCAGGGTTAAAGTTTTTGCCTGTTGCGCCCTCAATCGGTGTTCCGCCCTCATTGCCGTTGACATCATTTGCGTACCACTGATATTGTCTGTTAAATCCGACAACATCTGCCTCAAGCTCGCCCATGTATAGCTTGTAATATTTCGGCAGATCTGTTATTACTGCGGTTTCCGGCGTTACTTCAATAAAATCGAAGCCCTTTTCCTTTGCATATTTTTCAACATACGTTCCTGCGGAACCGTAAATCTTGCACAAAGCAGGGACATATGCGCTCACATCATCCGGTAAGCTTTCAACTGTTGACGGCAACACAACACTAACCAGTCCTGTACTCGGCAAATCTTTTAATCCTTTTATTTTTGAAAATTCTAACCGTGTTACCCTATTTCCATTTATTTCACCGGTGCTTCTTGAAGAAAAACATTTACCCTTGACATCCTCTAACACCGGAAAATCTGCAACACCCAATATGCTTGTGTCGCTAAAAACATATGCATCGTCCTGAACTGCAACATTATCTTTGCCATCTATGTATGTATTATTGACTTTTGATAATTTAGGACAATAAAGAGTGGTAACCTCCATGTTGGCAAAGGTATACAATCCGCATTCTTCAAGGTTAGGTAATGATAAATAGTATAAATATAAAGCAGATAAAGCTTCCTCCGCTATATAAGTAACATTCGGGAGAACCAACTTCTTGAATGTACTTATACCATAGAATGCCTCTTCCCATATTGTTTTAACTTTGGGGAAATTGCAAAAAGTGAGTTTTTTACAATTTTTAAATACCGACATACCTATTTCTTCTATTGATTCTCCATCAATAAACATAAGGGTCTTATTATCCTCAAATGCTCTTGCGTCTATTCCTTTTTCAAAGAATTCGTCAATTGTCGTTCCTATTCTTGTCATGGTATTCGGCAAGGTAATGCCGGAAACATTCTTGTCCTTAAACGCTTCTGCGCTGATGTTTTCGACTTTAATTCCCTTTACTTCAAAGGGAATTATAATATCATGATGATTTCCGTTATAAGCCGTAATTATGCCGTCTTCGTCTATTTCAAAATTCTCGCCGCTTTCCAATACCGACGATCTATACAAGCACGACAACATTCTGCTGGGGATTCCATCATCATTATACGATATTGCGTTCAGTAAGAACTGATCATCATACATTTTTATCGGTTGTGTAAATACTTTTCTTGATTCTTTGTCCGGGAAGCTCTGCGAAAAAGTATAGTATATTTTTTCATTGTTATCCGAAGATATCGAAACCTCTATTTCACCTGTATATTTTCCGGGGTTGAGATCAGCCTTCACAATCGGACGTTTTATTCCCATCGCTTCAACAGCATCCAAAATTCCCGTTCCGTACAAATAGTTTAATCCCGTTATTCCGAGGCTTTCATCATACGGCAAGGTTGTCGCTTTTATAATATCAAATATTTCTCTTGGGGTATAATCCGGATGCAAAGATAATAGCATGGCGCATGCCGAAACAGTCAAAGGAGAGGAAAAGGATGTTCCTTTTCCCAGAACATATCCGTCACCATACGCTAACGGTAAATCAACGCCCGGAGCAGTTAAATCAATAAATATTCCCTGACCATACGTTGGATGCATAGTAGGTCCTTTTGTTATTGCGCTCACTGTAAGCACATACTCCGATGATTGGGGTAGGAACCGCTGCGGCAGACCGCCTATATTTCTGTAATTTCCCCCAGCGGCTACTGTTAATATTCCTCTGTTATATGCTTCTTCAAAAACATCTGAAGCCATTTTGTATTCTGCAGAATTCCAAGCGAGTCCATAAAAACTAAAGCTGCAATTAATTATATCTACTTTATCATTAATGGCCTGTAACACTGCAGTTATCATTGCACTAAAAGAATTGTCTTCTCCGGCGACCAAGCCTCTGTAATTACGAACGACAACATTTTCGGTAGTCGAATCAACAATAACACTTGTCACAGCTGTTCCGTGGTCGTTTAAATTATTTGATTCATCGGAATCGCTCAATACCGAATTAAACCCTGTACGTTCAAGTCTGTCTTGTTTATCTTTAAAAAAATCATGTTGGAATCCGATTCCCGAATCGCAAACAGCAACGGTAACTTTATTTAACTTAACATTATTTCTCCTTAAATAATTTTTTACTGCATATAATCCGGTAAAATCTGAGCCCCATGAGTTAAGACTGGTTTTTCCGCTTTCGTCCATGATAGTCGAAACGTCTTCAAGCAAAGGAACAATTGATTTGCCCTCTGCATGTTCTTCTTTATCATCTAATTCAAAAGAATCAATTGACTGTGAACTGACCTTACCGCTTTCTATATTAACACTGCTGACACTCTTTTCTTTTTCGTAAAAGCTAAGAGCATTTTTGGCGTCAATTTCATTTTTAAACTGTATTATATAATAATCCTTAAATCCGCTCGCCATTCCGACCGAATTGAGCTTTTGGGGTTTCTTGTTTGATTTCACAATCAATCTGCAAGCAGAAAAATCCTTATTGTCTTTGTTTCCATCATCGTTTGCTGAGTTTGTTTCAATCAACTGCTCAGGTTCAAATGCCAATAACTCTTTTGTTTCGTCGATAAAGCCTTGATAATTTTCATTATTGTTTGTCGCAAAAGTCTCGCCTTCAGACATAGATATTGTAAATAGCAATATAAAAATTGCTATAGAACTAAATATTCTCTTAATAATATAAATCACCTTCTATAACAGCATTAGTCGCGGCAAGCCACAATAAAAATTGTAGCTTGCCTCCTGTAAACAAAATAATACTTCCTTAAGTTTTATACATAAGTTATGAGTGCATATCCAGCATCCCAAATCATTTCATACTTTGATGCATTAGGATCATCTCTGTATAACTTTACACTACTGCTTTGTGAATTCGAGGTAAACCAACCATCTCCCCACGATGAATTGATTGCATTGAATGCTGC
>ERZ809074.61-NODE-61-length-164473-cov-16.591042_pt1 | contig 164473 bp, 150 predicted proteins | sample MGYA00520795_ERZ809074 | MGnify/ENA primary metagenome ERZ809074 (study PRJEB31570, sample SAMEA3212989) | Homo sapiens | biome: human-gut; feature: human gut; material: fecal | place: Sweden | collected 2011 ... | reverse complement strand
ACCTCTGCCGTGCAAAAAAGGACGCTTGATTTCTCAAACGCCCTGTTGTATAATCAATACAGAAGTAAATCGGATACGAAGTCCGATTTGCCCTCAGTAAAAAACGATTATTAAAGAAATAAGCATCCTAAACTTTGGACGGTAGGGGATGCTTATTTTCTTTTATCTAAATGATTGTCTATGTAAGACAGCGCCGCAAAAACTACCAACAACAAAGTAAGAACTTCCATTGTGTTCATAGGGCATCACCCTCCTTTGTAGACTAGAGGGCATCAGATAATCGGAACATCGCATCCGTTCTGTATGATTCTACGAGAATATCTTATCATAAAACGAACATCAGTTCAACCAATTCTGGAAGACTTTCCCAACAGAGCAAGTAACATGCTCCCCCCACTTAGCTAACACTTGAAGTGGGGGGAGCATATCACGCCATGAAATCGGAGTAACAGGATTTGAACCTGCGACCTCTCGGCCCCCAGCCGAGCGCGCTACCAAGCTACGCCATACTCCGTACCTTTCTATTATATCAGAAAAATAGAGGTTTGAAAAGAGTTTTTTATTCGATGATCCACAGGATCAACAGACAACCAGCGCAAAATATCCCCATTCCCAAACCAGTTCTTCAAAACTATTTTCCAGATACTCATAGATATCGTCTTCGTCATATCCGGTCATACGCATGATGATCACCAGGTAATCGCGGACATTTTCATAAGGCAGCTTTTCATTACCATGTTCCAGCCAGGTTAAAAACAGGCTCTGTCGCACCGTAGCGTATTCCAGGGCAAGCCATTGTATCTGGATGATCATACTTTCCAAGTTTCCACCAGGAATCAAAAGATCAGAGAACAATTCATTAGCCAGGACATTTTTCAGAAGTGGATGAAATTCTTCCCATACATGATTGAAATTTTTCCATTGATCGGATAAAGCAGCTGTTCCATATGCGTCTGTCAGTCTTTCAGCCTGGGCGAGGACCGGGGTTAGGTAAGACTGATAGAGTCCTTCTTTCTGGTAATTAACAGCCAGGTCCTGGAGAATTTCATTGTCCTCGATGATGGTGTCTTCCAATGCAGGAACAGCGGAGAGCACGGCTTCATGAAGCTCTGATAAAGTCTGTTCAGAAAAATAATCTTCCAATGTCCCGGCGTCCCAGTTATCTTGATGGTATAATTCCCGTAAGATGTAAAAACATTCCATCAGTGCCTGGCTTGGTGTGCGGTCGGGGCGCTGGATCAGGGCGATCAGTCTGGAGCGAAGTGGAAAGAGAAGCGCATCAGAGGCAGCCGGGGAGCACAGGTCAGAAACGTTTGGAAAATGTAAGGTTTCGCAGTTCCTCCACAGATCGATTACCGCCGGACAACAGGGCATCAGTGATTGTTCTTCATGGGTATCAAAGGTGTGGGTTTCCCGCGGAAATACCTGACAGGTTTCCGAAAGAACCTGGTCTCCGTGTTCCAGAACCAGCTTGCATAATTTATTTTCTGAGAGAAATGGGCAACGGTGGTTCTGGTCCAGGGCGATCACGCGGGTCCCGTCTTTGAAGGTGGTGTAAGCGCTTAAACGTGTTTTTGCTGGGATCGTATCGGTTGGAGGAGCCAGCTTCTTCCAACAATTATTGGTATGGTCATCAACCGAAATCTTCCATTCCTGGCAGCAGGTGATGGGACACTGGTCTGCAGTGCAGGAAAAGTGGTCGTAATAATCTGGGCGGATCTGTTTCATAGGATAAGCCTCCTGATCTTCTATAGCATATTGATGGTAACAGATTTTTATCCGGGATGCAAGAAGCGGATCTTCTATTTTGTATTGGGCGGCGGAAAATACTGCATTTACAAAAAACGCCGGATGCGATATGATGATAGAGATGGGATGGGAAGCTGCTGTTTGGGCAGGCGTGAACAGTAATATAAAGGAGACAGATGATGAAAACACTGATCAGTTTTGATGTAGATATGACTTTGTTAGATCATGCTACTTATAAAATTCCGGACAGTGCCATGGAAGCGATCGAAGCATTACGGAAAAATCATTTTATTGTTCTTGCTACCGGAAGAGATATGGATACTTATTACAGCCGGCAGTACCGGGATCAGATTCAGGCGGATGCCATCATCCACAGCAATGGAACCAAGATTACGGTAGGAGACCAGGTGCTTTATGAATCCGTTCTTCCACGGGAACTTCTGGAACGGGTGCTCCATTTTGCAGATGAACATGATCTGGCGATTGGCATGACCAGTGGAGATGATGATTATTACATTCATCCGGAACATGTGACAGAGCATGATATCAGGCGCTGGGGAGAAAGTGGACGTCAGTACAAAGATCCATGGAAGCTTCTGGATATGAAAGTGCGGACACTTGCTTATATGGGGGTTCCGGAAGGAGCAAAATTACTGGAACAGGAATTTCCAGAGTTAAAATGTCCTTTGTTTGCAGGGCTGGAAGGGGCGGATGTGATCGCAAAGGAAAGTTCCAAGGCGAATGGACTGAAGATCCTATGTGAATATTTTCACATTCCAGTGAGTGAGACGTATGCATTCGGCGATAGTATGAATGATCTGGAGATCTTACAGGAGGCAGGAACTGGAATCGCTATGGGGAATGCCGTTCCGAAGTTAAAAGAGGTTGCGGATTATGTGACTGACCGGATCGATGAAAATGGAATCTACAATGCCTGTAAGCATTTCAGGCTGATATAGATATAGAGAGCATAAAGGAGAGCAAAAAACCATGAATGAGAGACTGGAAAAGCTTCGTAAGCTGATGAAAGAACGTCATTTAGACGCTTATCTGGTACCTACCTCTGATTTTCATGAGTCAGAGTATGTGGGAGAGTATTTTAAATGCAGAAAATTTTTAACAGGATTTACCGGGTCTGCGGGAACTGCGGTTGTCACCGCGGATGACGCTGGAATGTGGACAGACGGAAGATATTTTGTCCAGGCGGCAAAGCAGCTGAAGGACAGCGGATTTACCCTTCAGAAGATGGGACAGGAAGGAGTTCCTTCTATTAATGAATATCTTCAGAAGGTTATGCCGGAAGGTGGAAAGCTTGGCTTTGATGGCCGGGTGATCAACGATCAGATGGGCGCAGGTTTACAGGAGGATCTGGAAGATAAACACGTAACGATTTCCTATGAGGAAGATCTGGTCGGCGAGATCTGGGAGAATCGTCCTGCCCTTTCTGCAGAGCCAGTCTGGATTCTGGAAGAAAAATATGCAGGAAAGTCTGCAGCCCAGAAGATCGAAGACCTTCGTGGAGAGATGAAGAAGCTGCATGCAGATGTTCATGTGCTGACAACGGTGGATGATATTGTATGGCTGTTAAATATCCGTGGAAATGATGTGCCGTGTAATCCGATCGTGTTGTCCTATGCGGTTGTGACGATGGACCAGTTCTATTTATTTATCAATGAAAAGACACTGGATGAGGAAGTAAAGGCATATCTGACAGGACTTGGTGTGACTTTGAAACCGTACAATGACATTTATGAGATGATAAAAACTCTGAAAAATGTCAAAGTACTTCTGGAAACCGGCAAAACCAACTATGCCATTGTGAACAACCTGGATTCTACCTGCAAGATCGTGGATAAGATGAATCCGACCGCTCTTGCCAAATCCATCAAAAATCCGGTAGAGATTGAAAATGAGAAAAAGGCCCATATCAAAGACGGTGTTGCCATGACCAAGTTTATCTACTGGTTAAAGAAGAACATCGGCAAGATCCCGATGACGGAGATCAGCGTATCTGACTATTTAGAACAGCTGCGCCGGGAGCAGGAGGGCAACTTAGGATTAAGCTTCGATACGATTTCCGCTTACAAGGCTAATGCAGCTATGTGCCATTACTCCGCAACTCCGGAAAGTGATACCCAGTTAAAGCCAGAAGGCTTATATCTGGTGGATTCCGGTGGTCAGTATTATGAAGGTACTACCGATATCACCAGAACTGTTGCCCTGGGACCGATCACAGACGAGGAACGGGAACATTTCACCCTGGTAGCCATGAGCATGCTGCGTCTGGGTCATGTGAAATTCTTATATGGCTGTCGTGGCCTGAGCCTTGATTATGTGGCGCGTGAGCCACTCTGGAGCCGTGGATTAAATTATGATCACGGAACCGGACATGGTGTGGGATATCTGCTGAATGTCCATGAGCGTCCAAATGGAATCCGTTTCAAGATGGTTCCGGAGCGGATGGATAATGCGGTTCTGGAAGCCGGTATGATCTGTTCCGATGAGCCTGGTATTTATATTGAAGGAAGCCATGGAATCCGTACAGAAAATATGATCGTCTGCAAAAACGCGGAGAAGAATCAGTATGGTCAGTTTATGGAGTTCGAGTATCTGACGTATGTGCCGATCGATCTGGATGCGCTGGATGTGAGCCTGATGGAGAAGAAGGATATCCAGTATCTGAATGAGTACCATAAAGCAGTTTATGAGAAGATTTCTCCGTATCTGACAGAAGAAGAGGCTGCATGGTTGAAAGAGGCGACAAGAGAAGTCTAAGGATGGAAAAAGTGTCTGAAATTGACAATTATTGATACATATAAAGAGGTTGGGGCGTGTGAAAAATAATTTCTCATTTTTCACACGCCCTTTTTATGTCATAGGAAACTTTGTCCTATGACACAAAAACGCTCCGCGGGATGCGCCAAGGCACATTCTTCCTTATAAATGCACTACCGTATATGGGTGCTCTACATATGGAAGAAATTTCTCCAGCAGGTCTGTGGTGCGGATGCGCAGACTGGAAGTATTGATACATGGATGGCAGCCAATGTATTCGTGATGGTCGATCACATCAGCATCAATGAGAAGTCGTACCCGGTGGTTCTTATCATTCATCAGTCCCAGAACGCTGACAGAGCCAGGAGTAATGTCTAAGAATTCCTCCATAAACTCAGGACCGGCAAAGGACAGGCGGGCGCTCCCAATCTGTTTGGACAGAACTGCGGTTTTGAATTTTTTCTCTCCGGGCATCATTAGAAGGTAGAAATCGGTTTTCTGTGCGTTGCAGAGAAACAGATTTTTACAGATTGCAATATCCAGCCGGGTGTCGATGTCATGACAATCTTCCATGGTTGCAGTAGCTGTATGATCCATTCGGGAGTATGGAATTGCCAGCTTGTCTAAAAGGTCATAGGTACGGACTTCTTTGGCAAGGCGGTCCGTGCAGTCCGCAGGTCTTCCGGTATAAAGGACTGGATCTATATAGAATTCATTCATAGTTATGTTCTCCTTGTAAGATCATGTATGGAATTTATTATACAAAAATCAGTGGAAAAAGCAAGAAATATCCTCTATAATGAGAATATGTGGTAATAGAAAAATAACAATTTGAGGGTCAGAATGATGCAAAAGAATGAATATAGAAGAAATGAGAATAAGAGAAGCTTTCGTACAGAAAGAAAGCCGGTCAAGAATGCTGGACAGGACACTTACAAAGTGAAAAGCGCACAGGACACTTGCAAAGTGAAAAGCGCACAGGACGCTCACAAAGTGAAAAATGCACAGAAGCCGGGAAAAACAAGAAATACGAACAGTATGTGCATGGTGTCCAGACGTTGTGGTGGCTGTCAGTTCCTGGATATCCCATATGAGAAACAGCTGCAGCACAAGCAGAAGCAGGTAGAAGACCTGCTCAAGGGCATCTGTCCGGTGAAAAAGATCACAGGCATGGAAAATCCATTTTACTACCGTAATAAGGTTCACGCTGTATTTGGATATCAGAAGGGGAAAGCGATTTCCGGCGTTTATGAAGAAGGGACTCACGAGATCGTCCCGGTTGAGCAGTGTATGATCGAGGACAAAAAAGCCGACGAGATCATCGGAACTATCCGCGGTATGTTAAAATCCTTCAAGATCAAAACTTACGATGAGGATACTGGCTATGGCCTTTTGCGCCATGTCCTGGTAAAACGAGGCTTTGCTACCAATCAGGTGATGGTAGTCTTAGTCACGGCTTCCCCGGTATTCCCATCCCGCAACAATTTTGTCAAAGCTCTGCGGGAAAAACATCCGGAGATCACCACGATCATCCAGAATATCAATGACCGCGGTACCAGCATGGTCCTGGGCGACCGGGAGAAGGTATTATTTGGTAAAGGATACATTGAGGATGTCCTCTGTGGCTATACCTTCCGCATTTCCAGTAAGTCCTTCTACCAGATCAATCCGGTCCAGACCGAGAAACTCTACGCGAAAGCCATGGAGCTGGCTGGGCTTACAGGGAAAGAAACGGTGATCGATGCTTACTGCGGCATCGGAACCATCGGAATGGTGGCAAGCGCCAAAGCCAAAACGGTCATTGGCGTGGAATTAAACCAGGATGCTGTCCGTGATGCCGTGGAAAACGCCAAAACCAACCAGGTGAAAAATATCCAGTTCTATAACAACGATGCCGGGCGTTTTATGGTCAACATGGCAGCTAATGGCGAACACGTAGATGTAGTGCTCATGGATCCGCCGAGAAGCGGCAGCACTGAAGAGTTTATCAAGGCTGTAGCGATCATGAAGCCAGAGAAGGTGGTTTATGTGTCCTGTAATCCGGAAACTTTGGCGCGGGATCTGAAGATGTTTAAGACGAAGGGATATGTGGCGAAAGAAGACTGGCCATTTGACCTTTTCCCACATACCGGACATACAGAAAATGTCTGCTTATTATTGAGAAAAGGCAACTGACCGTAATCAGAAGAGGTAAGGACGGTGTTGGCGGCCTGCGGTCAGGCAGACAGTACAAAACAGGCAACATAAACAAAAACTACGTACAGATGATTCAGGTAAAGAGCGAATTATATCTTGTATACTCACGGTGAGCGTGTTGGTTAAAATAGTCAATATACTCACCGTGAGTATATATTTTTTATGAAAAATCTGATATATTAAAAGCAGATCAAGGACTTAGATCATAAAAATCTGACGATATGGAAAGGAGAAATGAGTATGGGACTTATTAGAGCAGGAAGGGAAGCATTAGGCGGAATATTGGCAGATCAATGGAAAGAATTTTTCTACTGCGACTCCATGGGGAAAGATGTACTGGTTACAAAGGGACAGAAGCGCATCACCGGCCGTTCCACTAACACAAAAGGAAACGACAACATTATTTCCAACGGCAGCGGAATCGCTGTTGCGGACGGACAGTGTATGTTGATCGTGGAGCAGGGAAAGGTCGTTGAGGTTTGTGCAGAGCCAGGAGAATTTACTTACGATAGTTCGACAGAGCCGAGTATCTTCAGTGGTCATCTGGGCGACAGCATTAAGCAGACGTTCCAGGTAATCGGAAAACGTTTTACCTACGGCGGTGATACAGCGAAGGATCAGAGAGTCTACTATATCAATACAAAAGAGATGGGAGAGATCCTTTACGGTACAGCAACACCGGTTCCGTTCCGCGTGATCGTGAATGAGGAGCTGGGCTATAAGCTTTCTGTAGATATCCGTTGTAACGGAAACTTTACATACCGGATCTGTGATCCACTGCTTTTCTATACAAACGTATGTGGAAACGTGGAACAGGATTATGAAAGCTCAGAGATCTCAGGCCGTTTAAAAGGCGAGCTGATGACAGCATTACAGCCGGCACTTTCCATGTTGTCTGCAAAGAAAGTCCAGTATTATGAGATCCCGGCACATACGCAGGATCTGTCTGATGCGTTAAATGAAGTCCTCTCAAAGACATGGAAGGAAAAACGAGGCATTGAGGTATTCTCCTTTAATATCAATTCCTTAAGTATTCCGGAGGATCAGCGTAAGAAGATCAATGAGTGGGAAGAAAATGCAATGACCACCAACCCGACAACAGCGGCTGCCCGCCTTGTTGGAGGACAGATCGACGCTATGAAGGCGGCGGCAGGAAACAATGCCGGTGCAATGACCGGATTCATGGGAATGGGAATGGCAATGAATGCTGGCGGAATGGGCGGCATGAATGCCCAGAACCTGTTTGCTATGGGACAGCAGCAGCCACAGGCGGCACCACAGCAGACAGCACCAGAGCAGTCACAGGGAGATACCTGGATCTGCTCCTGCGGAACAACAGTAAATGGAAAATTCTGCCCGGAATGCGGATCAAAGAAGCCGGAGCCGAAGATGGAGCCTGCAGGAAGCTGGAAGTGTAAATGCGGCGCAACAGCAACCGGAAAATTCTGTTCGGAATGCGGATCTCCGAAGCCGGCAGACAGCGAAGGCTGGATCTGCTCCTGCGGAACCGTAAACAAAGGAAAGTTCTGCCAGAACTGCGGAGCAAAGAAACCGCAGGGAGCATTGTTGTACCGTTGTGATAAGTGTGGCTGGGAACCGGAGGATCCGGCACATCCACCGAAATTCTGCCCAGAGTGCGGAGATCCTTTTGATGATGCAGACAGAACCAATTAAATATTGATTTCCCGGAATAATCTATGTGAGCGTGCTCTGGAGAAAAGGAGAAACGGATGAAGCATGGTTTCAATAAACACAGGCGGTAAAGGGGCGATTGGAATATGAAGCAAAAACAGCTACGCTGGCTGGGGCTGATCCTGATTCTGGTCGGAGTGGTGTCCCTCGGACTTACAGCCTGTGAGAAGAAGGAAGCGGAGTTTTCACAATTATTAGGGAAAAAGGGGGTTCTCACCATTGACCTGGAGGAAGCGCTGCCGTAGAAAGGCAGCGCTTCCCTTTAAAGGGCCAGAGAAAAGAAAGGGAGGCAGAACAGCGGTATGGGAAATATACAGGAATATAAGTGTCCGTGCTGTGGTGGCGCGATCCACTTTGACAGCACGATCCAGAAGATGAAATGTCCGTACTGTGATACAGAATTTGAGATGGAAGCGCTTCAGGGATATGATGAGGCGCTGAACCAGGAGCAGTCGGACGAAATGGTATGGGACACGAGTGCAGGAGAAGAATGGGGGGAAGGTGAGACCGATGGCCTTCGTACCTACCAGTGTCAGTCCTGTGGCGGCGAGATCGTCGCAGATGAGAATATGGCAGCATCTGCGTGTCCGTATTGCGGAAATCCGATCGTTGTGACCGGACAGTTTTCGGGAGCATTGAAGCCGGATTATGTGATTCCGTTCAAGCTTGACAAAAAGGCGGCAAAGGACGGTTTGATGCGTCATCTGGAAGGAAAAAGGCTTCTTCCGAAGGTCTTTAAGGATCAGAACCATATTGATGAGATCAAGGGTGTTTACGTTCCATTCTGGCTGTTTGATACGGAGGCAGATGCGGATATCCGCTATCGCGCGACAAAGGTCAGAAGCTGGAGTGATAAAAACTATAATTATACGGAAACGAGTTTTTTCATGGTGGGACGCAGCGGAAGCATCGGATTTACACGGGTTCCGGTAGACGGATCGACGAAGATGGAGGACGATCTGATGGAATCGATTGAACCCTTCGATTTTAAGGAGGCAGTTCCCTTTCAGACAGCATATCTTGCGGGCTATATGGCAGATAAATATGATGTCAGTGCAGAAGAAAGTATAGCGCGTGCAAATGAGCGTGTAAAACGATCAACAGAGGATAATTTCAAATCGACTGTAAGCGGCTATACATCGGTGACAACAGAACAGAGCAGTGTGAGACTTCATGACGGAAGTGCGAAATATGCGCTTTACCCGGTCTGGATCTTAAATACAACCTGGAATGGAAAACAGTACCGCTTTGCCATGAATGGACAGAACGGAAAATTCGTAGGCGATCTGCCAGTGGATAACGATGCTGCAAAAACCTGGATGATAGGGCTTTCTGCAGCATTTGCCGCAGCAGCTTACGGTATCAGCTGGCTTCTATGGCTGGCGCGGATCATATAGAAGGGGGAGTGGAGAAGATGAAAAGAGCAGGAAGGAAACTGATCGGAATGGCAGCAGCCTGGCTTCTCGCAGCTTCCGCTTTCAGTATGGCTGTTTATGCGGCAGATGGCTTTTCCAGTGAATATGAACGGCTTTTAGATACGGCATATATTCTTTCTGATGAAGAACAAGATGAGATCACCGAGCTTCTGGATGAACTCAGTGAACGCCAGAAGATGGATGTGACGATCGCAACGGTAGAGAATCTCGATGGTTACAACAGCATTGAGGCCTGCGCGGATGACCTTTACGATTATTGTAATTTCGGTTACGGTACAAACCGGGACGGTCTGATGTTTGTAGTCAGTATGGAGGAGCGGGAATGGCATATCTCGACTTGCGGCTACGGAATTACTGCATTTACAGATGCTGGTATCCAGTATGTGGGAGGCCAGATGCTGGATTCCCTTGCAGATGGCGATTATGCGCAGGCGTTCCGGATCTACGCAGCGTGCTGTGATGATCTGATCGATCAGGCGAGGGCGGGCCATCCATTTGACAAGGGCGATGTTCCGAGAAAACCCATGTCTGCGACAGTTCCGCTTATCTGTATTGCAATCGGTGCAGCTCTTGGATTTGCAGCTGTCCAGGGCATGAAGGCACAGCTAAAGAGCGTTCGCAAAGCGGGATCAGCAGCCAATTATGTACGGCCTGGCAGCATGAATCTGACCGGGAAACAGGATCTTTTCCTGTACAGCCATGTCAACCGGGTAAAACGAGAAACAAAGAGCAGCAGTAGCAGCGGCGGCGGAAGCTCAACGCATACGTCTTCTTCCGGAACGACCCATGGTGGTGACGGTGGAAAATTCTAACAGGATCCATATGCAGAGCAGCAGCTTCTCGCCGGGATCCGGATTCCTGCAGCGGCAGATCCGTGGGCGTAGAGCTTCTGTTAAGCTTTTTTGATGCCGTTTTGGTAAAGAAAGAGTGAAATGATTGCTGTGATGGTCTCTGTCAGCCAGAATGCGTGCCACACACCGGCTGCGCCGAGTAAATGGCTGAGCAGGAAAGCAAGAGGCAGGATCAGGATCACATAGCGGCATAAAGAAACGATCAGGGAAGGAAGACCTTTGCCCAGTGCTTCCAGGGTTCCGCAGGTAATAACGGAAATGGTGGACAGCAGGTATCCAATGCTGATGATATGCAGAGCCTGGATTCCGGTACGAATGGTGGAGTCCTGAACCGTGAACAGTCCCATAAGAGTACCAGGAATGGTCCAGCAAAGCGCGGTGCCGAAAGCCATGATGGCAGCGACCAGCATAAGCCCTGTGTGGTAGATCTTCAGGACACGTTTATGTTCTCTGGCGCCATAGTTGTAACCGATCAGAGGACGCATTCCCTGAATGATACCATTCGCCGGCAGATACAGGAAGGTCTGTAGCTTGTAGTAAACCCCAAGAACAAAAACATAGGTCTGTGAATACGCAGACAGCAGGATATTTAACACGGAGATCAGCATGGACGGCAGAGCCATGTTTAAGCTGGCCGGAATACCGATGGAATATAGTTTTTTGATCAAAAAGCTGTCAGGTTTCATATCTTTTAAGGAAAATCGGATCGAAGATGGCTGTGTCAGGTAGACGGTCAGATACATAGCTGCACTTAAGGTCTGTCCCAGGCCGGTTGCGATCGCAGCGCCTGCGATCCCCATAGCCGGAAATGGTCCGATGCCGAAGATCAGTACCGGGTCCAGGATGATATTCAGGACACAGCCGCTTAAAAGACAGACCATGGTCAGGGTCATGCGGCCAATCGCCTGGTATACCTTTTCAAATACCAGACCCCATGCCTGCATGACGGCAAAACAGAATGCAATGCCGGAGTAACGGATACCGATGGAAATAATATCCGGATCATTGGTAAATTTTTGAAGGAATGAAGGCATGATGGTAATGCATACAATGGAAAGAAGGATTCCGTGCAGTGTTGCCAGCAGCAGTCCCTGACTGGCGGAGCGATCAGCCATTTTGTGATCCTGTGCCCCAAGATAGAAGGAGATCACGGCATTGATCCCGACTCCAAAACCGATCATGATCGCACCGATCAGGTTCTGGAGAGGAAAGACCAGGGAAAGGGCCGTCATGGCATTCTCACTGATCTTCGCCACAAATAAGCTGTCTACAATGTTATAAAGAGAGTTCACCAACATGGAAATCACCATGGGAAGTGACATTTTCACAACCAGTCCGAGGACTGGTTGTTTTTTCATATAAGACTGATCCATAAAAAAGTCCTTTCTAAAAATTAAATTGATCTCAAACTGTTCCGTAGATTGATCAAAATTCCAGTTCATTTGAAAATATGCATGTTTCTTTTTCGCGCGAGTGCGCATCCCGCGGAGCGTTTTTGTGTCATAGGACGAAGTTTCCTATGACACAAAAACGCCACATGACCTCCAAAAAGGTCATGTGGCGAAAAGTAGACAGAAATCTTGAAAAATCCACATATCAGTTTTAGAACATCAGTATAGCATCATCTTATAAAAAATGTCAATAGACATTTATGAATTAGATTACAAATTTAAATTCATTTTATTCATAAAATGAACAATATAAAACGAATAAAATGGTTGACACGATGTGCAAAAAGCAGTAAAATACAAGTAAAAAGAGAAGGAAAATAGATAAAATGACGAAAAAACATGGAATGGCCATCCAAAAAATTCAAATTATTCAAGAAAAAGGAGAAATAACATGATTACACATTATCGAGTAGACATGAGAGTGGTTCATGGACAGACAGTGACGATTTTGAAGAAGTCTTTTCCATTAAACCGAATTATTGTCATTGATGATGAAATTGCAAAAGATCAGTATATGGCAAATCTTTATGCCAGCGTGGTGCCTAGTACGATTAAAGTGCACATTTTGAATGTGGAACGAGGATTTGCCAATTTGCAAAAAGCAGAAGATTCACAACTAAATTATTTTGTGATTTTTAAATCACCATTGACGGTAGAACGACTGATCAAGATGGGATATCGCTTCAAAGGAAGCTTGACGATTGGACAGCAGGCAGTTCGCACCAATGCACCAAAGTATCTTCCGGCATGCGGAAATACAGAAGAAGAATTTGCGGCCATTGAATATGCACATGATCATGGAACGAAAGTGATTTTTGATCCAAGTTGCAAATTTGATAATATTCCATTTGAAGAAGCAAAAAAGGAATTTCAAAAGGTACATGGCAAGTAAAAGTAAGGAGGGGCTTATATGTTTGCATTTCAATGTTTTCTGATCGCATTATTAACAACATTTGCGTCATCGGGATCAGCACCGATTGGTGGTTATCCATTAAAATATTTATTCCAGAGACCATTTATCGGAGGCTTTTTATGTGGCCTGATTTTGGGGGATGTTCAGAAGGGTATTATCATTGGCTGCGCTATGCAGCTTGTATATATCGGATATTTTCAGGTTGGTGGTGTAGGTTCTATGGATATGGGAATCATTTCTTTCCCATGTGTTGCATTAGCGATTGCTTCTGATATTGATACGACTGCAGCAATTGCACTTGCCACTGGTCTGGCAACCGTATTTACTTCTATTGATTATGTAGTTCGTGTTTTCTGCGCAATATGTGGAAACTATATGAAAAAAGCAGCAGAAGAAGGAAAATGGAAAAAATTTGGCTGGTTTTATGTAGGATTTCCGACTATTTTTTATCTACTAGAGAGAGGACTTCCAAGTTTCTTATTGATTTATCTTGGTACGGGTGCTGTTGATTCTGTTATGGGACTGCTTCCACCAGCAATCGTTACTGCATTTTCTGCAATTGCTAAATTCCTTCCAGCCATTGGTATGGCGGCATTGATGGGATATCTGGTAGAGGATGCATGGGGAATCGTGTTCTTTCTGTTTGGATTTGCATGTTACGAATATCTCGGTTTATCTACAACGGGTATTATTTTTGTAGCTGTCATTATTGCATATTTCTATTACCGGACAATGGGCAGACCGAAACAGGCAACTGCCAGCAATATTGCAGATGAGGAGGAAATCATATAATGAATGAAATTAGAAATACACCTCTTACGAAAAAAGAACGCAATCGTTTGTATTTAAGATATCTTTTGTTTGGATGCCCAGGTGTAGACGCAATCTACATTCAAGGAAAAAGCTGGCCTTGGTGGCTGCTTCCATTCTTTAAACTGTATTACAATGCCCAGCAGATCAAAGAAAATATTTTGCGGCATTTTACTTGGTACAATACAGAACCAATTGCTGGTTCTCTGATTTTTGGGATTGTACTTGGAATGGAAGAAGAGAAAGCGATTCATGATAATGTGGATCCGGAGACAATCATTGCCATTAAATCAGGATTAATGGGGCCGGTAGCAGGAATTGGAGACAGTTTAGTTCAGGCAACGTTGATTCCGATATTGATCACATTGACGGTTGCTATCAGTGGAGAAAGTGGAAGCATTGCTGGACCATTATTCTATATTGTGGCTCTTCTTGGAATTATTTTAACTTTTGGATATATTTTGTTTACAAAAGGCTATTCACTTGGAAAAGCATCATTGAATTTCTTTAGTGAAAGCGGAATCAGTGATATTACGAAATCAATTGCAGTGTTTGGCTTGATCATTGTTGGATGTCTTGCGGCAAACAGATGCAACGTTGCAACCAAGATTTCTTTTATGAGCAATGGTGAAGCAGTACTTCTGCAGGATATGATTGATAAGATTTTTCCAAATTTACTGAGCCTGTTGATCATTATGCTGTTTTACTGGTTGATGAAAGTAAAAAAAGTGAAAATGCAGAATCTGTTTTATGTGACGATGATAGCAGTTATCGCATTATCGTTATTAGGAATTGTATAGTAAAGGTAGGGCCTATGAAAAAGATTTATCATATGTGCCCCCTGTATGAATCATTCATTTGGGGAGGCAGAAAGATTATAGACAGGTATCACTTAAATACAGATCTTAATAATGTCGGAATTATGTATCATGTCATTGCAATTCCGGGGAAATTAGATTGTATCGTGGAGGAAACGCAGGAGCCATTGTCTGTGTTTTATAAAAATCATAAGGAATTATTTGCATGTGCTTCAGAATTATTTCCTGTAAGAATGACAACTAGTTGTGGGGAGAATAAGATGTCTTATCATCTACATCCGTCAGATGCTTATGCCCTGGTTCATGAGGGAACCAGGGGGAAGGCATCAGGAGCAGTGGCTATGGAAGAGGCAGATAAGGTCAGTGAAAGATTGTTTGGAAATCGTGCACAGACGTTGGATGAATTTAAAAAGATGGTACAAGAAAAGGATTGGGATCATTTGTTCCAGAAGATTTCTGTAAAACAAGGTGATTTTCTCCACACACCGGCCGGTGTGATCCACGGAGGTGGTGGAGAAGGAACCATGAACATGACTTTTTCTACGAACTCTGACATTACCTATCGGTTTTATGACTATGACCGAAATGATCCAAAGAGAAAATTACATCTTCAGCAGGTGTATGATTGTGTCAATATTCCAGAGGTATCTTTAGGAACGGTACATCCAGAGCCAAAGTTGATTGACGGACTGCAGACAGTAACTTATCATGATTTTCCAGGTGAGTATACAGCGATGCGTTTGGATGTACATGGATCTGGAATATTTGAAAAAGCAGAATTTTATTTTCTGTTTTGTGCTGATGGAGATGGAACTATTGGCGACACAGAAATTTCAGAAGGAAAAACAGTGTTTGTTCCAGCTGATTATGGAAAGGTGGACATGACTGGAAATATGAGGTTATATCTGATTTCATATCGAGATGCTGTTGGAGAGGGATGAAAAACATGGTAGAAACCGTAAAAGGATCGATTTCCCTAGATGAACTTGGTTTTACGTTGATGCATGAGCATTTATATTTAGGGGATTGGAATCATCGGATGTCAGATCCAGAATGGTTTGATTATGAAGATGGCATGAATATGATTACAGGTGTGCTGAGAAATGCCATGGAAGCAGGGGTAAAGACATTGGTGGATGTTACTCCATTTAATCTGGGAAGAGATGTGGATTTGTTGTTAGAGGCAGCTCAGAAGACTGGAATGCATATTGTCGCGGCTACGGGAGCTTATATAGATGAATCAGGACAGTTTTCACAGATATCCGAGGAAAACCTTTTAAAAATGATTCTACGGGAAGTTAGAGAAGGTGTTGGTACTGCCCATATCCGATGTGGTGTAATTAAATGTGGTACAGATCGTTTTGGTTTTACAGATCTTGATAAGAAATTATTAAGAGCTTGTGGAAGGGCGCAGAAAGAGACAGGACTTCCAATCATTACCCATTGCAGACCAGCGGGAACTAGACAAGGACTGTTTCAACAGGATATTTTTGAGGAGCAGGGAGCTGATCTTACAAAAGTTGTAATTGGACATTTTCGAAATGGAGATCCCATTGATTATGCAGAAAATGTGATGAGAAGGGGAAGTTATATTGCAATTGATCAGATGAATTTTAACGCTCATCAGTTAGAATATAACTTAAAGCTGATTCCAGAATTAATAAAGCGCGGATATGTGAAACAGTTAATTTTATCCCATGATGCAGTGATCTGTTATAATCATACCAGATGGAAAGATTGGGATCATAGAACTTATATTAATTATGCACAAGACTCTCTTAGTTATATGATTCGGGTTGTTATTCCGGCTTTAAAAGAACGAGGAGTGTCAGATACAGATATTGAAACTATTTTTATTGATAATCCAAAACGTATTTTTGATAGGTAGGAGTAGAAATGAAAAAAGGACATGTGACCATTATTGGCTCTGGACGTAGCGGACGAGGAATGTTGGGGGAATTATATGATGCGGATGATTTTTCTATTACGTTTGCAGATATTCGTCCAGATTTAGTAGAAGGATTAAAAAAACAGGGTTATTATACTGTTCAGATGACTGATTTGAATTGTCATAATGTAAAAGAGCGAATAATCCGTGGATTCGATGTAGTAGATGTAAAAAAAGAGCGAGATAGGTATTTGGAAGAAATGATTCATTCAGATTTTGTTTCAACCGCTCTTTTGCCAAAAGATTTTGATGCTGTAATTGAGGATTTGGTGGCAGCAGTAAGACTAAGAAGAGAAGAAGGATTGTTGACGCCGTTTTTTATTACTTTAGGAGCGAATTATGTAGGGTTATATGAATATTTTGATAGTCATATCCGAGCAAAGTTAGAGTCGAGTGATTTGGAATACTATGAGCAGTATGTACACCTTCTGATGAGTATTGTAAATCGAAAAAATCTCCTTCCGCCAGAAGAAGAACGAAAAGGAGATCTGTATCGGATTATCGGAGATAATAAACCGGTTTTGCGGGTGGAGAAAGACCAGAAATTGAGTCAATGTAAGAATCTTCCGACATTTTTTAGGCTGGAGGAAAATCTTGGCGCAGCTATGGCGATTAAAATTTGGACGGGTAATTTGGTGCAGTGTTCTATGGCTTTTGTGGCGTTACGAGATGGAATTACGGACAGTTATCACGCTTCTCTTCACAAGAAGGCATCAGAATTTGCTTATTATGCTTCTGTTGAAGGATATCAGGCAGTAGCGGAAGAATATGGTCTTCCACCGAGAGATAATAAAAAAATGGTAACAATTTTCCGAAATCCAGAGTTTGCAGACAGCCTATACCGGATCGTGAGAGAACCAATTCGGAAGCTTGGCAGAAATGATCGGTTTATTGGCCCGGCTTTATGTTGTATGAAGCATGGAATTCTGCCGTATTACATTACAAAATGTTTAGCATATGGTTTTTGCTTTTGGAGAGAGGAAGATCCAGATTCGGTTATGCTTCATCAATTTATAGAAACCAATGGAATTGAGAAAGCAATCATTCACTTCTGTCAGTTGGATTTGGATAAGAAGGATGAAAAAATTATTTATGATCTGATTTTAAATGCCTATAGAGAATTAGATTCTAAAGATCCGTTGGAATAAGGAGAAAAGTGCGATGAAGAAAATGATCTTAGCATCTCATGGAAGGATGGCTGCTGGTTTGAAAGACTCCATGGAGATGGTGGTAGGAAATGTTGATGATTTGATCTGTTTTGGTCTAATGCCAGGAGAGGATCCAGGAGGGTTGACGGAGAAAGTAGAAAAATTGGTCAAAGAAGAACCTGGTGCTCAGTTTTTGGTTTTAGTAGATATCCTTGGAGGCAGTGTATCGAACAGTTTGTCTAGACTTTCTGTTTATGATAATGTGAGAATCATTAATGGAATGAATATGGCACTGGCTATTGGATTGTATTTGACGGATGGAATTCTAACTGATCAAGAAATTGAAGATCTGATTCGGGAAGCTAGAAATGGTCTTGCAATGGTCAATTTTCGGAAAAAGCAGGTAGACGAGGAGGATGAAATCATTTAAGATAGGGATAGAATGATAGAAAGAACAGAGGAAAAAGAAATATGAGTATTTCCTACACGCAGAAATTAAAAACAACCTTCGGTGAATTGACATACTCGGAAGAAAAACTGGCTCAGTACATTGATGAACATCGATCTGAGATGACAGATATTACGTCTCAACAACTTGCAGCAGAAGTGGGAATTGGACAGTCCACGGTTATTCGCTTTTCACAAAAACTTGGTTATGGAACTTTTAAAAAGATGATTGCGGATATTACTTCAGAAAATCCAGACGAATCCATTGATCTGGAAATCGAAGAGCATGAAAGTACAAGAGAGACTAATGAAAAAATCCGTGAACAGTATAATCAGATTTTAGATCTGACATTTTCTTATAATACGGATGTCGATATCGATGAAGCAGTAAATTATCTGTATCATGCGAAAAAGGTGATTTGTTGTGGATTTTCTGCCAGGAATGTGTACTTTGCTCAGTATTTTACTTATAAATTGTCATCAATTGGAATTGATGCGTTTTGTGATGAAAATATGTCTTTGATTTATTCGAAAATTCGTCTTTGTACGGAGAGCGATGTGATTGTTATCTTATCAGAGTCTGGAGAAACCAGAGACCTGATAAATTTTGCAAAGATGGCAAAAAAAAGAGGAATGTTTGTGATAACGATCACGAAGGCATCTAAAAATACGCTTCAAACGATTGCAGATAAAAATCTTCGGATTGCTGATTATGGCCTTAGAACGTTTCTTCGTAATAGTGTTCTTAGAATCTCTGTTCTTAGTATATTAGATATGTTGTTTTTGAATCTGGTAAAGAAAAATTTTAATTTCTACGAGAGAGAAGCAGCAAAACTCAGTTTTATGACAAAACTGGATTATCGTTTGTAATGAGATATAAAAAATAGAAAGGGCAGACGGACTTAATGACTGATATTAGGTTCGTCTGTATTGCTATTTGCAGCTGGGAATAAAATCAGTTGCAAATTTCCACCAAAAGTCGGATAATATTCATAGAATCTTTTGACCAAAAACAGGAGGCAAAATTTATGGCTTGTACGACCATTTTAGTAGGAAAAAACGCATCTTATGACGGCTCAACCATGATCGCCCGCAACGACGATTCTGGTTCGGGACATTTCACAGCGAAGAAATACGTCGTGGTTCATCCGGAGGAGCAGCCGAAGGTATACCGGTCTGTGATCTCCCATGTGGAGATTCCTCTGCCGGAGCATCCGCAGAAGATCACTGCAGTGCCGAATGCATTAGACGGAGAAGGCATCTGGGCAGCCAGTGGTGTCAATGAGAAGAATGTAGGCATGACAGCAACGGAGACGATCACCTCCAATCCCCGTGTCCTGGGAGCAGATCCCCTGGTGGTTTATGAACCGGCGAAGGACGGAAAAGCGGAAAAGGCAGGCGGTATCGGTGAAGAGGATATTGTATACATTGTTCTTCCATACATTACCAGTGCCAGAGAGGGCGTGAAACGTCTGGGAAGCCTGTTAGAGACTTACGGAACTTATGAGATGAACGGAATTGCTTTTCAGGACCGTGATGAGATCTGGTGGCTGGAGACCATCGGCGGTCATCACTGGATCGCAAAACGTGTTCCGGATGATGTGTATGTGGTGATGCCGAACCAGCTGGGAATTGACCATTTTGACCTGGATGACGCACTGGGCGCACAGAAGAATCATATGTGTTCCGCTGACATGGGCGAATTTATCCGGGATAACCATCTGGACCTTTCCTTAAACGGAGAACTGAATCCAAGAGAAGCTTTCGGAAGCCATGATGACTCTGATCATGTCTACAATACCCCAAGAGCCTGGTTCATGGAACGTTACTTAAATCCGAATACAAAGAAATGGGACGGCCCGGATGCCGACTATACGCCAGAATCCGATGATATCCCATGGTGTATGGAGCCAGAGAAAAAGATAACCGTGGAAGATGTCAAATATGTCCTGTCTTCTCACTATCAGGGAACCATTTACGATCCTTATGGTGGCAGCGGTGATGGGTTACAGAGAGGCCGTTACCGTTCTATCGGCATCAACCGCAATGATTTCCTGTCCCTGATCCAGATGCGTCCGGATCAGCCGGAGGACGTATCCGTGATCCAGTGGATCGCATTTGCATCCAATGCCTTTAATGTGATGGTGCCGTTCTATCCTGGAGTTTCCACCACACCGGAGTATTTATCCAACACTGGAAAAGACGTTTCCACCGACAATTTCTACTGGTCCAGCCGTCTGGTGGCAGCCATGGCAGACGCTTCTTACAGCAAGTCCCTGTTCCATATCGAGCGCTACCAGCTTGCCGTGGCATCCAGGAGCCATGCCCTGATCCATCAGTATGACAAGGCATTAAAGGATATTACAGATCAGGCAGAACGCCAGAAGATCCGGGAAGAAGCCAATCAGGCAGTAGCAGATATGGTAAAAGAAGAGACTGCCTCTGTTATGGATAAGGTGCTGTTTGAACTGAGCTGTCAGATGAAGAACGCATTTTCCAGATCAGATGCGTAAGGAAGGCAGTATATGATACAGGTAGATCTGATCACTGGATTTTTAGGTTCCGGCAAGACCACATTTTTAAGAAAATACGCCCGTTACTGGATTAACCAGGGTGTAAAGATCGCCATACTGGAAAATGATTTCGGCGCGGTCAATGTAGACCGGATGTTACTGCAGGACTTAGAGGGAGATTACTGCGGGGTGGAGATGATCGCCGGTGGCTGTGATAAGGACTGCCATCAGCGTCGTTTCCGCACGAAACTGATCTCCCTGTCCATGCAGGGCTATAAACGGGTGTTGATCGAACCATCCGGCATTTATGATGTGGATGAATTTTTTGATACTTTATATGATGAACCGCTGGACCAGTGGTACGAGGCGGGCAATGTGATCGCCATCGTGGATGCCGGACTGGAAGAGCAGTTATCAAAGGAAGCGGAATTTCTGCTGGCTTCCGAGGTGGCAGAGGCTGGATGTGTCCTTTTAAGCCACACGCAGGAAGTGTCAGAAGAGACTGCAAAAGCTGCCATAGAACATGTAAACCGGGCATTAGAGGCCGCCCACTGCAGCAGAAGACTGGGAGAGAGTGATGTGATCTGTAAGAGCTGGGATGATCTGACAGAAGAAGATTTTCAGAAGATCGCTTCCTGCGGATACCGGACAGAAAGCTATGAAAAGATGAATTTTGAAGAAAAGGACGTTTTCCAGTCCTTATATTTTCTGGAACTTCCGATCACAAGAGAGAAATTAGAGGCTGCGGCAAAAGAACTGTTAGCCGATGATTCTTATGGTCATATTTTCCGGATCAAGGGATTCTTAGAGGAAGATGGTTCCTGGATTGAATTAAACGCTACCCAACGCAGCTTCACGGTCAGCCCGATCCCATGTGGGCAGTCGGTGCTGATCGTGATCGGCGAGGGGCTTTTGAAAGAAAAGATTGAACGGATGTTTACTTAAAATACATCCAGATCCTGTCCATTGACCACCCAGCCGTTGTATCCGGCGGCGCGGATCTCGTCCAGGATGGCCGCGTCTCTTCTTGCCATTTCCGCAGGAAGATTGATGCGGTTATCCTGGATGTTCATGTGGTAGATCCGGTGGTAGGTGACTAACAGCTTTGGCTGTGCTTTTTTTGCTACCCAGGCCAGATCAGTGCTTAAGGTATGCACTTCCTGGTGGTATTTCTGCCATTTTGGTTCCCGGCAGGCGATTCCGGCAGCGTATTCCACTTCATGGAGAAGAATATCGCAGCCAGCGGCTTTTTCAGCCACCAGATCCAGAGGGGCAGTATCACCGGTGATCACGATGGTCCGGTCATCAGTGACAAATTTATAACCGTAGCAGGTCAGCGTTCCATGGCTGACCGGAAATGCTTCAACACTTACCCGGTCGTCCTCGTAGATGATACCGGGTTTTTCAATTTCTGTCACATCTACTTTGTAGCCGGATTCATTGGCCTTCTCAAAGCCGTGGATCCGAAAATCGATATCGGTCTCATAAGCCTGCAAGATATGGCTGGTCATGTGATTCAGCCCCTTCGGGCCAAATACCTTTAATGGAACCGGACGCTCCAGCACCCATGGGGTGAAGATCAGATCCGGGTATCCGGCGGTGTGGTCGGTGTGTAAGTGGGTACAGAACGCAGTGGTCAGAAGATCAGGCCGCAGAGCGTCGATTCCACGAAAATAGGCTTTGGAAGCCTGGCGTACCACACCAGGTCCAAAGTCTACTAAATAAGCACGGTCGCCAACGACCACCGCAGAGGATGGGCCGTTGGCGTCAGGACAGGCATTGGGGGTGCCAGTGCCAAGTAACACTAATCTGGTATTCATAATATCGAAAGTTCCTTCCGTAAAATTCTTAGTCTGTAACTGTTCTCAGTTACTGAAAGCTGCAGCTTCACTAGCCTTCTGTATGTTTGATAGAGATTCCTGTAAAGCCATAAATCAGGCTGAACACAGGAGTTAAATATAATAAGAACAGGAATGGGAAAAATGCGCCCCATGCCACGCCCAGGGTTCCGGACATGTAGACACAGTAGCCATGCCATGGGATCATTGGACCTGCCAGTGTGCCGGAGTCCTCCAGACACCGGGAGAGGATCTCAGGAGCTACATGACGTTTTTTAAATACCGGAGCCATTAACCGACCGGTCAGCACATGTGCCATGGGCTGGGAACAGCTGATCAGGCTGGTCACATATCCGGTGATCAGGGTAGCTAAGATCATGGTTCCATCGTTCTTTACCAGCTTTAAGATCGCATTTAAAATGTGGTCCAGAACGCCTAATTTCTCTAACATGCCGCCCATACCAACAGCAAATGTAATGATCGCTACATACTGGAGCATGCTTCCCATGCCGCCGCGGTTTAAGATGGTCTTTAAGATGGCTTCTTCAATCTCCGTAGAGTAGCCGTTATAAGCGGTGCGGATGATGCTCTGTAAAGAATCATGCTGTACAAAGAAGGAAATGGCGCCTGCAGCGAAGCTGGATAAGCCTAAGGCAGAGATGGCATTTACCTTGCATAATAACAGGATAATGATTAAAACTGCCGGGATCATAGTGACCAGACCTAACTGGAACTCCCCGTTTAAAGCACCGATGTAAGCAGACATATTGGCTTCGGTATAGCTGCCGCTGGTCTGCTGGATACCCAGGATCGTGAATAATACTAAAGTGATCACATAGGTAGGGAGAGTAGTCCATAACATGGAACGGACATGGTCTCCTAATTTAGCTCCGGCAACAGCTGGAGCTAAGTTGGTGGTATCAGATAAGGGGCTTAATTTGTCACCGAACATTGCACCACAGATCACGGCGCCTGCTACCATACCGGGATTGATCCCCATGGCATTACCGATGGCCATCATGGCAACACCGGCGCTGCCGACAGAACCGTAAGAGGTTCCGGTCACCAGGCTTAATACGGAACAGAAGATCAGAGTCAGCGGCAGAAGCCATGCCGGGTTGATCATCTGAAGACCCCACACGATGATGGTGGCGATGGTACCGCTCTGCAGCCAGGTACCGATCATAACGCCGATGGCCATCAACAGGCACAAGGTAGGCACTACCATGCGGATGGACTCATAGGCACCGGAAACTACATGGTCATAAGGAATACGGACTGCTTTGCAGAACAGGTAAATAAAGATCCAGCTTGCAAACAAGCCGATCATGGGGCCGCCGGTCTTTAAACGGATGCAGACCGCAACGGAAATGATGATCAGCAGAAGCAGGATCAGGGACTGAGGCAGGTTTAATTTTTTCTCTTCGTTCATACTCAAATTCTCCCAATACATAATTTTTAACGTCATTGCCGGATTGTTTCGCAATTCAACGCTTTGACGCAGAAAAGCCAATGCTTATTATAGACGAAATCTGTCCAAAATGCAAGGGAAAATAAGAAATCTGTATAAGAAGAGAAAAAGGAATCTGCATAAGAAGCAGATGCACAGGACAAAATAAACGTAAAGTCCAGTTCTGTCTTGACATTCTTTACAAAAGATATTATTCTAAAAACAATGTTATATAGTTTTAAAAACCACATAACAAAGTAATAAAAATATACACAATTCAAGCAGAAACAGATCACCCGGATGACCTGGGGATGGAAAGGAGCAGTATATGGGTAAAAAGATGGCGAAGGCAGGTTTGTTTTCTTTAGCGGCGCTGGGAGCAGGCGCTGCCGTGTTTATGGCTGGAAAGAAGGAAAAGGGCTGTGCGAAGAAATGCACCGCACCGAAAGAGAAAAAACAGACGGATTATTCGGATTACCGCAATACCGAACGGGACAAGCAGAAAAAGAACAGCAAAGGCATTTATTATTCCAAAGGTAATTATGAGGCGTTTGCCCGTCCGTTAAAGCCGGAAGGCATTGAGGAGAAATCTGCTTACCTGGTGGGAAGTGGTCTGGCATCCCTGGCGGCAGCCTGCTTTTTGGTCCGTGACGCTCAGATGCCTGGCAAAAATATCCATATTTTAGAGGCGATGGACATTGCCGGAGGCGCCTGTGACGGTATCGATGACCCGACCCGTGGTTATGTGATGAGAGGCGGAAGGGAGATGGAAGACCATTTTGAGTGTCTGTGGGATCTGTTCCGCAGCATCCCGTCATTGGAGGTGGAAGGGGCATCTGTGCTGGATGAATATTATTGGTTAAATAAGCGTGACCCCAACTATTCTCTGTGTCGTGCCACAGAAAAACGGGGTGAGGACGCCCATACGGACGGAAAATTCCGGCTCAGCCAGAAGGGCAGCATGGAGATCATGAAGCTGTTCTTTACCAGGGACGAGGATCTGTATGACAAAACCATTGAGGAATTTTTTGACGATGAGGTGTTCCAGTCAGATTTCTGGCTGTACTGGAGAACCATGTTTGCTTTTGAAAACTGGCACAGTGCCCTGGAGATGAAACGGTATTTCCAGCGTTTTATCCATCACATCGGCGGACTGCCGGATTTCTCTGCTTTAAAATTTACCCGCTACAACCAGTATGAGTCCCTGATCCTGCCGATGCAGAAGTATCTGGAGCAGGCGGGCGTGGAGATCCGGTTTGGCACTGAGGTGACCAATGTCCGCTTTGAGATCAATGGTGAGAAAAAAACTGCCCGCGCCATCGAGTGCCTGGTTCACGGGGAGAAGACGGAGATTCCATTGACGGAAAAAGATCTGGTGTTTATCACCAACGGAAGCTGTACTGAGGGAACCATTTACGGAGACCAGAACCACGCGCCTATGGGCAATGCAGAGACCCGCACCAGCGGCTGCTGGGGGCTGTGGAAGCGGATCGCTGCCCAGGACCCGTCCTTCGGACATCCAGAGAAATTCTGCTCCGATACTCAGAAGACCAACTGGGAATCTGCAACTGTGACCACTTCCGATGAACGGATCATCTCTTATATAAGGAAGATATGCAAACGTGATCCGTTAAGTGGACGGGTCGTGACCGGCGGAATCGTGAGCTGTAAGGATTCCTCCTGGCTGTTAAGCTGGACCATCAACCGACAGGGGCAGTTTAAGGCACAGAAGAAGGATGAGGTCTGCGTCTGGGTGTACAGTTTATTTACCGATGTTCCGGGAGATTATATCAAAAAGCCGATGAAGGAGTGTACCGGTAAGGAAATCACTGCTGAGTGGCTGTATCATCTGGGTGTTCCGGTGGAAGAGATTGACGATCTGGCAGAAAATCATACGAATTGTACGCCAACCATGATGCCGTATATCACTGCCTTCTTTATGCCTAGAAGCGCCGGTGACCGCCCGGATGTGATTCCGGATGGCTCTGTCAACGCTGCATTCCTGGGACAGTTTGCAGAAACTCCAAGAGATACCATTTTCACGACGGAGTATTCGGTCCGTACCGCGATGGAAGCTGTGTACGGTCTGTGCGGCGTGGATCGCGGCGTGCCGGAGGTGTGGGGCAGTGTTTATGATATCCGTGAGCTGTTAGACAGCACGGTGAAGCTGATGGACGGAAGATCCCCACTGGAAATGCATCTGCCAGGACCACTGGAGAACCTGAAGTGGAAGTTGGTGAAAAAAGTGGACCGGACAGAGGTTGGAAAGCTGCTGAGGGAGCATGGCGTGGTGAAGGACGGGATGATCTAAGAGCAGATTGCCATAGCCATGCGCATTCATAGTTTGCCGATTCTCGGCAAACTATTTCATGTCGGGCATCCGCCCTATAAAACAGCATGCTGGAACTGTCCTTTGTGTGCAAGCACCCACGGTCAGTTTCAGCGTGTTGTTTTGCATGGCAGATTGATTTCACAGAACTTTCACATCCTGCTGTTGACAACAAGAAAACCATGTGTTATATTACAAATAGAACAAATAGACTAGAGCAAGTGCCGCGGATTCCACCGTGGCATTTGTTGTAACCGTTTTACCGAAGTTGCGGGTGCAATTCGATACTTGCAAAACCGGTGAACAGTCATAGATACATGGAGGTGGCAGTATGGATAAGAGAGATTATTATGAAGTGTTAGGTGTCAGCCGGAATGCCAGCGAAAAAGAGATCAAAAGCGCCTACCGGAAATTGGCGAAGAAATATCACCCGGATTCTAACCAGGGTAATCAAGATGCAGAAAATAAATTCAAAGAGGCTTCCGAAGCTTACAGTGTTTTAAGTGACCCGGAGAAGAGAAAACAGTACGATCAGTTCGGCTTTGCGGCCTTTGATGAGACCGCGGGCGCCGGAGGCGGCTGGCAGAATGCCGGTGGCGCATATGGTGGAGGCACGTATAGCGGCGGCAATCCATTTGAAGGATTTGGCGGTGGCTTTGGTGGAAACGGAGGTTTCCATGGCTCCTTCCACGGCAGTGGTTTTGGCGGCAACGGCGGCAGTTTCCATTTTGAACAGGGCGATGGCAGTGGTTTTGAAGATATTTTTGACGATCTGTTCCATGGCAGCCGGGGCGGCAGAAGCAGCAGAAGTCAGGGCGGCAGCCATTATGGCCACTACGATTTTTACCAGAGTCGCGGCGAGGACTTAAACTGCCAGGTCAACATCGGCCTGCGAGATTCTGTCCTTGGCTGTGATCAGGTACTCCAGATCAAGAACCCGGCAGATGGAACCACCCAGTCCCTGAAAGTGCATATTCCAGCAGGAATCGAGGACGGCAAGACCATCCGCTTAAAGGGCAAAGGTATGCCGGGAACCGGCGGCGGAGAGCCGGGCGATATCCTTCTGAAAGTTACCATTGACCCGGATCGTCAGTATGAGAGAAAAGGCATGGATCTGTATACAACCGTATCCATTCCATATACCACAGCGGTATTTGGCGGTGAAGCTAAGGTGGATACCTTATACGGCAGTGTCGTCTGCAAGATCCCAGAAGGAACCCAGTCCGGCAGTAAGATCCGTCTGAAAGGCAAAGGCGTACCGTCCGTGAAACAGCCGTCTGTCCATGGTGACGAGTACGTGGTCATCCAGATCCAGGTACCAAAGAGGTTAAGGCCAGAGGCGAAACAGAAGCTGCGGGAGTATGAGAAATTGGCAAGCTAAGAGAATTTGATATAGAATGAAAGAAGGAGACTGACCAGGTGCGGTTGGCCTCCTTTTTGGCAGTTGGTGAGAAGTTATAACTTTGTAGAATTGTCTATGGATAAGCGTAGAATGTGAAAATGCATACCTTCATAACGATTTATCTATTCCGTAACGATGAACGGGATATTTCGTTATGAGGGTGTGCATTATTTTTTATGAGATGTTAAAGCTTGTCCATAATATCCAGCAGGTGCTGATAGCTGTTTACTTCATGATAAACGACATCAGCAGAAGAAAGATTACTGAATAGTTTTTTGGCACAAGCAATTTTGGCCTGTTCAATAGGCTTTAGATTCAATGAATCCATTGTACCCTTGGTTTCAGCAATAAAGAAGATATGCTTGACCGTACCTTTATTGAAAGCAATCGCCCAGTCAGGAGAGTAGTTGCCGACAGGGGTTGGAATAGAGAAGCCCTTCGGCAGCTTAGCGTAGACGCAGACCTCATCGGCTAAATCCATGCTCTCAGCAAACTGCCGTTCAATACTCTGGCCGTCTTTCGCGTAGCCGTCAGCAAAAACATAATCCTGTACGTTTTTCTTTGCATGATATGCCTTGGAAAAATCCGTATTCTTTTCAGCTGTAAAGATGGAGCTGTCATAGGTTCCATCGGTCTGATTGTAGGTGATTTGCTCTACAATCATGGTTGCTTTCTGCTCGTTGATCAACCGGATGGCCTTTGTGATAAATTCCTCCGGGTTGTTTTTGAACATGGCAAAGGTGTATGGCCGGATACCTGCCAGAATCTTTGCAGCAGAACGACGCGTTAATTTTGCGCCTTCCGCAATTTTGCCGACCAGATCATATTTTACGGCACTGCCTTCTGCACGCTCCAGGGTATACGTCTTACTTTTTTCTGCTATGAAGCTGGCTCCGTTTTTCAGTGCCTCGGAGTTCATATCGTCTTGCTGCTGGCCGCTGGTAACGGTATACTGCAGCTTTGCCACGAACATCTTGTCATCAATATGCGCGATTGCCTTTCGAATCAGCTCATCACTGTCAAATTCTACGGTATAAGCATATTTGTGGTTAATATAATTCCAAAGCATCTGGAATTCCTTCTTGTAGAAGTTATCATTCAGTGCATTCTCCTGAATCTTCGTCTCATGGCCATCAGAGATCATATCATCGAGGGCATGTTCATCAAAGATGCTCTGAATGAGGGCATGTACACCATCAGTGATATCCTTGCAGCTTTCAGGAACTGGTGCGAGAGCATCGTTGGCGAGGTCTGCACGATACTTGTCGGTTACGTGATCATCCTCATCGATGTAATCGTTTTTGATCAGATAACGATAAATGTCGCGGCCTTGTTTATCAGATACCGTAACATCGCTGCCGCCGATATTGAGCGTTTTACCGATGAAGTATTCTGCAGTTGCCTGCGTCGGACGATCGTAGAGATCTTCACGGATTCCTTTCTGAAGATCTGCAACAAAGTCTTTATAGCCATCTGATGCGATGACGGTCAGCTGATTAATTTTCTGCACTTGGCTGCCCAGTGTATCGTAATCCTGACGTTCACCGTTCTGATTTACGCAAAGACGGAGTCCACGACCGACTTCCTGACGCTTCTGCGTTGGAGAGCTGCCATCATGCTTTAAAGTACAAATCTGGAATACGTTCGGGTTATCCCATCCTTCGCGAAGAGCGGAGTGAGAGAAGATAAAACGCACCGGATTTTCAAAGGAAAGCAGACGCTCCTTGTCCTTTAAAATTAAATCATAAGCGGAAATATCGTCACTTTCATCACTGCCTCGTTTGAGAGAGCTATCTACCTTGTGGCCTTTTTTGTCGATGCTGAAGTAACCAGCATGCGTGCTGTGGACATCGATGGAACGAAGATACTGCTCATATGGCTTGTTGAACAGTGTCAGATACTCATTCAGAATATCTGTATATTCCTGCTCAAAAATATCTCCGTATTCGGAGTTGATTTCGTTGCCATCTTCGTCGTATTTACGATACTTAGCAACTTCATCAATAAAGAACAGAGACAAAGTCTTAATGCCCTTAGAATACAGCTCCTTTTCCTTTTCAAAGTGAGAGCGAATGGTTTCACGAATCTGTACACGGCGAAGATCTGCTTCCGAAACATCACCGATGACTTCTCCAGCATGGATGACTTCTCCGTTGGTAAAAGTAACAGTGCCACGAATCGGATCAATCTCGCTGATGCGATAGCCACGATACTGCTCCATGTTTTTGGAGAGGGAGAACAGGTCATCATCTACACCGAGAATTCTTGTCTCACGGTTAATGGATTTATTGTAACCAACCTCGAATTCAATACGAGCCATAGGCGGCTTCTTTGGGTTTATGACGATGTTTTCCAAAAAGAGGTAGCTGTCAGTACCACGCAGATTCTTGATATCAAAGCCCTTTACTTCAATCTTCTTTACCAGCTTTTTATTGTATGCATCCAAGGCATCCAGCACATAGACCAGGTCGTGGTGCTGCTTGTGGGTGGCAGAGTAGTTCAAGCAGAATAGAGGGTTAAACTCTTTCAGGCTTTCCTGTGTGGCCGTGCCGCCCATTTTCTGTGGCTCATCCAAGATGACGATAGGGCGGTTTGCCTTGATTACGTCAATTGGCCTGCGGCTACCGAAATCGTCCAACTCTGTACGGATACGCCGTGCATCTTTACCACGGGCATTGAATGCCTGGATATTGATGATCATGACGTTGATATCCGCGCTCTGGCTGTAATTATCGATATCCGGCAGATTTTTGGAGTTGTAAACGAAGAAGCGAGCTTTCTTGCCATAGTACTCCATGAAGTGCTCCTGCATGGTTTCAAAGCTCTTCCGGACGCCTTCACGGATAGCAATGCTTGGAACCACCACGATGAATTTGCTCCAGCCATACAGTTTATTCAGTTCAAACATGGTTTTGATGTAAACATAGGTTTTACCGGTACCGGTTTCCATTTCCACATCAAGAGAGCATACACCCAGACCTCCGGATTTAAGAGAATCAGAGAGCTTAATATTATTGCGTGTCTGGATACGACGGATATTTTCCAAAAGCTGTCCGGAATCGAGCTGCACCTTGGCATTGGCAAAACCCATGTACAGTTCTTCATCAGAGAGCATCCAGTTTGTCACATCTCGCCGAATTTCAACATCGCGGCGGTAGGTGAAGTGGTCATTGAAAGGCTGACCGGCAAATACACCCACCACGCTGTCTACAGCCTCTGTCTGGTAAGGCTGTATGGTAAATTTAAATTTCATCTCAGCCATTACAGCACCTTCCTTTGTGTTCTCGGACTATAGGTTTCAAAGATCTGCTCAAAGTTTGTAGCTACGCTGTCGCTTGCCATACTGCTGTCACGGAATACGGCATATACTGGCTGCTTCTGTGCGATGGCCTTAACTGTTTCTTCTGTAACATCCTTGTCAAAGCAGGCAATAAGATAGCCATCAGCAACAGAGAAGACCTTCTTGCCACCAATTTCTGTTTCCTGAATATCAGAAGAAAGCAGAATGCCAAGGTCGAGCATTACCTGGAAGAGTAGATCTTCTGGTGTACGATCTGGCTTAATATTATCTGCAAAAAGCTCCATCTGTCCCTGGTTGTAATCGGCAAGGCGGTAGTAGACATCCTCCATATTGGTGCTGTCTACTTTGAAAACACGGAATCCGATATCCAAATCAGCAGTAGTAAGCGGGCTTTCTTCTTTGATTTTCTTTCCGGCACGACGGATACGTTCTTCGCCAATTGCGCAGATGGTTTTGTATCCGGCTTTATAGGCTTCACTCTTTGCATCGGTTTGTTCAGGCAGCTGTACCATGATGAACTTGCGATGCCCACCATCTTCAGCATTTAATTGCATGACGGCATGGGCGGTTGTTGCGGAGCCAGAGAAGAAGTCGAGGACAATATCTTTATTTTCAGTACATATTTTACAAATATGATAAAGTAATTTAGAAGGCTTTGGATGTGTAAATAATTTAGCTTCTCCAAAAAGCTCTGATAATCTTTTGTTGCGTCCTCGTTCATGCCATTCTTATCCCACCAAGAATCAGCTCTAATTTTAGCGAATTTTCTATTTGCTGCAAAAACCTTTTGAACTGGTTTACCTAATCCTGACTTTCCGAAAATTATACGGCCATCTTCAATTCTTTTCTTTACCTCAGTGTCATTAAATACCCAATATCGGCCTTTAGCAGGGTAGTGGACTTCTCCTGTTAATGGATTAGTAATAGGAAAATAAGGTCCCTTGTGATTTGCTGACAAATCAGTTGTGGTCCACGGCCCGCGTGGATCATTGTCCGGGTTTGAAAATGTTTTCATAATAAACTCTTGAGTTACTGGATATCCAATATCAGTTATGCTTTGTATATTCTTTGCATAACAAACGACATAATCGTGTACAGGCGGAAGATATCCCATATTATTACCGTTTGTTTTCTTTTTCCAGAGAATAACCCCTACCATGTTAGATTTTCCGAATATTTCGTTACATATGTTTAATAAATTTCCTTCTTCATTATCGTCAATGCTGATAAAAATAATACCATCATCTGTTAACAAGTCTTTAGCCAATCTTAATCTCGGATAAAGCATATTCAACCAGTCTGTATGGAATCGCCCATTGCTTTCTGTATTCTGAACTAAACGATTTCCTTCCTCATCAAACTGACCGCTATTCCAGAGATACTCATCAGCATCCTGTGAGAAATCGTCCTCATAAATGAAGTCATTGCCTGTGTTATAAGGCGGATCGATATAGATCATCTTCACCTTACCTAGATAAGTCTCCTGCAGCATTTTCAATGCGTCCAGATTATCGCCCTCGATATAGATATTTTCTGTATCAATATTTCCTGGAGTGCCGCCTTTGCTGACTGACTTTTTACGGTCAAGGCGCAGCGTTTTTGCAATAGGCTGATTCGCCAGCACAACCGACTTTTTCTTATCCGGCCATGTAAACTGATAGCGTTCCTGCGGACCTTCTACCACAGTGGCAGAGATTTCCTGATGCAGCACATCTGCATCAATGGCACGCACGACATTGCCGTTTTCATCTTTTGTTTCTGTCACTGCATTCGGAAATAGTGCAGCAAGTTTCTTAAAGTTTTCATCCGCCAAATCTGGCGTATGCATCTTAAGGTTTTCCATGTTTCAAATCCTCCAGCTTTTGTTGATATTCACGCAGGCGAGTGTGTAGTTCAAATTTCTTCTTAGGCTGCTGTTCCTTCCACATCGCGTTTTCTGTCTTATCAATCTGTTTTTCTAATTTTAGTATTTGGTCTTGTATTGCAAGGCGATCGTCTATAGAAAGAGACTCTGTCTGTTCGGCGCGTTCTTCGTATAGAGCAATCTGCTCTATGAAAGAATCCCATATTTCATCTAAAGAATATCCTTGCAATTTTAACGTTATTTCATCATGATCCATCCATAAGGTGCGGTAGAGTTTATTGTGATAAACGGCCAGCTGCTGTTGATTTTCAAAGTTCAATAGAAATACCAGCTTATGTGGATTTTGCCGGGCGATTGCTTCGATGACTTTACCATCAAATTCCTGACTTTTCAGGGAGATGGATAGTAGCATGATTTCCTTTATCTCTGCATCCGAGGCTAGATTTAGATTTTCTTTCGTAAGGCTGTTTTCTACTACGATGCGGTCTACGTCGGATACAAATTTTTCTTTTAATATTTTTGTCAGCGGTAAGTGCTTATAAAATGCCTCCTTTGGCAAACGTTTGTGTACTGCCGTAGCAGCAGGGAACTCGATCATTTTATCACCACCATAAAACATATTAGTTCGAAGTCATCCAGGCCAGAAAAGCCGCCGGACAGGAAAGTGGTCTGTCCGCCACCGAAGAAGCTGTCGATATCACTTTCATCTTTTGCATCGATGATGGTCATGATGGCATCTTCCAACAGCTGGGAGATTTTTCCCATATCCTTGCCGTTGTCTGTGGCCTTATTGAACTGTTCACACAGATTCATATCTGGATCCGTTTTCCCTTGCGCCAAATGCCGCATCATATCCAGAGTATCCTTCGGTTGTAGATGATTGGTAATTACTTCACCATCCATACCGACATAGACCAGATAGAATGGGTGAAGTCGGTTCTGGTTTTCAATGTTAATGTGCTCATTCACATTTTTTAAGACAAAGATTACGCCAGGCTTGTCTCCCTTGACGACCGCATGAATGCCAAAAGGCGTGTGGTCAATATCTTTATGCGTTTTCATATAAGATAGCAGATCCATTCGGAACTCATTCAGGCCCAGGTCCATGATGGAGATACCGTTTGTCATATCTTCAAGATCCACGACTTCTTCTTGCAACCTTTTGAGCTGGCTACGGCGATATTCCAGGTCGCCTTTTTCTTCCTGGTTAATGAGGTCGTCATCACCGGTGGAAGTCATGACGGAAATACGCATTCTGGTTTCTACTCTGGACTTCAGGTTTATGTATTCATCAAGATCCAGGTCAGGCCAGAAGTTCACAAGCTGTATCACGGCATTTTTACTGCCGATACGATCAATTCGTCCGAAACGCTGAATGATTCGCACAGGGTTCCAGTGGATATCGTAGTTTACGCAATAATCACAGTCCTGCAGGTTCTGACCTTCTGAAATACAGTCTGTGGCAATAAGGATATCAATATCCGTTTTGTCCTTAGGATACAGCACATCTCGATCTTTTGACTTCGGAGAGAAGCATGCAAGTACATGGTTCATATCAGGCTTGAACTTCGGAATGGTTGTTTTACCATCCACAGATCCGGTGACAAGGGCTGTATGCAGACCGAGCTCTTTAAGTGCCATGCCACTGATATTTTCGTAGAGATATTCCGCAGTATCTGAGAACGCAGTAAAGATCAATATCTTCTTATTACCAGGGTTAATTGGTGCAGCAACCTTTTCACGGATAATGCGAATCAACTCATTCAGTTTGAAGTCATACTCTGGGGTGATATCTTCAATCATCAGAATCAGAAGCTGCAGATTATCAATATCTTCATCCATTTCGCGCTTCCACGAAATATAGTCCATATCATGCAGATCAATCTTGACTTTTTTGCCAACATTGAAGAAATCCGTGTTTTGATCATCATAGTCGAATTCATCGGCTTCACTGGACAGGTCAGGCATTTCGTTCAGGTTGTTAGCGCCGGTAGCGATGAAATCATCAATCGCATGTGAAGTATCATACAGATAGTCGTAGATACGCTGTACGGTCAGCAGAAAAGAATGTACTGAGCTTTCCATACGTTTTAACAGATTGATGCTCATCAACCGCTGAATACCAAGTTCACGACCACTACGGAACTTTTCTGTTTCATCCTCACTCAGGTATTTCTGAAGTTTGCTTGGCTGAATGAATGCGGTTGGCGTATAAATGGTCAGATGTAGCTTTGACAGCAGTTCATATACTTCTTTATAGTTGATGGCATTTGGCCGTGTTGTCAGTTTCGGACGAAGAGAGATTGGCTTGTTTCTCTTTGGAAAGTTTCCAATGTCCGCAACATCATAATAGGTTTGTATATGCTTTCTGGAACGCGCAATGGTTACGCTATCCAATACTTCAAAGAAATCAAAATCAAGCTGGGAGAGAAGAGTAGCTGTTGTACGCTCTTTCTCAGGCAGTTTGCACCATGCGTTATATACTTTCTGCGCTTGACGGAAAATCGTATCGATATCCGATTTGATGTTCAGCTTTTCGTTAAATTCAGATGGATCGCCTTCATAGGCAAGTGCCAGCTGATTGCGAAGATCGTAGAAACGGTTATTTACTGGTGTGGCGGAGAGCATGAGTACCTTGGTCTTAACGCCTGGTTTGATGACTCTGTTCATCAGTCGCATATAGCGATTCTCTTTTTCGCCGCCTTTACTGTTGGTACCGTTGCCATTTCGGAAGTTATGGCTTTCATCAATGACGACAAGGTCATAATTTCCCCAGTTGATTCGATCAATCGGCAGTCCAATGACCGTGTTTCCGCTGTCACGAGAGAGGTCGGTATGGTACAGAATGTCATAACGGAGTCTGTCTGCTGCAAGTGGGTTATTAATCAAATTGCCACGGTAGGTCATCCAGTTCTCAGAGAGCTTTTTAGGACAAAGAACGAGAACATTTTTGTTGCGGCCTTCGTAATACTTGATGACAGCAAGGGCCGTAAATGTTTTACCGAGACCAACACTGTCTGCAAGAATGCAGCCGTTGTATTGTTCCAATTTATTGATGATTGCAAGCGCAGCGTCTTTCTGAAAGTTGAATAGCTTATTCCAGATTACACTGTCCTTGAATCCGGTAGCCTCGTTTGGCAGGACATCTTCTGAAATATCTTCTAAGAATTCACTGAAGATATTATACAGGGACATAAAATAAATCAGTTCCGGCGCGTTTTCCTGATATACGGAAGAAATCATGTCGATGACTTCTTCTGTGACATCTGTGAGCTTTTCTTCATCGTTCCATACGGAATCGAACATATGGAGAAATTCCTTACTTGCAGGATTCTCCATACGTGTGATCATGTTTGTCAGATTATTGCCACGCTCACATCCCAGGTCGACGGTGGTGAACGTATTCATCGGCATATAGGTATAGGTATCTTCTTTGCCATCTACCAGCAGGAAGTTATTCATGCCTTCACGGGTAGTGTTGGTTTTAAAGCATACCTTCCGCCGCATCCATTCGGCACATTCTTTTGCTACAGCCTTCTGCTTTAGTTCATTTCGCAGGCGCACTTCAAATTCAGTGCCATATAAACTTTTTTCACGCTGAAGACGCGGGATGTAAAACTCTCTGCGTTCCTTTGGCGTTTTTTCTGCCACGAAGGTAGGGGAGGTGAATATAAAGCGTAGTTCTTCGCAGGATTCCAGCTGCTTTTTTAATTCCTGATAGGCATAGATGGAAAAACAGGCTGCTGCAATAGAAATACGGTCACCGCGTTTTATCGTTTTAACAAGGTCATCTTTCACGACCTTCGTGGTGTTATTAAATATTTCCACAGGGGCATCTCCTTTCAGAGCCGGTTAATCTTTCACTGTTTCCATGATGTCTTCCAGGGTACAGTCTAACGACTCGCATATTTTAAGTAGAACGTCGGTTGTAATGTTTGCGCCCTTGCTTAATTTTGCAATGGAAGCGGAACTGACGCCACTTTTTTCAGCAAGATCACGCTTATTCATATTTTTATCAATTAACATTTTCCATAATTTGTTATAGCTGATACGCATTGTTGTCTCCTTATTTATGGGAATCCCTTTAAATGGGTTATTGATCTTCAGGGTTATATACTTCATTCAAAAAGCCATAGCGACCTTCGTTTTTGTTTCTGGAAAAACGAATCACATGGACGCTTTTTTCATCACTATCCTCAGGAATGAAAGGCATACGTTTTGATTGTTCAACAATAATTACCTGTCTTTCCTTTGCGTGAGCGATGAGGTATTCGATAAAGTTCTGTTTAATGGTACTGCTTTGTTCTTTGTATTCTGCTTCAGATAGCTGAGTAAGAGAGGAGTCGACTGCATAGAAGCCAGGAGCATATCGGTTTAAATCGATCAAATATCCGCTCATGGCAAGTGTAGTCAGAGTGTTCAGGATTCCGCAGAATCCACCTCCCATTGAAACCGATTTCTTAAGACCACCAATTTCAATGTCGAAGTTTTCCATATTAACTCTAACGGAATCGGCTCCACCAACCTTTGTATCCTGTAAAATAGATTTTAATTTTTCTTCAAATCCATGGATCAGGTCGTAGCTATAGTCCTCAAATATATTGTGCTTAGAAGGCTCGACGGCTTCCTCAGTTTCTTTTTGAAATAACTCGGTTTTATATTGAATTTCATTTTTGTGAATGACATCCAACTCACTCTTGAGGCGGATGAAATTCAGCTGATGCTCCAGTTCTGCTTGGAAGGAAGACAGCTTTTCCTGCAACTCAGAAATATGTAAATCAACAACAGACTTCTTTTGTTCCAGCTCTTGGATTTTTCCACGGATCTTTTCTTGCTGAATACTTATATCATGTTGCGCTAGGCTTAATTCAGATAGATGTTTTTGAATCTTCTCAAGCTCTGCAGCAGAAGCACTGATAAAAGAGGTGTCATATTTACGAACGGTTTCTTCGCCACATATAGGACATCTTATTTTTTTCTTCGTAGGCTGGATTGTCGATGCACCGTCAACGATAAATCCAATGCGTCGGATATCCGATTGATACTGTTTATGAAGAACAGAAAAATTATAAGCAACTGTTTTTGCTTCGGACAATTTTCCGTTCCATTCATAAATCTCGGACATTAATTGCTGGCTTTCCTTAGTTGCAGAATCTATGTCTTTTTGTAATTCAGCAATCTCTTTACGTACTTGCTCAACACTGGCCTGTGGATCAACGATATTAGATGAACTAAGCACTTGATTTATTTCTTCTTGTCGATTAGTAACTTCCTGAAGCTTATCTTGGATATAGCCGATGAGCGCTTTTTTCTTTGCTTCACTGATTTTTGGATCTTCATCCTGAACAAGATTATTTGCATCTTGCCCGGTCAAAAGGAATAAAAGTACGGCTGCAGAAGCAGTAGAGCCCATGCTTCCAGGAGCCAGAAGAGCCGAGCTTTCTCGTGCAACATCTCCCTGCTTAAGGAAGAACAGGTGGAGCATGCTTCGCCAAGTCAGAGCTTGTGTTTTTGCTCCTGTTTCTGCGGAACGTACAGAATGAGGCTCATCAATGCCAAGTAAATGTAAGAAAACGGTATTGATGTTTTTCTTAGCTGTATGGCCTACGCTGTACTTGCCGTGTTCGACAGTTGGATCAGAGCCACTAACAGTAATTTTGTTCTCACCAATTTTTCTTTCAAGAATTACCGTTCCGTTTGATGTGGCAAGTTGAAGAGTAATCCATTCATATCCATTGTTGTTATCAACGATTTTAGAAGGCTTATTTTTCTTCGGTGTAAAGCCAAACATATAGTCCAGGCAATCCATTACGAGACTCTTACCCGTATTGGAAGGACCGAGAATGAAATTTAAACCCGGCTTGAAATCAATAATAGAGGCATGATGCCCACCACCGGACACCATCAGTTTTTCAATATAGAATCTATTCATGCGTGACCTCCTTTAGCGATTTTACGGTGAGGTTATTAATTGCATTTAACATGGCAGTAGTATCTGCATGGTTGAAAGCGGATACTACTGTTTTTACAGCCAGACAGTATTCTTCGGAATAACTGCTGTGTAATTGCCTGCTTACATTCTTTCCGGCAGCAGTAATAGAGTATTCATATCCCTCAGAAGTGGAAGTCAAATGGATATATCCATCTAATATCAGACTCCTTAAGGCTGCTTGTATAGGCTGCTTCCTTGCCGGAAATTCACTGAATCTATAATTACTATACCCATGCAGATTTTCATCCAATAGTCCAAAATCAGCGGCATAGACTGCAATAAAATCAATCATGCCTATTTGCTGCTCATCAAAATGCTGAGGAGATAAGCAATCTAACATTAGAAGGATACGAAGCGATATTTCAAATGTGGAGCCAATGGCCGATTCATTCATTGCCGTTTCCTCCTTTTTATCCATACTAATTTCCCGTCATTAACAAGGTGATGACATACACCTTTTTTGATTTTTCCGTTAATCCAATATGGCGAAGCACAGAGTATATAGTTTGAGATAGGCACATTAACTGCCTGCTCCATAACAGCAAGCATATGTTCATATCCATTTGGATGAGTGCGTCTCGCTGTGTCTTTGACGCCATCGAATGTTTCGCTTTTTAAGACTTCAAATTGTCCGATCAGCTTGTCAGCTTTTAATTCCAATACACCGCGACGGATGCTTTCCGCAGCATAGTAATCAATCCGGCGGTCTTCTAAATCTTCTGCATAGTCGGGATAGGAACTCAGATCTTTTTCAGAAAATGAGTCTATGCCCTCTGCATCACCATATGCGTTATATAACTCCTTAATATAGACACGTTCATCTTGAGTTGCTTCTCTTGGTACTGGCACATCTGCCGGGCGAGGAAGCAACTCAATTTTTTTCTGTATATCTTCAATTAGCTGCATATCGATTGCAGATTCTTGATCGGATTGATCGGATTTAGTAGAACCTTTGGAGGAGTCAAGAAAAATACTCGCTAAAAGCTCAGCACATGCAGAATCCGGTTCCTTGGTATCTATTCCATTCTTATGAAGCCAATCCGCAACGTTCTCAAATGAATCAGAGTCATCCATTCGATCACCAAGCCACTTAGTAAATTTGTCTATGTCTCTATGATTATAAAGATATTGTGCATCGTTGGATTTGATAAGACGATCACCACGGACATAGCGGTATTTCGTATCATCCTTCCGCTTCAAAATTTTACAGGCATCCATAGCAGCATCCTTTATGAAATTCCCAATAAGTTCTGTGAAAAAATCGTAGTCAGATTTACCAAACGAAAGGAATGGCGAAAGACCTGTAGCATATTCAGAAAAGACCATGTTCTGTAGGTACCTCCTGTCTAAAAAGTGTTTGTCCGAACTTGTCCGAATGTGTCCGTCCAGTCCGCTTTTTGAAAAAGGCGAATTAGTAGAATGGTAAGTGTAAAGCAGATATGGACAACGAAGGTGGAACACGTAAATTAATCAAAGTGTAAATCTACTTTTTAGAATACCACACTTTAAACTGCAATTCTACATTTTTGTAAAGAAATCATGCGAACGCATATACAAATTCGCAAATCGTTTAAACCTGCTTTATCAACATCAATCTCTTAGTCCGAATAGCGCTTAAGGACGGAGGGAGACATAAGAGTTTTGAACACAGCAATAAAGGCTGTGTTTGGAATGAAGATGCTCCCACCGTTGCTTTCGTGCGCCTATTTTCGGCTATCGGAGCCTGTGGTCATCTTCAACCGCAGGCTCTTTTTGTGTCCCTCCGTACCACTCGGACGGAAAGGACATAACGCAATGAAGAGCAACGAAACAAAGAAACGCAAGAGCGGCTATAACCCTAACCGTGCCTGCTATCTGACAGCAGACGGAAAATATTACTGTTTTGAGGTTTTAGACATCGATACAGGGCGTATGATCACGCAGAAACTCGAAGTCGGTAAAGATTTGTCGAAAGAGTGGACAATTTTTCTTGATGAATCTGACCACGACATGGATTTGCAGGATCGCTATGAGAGTGAACAGCGTGATCCACTGTTTGATACCAAGCTATCAAGTTATAAGGCTGACCCGGATAACGAGGATGCGATCGATCCGTGGGACGAACTTGCCGACAAGCGCAGTAATCCTGAAAACATCTTATTTTCCGAGCCGGAGCAGGAGAATCCCCAGGTGGCACAGGTGCGCCGCATCATCAACGAGGGTTGCACCGAAGCACAGCAGGAGTTGTTCTATAGCCACTTCGGTGAGGGTACACAGCTTGAGGAGATTCGCCAGACCGAAGCCGAGCAGACAGGCAAGTTGCCGACAGCTCAGGCAATGACCAACCGCAAAAATAAAATCATCGACAAGGTCGCTAAGTCCTTTGGTGTGGAGCGTGTGAAACGCCGCAAATCCTCCAAACAGGATTGAGCCATGACCGGCGACAGATCCAGAGGTCGGAGTCCTCCCCGACCTCCCCTTTTTAGAGGGTTGAATTTTTCGGTAGTGAGCGAGGAAGGAAATACATCCATCCTACGCAGCAAAGCAGATCGGATAAAAAGGAGGACGAATCCATGAGATTAAAACACAAAGTGCGTATCAATATTGCAGACAAAAACGGAAATAAGCAGGAAGTCCTGCAGAGTGAACACAGGAGCATTCCGAAAAAGCTGCTCACCTTTCTCTTCGGAGATTTCTGTGAGGTTCTTGTTCTGACACCGGGCGAAACCGTGCAGGGCATTGAGATCAGAGAAATGCGAGGTGACGGAAATGAATAAGAATATTGAACTCTTGATGCCGATTAAGGCAACTCCGTATGAGCATCAGAAAAAAGCATTTGCCTTTGCCTGCGATAAATTCGGAGTATTTGATAACCAACTTAAAAGCCGTGGCACAGCCTTACTTATGGAAATGGGAACTGGGAAAACGATCGTGAGCATTGCTGTTTCTGGCTGCATGTATCAATACGGAAAGATCAACCGTGTGTTGGTGGTTGCGCCGCTTTCCATCCTTGGGGTATGGGAAGAGGAATTTGCTAAATTTGCAGATTTTCCATATTCGCTGGCCATTCTGAAAGGAACAGTTGCAAAGAAAAAGGAACAGCTCACCAAACTCCCAGAAGAGGGGCTGCAGGTTGTGGTCGTGAATTATGAATCAGCATGGCGGTTGGAAAAAGAACTGTTGGCCTACAATCCGGATCTTGTGATTGCGGACGAGGCTCATAAGCTGAAGGAGAATCGCTCGAAGCAGAGCCAGGGAATGCAGCACATTGGTGATAAAGCAAAGTACAAGCTTCTTCTCACCGGAACGGTCATTACAAATCGAGAGCTTGACGTTTTTTCACAGTACCGTTTTCTTAATCCACAGATTTTTGGAATGTCGTTTTATGCCTTTTGTAATCGGTATTTTGACATGGGCGGATATGGCAATCATACATTGATCTTCCGTAAATGGATGATGGATGATTTTCTAAAAAAGCTCCATTCAGTGGCGTTTCGTGTGACAAAGGCAGAGTGCCTGAATCTTCCAGAGATTACAGAAGAAGTCCGTACCGTGGAATTAGAAAAAGATGCTGCCAAAATCTATGACAGTATCGAAACGGACAGTTATGTGAAAATGGGGAAATCCGAGGTGACAACTGCTAATATTCTCACACGAATACTCCGTTTATCTCAGCTTACCGGTGGTCATCTGACGGATGACGATGGAGTGGTGAATGCTGTAAGTAACGCAAAGCTCAATGCGCTTTCGGATATCATTGATACGGTGATAGCTGAAAATAAGAAAATTGTAGTCATGGCGCGCTTTGTGCCGGAACTGGATGATATCCAGGAACTTTTGGAAGAGAAAAAGATCGGTTATGCGGTTGTACGTGGCAGGGTAAAGGACCGCAACAGTGAGATTCACAGATTTCAGTATGACGAAAAGTGCCGTGTGTTTGTAGGACAGATTGCCACGGGTGGTCCTGGCATCACACTGACAGCAGCAAGCACTATGGTTTTTTATTCTCTTGACTATTCCATGCTGAATTTTGAACAGGCAAAGGCTCGTATTCATAGAGCTGGACAGATGGAAAAGTGCCATTATATCTATCTTGTTGGTAAGGATACGATTGATAGCAAAGTATTGGATGTCCTGTGTAAGAAAATTAACCTGGCAAAGATGCTCGCTGATGATTATCGAAAAGGCAGAGATCCTTTCAAAAGCTTGGATTCTTAGGAGAATAGATTCATCATGAGGTTGATGACAGACGAAAACAACCCTTACGGATAAGGACTGCTTTGTCATTAGTTATTTAGATCCATTCCTTTTAAAGCTTTGAGTTGATCACGCTTTGCATAGATCACATTCAAAATGTACACCTTGCCAGATGAATGATCTAGCCGGTAATAAATATAAAAGTTTTTTGCAATAATCTTTCGTACTCCTCTGGAATGCCAAGGTTCCCGCTCTATGGGAGCAATACTTGAAGCCATATATGTCAGCTTTTGGATTTCAGTGCGAATTGCCCGAATGTAAGTTAGTGCCACATCTGGGGCTAACAAAGTGTACGCAATGTAGTCTCGGATTTCAAAGAGATCAGCTTCTGCATCTGGTGTAATGATGATTTCATAGGAGTCCACTTATTTAAGGCTCCTTTCCAGGTCGTCAAACACGTCGTTCATGGATCGACCTTCACTGGCAAGTGACTGCTTATAGCTACGCTGAAGTTTTGTATCGAGTTCAGCATCGGACATTACATCAATAGTTCGTGGCTCTGAAGGAATTGTTAGTGAGAATGGAACTCCACGATGATAAATAATCTGACGATAAAGGGAATTAATTACAACAGAGACAGGGATCCCTAGTTTCTGGAGAATATCTTCTGCTTCAAGTTTTACATTATTTTCAACGCGAGCGCTTACAGTTGAATCTTTCATTATAAACACCTCCTGTTAATCTTATTGTAATTCATTGTCTTGCAAATTGCAAGACATATTATGCTGACTTTTGGTTATTGGAGGAAGACTTTTCGAATCAATTGGTATTGTGGTACTAAAATATTTTCAAATGATACTAATGATACCAATGAGTCTAAAAAGGATACCAATGATACTAAAACTGATCTTGACATAGTATTCCTATGGTGTTAGTATGAATTAAATTCACAAGGCATCAATGGAGGAAGAATCATGGCAAGAGGAATCAATACGAAGTGTACCCATCTGGAAGAGGATGAGCAGAGTGTAAAAAACTACGGAGCGATCAGTTACCCGATCTATCAGACTGCGACGTATGCACATATGGGTGTCGGCAGAAGCACTGGATTTGACTACAGCAGACTTCAGAACCCGACCAGAGAGCAGTTAGAAAAGGTGGTCGCTTCTTTAGAGAATGGCATAGATGCCATCGCATTTTCTACCGGTATGGCAGCGATCACCATGATGATGGAGCTCTTCAAGTCCGGCGATCACCTGATCGTGGATTCTGACCTGTATGGCGGAAGTATTCGTCTCTTTCACAATGTTTCCGCCAAAAATGGTATTGAATTTTCCAGTGTGGACTGCTATAAAGAAGATGTGGAAAGCTTCGTGAAGGAAAATACCAAGGCTATTTACATAGAGACACCGACCAACCCGATGATGAATGTCACCGATATCGCAGCTATGGCAGAGATCGCCAGACGCCATGACCTGCTGCTGATCGTGGATAACACCTTCTTATCCCCATATTTCCAGAATCCTCTGGATCTTGGCGCGGATATCGTGGTTCACAGCGGTACGAAATATTTAGGCGGTCATAACGATACGCTGGCTGGTTTTCTGGTGACCAACCGGGAGGACATCAGCGAGAAGTTCCGTTTCTTAATTAAGACCGTTGGTTCCGGACTGGCTCCGTTTGACAGCTGGCTGATCTTGCGCGGCATTAAGACCCTGGGCATCCGTATGGAGCGTTCCCAGGAAAATGCAAAACAGATTGCCGGTTGGTTAAAACAGCAGAAGGCCGTGACCAAAGTGATCTATCCGGGACTGGAAGAGCATCCGGGGTATGAGATCATGAAAAAACAGGCCAGAGGCTTCGGTGCGATGCTGACCTTCCAGCTGGAGAGTAAGGAATTTGCCCTTTCCATTCTGGAAAAAGTACGGATGATCAAATTTGCCGAGAGCCTTGGCGGCGTAGAGACTCTGGTCACTTACCCGACGACCCAGACCCACGCAGATGTTCCGAAGGAGATCCGGGAGAAAAATGGCATTACTGAGGCAACCTTGAGAATGTCTGTGGGCATCGAAGATGCAAAAGACCTGATCGATGAGTTAGAAAAAGTATTCAGAGAAACGGAGCAGGAATTATATGGCGGAAAGAAATCTTGATTTTGACCGGATCGTAGACAGAAGAAATACCAAATCTTTAAAATATGATTTTGCTGAGAAACGGGGAATGCCGAAAGACCTGCTTCCTCTGTGGGTGGCAGACATGGACTTTAAGACCTCCAGTTACGTCCAGGATGCTTTGGCAAAACAGGTAGAACATGGCATTTTTGGTTACAGCGATACGTTGACCCCTTATTTTGAGATCGTCAGAAGCTGGATGAAACGTCACCATGACTGGGATGTGGAAGAGGACTGGCTGGTGAAGACGCCGGGTATCGTATTTGCCCTTGCCATGGCAGTGCGTGCCTTTACGGAGCCAGGCGATGCGGTGCTGATCCAGCAGCCGGTGTATTATCCATTCTCTGAGGTGATCTCAGACAATGGCAGAAAGATCGTCAGCAGCGATCTGTACGCAGGAGAGGACAACCGCTACCACATTGATTTCGAGGATTTTGAGCAGAAGATCCGGGATGAGCGGGTGAAATTATTCTTCCTGTGTAATCCTCACAATCCGGTAGCCAGAGTATGGACCAAGGAAGAACTGACCAGAATGGGTGAGATCTGCCAGAAATATCAGGTGAAAGTTGTCAGCGATGAGATCCATGCGGATTTCGTATTTAAAGGAAAACATCAGGTGTTTGCGGCGATTTCCAAAGAATTTGCGGATTTTACCATCACCTGCACCTCCCCAAGTAAGACCTTTAACCTGGCGGGACTTCAGATCTCCAACATCTTCATTTCCAATCCACAGATCCGCGAGACCTTCAAACAGGAAATCAACCGGGCCGGATACAGTCAGTTGAATGTGGCAGGTCTGGTTGGCTGTGAGGCAGCATATTCTGACGGAGAAGAGTGGTATGAAGCCATGAAGGCTTATGTGGCTGCCAATATTGAATATACAAAAGAGTATGTGGAGCAGTATCTTTCTGGTGTTTCCATGACTGAGCATGAGGGAACCTATCTGGTGTGGCTGGATTTCCGTGGAACCGGGCTTGGTGTGGAAGAGCTGGAGGATCTGATCATCCATAAAGCAAAGCTATGGTTAGACAGTGGCAAGATCTTCGGAGAGAAAGGCAAAGGCTTCCAGCGGATCAATGTAGCCTGTCCGAGAGCGACATTGACCGAAGCGCTTGAGCGGATACGCAAGGCGCTGGAAGAGAGGAAATAGAGTATAAAAACATCAAAACAGCACACAGACTTTAACGCCGGAAATAAAAGGAGGGCATCGCTATGAGTAAGATCAAAGAGAGCGCACTGGAGCTGATCGGAGGAACCCCGATCATGAAACTGAATGGATATGCAAAGAAAGCCGGAGTCACGGACGCAGTGATCCTGGCAAAACTGGAGTATTTAAACCCAGCAGGTTCTGTAAAAGACCGTGTTGCATTATCCATGATCGAGGATGCAGAAGAAAAAGGCATCTTAAAACCGGGAGCTACGATCATCGAGCCAACCAGCGGAAATACCGGAATCGGACTTGCAGCCGTAGCTGCAGCCAAGGGATACCGTGCGATCTTTACACTGCCGGATACCATGAGCGTGGAGCGCAGAAACCTGTTAAAAGCATATGGCGCAGAGCTGGTTCTGACTGAGGGAGCCAAAGGCATGAAGGGCGCCATCGCCAAAGCGGAAGAGCTGAAAAATGAGATTCCAGGCGCTGTTGTATTAGGCCAGTTCATCAACTCGGCCAACCCGGCTGCCCACCGCAGCACCACAGGTCCGGAGATCTGGGATCAGACCGATGGAAAAGTAGATATCTTTGTTGCAGGCGTCGGCACAGGAGGAACCATCACAGGCGTTGGTGAATATTTAAAATCTAAGAATCCGGATATCGAAGTCGTAGCCGTAGAGCCAGCTTCCAGTCCGGTTTTATCTAAGGGAACCGCGGGTCCGCACAAGATCCAGGGAATCGGAGCCGGTTTCGTACCGGAGGTTTTAAATACCAGAGTTTACGATGAGGTCATTGCCATCGAGAACGAGGATGCCTTCACAGAAGGACGCGCTTTTGCAGCATCCGAGGGAATCTTAGTAGGAATTTCCTCCGGCGCAGCCTTAAAAGCAGCCTCCATTCTGGCGAAGAGACCAGAAAATAAAGGGAAAGTGATCGTAGTGCTGCTTCCAGATTCTGGAGACCGCTATTTGTCAACTCCATTATTTAACAGTGAGGCATAATACACGATAAAAATCATCAGAAAAGCTATTCGCCGGGTAAAATGGGTGGATAGCTTTTTGTTATGCTTTCTATTCCACCAGAACCTATACGCAGACGCCCATGGAGAGCAATATGAAAATGCTGGAAAATCAATAACGGAAGTGGAGAGTTTTTTTACTTTGCAAGCCATGGAAAATGTGATATACTAGTACAAACAAAGTCCCGGCTATATCAGGTTTGGACTTTGCATTGCAAATGAACCCAAGGGAGAATAGTCATGAAGTGGAATCGCGTATTATTAAAATTAAGCGGTGAGGCCCTGGCAGGACCGAAAAAAACCGGTTTTGATGAAGATACTGTAAAAGAAGTAGCACGTCAGGTGAAAATTTCCGTAGACGCAGGTGTAGAGGTGGGCATTGTCATTGGCGGAGGTAATTTCTGGAGAGGACGTACCAGCAACGCCATCGACCGCACCAAGGCAGACCAGATCGGTATGCTGGCAACCATCATGAACTGTATCTATGTATCTGAGATCTTCCGCAACGCAGGGATGCAGACCGAGATCTTAACCCCATTCGCTGTAGGTGCCATGACCAGGTTATTTTCCAAAGACCTGGCCAATCAGTATTTCAAAGAGGGTAAGGTAGTGTTCTTCGCAGGAGGTACCGGACATCCATATTTCTCAACCGATACCGGAATCACCTTGAGAGCCGTAGAGATGGATGCTGACTGTATCCTTCTTGCCAAGTCCATTGACGGCGTATATGACAGCGATCCGAAGGTGAACCCGGACGCAAAACGTTACGACACCATCAGTATCCAGGAGGTGATCGACAAGCAGTTAGCTGTCGTTGACCTGACTGCTTCCATCATGTGCATGGAACATAAGATGCCGATGGCAGTATTTGATCTGAATGAGAAAGACAGCATTGCCAACGCGATGCAGGGTAAAATTAACGGCACCATCGTGACCGTATAACAGGAGGAAGCTATGCAGGAAAAATTAAGTTTTTATGAGGACAAGATGAACAAGTCCCTGGAGGCATTACAGAATGAGTACGGTTCTATCCGTGCCGGCCGTGCCAATCCACACGTACTGGACAAATTAAAAGTAGATTATTACGGAACACCGACCCCGCTTCAGCAGGTAGGTAACATTTCCGTACCGGAAGCAAGAATGATCGTGATCCAGCCATGGGAGAAGAGCCTGTTAAAAGCAATCGAGAAAGCGATCTTAACCTCTGATCTGGGCATCAACCCGACCAACGATGGTACTTGCATCCGCCTGGTATTCCCAGAGCTGACTGAGGAACGCAGAAAAGAACTTGCCAAAGACGTAAAGAAAAAAGGCGAGGGAGCGAAGGTTGCGATCCGTAACATCCGCCGTGATGCCAATGATACCTTCAAGAAGATGGAAAAAGGCGGCGAGATCTCTGAGGATGATCAGAAATCAGCAGAGGAGAAGATCCAGAAGCTGACTGACAAGATGATCGAGAAAGTAGATAAGGCAGTCGAAGTGAAAACAAAAGAGATTATGACAGTTTAACGATACCAGGGTCAAAAGGTCAGAAGTCCAGTGCAGGTCTGCCTGCAGGGGGATTTTGATCTTGGGATCTGCCCGGTATCAATGGGGGCGGGCGATCACCCGCCCCCTTATGTGTGTTATGGACGAAAATCCCGTGAGGGACTGCGAGGCACGGGAATCGTAATGCGAAATGGTTTGGAGGATAAGCAACTATGCTGGAGAATATGACGGTACCGAAGCACGTGGCTGTGATCCTGGATGGAAACGGCAGATGGGCGAAGAAACACGGAGTTCCAAGAGCCATGGGACACAAAGCCGGCTGTGAGACCCTGGAGAAGATGGTCCGCATAGCCGCTGATATGGGTATTTCTTATTTTACTGTTTACGGGTTTTCCACAGAAAACTGGAAACGTTCTGCGGAAGAGGTCGGGGCGCTGATGAAGCTGTTCCGTTACTATATGGTGCGTCTGTTAAAGATCGCCAATGAGAACAACGTCCGCGTAAAGATGATCGGAGACAAATACCGGTTCGCACCGGATATCATAGAAGGAATCGACAATCTGACAGAAGGAACGAGGAACAACACGGGTATGACGTTTGTCATCGCTATCAACTACGGTGGCAGGGATGAGATCGTCCGTGCAGCCAGAAAGCTGGTAGAGGATTACCGGGCAAATGACAAGGACGTGGCATCCATTGATGAGAGCCTGTTTGCCGGATACCTGGATACGGCAGGCATTCCGGACCCGGATCTGATGATCCGCACCAGCGGCGAGTTAAGGCTGTCAAACTACCTGTTGTGGCAGCTTGCCTATGCGGAGTTTTATGTGACAGATTGTCTGTGGCCTGATTTTGACCAGAAGGAATTAGAAAAAGCAATCGTGGCGTATAATAGCAGAGAGAGACGCTTCGGAGGCAGAAAATAGGAGGAGTCGGGATGTTTACAACACGTTTGGTCAGTGGGATCATTCTGGTGATCCTGGCTCTGGTTCTGGTGACCACAGGCGGCGGAGTATTATTTGCGGCAGTGGCGGCCATATCCCTGATCGGTATGTTTGAACTGTACCGGGTCATGAAGCTGGAGAAGACACCGTTAGCAGCAGTGGGATATCTGGCGGCAGCTCTTTATTATGGATTTGTGTGGTTTGAAAAGGAAGACCTGATGATGTTGATGGCAGCGGCTTTTGTGATGGTGCTGATGGCGGTCTACGTGTTTACCTTTCCAAAATACAAGACCGAAGAGATCACCATTACCTTTTTCGGGGTCTTTTATGTGGCAGTGATGCTCTCTTACCTGTTTCTGGTGCGGAGAGCGGCGGATGGCGTATACCTGGTCTGGCTGGTATTTTTAAGCTCCTGGGGCTGTGATACCTGCGCGTACTGTGCAGGTATGCTGTTTGGACGCCATAAGCTTGCTCCGGTCTTAAGCCCTAAAAAATCCATCGAGGGAGCGATCGGCGGCATGGTTGGAGCGGCGCTTCTTGGCGCTCTTTACGGCGCTGTATTTGGAACTCATATGGAAGAAGTGGGGAATCCGGTGATTGCCTGCTGTGCAGCCTGCGCCATTGCGGCAGTGATCTCCCAGATCGGTGATCTGGCAGCCTCCGCCATCAAGAGGAACCATCAGGTAAAAGATTACGGAACCCTGATCCCGGGCCATGGAGGAATCCTGGACCGGTTTGACAGCATGATGTTTACGGCTCCGGCTATTTATTTTGTTATTTTATTTTTACGGTAGTGCATTGGCATATAGGAGAAAATCATGAAAAAGATCGCACTTCTGGGTTCTACCGGTTCCATCGGTACCCAGACCTTAGATGTAGTGAGAAACCAGGGCGATATCCAGGTAACAGCCATGGCTGCAGGAAGTAATATTGCTCTGTTAGAAAAACAGATCCGGGAGTTTCATCCATCCATAGCAGCAGTATGGGATGAGAAAAAGGCACTGGAATTGAAGGCGAAAGTGGCAGACCTTCCGGTAAAAGTGGTGTCCGGTATGGACGGTCTGTTAGAGGCAGCAACAGAGAAAGAGGCCCAGATCGTGGTGACTGCCGTTGTGGGCATGATCGGTATCCGCCCGACCATCGCAGCGATGGAGGCTGGCAAAAATATTGCCTTAGCCAATAAAGAGACTTTAGTAACTGCCGGACATATCATCATGCCGTTAGCAGAAAAGCTTGGTGTGAAGATCCTTCCGGTGGACAGTGAGCACAGTGCCATTTTCCAGAGTTTAAATGGTGAACATGGCAATAAGATCCACAAGATCCTGTTAACCGCTTCTGGCGGCCCATTCCGTGGCCATACCAGAGAGCAGATGGCGTCTGTTCAGGTAGAGGATGCCTTAAAACATCCAAACTGGTCCATGGGAAGAAAGATCACCATCGATTCTTCCACCATGGTCAACAAGGGATTGGAAGTGATGGAGGCTCACTGGCTGTTTGATGTAGAGATGGATCAGGTACAGGTGGTTGTCCAGCCACAGAGCATCATCCATTCCATGGTCGAGTATGAGGACGGTGCGGTGATCGCCCAGCTCGGAACACCGGATATGCGCCTGCCGATCCAGTATGCCCTCTATTATCCGGAGCGGCGGTATCTGCCGGGAGACCGTCTGGACTTCTGGAAATTAAGCCAGATCACCTTTGAAAAGCCGGATCTGGAGAATTTCCACGGACTGGCGCTGGCTTATGAGGCGGGAAGAAGGGGCGGTTCCCTTCCAACGGTATTTAATGCAGCCAATGAATATGCGGTTGCCAAATTCTTAAATCGTGAGATCTCCTATCTGGAGATCACGGATATGATCCAGAAAGCCATGGAGCATCATAAAGTGATTGATGATCCGACGATGGAACAGATTTTGGAGACCGAGAGAGAAGTAGATGAGTTGTTGAGATAGGAGGAATAAGCAGACAGATGAGTATCATTGTGGCAGTCCTGGTGTTTGGACTGATTGTACTGATTCATGAGTTCGGTCATTTCATCGTGGCGAAGAAGTGCGGCATCGGTGTGATCGAATTTTCCATAGGGATGGGGCCCAGAGTATGGAGTTTTGAAAAAGGTGAGACCAGATATTCATTGAAGCTTTTGCCTTTCGGTGGTTCCTGCATGATGTTGGGGGAGGATGAAAATGAATCCGATCCGAAGGCATTTAACAATAAGTCCGTGTGGGCGAGAATTGCAGTGGTATTTGCGGGACCGCTCTTTAATTTCCTGCTGGCCATGGTGCTTGGCATCATCATTGTCCATGCGGTTGGTTTCGATTCCCCGACTCTGACAGATGTCCAGCCGGGATTTTCCGCAGAAGAACAGGGGATGCAGGCGGGTGATGTGATCACGAAGCTGAACCGTGAGCCGGTGGTGGTATACCGTGACATTACCATCTATATGATGCTGCATCCGTCTGATCCGGTGGATGTGGAGTTTAAACGTCTGGCGGCAGACGGTGTTACCTGGGAAAAACATACGGTGACGCTGACGCCCAGGTATTCCGATGAAAATGGCAGATATATGCTGGGAATCGTGGTCAGTGGCCGTTATACGAAAGCCCAGGGGATCGGCGAGACTTTAAAATACGGTATTTATGAGATGGTCTACAGTGTGAAGACTACCATCAAGAGCCTTGGCATGATGATCCATGGTCAGGTTGGCAGAGATGATGTGGCAGGTCCGGTCCGCATGGTCAGTATGATCGATGAGACGGTGGAAGAGACCATTCCTTACGGCATGTCTGCTGTGATTTTGACATTGATGAACCTGTGTATGCTTTTAAGCGCGAACCTGGGTGTCATGAATCTTCTTCCGATTCCGGCCTTAGACGGAGGACGGCTGGTATTTCTGATTCTGGAGGTGCTTCGCGGCAGACCGATCGATAAAGAAAAAGAAGGCATGGTTCATATGGCAGGCATGGCGGCGCTGATGGTCCTGATGGTGTTAGTGCTGTTTAATGATATATCGATCTTGTTTAAAGGAGTGTAAGAAATTCATATGAGCAGAAATGATACAAAGGTGATCCATATTGGGGACCGGGTGATCGGCGGTGGCAATCCGATCCTGATCCAGTCCATGTGCAACACCAAGACGGAACATGTAGAAGAAACAGTGAAACAGATCCTGGAGCTGGAGCAGGCGGGCTGTGATATCATCCGTGTGGCAGTGCCAACCAAAGAAGCGGCAGAGGCTATCCGCCAGATCAAGAAGCAGATCCACATTCCATTGGTAGCGGATATTCATTTTGACTACCGTCTTGCCATTGCAGCCATTGAAAATGGAGCCGATAAGATCCGGATCAATCCGGGAAACATCGGAACCAGAGACCGGGTCCAGGCGGTGGTGGATAAGGCAAAAGAATACGGAATCCCGATCCGCGTGGGCGTCAACAGTGGTTCCCTGGAGAAGCATCTGATCGAGAAATATGGCGGTGTGACTGCAGAAGGTATCGTGGAGAGCGCTTTGGATAAGGTACACATGATCGAGGAGATGGGTTATGACAATCTGGTCATCAGCATCAAGTCTTCCGATGTGTTAATGTGTGTGAAAGCCCATGAGCTGATCACGAAACAGACCAATTATCCTCTTCATGTGGGGATTACCGAAGCCGGAACACTGACTTCCGGCAATATCAAATCTGCCATCGGCCTTGGCATTATCTTAAACCAGGGCATTGGCGATACCATTCGTGTTTCCCTGACCGGAGCGCCGATCGAGGAGATCAAGTCAGCAAAACTGATCTTAAGAACCCTGGGACTGCGAAAAGGCGGGATCGAGGTGGTCTCCTGTCCGACCTGCGGCAGGACGAAGATCGATCTGATCGGTCTGGCAAACCGGGTGGAAAATATGGTGACAGAATTTGACCATATGAACATCAAGGTGGCAGTCATGGGCTGCGTGGTAAATGGCCCGGGCGAAGCAAGGGAAGCGGATCTTGGCGTGGCTGGTGGAATCGGTGAGGGACTTCTGATCAAGCACGGCGAAGTGCTGCGGAAGGTGCCGGAGAATGAGTTGTTAAGCGCCCTGAGAGAAGAGATCATCAAGCTGGATCAAGAGAAGAACGAGACAGTTTAAGAGTCCCATGTGATTGCCGCACAGCCCTGCGTAAGGGAAATGGACAATCGTTACAATACAGTAAAGGTGAGAGTATGGCAAAAGGTTTTTTGGAAGTATTTCCTGACTTACATATGACCACAGAGATGGAGGAGCTTTTAAAGCTGGTGGATGTGGAGCGTGTCTCATCCACCAGGGATAGAAGCTCTATTCGTATTTATATCGTAAGTCAGCGTCTGATCCATAAGAAAAATATCTATGACCTGGAAAAAGGAATCCGGGAACAGTTATTTCCGGGAAAGAAACTGACCATTAAGATCGTGGAGAAATACCGTCTGTCCGGTCAGTATACTCCACAGAAGCTGTTTCAGGTATATAAGGACAGTCTTCTTATGGAATTAAAGCATTACAGTATTATTGAATACAATATACTCCGGCGGGCAGAGTGTACCTTCCCACAGGAGAATATTCTTCGCATGACCGTGGAGGACAATGCGGTATTCCGGGAGAAAACCTCAGAGCTAAAGCGGATACTGGAGAAGGTATTCCACGAACGGTGCGGTCTTCCCGTTGATGTGATCTACGAGTACATTCCAGTGAAGGAAAATCAGGAAAGCCGGCAGCGTGAAACGCAGATCCAGCGGGAGATCAATGACCGCCTGGTGGCATTGGCAGATAAGCTGGGAGACGGTGCAGATGCAGCGGTGCCGGTGAAGAAGGAAGAAACGGCCCATAGTGCCAGGACTGCAGGGGCTGGAAATGGCGGGAACGCAGCACCAGCGGTCAAGACCGCATCAGGAGGTGCAGGAGCCGGAGCATCGGCGGCATCTGGCGCCAATGGGGGTGGCGAGTGGAAGAAGCCATTTTCCAGAGACCGGAAATTCGGCGGCAGCTATCAGAAAAAAAGCGACAACCCGGATGTGCTGTATGGCCGTGATTTTGATGATGAGTTTATCAGCATCCGTGACATTGCGGGAGAGATGGGTGAAGTCACTATCCGTGGTCAGATCATCAACACCGACAGCCGTTTGTTAAAGAGCGGGAAAACCATTGTGATCTTCGATGTGACGGACTTTACCGATACGATCACGGTGAAATTATTTGCCAGAGAGGAAATGTTAGAGGACATCAACAAGGCAGTGGTGAAGAAGAACTTCATTAAACTGCGGGGGATGACCACCATCGATAAGTTTGACGGTGAGCTGACCATCGGATCGGTAGTAGGCATCAAGAAATGTGAGGATTTTACGGGCAAGCGCAATGATAACAGCCTGGTAAAGCGGATCGAGCTCCACTGCCATACGAAGATGAGCGATATGGATGGTGTTTCTAATGTGGCGGATATCATCAAACGCGCCAAGAAATGGGGAATGCCGGCGCTGGCAGTGACGGATCACGGCTGTGTCCAGGCATTTACCGAGGCCAGCCACAGCCTGGACAAGAATGATCCGTTCAAGGTGATCTATGGCGTGGAGGGTTATCTGGTAGATGATACCAAGCAGCTGGTGGAGAATTCCAGAAATCAGAGCTTTGACGATCCTTACGTGGTGTTTGATATCGAGACCACCGGATTTAGTCCTCTTTCCGATCGGATCATCGAGATCGGTGCGGTAAAGGTGGTAAATGGAACGATCACGGACAAGTTCAGCACCTTTGTCAACCCGGATATCCCGATCCCGTTCCGAATCGAACAGCTGACCAGTATCAACGACAGCATGGTGCTTCCTGCTCCAAAGATTGATAAGGTTCTGCCGGATTTTCTGAAATTCTGTGAAGGCTGTGCCCTGGTGGCCCACAATGCATCCTTTGATGTAAGCTTTATCGCCCACAATGCAGAAGAACTGGGACTGCCCTTTGATCCGACGGTGCTGGATACGGTAACCCTGGCCCGTATTTTACTGCCGCAGCTGAACCGTTATAAGCTGGATACCGTGGCAAAGGCCCTGAATGTGTCCCTGGAGAATCACCACAGGGCGGTGGATGATGCGGGAGCAACCGCGGAGATCTTTGTGGCATTTTTGAAAATGCTGAAAGAGCGGGACATTTCTACACTGGACGAATTAAATAAATTAAGCGAGCTGGACGAGGAAGGCATCAAGAAGCTGCCGACCTATCATATTATTATTTTGGCGAAAAATGATGTGGGAAGAGTGAATCTGTACCGTCTTGTTTCCTGGGCCCATATCAACTATTTTCATCGAGTGCCGAGAATCCCTAAGAGCGTCCTGGCTAAATACCGGGAAGGTCTGATCATCGGCTCTGCCTGCGAGGCGGGAGAGCTGTTTCAGGCGGTGGTACGCGGCGTACCGGATTCAGAACTTGGAAGGATCGTGAATTTCTATGATTACCTGGAGATCCAGCCCATTGGCAATAATGCGTTTATGATCCGGAACGAGGACAGCTCTGTCCAGAATGAAGAGGATCTGCGGGATTTGAACCGCCGAATCATCCGTTTAGGAGAGCAGTTCCAGAAACCGGTCTGCGCTACCTGCGATGTGCATTTCCTGGATCCGGAGGACGAGGTGTACCGCAGGATCATCATGGCGGGCAAAGGCTTTAAGGACTGTGATGAGCAGGCGCCGTTATATTTAAGAACCACAGAAGAGATGCTGGAGGAGTTTGCTTACCTGGGTCCGGATAAGGCCCAGGAGGTCGTAGTGACCAACACCCGGTTTATTGCCGACCAGTGCGAGCTGATCTCCCCGGTGCGCCCGGATAAATGTCCTCCGGTCATTGAAAATTCAGATGAAACCTTGAGAAATATCTGTTATAACCGGGCGCATGAGTTATATGGCGAAGATCTGCCGGAGATCGTTGTGGAGCGTCTGGAGCGGGAGCTGAACTCCATCATTTCCAATGGATTCGCCGTGATGTACATCATCGCCCAGAAGCTGGTGTGGAAGTCCAATGAGGACGGATATCTAGTTGGTTCCCGAGGCTCTGTTGGTTCGTCCATGGTAGCCACTATGTCGGGAATTACGGAGGTAAATCCGCTAAGTCCTCATTATTACTGCCCCAAATGTCATTATTCCGATTTTGATTCGGAAGAGGTAAAGAAATACTCCGGTATGTCCGGATGTGATATGCCGGATAAGGAATGCCCGGTGTGTGGGACCATGCTGAAAAAGGACGGACACGACATTCCATTTGAGACGTTCCTTGGATTTAAGGGAGATAAGGAGCCTGATATCGACTTGAACTTCTCCGGTGAGTACCAGAGCCATGCCCACGATTATACGGAGGTTATTTTCGGAAAGGGACAGACCTTCCGGGCGGGAACCATCGGTACGCTGGCAGATAAGACAGCTTATGGTTATGTGAAAAACTATTATGAAGAGCGCGGGGACCGGAAACGGAACTGTGAGATCAACCGGATCGTCCAGGGCTGTGTGGGTGTGCGGCGTACTACGGGACAACATCCGGGCGGTATCGTCGTTCTGCCGGTGGGAGAGGAAATCTACTCTTTTACGCCGGTCCAGCGCCCTGCCAACGATATGACCACCACCACGGTCACCACACATTTTGATTACCATTCCATCGACCACAACCTGTTGAAGCTGGATATTCTGGGACACGATGATCCGACCATGATCCGTATGCTTCAGGACTTGACGGGGCTGGACCCCGTTAAGGATATTCCGCTGGATTGTAAGGAGGTCATGTCCTTATTCCAGAGCACAGAAGCACTGGGCATCACGCCGGATGATATCGGTGGATGTCCGCTGGGTGCCCTTGGAGTGCCGGAGTTCGGTACGGATTTTGCGATGCAGATGCTTCTGGACGCAAAGCCGAAGTATTTTTCTGATCTGGTGCGTATCGCCGGACTGGCCCACGGTACGGATGTATGGCTGGGCAATGCCAAAGACCTGATCTTAAGCGGGCAGGCTACCATTCAGACGGCTATCTGCTGTCGAGATGATATCATGGTTTACCTGATCCAGAAAGGCATGGAAGAGGGACTTTCTTTCACCATCATGGAGTCGGTCCGTAAAGGAAAGGGCTTAAAGCCGGAATGGATCGAGGCTATGCTGGCCCACGATGTGCCACAGTGGTATATTGATTCCTGCCTGAAGATCAAATACATGTTCCCGAAGGCTCATGCAGCAGCGTATGTTATGATGGCATGGCGTATTGCTTACTGTAAGGTATTTTATCCGCTGGCTTATTATGCGGCGTTCTTCAGTATCCGCGCCAGTGCCTTCAGCTATGAGATCATGTGCCAGGGACGGGATAAACTGGAATATTTCCTGGCAGATTATAAGAAGCGGGCAGATACCCTGTCTAAGAAAGAGCAGGATACTCTTCGTGACATGCGTATCGTCCAGGAAATGTATGCAAGAGGCTTTACATTTACCCCGATCGATATCTACAAGGCAAAGGCGAAGGATTTTCAGATCATCGACGGAAAGCTAATGCCATCCTTAAGCAGTATTGACGGCATGGGCGATAAGGCGGCTGAAGGTGTTGTGGATGCGGTGAAGGACGGTGTTTTTCTGTCCAGAGAGGATTTCTGCAACCGCACCAAGGTCAGCAAGACCATCTGTGATCTCATGGGAGATCTGGGGCTGTTAGGGGATCTGCCACAGTCCAATCAGCTGTCACTGTTTGATTTTGCGTGAAATAATGTTGGTGTTGGATTTATGATTTTTGTATTTTTTTCCATAATTCGCGGGTTTGCCGGTATATAGCCTTTGACTTATGGATTTTCGGGTGCTATACTCGTAACCGTGTGTTTGAACGCAGATAAGCATTCCCCCGCTTCAAGTGCGCGGAGCACTAAGCGGCGGGTGAGGGGGGATGCTTTACAAAGCAGCAGATCAAGTAATATTTCAGCAGGTCTGGATCGCTACAGCATTCAAGAAAGGAAACAAAGGTAAATCATGAGTTCTTTAAAACCAATGTTATTCACGGCGTTAAAAACCTATGACCGTTCCCAGTTTGTGAAGGATGTCACAGCGGGAATCATTGTAGCCATTATCGCTCTTCCTCTGTCCATCGCCCTGGCCTTAGCATCAGGAGTCGGTCCGGAGGCTGGTATTTTCACTGCCATTGTGGCAGGCTTCGTGATCTCCGCTCTGGGCGGCAGCAGCGTACAGATCGCCGGTCCGACGGCGGCATTTGCTACCATCGTGGCTGGTATTGTGGCAAGAGATGGTATGGATGGTCTGGTGATCGCCACTGTTTTGGCAGGTGTGTTCCTGATCCTTATGGGGGTGTTTCATTTTGGAAGCCTGATCAAGTTCATTCCTTATACGATCACTACCGGTTTTACCTCCGGTATTGCAGTGACCATTGTCATCGGTCAGTTAAAGGATTTCTTTGGTGTAACTTATCCGGAGGGCGTCCGCCCCATTGAGACGATGGAGAAATTAGCTGCATTTGCGGAGAATGTCGGAACCATCAACTGGGCGGCAGTGCTGGTAGGTGCTGTCAGTCTGGCAATTCTGATCGTGTCCCCGATGGTCTTTAAGAAAATCCCGGGATCCCTGATCGCAGTCATCGCAGGGATATTGATGGTGCAGTTCCTTCCATTAAAAGTATCCACCATTGGAAATCTGTACACCATCAGCAATGCACTTCCATCCTTCCACCTTCCATCCGTTACCTTTGAGACAGTAAAGGCAGCAGTGCCAAATGCATTTACCATTGCAGTGCTGGCGGCGATCGAGTCCCTGCTCTCCTGTGTAGTGGCAGACGGCATGATCAATGGAAAACACCGCTCCGATATGGAGTTAGTGGCACAGGGCGCCGGTAATATTGCGTCCGCATTATTCGGTGGAATTCCGGCAACCGGAGCCATCGCCCGGACAGCAGCGAACATCAAAAACGGAGGACGTACTCCGGTGGCTGGTATGGTTCATTCCATTACCCTGGTGATCGTTTTAGTAGTTCTGATGCCATACGCAGGTATGATCCCGATGCCAACCATTGCCGCGATCTTATTTGTGGTTGCTTATAATATGTGCCAGTGGCGTACCTTCAAGCAGCTGGTAGAGACCGCGCCAAAGAGCGATATCCTGGTGCTGGTTGTGACATTTGCCCTGACTGTGATCTTTGATCTGGTAGTGGCCATTGAGATCGGTATGGTTTTGGCATGTCTCTTATTCATCAAGAGAATGAGTGAGGAAACCAGGGCAGAAAGCTGGGTTTATGCCGATGATGACAGCGAGACCGTAGATGAGACTCTGCGGAAACTGCCAAAAGAGATCCGGGTATATGAGATTTCCGGTCCGTTATTCTTCGGTGCGGCAGATATTATTGAGCGCATCGTAGTTGAGGATTTTGCGAAATGCCTGGTACTCCGCATGAGGGCAGTCAACGCTTTAGACAGCACTGCCATGAACGCTCTGGTAAACTTAACCAAAGCATGTGAGAGCAAGGGCGTGACCGTTGTATTTTCCCATGTCAATGAGCAGCCGATGAAGGTGATGAAGAAAGCGAAATTCGTAGAACTGGCTGGCGAAGGAAACTTCTGCCCGAATATCAGTGCAGCGTTAGAACGCGCGGAGAAACTTGCGGGAGTGGAAGCGTAGAAAAATAGATACGATTTAGAAATATCCCTGCGAATCATGGAAAGATGGTCCGCAGGGATATTTTAAATAAAATTCAAAAAAGTATTGACAATTAAAACAATTTATACTATACTATTCAACGTAGTCGAGACGAGGCGTGGCTCAGTTTGGTAGAGCGCTGCGTTCGGGACGCAGAGGTCGCAAGTTCGAATCTTGTCGCCTCGACTTAGATTTTGGCCTCGTGGTCAAGCGGTTAAGACGACGCCCTCTCACGGCGTAAACCCGGGTTCGATTCCCGGCGAGGTCATTGCTGTTGCATATTTTGCAGCAGCATTTTTTGAAACTTCATATGCTTCCGTGGCTCAGCTGGTAGAGCAACGCATTCGTAATGCGTAGGTCGCCGGTTCGAATCCGGCCGGGAGCTGATGGCAGAACCCCTTGAGAAATCAAGGGGTTTTCGTGTTTTTAGGGATTGAAAAAGAAGAACAAAAAGAGCGTGAAAAAGGGGATTTGTCATCCAGAAGAGCATCCGCCATGATGCTTGCGGCTTCTGCACTGCTCTGGTGGAAGAAGTAGGCGTAGATATTTAAGGTGGTACTGGTATTGGCGTGACCAAGCACACCGGATACGGCTCTGGGATCCAGTTTCTTGGTGATCAGGATGGAGGTGGTGGTGTGCCTCCGGTTCGTCTGGTAAGTGCCTTTGTGGAGGAAATGGACCTTTCTGAACTGTATAAAATTTACGGCAGGATCAGAAAAAATCAGGCAACGCCGCGTCAGATGCTGAAACTCATTATCTATGCAGTAATGAATCGAATCTACTCAAGCAGGGATATCCAAAAGGCATGCAAACGGGCGTAGAAAAACACAATTACAGAAATCTCTGGAACAGCTGGATCAATATCTGGAGAAGCGAAAGGAATATACAAAAAAGCTGTATACGCTTGGGGATAGAAACAGCTATTCCAAAACAGACCCTGACGCAACCTTCATGAGAATGAAAGAGGACGCGATGCTGAATGGACAGTTAAAGCCTGCTTATAACATTCAGCATGGAGGGGATTCCGAATACATCACATGGATCGATATCAGCCCGCACCCTACCGATACACGTACCCTGATCCCGTTTTTGAAAGACATGGAGAATCACCTGGGATTTAGGTATTCAGAAGTCGTTGCAGATGCTGGGTACGAAAGTGAAGAAAACTACTTTTTCATTGAGGGAAACGGACAGACTGCCTATATAAAGCCGCAGAACTATGAGATTTCGAAGACCCGAAAATACAAAAAAGACATCAGTAGAAGAGAAAATATGGAGTACCATGCAGACAAGGACAGCTACATCTGCCGCAACGGAAGGGAACTGACTGTCACAAATGAACGTAGAAGTAAAACAAATAGCGGATATGTCAGTGTAAAAACTTATTACAGAAGCCAAGACTGCACTGGTTGCCCTTATAAAACGGAATGTATCAAGGGAAACAACTGCAAAACACATATGGAAAAACGCAATAAGGTGCTGATGGTCTCAAAAACGATGAGCCAGAAACGCGCAGAAGATCTGGAACGGATCACAAGTGAGTATGAAACGATCTCCATATGAATCGCAGTATTCAGGCAGAAGGTTCTTTTGCTGACGTAAAAGAGGACATGAATTTTCGAAGATATCTGTACCGTGGAAAGGCAAATGCACTGGCAGGGAGCATCCTTTTGGCGATGGGACGAAATATCAATAAGCTTCATTGCAAGATTCAGACCAGAAGAACGGGGAGTTATCTTTTTCCATTAAAAAGGGCATAGATTTTGATAGTTGAAAACAAAACAGCCTGAAATAAGGCATGCCGAAAGGGATCCTGGGAATAAAGCAGGGCTGCCACCTAGCAAAAAATATTTGCTAATGCGACAGCCCCTCATTGCTTGCCTACGTTATAGGAATGTTCCAATACCGAACCGTATCCCACTTTGTTTTCATTCAGAATTTTCTGTCGAAGCCCTTTTGGCACAGCTTGTTTTTGTTCTGATATTCGCATATAATATACAGACGGGCGGCCATGGGCGATTCCGGACAACGCCGAGAAACCAACTGCCCTGCGCCCTAAGAAACAGCACCGGGACTGTAAAGAGACAAACCGCCGGGAAACGTCTTTATCATAAAGAGGATACGGCGGAAAGGAAGAACGTGACATGATTTCCGATGAAGCATTATACAGACAATATATAAGCGGCGATGAAACGGGGCTTGACGAATTGATGAAACGATACGGCAATCCTCTGACCCTATACATAAACGGCTACCTGCACGATGTTCACGAAGCCGAGGATTTGATGATAGAGGTCTTTTCCTACCTGTTTACGAAAAAGCCCCGCATACGGGACGGCGGCTTTAAGGCTTACCTATATAAGGCGGCGCGGCACATGGCCCTGCGCCATAAAAGCAGACGGCGGCTTTCTTTCAGCCTTGATGATCTGGCCGAAGAGCCAGACGGGAAACTGCTGGTGGAAGAGGTTGTCCGGACAAAGGAGCGGAACCAAATCCTGCATTTCTGCATGGGCGAATTGAACCCGGATTATCGGGAAGCCCTATATCTGACCTATTTTGAGGGCATGAGCTACCTGCAGGCCGCCGAGGTCATGGGGAAGAATGTAAAACAGATCACAAATATGGTGTACCGTGGGAAAGAGAGTCTACGCGGATTGTTGGAACGGGAGGGAATTACAAATGCGGAGTAACGAAGAACGGGTCGCCGAAGTCAAGCGGCGGATCGCCGAAAAAGAGAGGCAGAAAAAGCTGCGGCGCAGCCGGATCGCCGCCGTCTCCGCTGTGGCGGCGTGCCTTGTGCTGATCCTGGTCCTCTCCCTTTTCATGCCCGGTATTGCCGGACAGCTCCGGCCTGGCGGTTATTCCGATTATGAGATGGCGGCAAGTATGTTTGGCGAAAACGGCGCCCTTGGGTATATCATCATAGGGCTGCTGGCCTTTCTTCTCGGTGTGTGCGTGACCATTTTATGTTTCCGTATCCGCCTGCTGAACCGGGAAGAACAGAGCATGGAGGATAAAAAGGAGGACAGAGAGGATGGAGCTGACCAGTAATCTTTTGCAATTCCTTGTCACTCTGCTTGGATTCTGCCTTGCGGCGATCCTCTATCACCAAAACCGCAGACAGGCTTATTTCCTGCTGGCCTGCTTTTATGGCTGCTTTGCGCTGGGCTCGCTTTACTGGACGCTGTATCTGCTGCTGTTTTCAGAAACGCCGCGGGTCTTTTATGTGTCGGAGTTTGGGTGGATCGCGAGCGTGATTTTTCTCCGTATTTTGCAATATGCCCTGTCTGGCGAGGAAGAACGCGCTTTCAAGTGCCGCGCCGCATGGATTTCCCCCCTCGTTGGCGTTCCGCTGATGGCGCTGTACTGCGCCTATGGAGACATTCTCCCCAATCTGATTTGGTGCGGCCTGGTGATGGTTCTCGCCTACGGCTCCATACGGGGGCTTGCCTACGCGAGGGAGCAGACTGGACGCGCCCGGGATATGCAGTATTTTCACATCGGGGTCTTGTACTTTGCCGCTGCGGAAAATGCCCTTTGGACTTCTGGCTGCCTCTGGCGGAACGACGGCATTTTGGGGCCCTCCTTCTGGTGTGACCTTCTGCTGACGTGCTGCATTTTGGGGCTGCTGCCCGCCGTAAGAAAGGCGGTGGGCCCATGACATACATAGAAAATGTGTTTCTCTGCATGGTGTCTCCGCTGCTGATCGCCGCCCTCTGTATGGGAAAGCGTCAAACCCGTTTCTTTTTCTTTTGCTTTGCGGGAATGGGCGCGTGCCTGCTTTCCGCCTATATCAACACCTTCTTCGCCGCGCTGTATGGGGCGGACGCCTTGGCCGCTGCCGTGGAGATTGCCCCGGTGGTGGAGGAAGTGATGAAGCTCCTGCCGCTTTTGTTTTATCTCCTTGTGTTTGAGCCGAAGCCGGAGAAGATCAAAACCGCCGCTGTCATTACCGCCCTTTCCTTTGCGACCTTTGAAAACGTTTGTTATCTGATACAAAACGGGGCGGGCCATTTTTCTTTTATCTTCTTTCGCGGGTTTGGAACGGGGGCCATACACGTGATTTGCGGCGCGATTGTGGGCGGAGGGCTTGCGTATGCCTGGCAGCGGACATGGCTGAAAATCGCCGGAACCTGCGGCCTTTTGGGGGCGGCGATCACCTTTCACGCGACATATAACCTTTTGATCGCCTATGGCGGCGCAGCGCAGTATATCGCATATGTTCTGCCTGTACTGATCCTGGCGGTGGGAAAGCTGGCCGCTTGCCGCCCCCTATAGAAACAACTTTAAAAATCCTCTTTGGAAGAGCTGCTTTTTTGCGGCTCTTCCTTTTTTTGAAAAAATTTGATTTTGGGTGAGAGTTTTTCCTGATTTTTGTACCTAAGAAAGTGAAGAGCCTTTTTAACCCATACGTTCGGAAAGGAGGTTCCAAGCGATATGTATGATACAGAAACGCGGGTCTGTCTGGTGAAACAGCGGGTGGCTGAAAAACGCCGCAGGCAGGAGTGGCGCGGAATCTACCGGCTGTCTGCCTTGTGCATGACACTGTTCCTGTCTCTTGTGAGAATGGTGGGTGCGGTGCAGGGGCAGCCGATGGACGCTTCGGGGATGTACGGTACGATCCTGCTGCATGAGGACGCGGGCGGCTATGTGCTGGTGGGGGTCATTTCCTTTACCGCAGCGGTCGTGATTACCGCGCTGTGTATCAAACTGAGGGAAAGGGAACGCCACAGGAAAGACATCGAAAGAGACAACACACCACAACAACAGGAGGACAAAACGGAATGAGAAAACGAAAAAAGCGGATTTATGCCATGCTGCTTTGTATCTGCATGGTACTGTCCCTGATTTCCGCGCCGGTATCGGCGGCGGAAACGGGAGAGGCGGCGGGCAGCCACGAACACACGTCGGAGTGCTATACATGGACGGAACAATGTCCCCATGAGCATACGCCGGAGTGCTACCCGCAGGACAGCGTATCGGGGAATGAAGCCACACCATCTGAGGCAAAGGAACCTGCCTGGTGTACCCATGTATGCAGCGAGGAAAGCGGCTGTATCACAAAAGAATTAAACTGCCAATATGACAGCGAAAGCGACAGCACTCCGGCAACTGTGGGAACATCGCAGGGGAATAAGACCAATGAGGACGCGGAGCGCAAAATGGAAGCTGCTACGCCCTCCAATGCACAGAAAGCTGTCACCGTGGAGCGTGTGCAGGCCATGATTGACGCGCTGCCGAGTGCAGAGGAAATCACGGAGGACAACGCCGAGGATGTAAAAGCCCAGCTTGAAGCCATTGACGAAGCAAAGGCGCAGCTTTCCGACGAGGAATTAGACGCGCTTGATTTTTCCCGCTATATAGAGGCGGCCGCCGCACTGGACGGACTGTCCGCGCCTATGCTGACCGCGGGTGGGACGGCAGAAGTTTCCACGGCGGCAGATTTGACTGCCGCGCTGGCCAATGATACGAATGAAACCGTCAAGCTGACAGGAGACGTTACCATTGACACCACGTTGGTTGTCAATCGAACTGTGACCCTTGACCTGAACGGTCATGTACTCAAGTATGAAAACAATACAAATCGTGACAGCGTCCTTATGGTGGAAAGCGGTGGTACGCTGACGATTGCGGACAGTAATACGGCCGCGCGGCATAAATTTACCCCGGACGGCAACGGCCTGTGGGTACTGGATGAAAGTGGCGGCACGGAGGAGGTAGCCGGCGGCGTGATCACCGGAGGAACGGGAAAACCGGATGACCGATATGGTGATAGCGGCGGCGGTGTGTACGTCGGCGACAATGCCTCGCTCATTATGAACGGCGGCAGCATTGTCGGCTGCCGGGTTACCCAAGGCGGCTCTCCGGAGGGCGGGGGCGTGTATCTCAGCGCTTCCAATGCGGCCTTTACGATGAACGACGGCGCGCATATTATTGGGTGCTGGTCAAATTATTATGGAGGCGGCGTGGGAGCCGGTTATGGAGAATTTATCATGAACGGCGGCAGCATTGAGGATTGTACGGCCGGAGGGGCAACTAGTGATGGTAACGGCGGCGGTGTATCTATTAGCAACAATTCCCGCTTCATTATGGAGGCCGGTGAAATCAAGCGCTGTAAGGTCACGGCGGAATATGCAAGGCCAGTATGGGGCTCATCATGGGGCGGAGGTGTATGTGTAAGTGGTACCTTTGAGATGAAGGGCGGCAGAATCACGGCCTGTACCGCAAAGCCAGGCGCCGGAGGCGTGGGGGAAGGCGGCGGCGTGACGACTAGTTCCAATGGCAGCTTCATTATGAGCGGCAATGCGTGCATTGAAAATTGCACCGATTCTACAGGCAGCGGCGTGCATAACAACGGCTGGTTTACCATACGTGACAGCGCGAAGGTTACAAACAATGTGAGTAACAGAAAGGGCATAAACGCTGACGGCGGCACGATAGAAGGCGAGGTGATGAATGAATATCGCTGGTCTAAAATTGTTGGCGCAGATACCGGCAGCACCGAGTTTCAGGACAAAGTGACCAACAATGGTTCCATCGAAAAGGGTACGTTCACGGGCGAGGTCATAAATAATAGCAGCGGTACCATTGCCGGCGGCACATTTACCGGCACAGTCACGAACAACGAAGGTACAGTTTCAGGCGGCGATTTCAGCGGAGCCACCCTGAGCGGTATGCTTGTAATCACCTTTAACCCGAACAACGGAGAACCGATTATCACCCAGAACGTGAATTGGAGCAAGGACGGAGCAGCGCTCACCTTACCGACCCCTGCTCCCATCAAAGAGGGCCATACGCTTGAGGGTTGGTATTACGATAACGGCGGCACAGAGACGAAATGGGACTTTGACACAGATAAAGTCAAATACACTATGACCTTCTTGGCGCAGTGGAAAGATAATTCCGCAGTGGAATGGCCGGTGAATTTCCAAATCGTCGAGGTGAGCGATGACTACGAGGACGGATACCAGATTACCAACTATTCCGCGGCTTTCAACCTGCCTATTAGGATTCCGGAACTTTGGAACTATGTGGTCGCCCCGTCATTTGACGAAGTAATGGACAAGGCCGGTTATACGATGGAGTCCGGATGGCAGTTCGCCGGATATGGCTGGACCCATCCATATTCTTCTGGTTATCCAATGGCAGGCAGCAGCTTCCTGACGCTTGGCGATATTAGAAATTATACGCCTCCTGCTGTAAGTACCAGCGAGAACATCGGCGGTGTATTACTTATGAGATCGGGAGTAACCATCTGGGCGCTCGTAAAGGACGTGCGCTCACCTGCCACATACACGCTTTCTTATGACGCCAATGGCGGGACAGGCGCTCCTGCCGCAGAATCGATAACCAATAAAAATGGCAGCGCCGATTTTACCATTTCATCTGCGATTCCCAAGCGCGAAGGATATACCTTCATGGGATGGGCGGATTCAGCGAATGCGGCTGCCGCTGTTTACAGAGCAAACGATCCGATCCAGCTTCACAAGAATGGGAACGCCGAAAAAACCATCTATGCGGTATGGAAACCAAGCATTTATACGGTGACGCTCCATGCAAACGGCGGCGCCATTGCCAGCGGGAAAAACATAACCAGCTATACCTACGGCGCAGGCGCGACCCTGCCGACAGAGAACGCTATAACCCGTGAGGGCTGCACATTTGATGGCTGGTATGCGGATAGCAGCTTCTCCGGTGCTCCTGTTACGGCGATCAGCAGTACTGACACGGGAGATAAGACGTTCTACGTAAAATGGGAAGCGAATACCTACACCGTAACCGTCCAAAATGACGGCAACGGAACAGGCACCGCCACTCCTGCTTCTGCGACGATGGGCGAGGAAATCACGATGACCGCAACGCCAAACAGCGGCTATCGCTTTAAGGAATGGCAAATTGTTTCCGGCAGCGTGGCGATCAGCGGCGATATGTTTACCATGCCAGCGGACAATGTGACCGTAAAGGCAATCTTTGAAAAAAAGTCAAGCGGCAGTTCCGGCGGCGGTACGACCTACTACACACTGACCCTTGAAACAAACGGCGGCAGCAGCATGAAAGCGATCAACGCGACCTACGGCAAGACGATTGACCTTTCCGGTTATATTCCGACTCGCGAGTGCTACGATTTTAGTGGCTGGTACTCCGACAAGGATTTGACAAACAAAATCACGGAAATCAGGCTGAATGGAAACAAGACGGTTTACGCTGGCTGGACGAAGCACAATCCGAACACGGGCGCAAATCCCTTTACCGACGTTTCCACAAGCGACTGGTTTTACGATGATGTGATGTTCGTCTATGAAAACGGCCTGATGGCTGGCAACAGCGCGGCCACCTTTGAGCCGTACAGCAACACTACTCGCACCCAGATCGTGGTGATCTTCTACCGCTTGGAGGGCAGCCCTGCCGTGGAGGGTAAAAACAACTTTACCGATGTGGAGTACGGCCCTGGTACGGCGTGGTATTACAACGCCGTGACATGGGCGCAGCAAAACGGCATTATGGGCGGCTACGGAGACGGCAAATTTGGCCCCAACGACCCCGTGACCCGTGAACAGCTTGCGTCGATCTTCTACCTCTACGCTCAGTGCAAGGGCTATGACGTGACGGCCACGGGAAGTCTTGACAGTTTTACCGATAAGGGCAGCGTGTCCGCATGGGCGCAGGAGGCTATAAAATGGGCGGTTGGAAACGGCATTATGGGTGGCAAGGAAAACAATCTCCTTGACCCGAAAGGCACTGCCACCCGCGCAGAAATCGCGGCCATGTTGCACCGCTTTGTTGAAAAGTACGGCCTAAAGCCCGTGGTCACGCCAACCGGCACCACTGGCTGGACAAAGCCGACGATTAGCGGGAACAGCATAACAAGCCCAAAGACGGGCGACAGTTCCCAATTCTTGTGGCAGGATTATCTACTTATGTAAATCAGATTGTGAAACAGACTGGAAAAGACGAATAGAAGGAGGTGATCCGGATATCTCCCGGCAGTCAGGGTTATGGCTGCAGGTTGTGACATCACAACTTTGTGCCGACACAAAAAGAAACTGGTAGAATGAAAACTGATTTTATGGTACAATGCTGATGTTACCGCCCCTATACCGGTAAGGAAAGGGGGTGTTGCCTAAATGGATTTAGTGTTTTCTTTTGTTGTCACAGTTGCGGCAGGTGTGGTTTGCCACCTCATTTGCAAATGGTTAGACAGTGACAAGTAGTCGGTAACTAGCCTATGGATTAAGCCACCATACAAAACGGAATAGAAAAGCCCAGGGATTCGTGGTCCCTGGGCTTTTCGTTGTGTGCTACCTAAATGGTAGTGTTTTCTTTTTGCCTACTGGCATTATAGCATATGCAAAATCAGTTTTCAAGATACCTCAAAAAGAAAAATTTGTCCCAATCCGTATGTCATGGATGAGGAAAAGTGGAAACAGTTCAAAACTGCCATTGCAGCGCCACAGCAGGAGCCAAGGTGAGTAAAAGATGATAAAGGCTGGTGGTATCAGAACGCCGATGGAACCTGGGCAAAGAGCGAGTGGCGGCTGATCAACCACCACTGGTATCTCTTTGGCGCAAATGGATATATCAGAAAGGGCTGGCACCGCTGGAATCCGGACACGAAGCAGGTAGATCCGGATGATGGTTCCGGTGACTGGTATTATCTTCAGGAGACTGGAGATTTAGAAGGAGCCTGCTGGCATGGAACCGAGAAAGGATCTCTGGAGATCTGGTATGTAAAATAGAAATTATAGCAAATTCGAAATCGCTTTTTGATTCTTGTCTACTATTCCAGATAAAAAAGAGGAAAATATGCTGGAAGATAATAAAAGCATTAACTCGAAAAATGGCTTAAAGCCTCACTTTTTTGCACATTATGAAATTCACAGATTGTAAAAATAAATTTTCGTAATGCGTAGGTCGCCGGTTCGAATCCGGCCTGGAGCTTTTAAGTTTCCGGGGTTCTTTTATGTAATCAGTAATTTCGATGGATTCTTAATGAAAATATTTGCTGTATTTAAGGGAAATGATCGGTAATATTCTAAAAAAAGTGATATAATCACTATGATGACGAATTATTTTTGCCAAGATAGAATGAAACGTTGGAGGGGGAAAACAAAATGCTGGGAAAAGATGGAAGATTATATGATCCGGATTTTGATTTTGATGGCGATGGAAAACTGAACACATATGAGTATTCGATCATGGATGATATCGTGTTTGGGCATGACGATAGTAATTCTGATACGGAAGAGGATGATGATTTCACCTGTGTTGGCCTAGATCGGACAGAACTGGAATATATGGATGAGGATGAGAGAAGAGAGGCCATCGAAGATGCAGGATTAGATCCTGATGACTATGATTTTGATTAGCGAAGATGTATAATATGGCAAAATCAGAAGATTCTTGGGAGGCGATTTATGAAGAGAGTCAAAAACTTGAATCTGTATCAAAGACTACTTCTTACCATTATGCCTGCAATGGCTCTGGTATTTGCAATCCTATATTCTATCACAATTTCAAAAGTCGGATTTTACTACAAGAATACGATATTGAAACCGATTCAGGAAAATGATTGCGTGATTTATTCGGGAAAAATTGAAGGTCAGCCCACATGCTTTACGGTATCTGAGGATAAAAAAGTCGTGTTTCAATATGGTTCAACAACGTATGGACCGTATTCGGTAAAGGAAGATCCGACAGCCGTTCCCCATGATGAGAATCGTGCAGAATATATGACAGGTGTAGAAGTTTACAGAGGGGAAAAACTCCTGTTTCGTGGTGGAGTCTGGAATGCAGATGGATCTTACTGGCTATACAAAGAGGACGGAACCATGGCAGATACCGGGATATTTTATGTGAGCAGTGATGGAATCGAGAGAGATCAGGATGGAAATAGGATCGATCCTGCAGAACCATCTGTGGCAACGATATTAGAGCTGATAGATGGTCCGGTTCTGACACACAAAGGGGCCTGGTATGCATGGTGTGGAGCAGTTTGCATTAGTATACTGAATGTGCTATCCATCTTGTTTGCGGATGAATTATTTCGGTGGAATCTCTCATTTCGGATTCGACATGTTGAGGACGCAGAGCCATCAGATTGGGAATTAGCAGAAAGATACATAGGCTGGACTGTTCTGACGATCATGACATTGGTGATTTTCGTTATGGGGCTGCAGTAGGAAAGTTTTGTGATAACGATAGGGAATATGTAAAAAATATGGGGCGGCCGTCGGCCGCCCTGTTCTATTACAGTGCTTCAATCACTACCGTCATCCATCCTCCGCACACCATTCCTTCTTCTTCAGCCACTTCTCCGGTCATATCCACCTTACAGAACTGGTAAGAGCCACTTCGTATCACCGCTCTTGCGGTCTGTACCAGTCCTGCCTCGGCGCAGCCGCCTCCGATGGTTCCAAACACGGTTCCGTCCTCATACACGATCATATTTGCTCCGGCTTTCCGGGGGGTTGGGCCTTTGGTTTCCACGATGGTGACCAGGGCTTTTTTTAGGTCCGTCCGGTTGGCAGGTGGATCTGCCAGGGCAGTGATCACATCCAGATCCGCATCAGATGGGGCTATGTGGTCTGGGCGCAGGGTACGTTTCGTCAGGATTAGTTCTGCCAGGATGGAGATGGCGATTTCCTCTGGTGTCACAGCCTTAATTGCCAGTCCGATCGGCGTGTGGATGGATTCCAGCCATTCGTGGGAGAGATGTTCTGTTTCTTCCAGATGTGCCTTTAACTCCTTCACCCGGCGGCGGGAGCCGATCATACCAAGATAAGTGGGAACAGGACAGTGGGAGAGTGCAATCAGGCAGTCAGCGTCATGACGGTGTCCGCGGGTCAGAACAGCGATATAGTCCTGGGTATCCGGTTGAAATGCCTGGATCGCTGCAGGAAAATCCATACAGTAGACTTCTTCTGCCCACGGGAACCGCAGCTGGTTTGCAAAGGAAGGGCGGTCATCAGCCACATACACGGAAAAACCAGTTTTGGCAGCAAATTCTGCCAGAGCCAGTCCTACATGGCCGCCTCCTAAGATCAGAAGCCGTTCTTTGCGGCTAAATGGTTCCAGCAGGCGGATGTGCCCATGATCCCGGTCCAGGACAGGGCGGCCTTCCGAGAGGGCAGTCTGGGCCAGTGTGGTATTAATGGGAGGCAATGTACTACAGGCAGAAGAACAAGAAGCAGAAGAACAAGAAGCAGAAGAACCAGAAACAGGCGAAATGGTTTCATTGTCAGGCTTCATCTGCCCAGGTACAACAGAGAAAATGGTCTTGCGGATGGTCGCACGATCACTAGCGAGAGTCGCGGAAGCAGCAGTCCCATCGCTGGTATCAGAAGTCGGATAATCAGTTACCAGAACTGCATGACCGCACATGTTTAATTGTTTAAGAAGCTGGGAATAAATATTCATACATTCCTCCCCCCCCAAAAAAAATTATGGATGGTCAAAAGCTTTTGCCCTCAACATCTAAGTTTTAGTATACCATAGAACAACCAAAAAAAGAAGATACACGCCATCACTGTATCATACGGCATTTCCAGTCCGGAAAATGCCGATCTGTGTACAGTGAACGTGTATCTTCTATATTAATAGGATCTACATTAACAGTATCTATGAATCAGCAATTATTTCTGAAAAGCAGCAACTAACGCTTCCCCGTCATCATAACCCTGTTTCTTTAATTCCTCGACAAACCACTGGTCAACACCGTCTACAGCCTGTTTAAAGGAATCGACATCCAGATCCTCGTAAGTGGTGACAGTCACGCCATTTTTATTCTGCCAGCGTCCCAGAATCTCTTCGTCACCAGCCCGGTTAATGTAACGCTCGTATTCCGTCGCTTTTCGTCCGCACTCATCGATCACTGCCTGCTGTTCAGGAGTCAGGGCATTATAGATGTTCTGGTTGATGCAGAAGAACAGGCAGTCGTAGTTTGCGTTCCACAGGGAGGTGTAAGGCTGAACCTCCTGGACACTTGCTGCATCGATGGCTGGTAATGGGTTTTCCTGTCCGTCAACGGTCTTCTGCTGAAGAGCGGTGTAGGTCTCAGACCAGTTCATGTTGGTAGCATCAGCACCCCAGCGTTTATAGCATTCCATCAGCAGGTTGCTTCCCGCTACACGGAGTTTTAAGTTCTTCATATCGTCCACGGATTTTACTTCCCGGACACTGTTGGTCAGCTGACGGAAACCATTTTCTGCAATGCCCATGCAGTGGAGACCGTACTCAGATAAGATGTCTTTTAACATTTCTCCGGCCTCACCATCTAAGACTGTGTCTGCGTCATCTACAGAATCAAATAAATAAGGAAGGGATACGACATTGAACCTGGGGTCAAATGCAGAATAGATCAGGTTGCTGTGCATGGAAATCTGGACCGGATCGCCGTCCATCAGCGCCTGAATGCCCTCAGACTGGTTACCGCCGGTCAGCTGGTCAGCAGCGTAAACAGCAACCTTGATCTTGCCTCCAGTTGCTTTCTCTACTAATTCTCCGAACTTCCGCCCGCCTTCTGCCCAGGTGCTGGTCTCAGTAGTGGAGCAGGTGAAGTTCCAGGTCTGCTCTTCCCAGCCCAGATCGGAGTGGTCATCAACGTCTACATTGAAAGAAGAGGAGCGGTTGGTAAATGCACCGATCAGATCAGCCGCATCCATGTAACCCTGTTTCTCCAGCTCCTGCTGATACCAGGTGTCAACGCCCTCAACGGCCTGTTTGAAGGAGTCAATATCCATGTCCTCATAAGGAGTGATAGTCACACCGTTGGAACTGCTCCAGCGCTCCATGATCTCTTCATCACCGGCCCGGTTGATGTAACGCTCATAAGCAACTGCCTTCTGACCAGCTTCGTCAACGACCTTCTGCTGCTCTGGAGTTAAGCTGTCATACAGCTCCTGATTGATACAGAAGAACAGACAGTCATAGTTTGCGTTCCACAGGGAAGTGTAAGGCTGAACCTCCTGGACACTTGCTGCATCGATAGCTGGCAATGGGTTTTCCTGTCCGTCAACGGTCTTCTGCTGAAGAGCGGTGTAGGTCTCAGACCAGTTCATGTTGGTAGCATCAGCACCCCAGCGTTTATAGCATTCCATCAGCAGGTTGCTTCCCGCTACACGGAGTTTTAAGTTCTTCATATCGTCCACGGATTTTACTTCCCGGACACTGTTGGTCAGCTGACGGAAACCATTTTCAGCGATTCCCATGCAGTGGAGACCGTAATCGGATAAAATATCCTTTAACTTATCACCGGCTGCGCCATCCAGCGCCTGGTCAGCATCTTCCACAGAACTGAATAAATAAGGAAGAGATACCACATTAAATCTAGGATCAAATGCGGAGTAGATCAGGTTGCTGTGCATGGAGATCTGAACCGGATCGCCATTCATCAGCGCCTGGATTCCCTCGGACTGGTTGCCGCCGGTTAACTGGTCAGCAGCATAGACAGCGACTTTTACCTTGCCTCCGGTTGCCTTTTCCATCAGTTCCCCGAATTTCCGTCCACCGTCTGCCCAGGTACTGGTCTCGGTGGTGGAGCAGGTGAAGTTCCAGGTCTGTTCCTCCCATCCAAGATCGGAATAATCGTCAATATCATTGAATGCAGCAGCATTTTCTTCGTCTAAGGAAGAAGAACCATTGTCGGAGGAAACGGTTGGGTTTCCTGTGTAAGCGCCATCACCAGCCAGTGCCTTAGGCAGGAAGGTGGAAATGGATGGAACATAGGTGATCGCTGCCAGTACGATGACAGAAGCCACGATCATCGGCATAACGGCTTTGGAGATCTGCGGGATATCCACTTTTTCTCCATTTCTCAGTTTTACGGAAATAGCAACGAATAAGTTCACACCGACTGGAGGAGTTACCTGTCCAATTGCCAGGTTTACCGTTGCTACGATACCGAATGCCACCACATCATAGCCTAACTGTTTGCAGACAGGAAGCATGATCGGGATGAAAATGTACATGGCTGAGTTGGCATCGATGAAGCAGCCGGCGATCAGGAAGATCACATTTACGATCAGAAGGAAGGTAAACTGATTGTGGGCAATGCTTCCAAGAAGATCAGAAGCGGCCTGTGCGATACCGAATTTTGTACATACGAAGGAGAACAGGGAGGCGCAGGCAACGATCAGCATGATACCGCCGGTGGTCTTGGCAGAATCAATCACCAGAGCCCACAGATCTTTGACGGTGATCTCTCGGTATACAACCATACCAACAAATAAACCATAGACTACGGAAACTGCGGCAGCCTCGGTAGGGGTGAAGATACCGCCGTAGATACCGCCTAAGATGATCACTGGCATCAACAGCCCCCAGAAAGCATCCTTAAATGCAGCCCAGCGCTCGGCGCCGCTTGCTTTTTTCATGGACCCCTGGATGTTGTTCTTTCTCGCCTCGATCATGACCACGATGACTAAGGCAAGACCCATCAGGATACCAGGAACGATACCGCCCATGAACATATCAGCAATGGAAACGCCGGTGATGGAGGCGTAAACAACGAATGCGATACTTGGTGGTATGACAATGGCGATGGAGCTGGCTGTTGCCATAAGCGCGGTAGAGAAAGGAGCGGAAAAACCACCCTGCTGGATCATAGCCGGGATCAGTACACAGCCAAGAGCAGCAACGGTAGCAGGACCGGAACCGGAGATCGCACCGAAGAAGCAGGCTACGATGACACACACGATGGCGATGCCGCCGCGGCGGTGCCCAACGCAGGTATTTACAAAATTGATCAGTCTTCTGGAGATACCGGCTTTTGCCATGATATTTCCGGAAAGTACGAAAAATGGGATCGCTAACAGCAGGAATTTACTGATACCGGAGTACATATTGGTGGCAACGATGGTTAAGGATGTACCGGAGTACAGGATCGCGCACACAGAGGAAAGACCAAGACAGATGCTGATGGGGATTCCCATAATCAAAAATACAAAGAAGGAGAGAAATAATACTGCACTGATCATTTAGTTGTCCTCCTTTTCGTCATTTTTATTCTGGCAGAAATCTAAGAAAAATTCAATAAAATGCAGGATCATGCACACAGCGCCGATCGGCACGAAGGACCAGAAGATCCATTCCGGCCAGTTTAATACGAAGGTGCGTTTGCCATTGGCCATCTGGGTCAGGACCTTGTCCATTCCGTAGCGGAAGAGAACGCCAGTGAAGCAGATGCACAGAACGGTATTGACAAGCATCAATGGTTTCTGGACTGGTTTTGGAAGATGGCTGGAAACCAGGTTTAAATTGACCAGCTCTCCCTTGCGGCATGCCAGAGCGGCAGCTAACAGTGTGATCAGGACAAATACGGCAACGACCAGCTCTTCCGTAAATGACCAGGACTGGTGGATGACTTTTCTGGAAAATACATTTCCAACGGTCAGCACCAGGATGACAGCAGTGGATAATACCAGAACAACTTCCTCTGCGAAGGCCAGCATATCCATGAGTTTTTTGTAGGCTTTCATAACATAGCCCTCCCTTGTAGATTTTTGCTTTTGCAGACTGCCGGTTGTGCGTGAATTTCCGGGGCGGACTTTTTTGTGTCAAAAAATGGAACTGTTTTTGATACAAAAAAACCCGCCCCTATGAAAATAGGGACGGGATCAAACCGCAACCACCCTGTTTCTTCTCTGAAACAAGTATGAGCACAACGTACCAGCATACGTGGTTTCTGTAACGGGAAACACCCGTGAGAGCCTAATAAAAAACTTGTTCGGCCTTCCTTCTCTGAGATGATATTCAGAAAACGTTCTGTCACTGCCTCTCACCATATGGCAGCTCTCTGTGCACAGAAGAGAATTCTTACTTGTTCTCGTCGTAGAATTTTTCTTTTGTCTGCTAAAGCGATACAGTCATCATACATCAGTGAAAGACAGATGTCAATAGGTTGCGGACAGAAAATTTTATCTCCGACTGAGATAAACGCTCCGCGAGGATGCGCAGTGATTCTGTAAAGAATATGTCAGCTTACGCTGACCAGAATCACGCGCCAAATCTCACGGACGTTCGACTTGAAAAGATGTTGTGGCCTTTACGGAGTAGTTCATGGTATGATAAAAGCGTTACGATTCAAAAATAGAATGGAACGAGGTCAGCAATGGAACCGTATTATTACAACCATATGAATAAACAGCAGCAGGCGGTCTATCACGCCATGAAAACGGGGATACAGTCCCTGGCACCGTCCTTTCCCTGTCCAAGGATGGAGGGAAAGGAACTGACGGATGTTTTTTTGAAACTGCGCCTGGATTGTCCGGAGATCTTTTTTGTCAGCGGATTTCATTTCCGGTACTATCCGGATTCTGCTAATGTGGAATTGTCGCCGGAGTACCTGTTTGATAAAAATAAGATCAAAGACCATCAGAAGGCCATGAAGGCGCGGGTGGAGAAATTGGTCCGTCCGGCGGTGACTATGGCAGAATTGGAAAAGGAGCAATATGTCCATGATTTTATCTGCCAGAATGTCCACTATGATAAATTGAAGAAATCCTATTCTCATGAGATCCTCGGTCCTCTGGGACAGGGTGTGGGTGTCTGCGAGGGAATTGCCAAGACCGTGAAGATCCTCTGCGACCAGCTGGGTATCTGGTGCATCGTGGTGATTTCGGAGGCCAACCCAGAGAAGAATATCAAATACAGACATGCCTGGAACATCGTAAAGATCGGGGGCACATATTACCATCTGGATGCCACCTTTGACAATACCTTAAGCCATATGGGACCTGTGCGGTATGATTATTTTAACCTGGATGACGGAAAAGTCTTCCGGGACCACGAGCCGGTGATCTGGAAGGTTCCAGCCTGCACAGTCAGCGACGGGTTCTATTACCGGGTGAAGAAGCTTTCTTTTACGAAAATGGAAGAGGTGGAAAAACGGGCGCTGCAGGCAGCGAAAAAAGGAAAAGAACTGATATTTCACTGGAGAGGCGGCGCTTTGAACCGGGAGACGGCGGCACAGATGCTGAAAGCGTTCAAGGAAGCGGGAGAAAAGAAAGGCAAATATCCAAGAGCGGCCATTAACTGGCCTCAGGCAGTGTTACTGGTGGAATACTTGAGTGAACTTCCTGTAGAAGAACTGGTGACAGAGGAAGCCAATGAAGGAGAACAGCAGATGTGAAGTGCGGAAGGAAAATTTTTGTGATGGAGGAGCAGGTCAGTTCCTGGACGCCTTTACGGATGGCAGTGCGGGCTACATCCATGGCGGCATTTCCGGCGCCGATGACGATCACCCGTTTGCCAAGACGATAACTGGCCTGGTTATTTAAATAGTTGATACCAAAATGAACATTTCCAAAGGTTTCGCCTTTAATATGTAAGGAGTTGGGTTTCCAGACGCTTGAAGAGAAAAAATGAAAAAGATGAATTTTTGATACTATAACCTGAAATTATAATATCCATTACTATTATATAGTTGACAAATGGGTATGACATTGTTAATATAAAAAATAACTTAACGATAAACGAGACGAAGAAAGCGAAGAAAGCAGGAGTTGCCATGGATCGAATTGTGTTATCACTGCTGGTAGATAATACCTCCGGTGTTTTGAGCAGAGTGGCGGGATTATTCAGCCGCCGTGGTTATAATATTGAAAGTCTGACAGTAGGTGTGACTGCAGATCCGAGATATTCCCGGATGACGGTCGTATCCACGGGAGATCAGAAGATCTTAGAGCAGATCGAAAAACAGTTGAGAAAGCTGGAAGATGTTCGTGATATCAAGGAACTTCGTCCTGGTCATTCGGTATACAGAGAACTGATCATGGTGAAGATCCGCGCAAATTCCAGTGAGCGTCAGGCGATCAGCGCAATCTCCGATATTTTCCGTGCGAAGATCGTTGATGTAGGTAAGGATTCTCTGACTGTGATGCTGACAGGTGATCAGTCCAAGTTAGATGCGTTGATCAATCTGCTAGAGGATTATGAGATTCTGGAGCTGGCGAGAACCGGTCTGACCGGACTGTCCAGAGGCGCGGATGATGTCCGCTATTTACCATAAGGTCGCTAGAGTTTTTACCAAAGATATATGGAAGCTTTTGGTGAATGCTTTAACAATATAAACTATTTTTTAAAGAGATGAACTCTCAGGAGGACGCAAGTATGGCAAAGATTTATTATCAGGAAGACTGCAACTTATCCATGTTAGATGGAAAGACCATCGCCATCATTGGTTACGGCAGCCAGGGACATGCACATGCATTAAACTTAAAGGAATCCGGGTGCAATGTGATCGTAGGTCTGTATGAGGGCAGCAAGTCCTGGGCTAAGGCTGAGAAGCAGGGCTTTGAGGTTTATACAGCAGCAGAGGCAGCTAAGAGAGCAGATGTTATCATGATCCTGATCAACGATGAGCTGCAGGCAGATATGTACAAGAAAGATATCGAGCCAAACTTAAAAGAGGGCGATATGTTAATGTTCGCTCATGGTTTCAACATTCACTTCGGCTGCATCAAGCCACCGGCATATGTTGATGTTACCATGATCGCACCAAAGGCACCAGGCCATACTGTACGTTCCGAGTATCAGGTTGGCAAGGGAACTCCTTGTCTGGTAGCTGTAGAGCAGGATTACACAGGAAAAGCACTGGAGAAAGCACTGGCTTACGGTTTAGCAATCGGCGGCGCAAGAGCTGGTCTTCTGGAGACTACCTTCCGTACTGAGACTGAGACTGACCTGTTTGGTGAGCAGGCTGTTCTTTGCGGCGGCGTTTGCGCATTAATGCAGGCTGGCTTCGAGACTCTGGTAGAGGCTGGTTATGACCCAAGAAACGCTTACTTCGAGTGTATCCATGAGATGAAGCTGATTGTAGATCTGATCTATCAGTCTGGTTTCGCAGGCATGAGATATTCCATCTCCAACACTGCTGAGTACGGCGATTACATCACCGGACCAAAGATCATCACCGAAGAGACCAAGAAGACCATGAAGAAGATCTTAACCGATATCCAGGATGGTACATTTGCAAAAGAGTTCTTACTGGATATGTCCCCAGCAGGACGTCAGGTTCACTTCAAAGCTATGCGTAAGCTGGCTTCCGAGCATCCATCTGAGAAGGTTGGCGAGGAGATCCGTAAGCTGTATAGCTGGAATGATGAGAGCGGCAAGCTGATCAACAATTAAGTTTAGAATTTAAAGGTTTATACCATTCGCAAAAAGCGTCTGCTGATCCGGAGAGGATTGGCAGACGTTTTTGCGTTATGAAACACGCAGGACGGGTATTATGATTTACGGCTTCTGCAGAAATCAATAAAAGTTTCCAATGCTTTGGAAGTGCGGTTGGGATAATAGGCAAATCCTACAGTCCTTTTATGAATCGGCACATCCAGTTTTAACTGCACCAGTTTTCCTGTCTCCAGATCGTCTTTGATAAATTCCTTAATGACGCTTCCCACGCCCAGTCCGATCCGGACAAATTCGATCAGCAGATCCATGGTGGTCACTTCCAGCAGGTTGTTGGCCTCAATCTGATTGAGCGCCATATATTCGTCCATATAGTGACGGGTAATATTGGTGCGGTCTAAGAGCATGACATTGCCAGACTGGAATACATCGGCTTGATCACCTTCCCTTAGACGGAAGTTCTCCAGATAAGAGGGAGAAGCAGCGAAAATGTCCTCGATATCCATAACCGGGAGAAATACCAGCCCCTTGGAGGTCCTTGGTTCTGCCACCAGGCCCAGATCGATCTTTTGCTGTTCCAGCATATCCAGGGTGTGGGTAGTGGACTGGCTGTCGATGGAGATCTTGATGTGTGGGTACTGCTCAATGAAATTCTTTAAATAGGAGACCATGATAAAACGGCATAGGGTATTGCTGACGCCGATCCGGATCTGTCCCATGTTGAATTCCCGCACACGCTTTAACTCCAGCTCCCCGGCATTTAACTGCTCGAAAGCAGAACTGGTGTGCTCAAAGAGGATCTGTCCTTCTTCAGTCAGCTGGACGCCTCTGGAATTTCTGGTAAATAAGACGGTGCTCAAGCTGTCCTCCAGTTTGCTGATAGCCTTGCTGATAGCAGGCTGGCTGATGTAGAGTTCTTTGGCAGCCTTGGAGATATTGCCGGCTTTGGCTACTTCGTAAAAGATCTTGTATTGTGATAAATTCTGATTCATTCGCGTTTATTCCTTCATTTCCATGATTTTTTGCCGCTCAGACGTTTCATATAGCAGTCAGAGCAGAGTGCTTGTGATGAAATAGGATTTGCTATCATAACCACAATGAATGATACCTATGATTATTATATATTGTTATTATAACAGAGACCATGCTATAATACAACCATATAATATTGTGGGGCAAGCAGATTGCCCCACGATGAGATAAGATTGCCCCGTGCTGTGCACACACAATCTTATAATACTCGTATGATTGAGAAAATGGAGGCATCATGTCATGTCGGTTGGAAAAGTGTTTAAATTTCATAATGATCTGGATACGGATCAGATTATTGCATCCCAGTATCTGTTATTACCTACCATCGAGGAGATGAAGGTACATACATTTGAGTCCCTGGACCCGGAATTTCCGCAGAAGGTAAAGCCTGGCGATTATGTGGTAGGCGGCGAGAATTTTGGCTGCGGTTCTTCCAGAGAGCAGGCGCCCAGCGTATTGAAAGCATTGGGCGTACAGGCAGTGGTTGCCAAATCATTTGCCCGTATTTTCTACCGAAACGCCATCAATATCGGCCTTCCTGTGATCGTGTGTAAGGATCTTCCGGACGCAGTTTCCACGGGAGACGAGATGGAGCTGTCTCTGACAGAAGGCGTGGCAAAGGCCAATGGACAGGTCTTTTCCTGCACGAAGCTTCCGCCTTATATGCAGCAGATTTTAAGCCAGGGCGGACTGATCGCGTCACTGAATAAGGAGGAGGCATAAAACGATGGGAATGACGATTGCAGAAAAGATCATCGCACTGGCAGCAGGTGTGCCAGAAGTGAAAGCAGGAGATATCCACACCGTTACCCTGGACCGGATGATGAGTAACGATGGAACCACGCATTTGACTGTGGATATGTATCATAATAAATTAAAACATCCAAGAATTGCAGATCCGAGGAAAATGGTCTTTATCGTGGACCACAACGTACCTTCTGACAGCCCGAAAACAGCTGCATCCCAGAAAAAGATGCGTGATTTCGCAAGAGAGCATGGGATTGATTTCTGGGAAGGCAAGGGTGTCTGCCATCAGATCATGATGGAAAATTACGTCTGTCCAGGCGAGCTGATCTTTGGCGCAGACAGCCATACCTGTACTTACGGCGCACTGGGGGCCTTCGGTACTGGCGTTGGATGCACAGACTTATTATACGGCATGGTGACAGGAACTTCCTGGGTGCTGGTGCCAGAGACGGTGAGATTTAATCTGACTGGAAAATTGCCAGAGGGCGTTTATCCAAGAGATCTGATGCTGACCATCATTGGGCAGATCGGCGCCAACGGCGTGAACTATCAGGTGATGGAGTTTACTGGAGACGGAGCCAGGACCTTAAGTGTCAGCGATCGTATGGTATTGTGTAACCTTGCAGTAGAGGCTGGTGCAAAAACTGCCATTTTTGAGGCAGATGATGTGGCTTTGAAATATCTGGAAGAGCGTGGCAGAAAACCGAAAGCAGTCTTCAAGAGTGATGCGGATGCAGTTTATGCCCGTGAGTATACCTTTGATCTGTCCAAAATCCGTCCGGTTGCTGCAAAACCAGATTTTGTGGACGCAGTAGTACCGGCAGAAGAGGTGTGTGGTGTTCCGATCAACGAGGCATTTTTAGGCTCCTGCAATAATGGACGTCTGGATGATCTTCGGGTTGGCGCATCCGTATTAAAAGGAAGAAAAGTCGCTGACGGAGTCCGTTTCTTAGTGGTTCCTGCAAGCCAGGAGATTTATCTGCAGGCCATGGAAGAGGGGCTGATCCAGATCTTTATGGAGAGTGGAGCTATCGTGATGAACCCTAACTGCAGTGTCTGCTGGGGAAGCTGTCAGGGCGTGATCGGTGAAAATGAAGTGCTGATCAGTACCGGTACCAGAAACTTTAAAGGACGTGCGGGACATCCGTCTTCCAAAGTATATTTAGCCTCTGCAGCGACTGTAACTGCTTCTGCGATCAAGGGAGAAATCTGTACAGCAGATATGCTGCATTTATCTTAGTCGAGAAGGCTCCCACCTCTTTCAGGTGGTGAGTAATAACAAATTAGTCTCAGTGGGAGGTGGGTCTCCGACTGAGATAAACGCTCCGCGAGGATGCGCAGTGATTCTGTAAAGAATATGTCAGCTTACGCTGACGAGAATCACGCGCCAAGTCTCACGGACGTTCGACTTGAACAAAATAGAAACGAGGAAACCACCATGGAACAATTTACAGGTAAAGTCTGGGTGCTTGGCGATGATATTGATACGGATATCATCATTCCCACGGAGTATCTGGCATTAAAGACCATTGACGACATGAAACAGTATGGATTTTCCCCTCTGCGCCCGGAACTGGCGGGACAGATCCAGAAGGGGGATATTATTGTGGCGGGCAAAAACTTTGGCTGCGGATCTTCCAGAGAGCAGGCGCCGGAGGTCATTAAGGCCTTGGGCATCCGTTGTATTATTGCCAAATCCTATGCCAGGATCTTTTTCCGCAACTCCATCAACAATGGTTTACTTCTGATTGAGCAGGCAGATCTTCGTGATGATGTGAAAGAGGGAGATTCCATCACTGTGACCGTCAATGAGAATGTGGAGTATCAGGGAAAGAAGTATCCGATCACCTCTCTTCCGGAGAATCTGGTAGAGATCATCAATGCAGGCGGTCTGGTAAAGGCCATGAGAGCCCGCAACGGTCTGAAAGGAGAATAGCATGGGACAGACAGTAGTAGAGAAGATCATTGCCCATAATATAGGAAGAGACTCCGTAAAAGCCGGAGAGATCGTGACGGTCCAGGTAGACCGGGTTATGATGGATGACATCATGGTTCCATTTATTGTAGATAAATTCAAAGAGATGGGATTTCAAAAGGTCTGGGATCCGGATAAGGCGGTTTTGATCTATGACCATTTTCTTCCGGCCAGCCAGGTGGATGATACCAGACATTTCCGTATAGGTGACGCTTTCGCCAGGGAGCAGGGACTGACCCGCATACATCGGACCGATGGTATCTGCCATCAGCTGATGACAGAGGCAGGTCATGTAAAACCGGGCAATGTGGTATTTGGAACCGACAGCCACACCACGACCTATGGCTGTGTGGGCGCATTTTCTACCGGTATTGGTTATACAGAGATGGCGGCGATTCTGGGAACGGGAACCTTGTGGGTGAAAGTGCCGGAGACCATTCATATTAATATAGAAGGAACGCTTCCGAAGGGCGTTATGTCAAAGGACATCATCCTGAGGATCATCGGCGATCTGCGGGCAGACGGCGCGACCTACTGCGCTTTGGAATTTACCGGTTCTACGGTTGAAAATATGAGCGTTGCCAGTCGTATGACCATGTCCAATATGGCCATTGAGGCAGGCGCAAAATGTGCGTTATTTACACCAGATGAGAAAACAGCCGAGTATTGCCAGATCCAGCTGGATGATTTTCAGAAGAATTTAAAGGGAGATCCAGACGCATCTTACATCCGCACTTTAGAATATAAAGCAGAGGACTTCGTTCCGGTGATGGCATGCCCATCCCAGGTGGACAAGATCCGCAATGTCAGCGAGTTAGAGGGAACCGCCATTGACCAGGTGTTTATCGGCTCTTGCACCAATGGACGTCTGGAAGATATTCAGGCAGCAGCAGCCGTTTTGAAAGGGAAAAAGGTCGCTCCATTTGTAAAACTGATCGTCACTCCGGCCAGCAGAAAAGTCTATGAGGACGCCCTGGCATGTGGCGCATTCAGGACTCTGGCAGAGGCAGGAGCCATCATTACCCATCCTGGATGTGGTCTCTGCTGTGGCCGTGCAGGCGGTATTTTAAGCGATGGAGAACGGGTGGTAGCCACCAATAACCGGAATTTTTTGGGGCGTATGGGAACCTCTAAAGTGGAGATTTACCTGGCATCTCCGGCCACTGCGGCAGCCTGTGCAGTAGCTGGAAAGATCGTTGCAGCAATATAAAAAACAGATATTTGGTTTACATAAAAAAGAGCCGACAAAAATCGACTCTTTTTTTACACAGTCGCATTTAACAAAAATGTAATATTTGCGTAAAAAACGAAATGAAAAGACATATAAATATTTAACAAAAATAAGACAGAAATTCGTGCAAATGTCATAAGAATGGAAAAATTCAAAAAATGCCCAGTGTCAAAAACGCCAAAAGTGGGGGAAATCCATTGACTTTTGGAGACAGATTCCTATATAATCTCCACCGTCACCTGACAATACAGGCAAAAGTGGGGATCAAACCCAAAGAAGCCTAATTTTGAGGAAGAAAGAAAAGAGGGTATCTATGCTAACATTGTACTCGTTTCTTCAGAATGTGTTTCTGTTCGTAAAAACAGTAGCGGTGAAAGTTACCAAACGGACTTACCGCAGCGCTGCAGTCTTTGTATCTGCGGCTTCTGTGATCACGGTAGTAGCACTGACCTCCAGTGGATTTGGCAGCGGCGGCAAGAACATGCTGGTCGCGTTTGCTGAGACAAATTCCGGCGAGCCGGAAAACACGGAGGAAGAAGAACCTGAAGAGACTGAATTGCTTACGGAGGCAAAAATACAAGTTGATCTTACGGATTCACGGCGACAGGGACAGCAGTTTGTCGGCCAGATGCTGACACAGGATGTCCAGAGACAGGAAGAGAGCCGGATTGCGGCTCAGGCAGAAATTGAAGAAGTGAAGAAGCAGATTCTGATGGAAGCAGAAACTGCCAGGAAAAAAGCAGAGGAAGAAGCAAAACGTGCTGCCGCTGTGGTCGCCTATAGTGACGAGGATTATCAGGTTCTGTTAAGGATCGTCCAGGCAGAAGCAGGAATCTGTGATGACAAGGGAAAGATTCTGGTTGCCAACGTGATCATCAACCGCGTGAAGAACAGTGAGTTTCCTAACACGATCAAATCCGTGGTATATGAGAAATCCCAGTTCTCACCAGTATCCAACGGCAGTATCAATACAGTAAAGGTCACCAGACAGACCATTGACTGCGTTGACCGTGCCCTTCAGGGCGAAGATTATTCTCAGGGCGCTCTGTACTTTATGTACCGGGGCGGCTCCAGAAGCGGAGCGATCCGATGGTTTGACCGCCATCTGACGTTTCTGTTCAGTCATGAGAAGCATGAGTTTTTCAAATAAGATAGTGAATGAGCCAGGGCTTGAATTTATAAAAGTCCCTGGCTCATTTTTGTAATAACAGGTAAAACCGACAAGGTGTGTTTCGGCTCGCTGGTATTTGGAGAAATTAGCGTTACGGGTTCCAGCCGTCATTTCCACCCAGTACCAGTTCTTTGGCGAAATGTTTTGCTTCCCGTTTATCCAGCACATGACACCAGTCCGGCCGCGACTGCATGGCTGCCCCTGGCCCGTAGCTTTTGTATTCGGCAAAGAACACCGTATCATGGGCGGACTCTTTCCCCCAATCATTCCAGCCTTCTGGGCAGATGTGGTGTTCCATCTGACAGTTTAAGAGAACAACTTTGGCATATTCACGCCATGGCCGTCCAAGGTAAGCAGAATGTGGCGGACAGTTGCTGGTGAAAAGGCAGCTCTGGCACACATAGCCGTATTCCTGGCCTTCTGGAGTAGAAGCGGCAGTCACGTAACTGCTGATGGGCTGCCCGGTATATTTGGAGAAAAATTCACAATCTTCAAAATAAGCCGTTGCCCCGCCAAAGATAAAATCGATATCTCCTTCGATATAGCATCTCTGGTAGAAATGCCGTCCATTGATCCTTGGTGCAGACTGCTTTGGTCCTACAAATCCATTAGGCTCGATCTCTTTTGGCGGCAGAGGCGCTGTGAACAGGGTATCCTGGTTTCCTAAAAAACGGCAGTCGTGGAATGCGATCCGGTCTCCGTCTACGTAAAGAGCCAGCGCCTGCCCAACCTTTGTGCCTGGCCCGGCGCTATTTTCAAAAGTCAGATTGCTGGCTGTGAAATCATGGGTGTCGATAAAGCAGGAGTAAGTGCGGAAAGTCCCTAATTTCCCGATATCATCGGATGGCATCCGGGCATAAAGGCCATAAGTTAAGATGGTTTCTTCAGCGGATTCTCCTGTGAAGGAAACGTAAGGAACAGTCACGTGGATCTGTTCCCGGTAAATCCCTTTGTGGATAAAAAGCGTAACCGGTTCCTGGTTGTCTGCTGGCAGGCTGTCAAGAGCTGCCTGGACAGAAGTAAAATCTCCGGTTCCGTCCTGTTTGATGTGGATCATAGCATTCGTCCTTTCTGAGGCTTTTTGTGTTCTGGCACCGGCGCAGAGAAAGCGCCGGTCCGTGAATAGTATGATTATACCCGAAAAACAAAGAGTTTACCAGTAATGATTCATTGACATTTCCTCAATCTTTTTCTATGATGAAAGATATCACAAAAAATGACGGAGAGGGATAGTAATGGAGAAAAATATCATTTTTTTTGACCTGGATGGGACATTGACGGATCCGATGCTTGGCATCACCCGTTCTGTCCAGCATGCATTAAAGGCTTATGGCGTTATAGAAGAGGATTTGACCAGGCTGATTCCATTTATCGGCCCGCCTTTAAAGGACAGCTTTATGAAATTTTATGATTTTTCAGAGGAACAGGCCAAAGAGGCCATTTACAAATACCGGGAATATTTTGCGACCAGCGGTCTGTTTGAAAACCGGGTGTATGAGGGAATACCGGAGATGCTTGGCAAGTTAAAAGCGTCGGGAAAGAAACTGTATGTGGCAACCTCTAAGCCGGAAAAATTTGCCAGACAGATTTTAGAGCATTTCCAGCTGGATTCCTATTTTGACTACATTGGCGGTGCTAGCATGGATGAAGTGCGGGTGAGAAAGGGCGATGTGATTGCCTATACCATGGAACAGGCAGGAGTCCAGGATGTGGATCGCAGCCGGATGGTCATGGTAGGTGACCGGGAACATGATGTGTTTGGAGCGAAAGAACAGGGCATTGACTGCGTGGGCGTGTTGTTTGGTTACGGCTCAAGAGAAGAACTGGAGGCAGCAGGGACCTGGAAAATTGCCGCTGATGTGGACAAACTGACTAAAATCCTCATGGAGGATTTGTGAAACCCGCACAATAGATAGAATGAAAATCATAAGACAAAACGCTGAAAAACATCAAATTGCTTTAAAATACTGACATTTCCTGCATAAAAATGGTAAAATAGATCATGATAACAGTACAATGCTATTTTAAGTATGCAGAAAGGATGAAAGGCGTGTTTGAAAAAGGCGAGTATATCGTGTATGGAACCACAGGAGTCTGTCAGGTTATGGATATCACAACCATGAAGCAAAAGGAAGCACCACAGGCAAAGCTCTATTATGTGCTGGAACCTGTGTCTTCCCCGGGAGGAAAGATTCTTACTCCTGTTGAGGAAAATAAAAATCCCATGAGACGGATTGTTACCAGAGAAGAAGCAGATCGTCTGATCGAAGAGATCAGAAATGTAAAAGACCTGCAGATCGGTGACGAGAAGCAGCGGGAGGCGAAATACAAAGAAGCTTTAAAATCCTGCGACTGTAAAGCCTGGATCGGCATCATCAAGACCCTGTACCGGAGAAAAAAAGACAGGATGGTTCGCGGCAAGCGTCTGACAGAGGTGGACGAGCGGTATTTTCGGAAAGCAAAAGACAATCTGTACCGGGAGCTGGCGATTCCTTTAGGTATCACCGCAGAAGAAGTCGAGGGATATATCATTTCCAGGATCGATCCGGAGATAGGCCGGAACTAGCCTGAATATGGAATGAAAAAGAAAAAAATTGAAAAAGCGCAGGGTGTCAAGAAAAAATACTTGACACCCTGCGCTTTTTCGTGTATGATAGCACAGGTGATGAGATGGAAAAGATTGTAGAACAAGGAATGTTGTATGATTTTTACGGCGAACTGCTGACACCGCATCAGAGAAAGATTTATGAAGATGTGGTATTTAACGATATGTCTTTAAGCGAGATTGCCGAGGAACAGGGGATCAGCCGTCAGGGTGTCCATGACCTGGTGAAACGATGTGACAAGACATTAGCGGAATATGAGTCAAAGTTAAAGCTGGTTGAGAAATTTCATCAGACCAGACGGATGGTGGAAGAGATTCGCCAACTGACAGGAGAGTATCAGAAGAATCAGGACATGAAGCTGATTCAGAAGATCCAGCAGATCGCAGGCGAGATTATCGAACTGTAAGACATAAACAGGAGGATTGCGATGGCTTTTGAAAGCTTATCCGACAAGCTGCAGAATGTATTTAAGAATCTGCGTGGCAAGGGCCGACTGTCAGAAGCCGATGTTAAGGCTGCCCTGAAAGAAGTCAAGATGGCTCTGTTAGAAGCTGATGTAAGCTTCAAGGTGGTAAAACAGTTTGTGAACTCCGTTCAGGAACGTGCCATTGGACAGGATGTGTTAAACAGTCTGACTCCGGGACAGATGGTGGTCAAGATCGTTCATGAGGAACTGATTTCCCTCATGGGTTCTGAGACTAAGGAGATCGAGTTAAAGCCGGCCAGTGAGATCACAGTGATCATGATGGCAGGTCTCCAGGGTGCAGGTAAGACCACAACCACCGCCAAGATTGCAGGAAAGCTAAAGGCGAAGGGCAGAAAACCATTACTGGTTGCCTGTGATGTGTATCGTCCGGCAGCGATCCAGCAGTTACAGATCAATGGAGAAAAGCAGGGTGTTCCGGTATTTTCCATGGGTGATAACCAGAAACCGGTCAACATTGCGAAAGCAGCCATTGAGCATGCACAGAAGAATGGTTTTAATGTAGTGATCTTAGATACTGCAGGCCGTCTCCATGTGGATGAAGACATGATGGCTGAGCTTCAGGAGATCAAGAGAGAAGTTCAGGTGCATCAGACACTTCTCATTGTTGATGCCATGACCGGACAGGATGCGGTCAACGTGGCAGAGAATTTTGAAAATAAGATCGGCATCGATGGCGTCATCTTAACGAAGATGGACGGTGATACCAGAGGCGGTGCGGCATTATCCATTAAGGCTGTGACCGGAAAACCGATTTTATATATTGGTATGGGTGAAAAGCTTTCTGATTTAGAGCAGTTTTACCCGGACCGCATGGCTTCCAGAATCCTTGGAATGGGAGATATCCTTTCTCTGATCGAGAAAGCAGAGATGGAAGTTGACCAGGAAAAAGCCAAGGAATTGACCCAGAAGTTAAAGAAAGCTGAGTTTGATTTTAATGATTTCCTGGATCAGATGCGCCAGATTAAAAAGATGGGCGGTATGGCAAGCATCATGAGCATGATGCCAGGTATGCCGCAGATGAAGGGAGATATGGCTGTAGATGATTCGGCCATGGACCGTGTAGAAGCGATCATTCTTTCCATGACGAAGGAAGAACGTGCCAATCCGGCAATCCTGAATCCATCCAGAAAACAGAGAATCGCCAGAGGCGCAGGCGTGGACATCAGCGAAGTCAACCGCATTGTAAAACAGTTTGACCAGATGCGCAAGATGATGAAGCAGTTGCCAGGTATGATGGGCGGCGGCAAACGTAAAGGCGGACTTGGGGCATTAGGCGGTATGATGGGAAAATTTAAGATGCCCTTTTAATTAGTTAGCAAAGCATATGCTTTTGTCTATAGGTAAATCATGACAAGGAGGTGAAATTGACATGGCAGTAAAGATGAGATTAAGAAGAATGGGACAGAAAAAGGCTCCTTTCTATAGAGTTGTAGTTGCAGATTCCAGATCTCCAAGAGATGGTAAGTTCATCGAGGAGGTTGGTTACTATAATCCAAACGTTGATCCAAGCGTAATCAAATTCGATGAGGAAGCAGCTAAGAAGTGGTTAGCAACAGGCGCTCAGCCAACTGAGACCGTTAGCAAGCTGTTAAAGATCGCAGGTATCCAGTAATCCTGAGGTGATGATATGAAAGAATTAGTTGAAGTTATGGCAAAAGCTCTGGTGGAACATCCAGAGGAAGTTTCTGTCATCGAATCCGAGCAGAATGGGGAAACCGTCATCGAACTGAAGGTGGCTCCTTCTGACATGGGTAAGGTTATTGGTAAACAGGGCAGAATCGCAAAAGCCATTCGTTCTGTTGTGAAGGCAGCAGCCTCAAAAGAAGACAAAAAAGTAGTTGTGGAAATTCAGTAACTTACTTACAAGACCGCCGGCCTTTTTAGGCAGACGGTCTTTGTCGCTTATGTGACCAGCCGCAGGCTGTATAAAACCTGCGGGTATGATTCTGTCGCAGGATGACAGCATTCGATTTTGTATATACGGAGAGAGAATATATGGAACAGACATTGCGTGTAGGCGTGATCACTTCCACCCACGGCGTAAGAGGGGAAGTAAAGGTATTTCCGACAACAGACGATGCAAAGCGGTTCAAGAAATTAAAGCACGTCATGATCGATACTGGAAAAGAATTAAAGCCCATGGAGATTGAGCAGGTCAAGTTCTTTAAGAACATGGTCATTGTGAAATTCAAAGGGTTTGACAATATAAATGATATTGAAATCTATAAGAATAAAGATATTCTGATCACCAGAGAGGACGCAGTTCCATTAGGACCGGACGAGAACTTTATCGTGGATCTGATCGGGCTGAAGGTGGCAACGGATGAAGGTGAGGAGCTTGGAACATTAAAGGATGTGCTCCAGACCGGTGCCAATGATGTCTATGTGGTGGAAATGACTGATGGCAAAGAACTGCTTCTCCCAGCCATCAAGCAGTGTATTTTGAATGTGGATTTAGAACAGCAGACCATGACAGTCCATGTGTTAGACGGGCTGATGGATTTATAGGAGTACGACCATGAATTATCACATTTTGACCCTATTTCCGGAAATGGTCATGGATGGACTGAACACCAGTATCATTGGCCGGGCGGTGGAAAAGGGACTGATCTCTATTGAAGCCATCAATATCCGTGACTATTCCAAGGATAAGCACAACCATGTGGATGATGCTCCTTATGGCGGCGGTGCAGGTATGGTGATGCAGCCTGGACCGGTCTGTGATTCCTATGAGGATCTGTGCCGGAAGATCGGAAAACGGCCGAGAGTCCTCTACATGACGCCACAGGGACAGACCTTTAACCAGTCGATTGCGGAAGAACTGGCGAAAGAAGAAGATCTGGTCTTTCTGTGTGGTCACTATGAGGGCATCGACGAGCGGGCGCTGGAGCTCATTGTGACGGACTATCTGTCTGTAGGCGATTATGTGCTGACGGGTGGAGAACTTCCGGCCATGGTGATGATCGACTGCATTTCCCGTCTGGTTCCTGGCGTGTTAAATAATGACGTTTCCGCGGAAATCGAGTCTTTCCACGATAATTTATTAGAGTATCCCCAGTATACCCGGCCAGAGGTGTATGAGGGAAAGAAGGTTCCGGAGGTGTTGCTTTCCGGACATCATAAGAATATTGAGACCTGGCGGCGCCAGCAGTCCATCAAACGGACGTTGGAACGCAGACCGGATCTTTTAGTGGATGCTAATCTGTCCAAGAAGGAAAAACAGTATCTGGCAGAGCTGTTGGCGGAACAGGAAAGCAAGTGTGAGTGATGGACTGGCGGGTCAGAAAAATGGCGTAAATACAAAAAAATACTTGCTTTTTTCTATTTGCCATGATATGATAACAGAGTTGTGAAAATAAGAGATGGTCCTCTGTTACGATAAGAGTATTAAGAACATCAAACATATGAAGGAGGTTCACACAATGAACGAGATTATTAAGAATATTGAAGCTGCACAGTTAAAGGCATCTGTACCGGAGTTCCATGTTGGTGATACTGTTAAAGTATACAACAAGATCAAAGAGGGTAACCGTGAGAGAATCCAGGTTTTCGAGGGTACTGTTATTAAGAGACAGAACGGTGGCGCAAGAGAGACTTTCACTGTAAGAAAGAATTCTAACGGTATCGGCGTAGAGAAGACATGGCCAGTACATTCCCCATTCGTTGACAACATCGAGGTTGTTAGAAAGGGTAAAGTTAGAAGAGCAAAACTGAACTACTTAAGAACCAGAGTTGGTAAAGCTGCTAAGGTTAAAGAGTTAGTGAAATAATTCATTTTAGAGAGTGTGAGTTAAGGGACAATAAAGTATTTTATTGTCCCTTTTTTCCACTTCTGGATTCCGCTGTGGCGGCGCAGAAGAATACTGTTTGAGTGGACAGTTGCTGCAGGAGAAAACTGGTGGGCGGAGGTTCGACTTGAAAGAGACAGGAGCGGTTGCGGGTGGAGTTTTATCAGGAAGAGACAAATAAACTTCGGAGAATGATCGTATGGCTGGTGGACATCATCGTGGTGATTTCCCTGGCCTGGTTTGTAGTGTATGGGTTTGGAACCCAGATCCGCATCACGGGACAGTCCATGACGCCGGAGCTAAGAAGCGAAGACGTGGTGTTGATGAACCGTTTATCCTATGATCTGGGAAGCCCGAAACGGTTTGATGTAGTGGTCTTTGAGCGGGAGGATAAGAAGCCCAATGTGAAGCGGGTGATCGGACTGCCGGGAGAGACCGTACAGATTAAAAATGGACAGATTTACATTGATGATAAGCCTTTAGAGGCCGATAAAGGATTAGGCCAGGTGTCTCTGGCCGGCCTGGCAGAAAACCCGGTGGTATTAGAAGAAGATGAATATTTTCTCCTGGGTGATAACCGGGATAGCAGTGAGGACAGCAGGTTTGTGAAAATCGGCAATGTAAAACGGAGACAGATCCGGGGAAAGGTCTGGTTGAGACTGATCCCGGTTATTGATTTTAAATTGGTAGAGTAGGAGTATTTTATGAATATACAGTGGTATCCAGGTCATATGACCAAGGCGAAGCGTGCCATGCAGGAGGACATCAAGCTGATCGATCTGATCATTGAGGTAGTGGACGCCCGTATTCCATTTTCCAGCCGGAATCCGGATATTGATGAGCTGGGAAAGAATAAGGCACGCTTAATTTTGTTAAATAAATCCGATTTAGCCAGCGAGACCTGGAATGATGCCTGGGCGGCATGGTTTAAGAGCCAGGGATTCCATGTGGTGAAGATCAATTCCAAGAGCGGTGCCGGTTTAAAGCAGATTAATGGCGTGGTGCAGGAGGCATGTAAAGCGAAGATCGAACGCGACCGGAAACGCGGTATCTTAAACCGCCCGGTCCGTGCTATGGTAGTGGGAATCCCAAATGTGGGCAAATCCACGTTTATCAATGCTTTTGCAGGAAAAGCCTGTGCCAAAACTGGCAATAAACCAGGTGTTACCAAAGGAAACCAGTGGATCCGTCTGAATAAGAGCCTGGAGCTTCTGGACACTCCGGGTATTTTGTGGCCGAGATTTGAAAATCAGGAAGTGGGACTGCGTCTGGCGTTTATCGGCTCCATTAACGATGAGATCCTGAATAAGGAAGAGCTGGCTGCAGAGTTATTAAAATTTATGGGTGAGCGTTATCCGGAGACTTTAAAAGAACGGTATGATGTGGAACCTGGCGATCCATACGAGATGTTGGGCCAGATCGCCAGAGCCAGAGCCTGTCTGTTAAAGGGTAATGAGTACGATTACAAAAAAGCGGCGAATTTATTCCTGGATGACTACCGGAATGGACGCCTGGGCCGCATGACCCTGGAATTCCCGCCACAGGAGGAGAAGGCAGATGAAGCCACTGAGCGGTGAGAAGCTGGAGAAAGAGTTAGCCCGCCTGGAAGCTATGCGGGAGTATGAGGATACTTATGACGCCTGTGCCTATATCTGTGGCATCGATGAGGCCGGAAGAGGTCCTCTTGCAGGCCCGGTGGTGGCGGCAGCTGCAGTGCTTCCCAAGGATTGTCAGATCTTTTATTTAAACGATTCCAAGAAGCTTTCTGAGAAGAAAAGAGATCTTCTGTTTGATGAGATCAAAGAGAAAGCAGTGGCTTACGGCATCGGGATCGTCAGTCCACAGGTGATCGATGAGATCAACATCCTGCAGGCCACTTACGAAGCCATGCGCCAGGCCATCAGCCAGCTTAACGTGATACCGGAGATCCTGTTAAATGATGCAGTGACCATCCCGGGTGTAGATATCATGCAGGTTCCGATCGTGAAGGGGGATGCCAAGAGCGTTTCTATCGCTGCGGCCAGTATCTTGGCCAAGGTGACCAGGGACCGGATGATGATGGAGTACGATCAGATTTATCCGGAATACGGATTTGCAAAGCACAAAGGATATGGAACGGCGGCACATATTGCGGCACTGAAGGAATATGGGCCATGTCCGATCCACAGAAGAACATTTATAAAAAAATTCGTAACTGTTTAGCAGGTCTGCGCACTTGCTGCGCGACCATAAGAACACATAGACCAATAGGCGTTACTGTACACGGGTAGGCATTTTCTGAACTGAAAATGCCGTATGATACGGTGGTGGTAACAGATTTTGCCGATTTAGAATGCGAAGCATCGGCAAAATCCGTTGCTGTTTGCGCAACGCGTGAACAGTAACCAAAAGGCGCTGGACAGTTACAGAAATTCTGCTAAACGGAGTGCTGGAAAATTGGAGAATAAGAGAGCAGTGGGCAGCCGTTACGAGGAAGAAACGGCTGCCTTTTTGCAAAAAAATGGATACCGGATCCTGGAGAAGAATTTCCGGAATCGGAGAGGCGAGATCGATCTGATCGCAAAGGATGGAAGAACTCTGGTATTTGTGGAAGTGAAATACCGGAAAAATGCGAGAAATGGCTATCCGGAAGAGGCAGTGGACACCCGAAAACAGAAAAAGATCTGTGAGACCGCTGCGTATTATGTATACAAAAACCGGATTCCGGAATATACCCCCATGCGGTTTGATGTGGTGGCAGTGTTGGACGGGGAGTTCAAGCTGATCAAGGATGCTTTTTATGAAAGGAGAGGATGAAAGTGACAGAACAGCAGAAGATAAACTGGAAGCGGTCGGGAGATAGTCCAGTGATACAAGATGTGTCCAAGGGAGCTGTGCATATGCTTCAATTTCCACTTTTAGAGCAGCAATCCTGGATCAGTCACGGATTTTCTACCAGAATGGGAGGCGTCAGCGAAGGCTGTTATGCATCGATGAATTTGAGCTTTACCAAGGGCGATGATCCGGAAAAAGTCCGGGAAAACTATCGGAGAATGGCAGATATGCTGGGGATGGATATGGAGAGGATGACGTTGTCCTTCCAGACCCACACCACCAATGTGCGTCTGGTAACAGAAGAAGATGCTGGAAAAGGAATTGTGAAAGAACGGGATTATACAGATGTAGATGGTCTGATCACCAATATTCCGGGGATTACCCTGGTGACCTTCTATGCAGACTGTGTGCCGCTGTACTTCGTGGATCCGGTTCACCATGCCATCGGTCTCAGTCATTCCGGCTGGAGGGGAACCGTTCACCGTATGGGCCGGGTAACCTTAAAAGCCATGAAGGAAGCCTTCGGAACAAAACCGGAGGATGTGATCTGTGCCATTGGTCCAAGCATCTGCCAGTCCTGCTTTGAAGTAGGTGGAGAGGTCATTGAGGAATTTCAGAAGGAATTCGATCCTTCTTACTGGAAAGAACTATTTTATGCAAAAGAGAATGGAAAGTATCAGCTGGATTTGTGGAAAGCCAATGAGATCGTGTTATTAGAGGCGGGGATTCAGAAAGAAAAGCTTCAGATCACAGATATCTGTACCCGCTGTAATCCAGAGTATTTGTTTTCCCATCGGATCATGGGAAATGAGAGAGGAAACCTTGCGGCTTTTTTGGGGATACGATAGGTGTATGTGAATCCCCTGATTCCGGCATTTCGTCCGGTTGATCCATTCAAGTCGAACGTCCGTGAGACTTGGCGCGTGATTCTGGTCAGCGAAGCTGACATATTCCTATCAGAATCACTGCGCATCCTCGCGGAGCGTTTATCTCAGTCGGAGACCCATCTCCCACTGAGACAAATTTGCTATTACTCACTACCCAAAAAGGTGGGAGTCTTCTCGACTGAGATAAAAACGCCTTTTATTCAGTTTTTCCGGCATGAAATTTCTGCAGCAGCTTCTGGATCTTGATCGTAGGAGACAGAGCAGCCCCAATGGAAATATCATGGTTAAAGGAGTTTACAATGGCGGCCAGATATTTACTCATATTCGCCTCCAGATACCACTCCCGCTCCATCAGCTCCTTTGGACGGTAATTTAAGTTGGTAGTGATGACATAGTCGATATAGCCCTTGTTATAGAACTCATCAAATTTCTCCAGTCCGTTGGTAAACAGACCAAACGTACAGCAGATGATGACTTTCTTCGCTTTCCGGTCCTTTAAAGCCTTGGCAGTGTCTAACATGCTCTCGCCGGAAGAGATCATATCGTCGATGATCAGAACGGTCTTGCCCTCTACAGAAGCTCCTAAGAACTCATGGGCAACGATCGGGTTACGGCCATTGATGACAGTAGAGTAGTCGCGGCGTTTGTAGAACATACCCATATCTACGCTTAAGTTGTTAGCCAGATAAACCGCACGGTCCATCGCCCCCTCATCTGGGCTGATGACCATCAGATGGTCTTTATCCAGTTGCAGATCCGGGTCATGCTTTAATAAGGTCTTTACAAACTGATAGGTTGGCATAAAGTTATCGAAACCACTTAACGGAATGGAGTTCTGGACACGTGGGTCATGGGCATCGAAGGTGATGATGTTGCTGACCCCCATATTTACCAATTCTTCCAGAGCCATTGCGCAGTCCAGAGACTCACGTTTGGTTCTCTTGTGCTGACGGCCTTCATATAAGAATGGCATGATGACATTGACACGATGTGCAGTAGCCACAGAAGAACCGATGACACGCTTCAGATCCTGAAAGTGGTCGTCTGGAGACATATGGTTGGTAAAACCGCTGACGTTGTAGGTCAGGCTGTAGTTGGTCACATCAACCATCGCGAAGATATCAGCTCCGCGGACCGATTCATTGATCACTGCTTTTGCCTCGCCGCTTCCAAAACGAGGGCATTTCAGGTCCAGCAGATAGGAATCAACGTCATAACCGCGGTAATTCAGATCTTCCTTTCTGCGAAGAAGCTCTTCGATATCATTTCTCCGGAAAGAAACGATATGGTCATTGACCTGAGTTGCCAGATCCATGCAGCTTTCCAGTGCAGCAAGCTTTAATGGTGCAACAGGAAGAGAGTCATGAAAGACATAATTATTTGCCATGGTGGGGAATCCTCCGTATATTATCTTTGCCGTGTGCATTACGGCATGAAATCGTATTTACTATAGCATCAAACCTCAAAATGCGTCAATGTTTTGCAGGAAAAAAGATAAATTTAGTAGAAAAGGAACGCAACAAGGATTCCTTTACAAACACGAGAAATCTTGTTATCATAAGGAAAGAACAGAAAATAAGTTCGGAGAGGAAAGAAATTTATGCAAAAAGGACATACGATCAAATCTGTCGATCCGGGTTCCATTGCAGATGAACTGGGACTGGAGCCGGGGGACCGTCTCTTGTCTATAGATGGACATGAACTGGAAGATATTTTTGATTACGAGTATTATATAGAAAACGAATCGATTATGGTGGTGATCGCTAAGAAAAATGGAGAAGAGTGGGAACTGGATATCGAGAATGATTATCAGGATCTGGGTCTGACCTTTGAAAATGGGCTGATGAGCGATTACAAGAGCTGCCATAACAAGTGTGTGTTTTGTTTCATCGACCAGATGCCAAAGGGGATGAGAGAGACCCTTTATTTCAAGGATGATGATTCCCGCCTTTCCTTCCTGCAGGGTAATTATGTGACGCTGACCAACATGAAGGATAAGGATATTGAGCGGATCATCAAGTTCAAATTAGCACCGATCAATATTTCTGTGCAGACGACGAATCCGGAGCTGCGGTGCAAGATGCTCCACAACCGGTTTGCCGGGGAAGCGTTAAAGAAGATCGATCGTCTCTACGAGGCGGGAACCCCGATGAATGGGCAGGTGGTTATGTGCAAGAACCTGAATGATGGCGACGAGCTGGACCGTACCATCCGTGATCTGACGAAATATATCCCATGTATGGAGAGTGTGTCGGTGGTGCCAGTGGGACTTTCCAAGTACCGGGATGGCTTATATCCATTGGAGCCGATTACGGCAGAGGATGCGGCAAAAACCATAGATATCATTGAAAAATGGCAGAAGAAGGTCTATGCAGAGCATGGAATCCATTTCATTCATGCCAGTGATGAGTTCTATATTCTTGCAGGACGGGAACTGCCGGAAGAAGAACGTTATGACGGCTATATCCAGCTGGAAAATGGAGTCGGTATGATAAGACTTTTGACGACAGAGGTTCACGAGGCTCTGGATGAGTTAGAGGGTGATGAGGAAAAAGAGGAATTATCCATTGCCACTGGAAAGCTGGCAGCCGTTTATCTGGCTGGATTTTTAGAGGAGATCAAGAAGAAATTCCCAAACCGCAAGGTTCATCTCTATCCTATCCGTAACGATTTCTTTGGGGAAATGATCACCGTAGCTGGTCTGATCACGGGACAGGATCTGATCGCCCAGTTAAAGGACAAGCCTCTGGGAAGCCGTTTACTTCTCCCAGAGTGTATGTTCCGGAGCGGAGAAGAGGTCTTTCTGGATGACATTACCAGGCAAGAGGTAGAAAACGCTTTACAAGTACCAGTGAATATTGTAAAATCAAGCGGTCAAGATTTTGTGAACGCAGTATTGCACGCTTCAGAGGAGTCAGGCGCTTCTTATGAGGCTTATGAATTAAAGGAGATTTCATATGAGTAAACCAGTAGTAGCGATTGTAGGACGGCCAAATGTTGGTAAGTCTACCTTATTTAATGCAATCGCAGGAGAGACCATTTCCATTGTAAAAGATACACCAGGTGTGACCAGGGACCGTATTTACGCGGATTGTAACTGGCTGAACATGAATTTTACCCTGATCGATACCGGCGGTATTGAGCCGGATACCAGTGATGTGATTCTGGCACAGATGCGGGAGCAGGCAGAGATCGCCATTGCCACAGCAGACGTGATCGTGTTCATCGTAGACGTACATCAGGGACTTGTGGATTCTGATTTCCGTGTAGCGGATATGTTAAGAAAATCCAAGAAACCAGTGGTTCTTGCAGTAAACAAAGTAGACAGCATCAAGAAATATGGTAATGATGTTTATGAGTTTTATAATTTAGGAATCGGTGATCCGATCGCTGTTTCTGCTGCCTCCAGACTGGGGCTTGGAGATTTATTAGATGAGGTGGCAAAGCATTTTGACACAGACAATATGGAAGAAGAGGATGACGACCGTCCAAGGATCGCCGTTGTTGGAAAACCAAACGTTGGTAAATCTTCTATTATTAATAAGTTAACCGGTGAGAACCGTGTGATCGTGTCTAATATCGCCGGCACTACCAGAGATGCCGTGGATACCGAGGTGGTATATCAGGGCAGAGAGTATGTATTTATCGACACTGCCGGACTGCGCCGGAAGAATAAGATCAAAGAGGAATTGGAGCGTTACAGCATTATCCGCACGGTGACCGCTGTAGAGCGTGCAGATGTGGTCGTTGTGGTTATTGACGCTACTGAGGGTGTGACGGAACAGGATGCCAAGATCGCAGGAATTGCCCATGACCGTGGAAAAGGCATCATCGTGGCTGTGAATAAGTGGGATGCCATTGAGAAGAATGACAAGACGATCTATGAGTTTACCAGAAAGGTAAAAGATACATTGTCCTTTATGCCGTATGCGGAGATCATCTTTATTTCCGCTGAAACCGGACAGAGACTGAATAAATTATTTGAGACCATCGATATGGTTCGTGAGAACCAGACTATGCGTGTGGCGACGGGTGTCCTGAACGAGATCATCACCGAGGCAACCGCCCTCCAGCAGCCACCGGCTGATAAAGGCAAACGTCTGAAGATCTACTATACAACACAGGTAGCGGTAAAACCGCCGACTTTTGTAAACTTTGTCAATGATAAGGAACTGATGCACTTCTCTTATGTTCGTTATCTGGAGAACCGGATCCGTGAAGCTTTTGGTTTCCGTGGTACGGCCCTGAAGTTTATCACAAGAGAACGTTCCGGAAAGGACGCTGAGTAATGGAAAGAATCCTTTGTCTGGCAGTGGGATATCTGTTTGGACTGTTTCAGACCGGTTATATTTACAGTAAGCTGCATCATGTGGACATCCGCAAAGAGGGCAGCGGCAATGCCGGAAGCACCAATGTTCTGCGCGTCATGGGTGTGAAGGCGGGAGCTACCGTATTTCTGGGAGATTTTTTTAAGACACTGATTCCGTGTATTCTGGTACGGCATTTTTTCCAGAATCAGCCGGAGATGGTGAATCTTCTGGTATTATACACGGCGTTTGGTGTGATCCTGGGGCATAATTATCCGTTTTATATGGGATTTAAGGGCGGAAAAGGAATTGCTGCGACAGCTGGCCTGCTGGTTGCCATGGATCTGCGGGTGACAGCGGTCTGTCTGATCGTTTTTATCCTGATCGTGGCAGTGACACGTTATGTGTCTCTTGGCTCTTTGGTAGTGGTAACCTTATTCCTGATCGGCATGGTATTTTTCGGAAGCCACGGTGCTTATGGACTTGGAAACCAGTATCTGATGGAATTTTATCTGGTTTCGGCGGCAGTAACGCTGATGGCATTCTGGAGACACCGCTCGAATATTGGCCGTCTGCTTCATGGAACAGAGAATAAGATCGGAAGTAAGAAAAAATAAGCGGCAGAGCATGCCGCCTGGGAGGACAAACATGGCAAAGATTGGTATCATCGGAGCAGGAACCTGGGGAATCGCCCTGTCGGTACTTCTTCATGACAATGGGCATAAGATCAGTGTCTGGTCGGCATTGCCGCAGGAAATCAAAGATTTACAGGAGAAACATGAGCATAAAAACCTTCCTGGCGTAGTACTGCCGGAGGATATGGAATTTACAGCGGATCTAGGGCATGCCATGGACCAGAAGGATCTTCTGGTACTGGCAGTTCCCTCTATTTTTACCAGAAGTACTGCTCATGCCATGAATCCTTTCTGTAAAGAAGGGCAGATCGTGGTCAATGTGGCAAAGGGCGTTGAGGAGAGCACGCTTATGACACTGTCAGAGATCATCGAGGAAGAACTTCCTATGGCAGATGTAGCGGTGTTATCTGGTCCAAGCCATGCGGAAGAAGTGGGACGGAGGATTCCTACCACCTGTGTGACTGGAGCAAAATCCAAAAAGACAGCGGAATATATCCAGACTATCTTCATGAGTCCGGTGTTCCGTGTGTATACAAGTCCGGATATCTTAGGAATCGAATTAGGCGGAGCACTGAAAAATGTCATTGCTCTGGCAGCCGGAATTGCAGATGGACTGGGCTATGGAGATAATACGAAGGCTGCATTGATTACCAGAGGGATTAATGAGATCGCAAAGCTTGGTGTCCGCATGGGCGGGGCCTTTGAAACGTTCTGTGGCCTGTCCGGAATCGGGGACCTGATCGTTACCTGCGCCAGCATGCACAGCCGTAACCGCCGGGCCGGTATTCTGATCGGTCAGGGAAAGACCATGCAGGAGGCCATGGATGAAGTCCATATGGTGGTCGAGGGTGTATATTCTGCCAAAGCTGCCAGGAGGCTGGCTGAAAAATATGATGTTCCAATGCCGATCGTTGACCAGGTCAATGAGGTCTTGTTTGAAGGAAAGCCTGCTGCAGAAGCAGTGCAGGAATTGATGCTTCGTGATAAGACCAAAGAGGCTAACACTTTAACATGGTAAAATAATAACTTGTTATACCTAAAAAGTGTTGACATTTAAAAACAATGTACTTATAATAAAAAAAAGTTTTTGAATGTTATTTATGAGGAGGAAAACATTATGAAAAAACTGGTAAGTGTAAGTTTGGCAGCAGCTATGGTTGCTTCCATGACTGCTTGTGGTTCTAATAATACTGCAGAGACAACAGCAGCAGCTGCAGCAGCAGAAACTACCGCAGCAGCAGGAGAGACAAGTGCAGCAGCAGAGTCCCAGACAGCAGCAGACGGTGCTTCTTTTAAGATCGGTGTTACCGGACCTTTAACTGGCGCAGCAGCAGCATACGGCAACGCAGTTGTAAACGGCGCAAAGTTAGCAGCAGATGAGATCAATGCAGCAGGCGGTGTAAATGGCTATACTTTCGAGATAAACGGTCAGGATGATGAGAACGATACTGAGAAAGCGATCAACGCATACAATACATTAAAAGACTGGGGTATGCAGATTCTGGTTGGTACAACCACTTCCAAACCATGTATCGCAGTTGCTGCAGAGACAGCAAATGACAATATGTTCCAGATCACACCATCCGGTTCCGCAGTTGAGTGTGTAGCAAATGACAACGTATTCCGTGTATGCTTCGCTGACCCGGATCAGGGTACTGCTTCTGCAAAGTACATTGGCGAGCACAAACTGGCTACTAAGGTAGCGATCATCTATGACAGCTCTACAGAGTATTCCTCTGGTCTGCGTGAGGCATTTGTTAACGAGGCTGCAAACCAGGGTATCGAGATCGTTGCGGATGAGGCATTTACCGCTGATACCAACACGGATTTTTCTGTACAGCTGGATAAAGCAAAAGACGCTGGCGCTGAGTTAGTATTCCTGCCAATCTACTATCAGGAGGCTTCCATCATTCTGAAACAGGCTTCTGATAAAGAGTTTGCTCCAATCTTCTTCGGATGCGATGGTATGGATGGTATCCTTTCTGTAGAGAACTTTGATAAGTCTCTGGCAGAGGGCCTGATGCTGTTAACACCATTCTCCACAACGGAGGAGACCAGCAAGGCATTTACTGATGCTTATGTAGCAGCATATGGCATTGAGCCAAACCAGTTCGCAGCAGACAGCTACGATGCAGTTTATGCAGTAAAAGCAGCAATCGAGCAGTCCGGTGTAACACCAGATATGAGCGTATCTGATATCTGCGAAGGCTTAAAGACTGCTATGACTGAGATTAAGATCGATGGTTTAACTGGTTCCGATATGACATGGAACGCAGCTGGTGAGCCAAACAAAGCTCCTAAGGCTGTTATGATCGAGAACGGCGAGTATGTAATGCAGTAAGTTTTGAATGGACATTCAAAATTAGATATGATTTATCAGATCCAGAGCGGGGTCGTCTTCGTGACGGCTCTGCTTTTTGATTTCAAAGGAGATGTTGCACTTGTACATCAGTTTTGCCTGTGATATAATTTCGAGATAAAATTAGAAAAATAAAGAGGTGGGGATTCATGAGTTTTCTGTCTTATTTAATCAATGGAATCAGCCTGGGCAGTATCTACGCGATCATTGCGCTTGGATATACCATGGTTTATGGTATTGCCAGAATGCTGAATTTCGCCCATGGTGATATCATCATGGTTGGTGGCTTCGTCGTGTTTACCATTGTCAGCACCCTGGGGCTTTCTCCATGGCTTGGGCTTCTGGTGGCAGTGGCGATCTGTACGGTGCTGGGTATTGTGATCGAGAAGGTTGCTTATTGCCCGTTGCGTGGCGCATCTTCGCTGGCAGTTCTGATCACAGCCATTGGTGTCAGCTATCTGCTGCAGAACGTAGCGCTTTTGATCTTTGGTTCCAATGCCCGTCAGTTTACTTCGATTATTAATCTGCCGAACTTAAAGCTGGCAGATGGCAGGCTGACCATTTCTGCAGTTACCATTGTAACGATCATTACCTGTATCGTGATCATGGTGGGGCTGACAGCTTTTATTAATAAGACCAAGATCGGCCAGGCCATGTTAGCCGTGTCCGAGGATACTGGTGCGGCAACCCTGATGGGAATCAATGTAAATAAGACTATTTCCATTACTTTCGCCATTGGTTCTGCTCTGGCAGCCATCGCGGGAGCACTTCTTTGTTCCGCATATCCGTCCCTGACTCCTTATACAGGTTCCATGCCTGGTATCAAGGCGTTTGTGGCAGCCGTGTTTGGCGGTATCGGTTCCATTCCAGGCGCTCTGATCGGCGGTGTGATCCTGGGTGTCATCGAGAACCTGACAAAGGCATATATTTCTTCCCAGTTATCTGATGCAGTTGTATTCTCTGTCCTGATTATTGTACTTCTGGTACGTCCTACCGGAATCCTGGGCAAGAAGATTACAGAGAAAGTGTAGGTGGGAGATATGAAAAATAAGAAAGCATTGAAGCAGAATGTCATCACCTATGGTATGGTGATCGCGTTCTGGGCAGTGATCCAGATCATGATGAAGACTGGTAATTTAAGCAGTCTTGCGAAGGGACTTCTGGTTCCAATCTGTATGTATGTGATCCTGGCAGTTTCTTTGAATTTAACCGTTGGTATCTTAGGTGAGCTGAGCCTTGGACATGCAGGCTTTATGTGTGTGGGAGCTTTTTCAGGCGCATTTTTTACAAAGGTTGCAGAAAGTGCGATCCCGAGTGTCGGCGTCCGCTTTTTCATCGCCCTTCTGATCGGTGCTGCAGTAGCTGGTTTATGTGGTTTCCTGATCGGTATTCCGGTACTTCGTCTGAAAGGCGATTATCTGGCGATCGTAACCCTGGCATTTGGCGAGATCATCAAGAACCTGATCAACGTCATGTATGTAGGTGTTGACCAGCATGGTTTCCATTTTTCCATCAAGGATACTACATCTCTTGGCATGGATGATACCGGTGTGGTTATCATCAAGGGTGCCCAGGGCATCACTGGTACGCCAAAGGCAGCGACTTTTACGGTCTCCATTTTATTGGTTCTGTTAACCCTGGTGATCGTATTGAACCTGATCAATTCCAGAACCGGACGCGCGGTCATGTCTATTCGTGACAACCGGATTGCGGCGGAGTCTGTTGGTATCAATATTACCAAGTACAAATTGATGGCATTTGCCATTTCTGCTTCTTTAGCAGGAGTTGCAGGGGTTCTGTATGCCCATAACCTGTCCTCTCTGGCAGCGACACCGAAAAACTTTGGTTATAATATGTCCATTATGATCCTGGTTTATGTGGTTCTTGGTGGATTGGGCAATATCCGCGGTTCCATCATCGCAGCGGTGATCCTGACAGCTCTTCCAGAGTTATTACGTGGATTGAATGACTATCGTATGCTGATCTACGCGATCGTACTGATCGTGATGATGATCTTCAACTCCAGTCCAAAGGTATTGGAGAAGAGAGCAGTAATGAAAGAAAAATTCAGAAATAAGAAAAATACGGCAAAGGAGGCTGCTTAATCATGGCAATGTTGGAAGTAGAGAATTTAAGCATATCCTTTGGCGGTCTGAAAGCCGTAGATGGTTTTCACATCTCCATTGAGAAGGGACAGCTGTACGGTCTGATCGGACCAAATGGTGCAGGAAAGACTACCGTATTTAACCTGCTGACAGGCGTGTATAAGCCGAATACCGGAAGTATTGTTCTGGATGGTCAGAATATTACCGGAAGAAAGACCATCGAGATCAACCAGGATGGAATCGCAAGAACATTCCAGAATATCCGTCTGTTTAAGGAATTAAGTGTGCTGGATAATGTAAAGGTCGGACTTCATAACCATTTCCAGTATTCTACCCTGGATGGTATCTTAAGAACACCAAAGTATTTTAAGGTAGAGAAAGCCATGAATGAGAAGGCCATGGAGTTATTAAAGGTCTTTGACCTGGATGGCGAGGCAGATTTTAAAGCGTCCAACCTTCCTTATGGTAAACAGAGAAAGCTGGAGATTGCCAGAGCTCTGGCTACCGAGCCAAAGCTTCTCCTGTTAGATGAGCCGGCGGCTGGTATGAACCCCAACGAGACAGCGGAGCTGATGGAGACCATCCGTTTTGTCCGCGATCATTTTGGTATGACCATTCTGCTGATCGAGCATGATATGAAGCTGGTTTCTGGAATCTGTGAGAAACTGACCGTATTAAACTTCGGACAGGTTCTGACGGAAGGACCGACTTCCGATGTATTGAATGATAAGCGGGTTATCACCGCATACCTTGGAGAGTAGGAGGAGAGTACAAATGGCAGCAATTTTGGAAGTAAAGGATCTGCAGGTGTATTACGGCGTGATCCAGGCGCTGAAGGGTATCTCCTTTGAAGTAAACCAGGGAGAGATCATCGCGTTGATTGGCGCTAACGGCGCAGGAAAGACTACCACCCTTCAGACGATCACTGGTATGATCCCGTCTAAGGGCGGAAGCATCACTTATGATGGACAGGATATCACCAGGATGCCAGGTTATAAGCTGGTGCCGATGGGAATTGCCCATGTACCGGAGGGACGCCGCGTGTTTGCGGAGATGTCTGTACTTCAGAACTTAAAATTAGGCGCATATACAAGAAGCAATAAGAATGAGATTGAAGAGACCATTAAAATGATATATGAGAGATTCCCACGTCTGGAAGAGAGAAAGAACCAGATGGCAGGAACCTTAAGCGGTGGCGAGCAGCAGATGCTGGCTATGGGCCGCGCCCTTATGTCCCATCCAAAACTGATCGTGATGGATGAGCCATCTATGGGTCTTTCCCCGATCTATGTCAATGAGATCTTCGATATTATCCAGGAGATCAACAAGTCTGGAACTACTGTTCTCTTGGTAGAGCAGAATGCGAAGAAAGCTCTGTCTATCGCGGATAAGGCATACGTTCTGGAGACTGGCAACATCGTGTTAAGCGGCGATGCCAAAGAACTGATGAACAATGACCGGGTAAAGAAGGCATATTTAAGCGAATAGAATCCGAAAATCATAAGTCCCGAATAGGGAGACACCCCCTTGCATATACTTTAACAGCATAGCAAGGGGGTATTTTTATGGATCAGTATTCTGTATACAGGGACATTGAGGCGAGGACCAGAGGGGAGATTTATCTTGGCGTGGTTGGACCGGTGCGGACAGGAAAATCCACCTTCATCAAGCGTTTTATGGAACTTTTCGTGCTTCCAGCCATGGAAAATGAACACATGAAGAATCAGACAAGAGATGAACTGCCCCAGAGTGCAGCCGGTAAGACCATCATGACGACAGAACCCAAATTTATTCCGAAGGAGGCAGCGGAAATTCCGTTGGATGAGGAGACAAAAGTGAAGATCCGCCTGATCGACTGCGTGGGGTTTATGGTAGAGGGTGCTGCAGGACATATTGAAAATGATAAGGAACGGCTGGTAAAGACGCCATGGTACGAGGAAGAGATCCCATTTACCAGGGCGGCGGAGATCGGTACCAGAAAGGTGATCACGGATCATTCCACCATTGGTCTGGTAGTGACTACAGACGGTTCGATCGGGGATCTGAAACGGGAGGCATACATACCGGCAGAAGAGAAGACTGTCCAGGAATTGAAGAGACTGGGAAAACCATTTGTGATCCTGTTGAATTCTGTGAAGCCTTATTCAGATGAAACGGAAAAGCTGGCGGAGATCCTGGTGCAGAAATACGGAGTCAGTGTGCTTCCGGTTAACTGTGAGCAGTTAAAGAGGGAAGACGTGATTCGGATCCTGAATCAGGTGCTGAAGGAATTTCCAGTGACCCAGATACGGTTTTCCATTCCTGGATGGCTGGAGGTGCTTTCTTCTGACAACTGGCTGAAGGCTAAGGTGATCCGGCTGGCAAGACAGATCCTGGAGAAGGTCACTCAGATGAAGGATGTGGCAGCGGCTATTCCAGAGGAGAAAGAGGAGGGGATCCAGGAGATCCGTCTTGGAAAAATGAACCTGTCAGACGGAACCGTGGATATGGATATCCAGATGGATGATCATTTCTATTATCAGATCTTAAGTGATTACGTCGGGCTTCCCATTGAAGGGGAATATGAGCTGATGCAGACGTTATCCCAGCTGGCTGCCATGAAAAAGGAGTATGAGAAATTCCGAAATGCCATTGTCCAGGTGCGGCAGAAGGGTTATGGAGTGGTGACTCCGGAGCGGTCTGAAATCGTCCTGGATGATCCACAGGTGGTCCGTCATGGAAACCGTTATGGAGTGAAAATGAAGGCCCAGGCCCCATCCATCAACATGATCAAGGCCCACATTGAGACGGAGATCGCACCGATCGTAGGAAGTGAGCAGCAGGCGGAAGACCTGATCACTTATATTAAGGAAAATGCGGCGGAGAGCGAGGACGGTATCTGGAATACCAACATTTTCGGAAAGTCCATTGAGCAGATCGTGGAGGACGGCATCCAGGCAAAGGTTTCCCAGGTGACAGAGGATTGCCAGATCAAATTGCAGGATACGCTGCAGAAAATTATTAATGACAGTAATGGCGGCATGATTTGTATTATTATCTGATCTGTGATATAATTAAGTATTAAAAAATATGATAACTGTGAAGGAACTGAACAGTTACAAGAATACTGTGAGGAGGCGGTTCTATGAGATTAACGTTCATAGGTGCGGATCATGAGGTAACAGGAAGCTGCCATTATCTGGAATGTGGAGAAACGAAGCTTCTGGTGGACTGTGGCATGGAACAGGGCGTGAACGTGTATGAGAACGCGGAGCTTCCGGTGAGTTACGCACAGATCGATTATGTGCTTCTGACCCATGCCCACATTGACCATGCAGGCCTTCTGCCGTTTATCTATGCCAGAGGATTCCGCGGCAAAGTGGTGACTACGATGGCTACGGTAGATCTTTGCCGGATCATGCTGAAGGATAGTGCCCACATTCAGGAGATGGAGGCTGAGTGGAAGAACCGGAAGGCCAGACGTGCCGGTGAAAAGGAGATCCCGCCATTATACACGTTAAATGATGCAGCCGGGGTCATCAACCTTCTGGAAGGTTATGAGTACGATGAGATCGTGGAACTGAATGATGATATTAAGCTTCGTTTTATTGATGCAGGTCATCTGTTGGGATCAGCCTCCATTGAGGTCTGGTGCAGGGAAGGGGAAGAGATCAGAAAAATCGTATTTTCCGGCGATATCGGCAATATCAACAAGCCTTTGATCCGTGATCCACAGTATATTCGTGATGCAGACTATGTGGTCATGGAATGTACATACGGAGACCGAAGCCATCCAAGATCTGAGGAGCATGTGGAGGAACTGGCACAGATCATCCAGGAGACTCTGGACCGGGGCGGCAATGTGGTGCTTCCGGCTTTTGCAGTAGGCAGAACCCAGGAACTGTTATTCTTCCTGCGTAAGATCAAGCTGGATCATATGGTGACAGGACATAGCGATTTTCAGGTATATGTGGATAGTCCGCTGGCAGTGGAGGCTACTCATGTTTTTAAGCAGAATCTGCTGCGGTGCTACGATGAAGAAACCAGAGAACTGGTAGAGAGCGGCATCAACCCCATTGAGTTCCCAGGCCTGAAGGTGACAGTCACCAGTGATGAATCCAAGGCCATCAACTTTGATTCCAGGCCGAAGGTGATCATTTCTGCTTCCGGTATGTGTGATGCCGGGCGTATCCGCCATCATTTGAAGCATAACCTCTGGAGACCGGAGTGTACGATCGTTTTTGCCGGATATCAGGCAGTGGGAACCCTGGGACGTAGTCTGGTGGATGGGACCGATCAGGTAAGGCTGTTTGGAGAAACCATTGAGGTGAAGGCCCAGATCCGGATGATGGAGGGCTTAAGCGGGCACGCAGACCAGGATGGTCTGATCAGGTGGATTCGCGCATATAAAGAAAAACCAAAGATGACCTTTATCGTCCATGGAGATGATAAGGTGTGTGACATTTTTGCAGACCGGTTGAACCGGGAAGAGGAAATTCCGGCGTCGGCGCCATTCAGTGGATCAGTGTATGATCTGGCAGAGGGCTGCTGGCTGAAGGTAACCAAGGGTATCCCGATCCAGCCGGAGAAAGAGAGCAGACGCAGAGCAGATGGCATCTTTGCCCGTCTGGTGGCTGCTGGCGAGCGCCTGTGCCGTGTAATTAAACGGAATGAGGGCGGAGCCAATAAGGATCTGGCGAAATTTACCGATCAGATCCATGCTCTTTGCGATAAATGGGATCGATAGGATTGATAGAAAAATAACAAAAAAATTCAAAGAACCGCAGGGCGGTAGCGGAGGACAGACATGACAAAAGTACAGATATATACCGATGGATCAGCAAGGGGAAATCCAGACGGCCCAGGCGGTTATGGGGCAGTACTTCATTTTACAGACCAGAAGGGGGTGCTTCATGAGCGGGAGCTTTCCGCCGGATATGTGAGGACAACCAATAACCGGATGGAGTTAATGGCAGCAATCGCGGGCCTGGAGGCACTTACCAGGCCCTGTCAGGTGGATCTGTATTCCGATTCCAAGTATCTGACGGACGCCTTTAACCAGGGATGGATCGACAATTGGGTGAAGAATAACTGGAAACGTGGCAAAAGTGGTCCGGTGAAGAACATAGATCTGTGGGAGAGGCTGTTAAAAGTCAAGAGTATTCACCAGGTCACATTCCACTGGGTGAAGGGACATGCAGGCCATCCGGAAAATGAACGGTGCGACTGCCTGGCGACCACGGCAGCAGATGGAACGGATCTGTTAGTGGATTCTGGCGTATGATTTTCTTACAATATATTACGAAATTTTCCTGGATATTCCATTTTCAATAGGTTTGTGTTATGGTAATCACATGAGAATGTGAGGATGACCATATGAAACATAAAGGATTGATTGCGCTGGCTGCGATCTTTGCAGCCGGGATCGTACTTACGACCTTTACCAGCCAGATATTGGGGGTGAAGGAGCCGGTTGGGACAGTTATGATAACGAATGAGGCAGATATGGAAGGTGTGCCGATGGCAGGAAGGGCAGCGGCTCAGGCTGTGATTGATGAGGATTCTGCATCACAGGGACAGAAAACAGCAGCAGAGGAAGCCGGTGTGGCGGTTTATGGACTGGATGCAGGCGCAGATGGAGCGTCAGCTCCAGGTGGAGAGGCTGGCGATGGCACCATGTCCGGGAAGATGGCACAGGATGAGGCAGCCAGGCCGGAGATGGCTATGGAAGAGTCCCCTGATGCGGATGGAGAAGCTGTGTCGATTTCTCCATTAGATCCAGAACCGGCGTTGACCGGTGACAGCGATGGCACCAATATAGAAATGGAACTGACAGATGGATCAGAGAATTCTTCCTATTACCGGAACCGTCTGGCAGAACTGGAAAACCGGATTCAGAAAAACAGGGAAGCCCAGACCGCATCCAACAATAGTAATTCTGCCAAGACACTGGCAGACAGTGAGTTAAAGCTGTGGGATAATGAACTGAACCTGATTTACAATGCCGTCAAGGATGATCTGGATGACGGAGAAGCAGCCGATCTGGTAGAGGAAGAACGTGCATGGATCCGTGAACGGGACCGGAAGGCGATCGATGCAGCTAAGGCAAGCGCCGGAGGCTCTCTGGAGAGTGTGGAATACACAGCATCCCTGGCAGATTCAACCAGAGAGAGGGCATATGAACTGTTAGACCGGTATGAGGACCGGATCCAATAGAAGAAAAAAGGTGCGGAGCCAAAAGTTATGGTTCTGCACCTTTTTAATTTGCGATTTCAAAAATGTGCCTTCAAAAAACTGCCAGAGGCGGTGAATTATTTGTTGGCAATGCTTTCTGTGATCAGTTCCACGCAGCGGTCAATTCCAAAATGGCTGCTGGAAAGCATCAGATCATAGCTTTCTGGATGTCCCCAGATGGTGTCAGCGTAGAAATCAAAATGACGTTTTCTCATACGGTCAATTTTATGGATTCTTTTTCTGGCCTCAACCTCACTGATCTGGTTCCGGGCCATGACACGCTCTATACGGGTTTTCTGGTCTGCATAAATGAAAACAGAAATCATATGTTTCCGACCGGACAGGATAGAAGAAGCGCATCTGCCCACAATGACACCGCCGCCTTTCTGGGCAATTTCCAGAATGGTTTTCCGCTCAATATCAAAAGCGATCTGGCTTTCTGGATAGAAAGAATGAGCCATGGTGACAGTGTCAGAAAATGGATTGCCAGCCAACAGGTTGTTGATGGACAGAGGCCGCTCTCCATACGCATTTAAAAATTCTTCAGAGTAACCACTTTCTTTTGCTGCTTTCTGGATCAGCAGTTTATCGTAACATGGTATATTTAATTTCTGGGCAAGTGTTTCGGCAATTTCCCGTCCGCCGCTGCCATATTCACGGCTGATGCAGATTACGGTATCGTTTGGTATGTTCTGGCTCATGATGTTGTTGCCTGCCTTTCTTTTGTTTTTTTATGAAAAAATTTTTCTGTCTTTATTATAGCTTGCACTGGAAAAAGAAGTTAGTATATAATTAGTATACTAGATATATAAAAATTATATAACAAGGCGGCAAAGCATGAAGAATATCAATTTTGAATATTATAAAGTGTTTTATTATGTGGCCCGCTATGGCAGCTTCACACAGGCAGCCAAGGCCCTATATAGTAATCAGCCCAATGTGGCCAGAGTGATCAATCTGTTAGAACAGGAACTGGGATGTCAGCTGATGATCCGAACCAACAGGGGAATTCATCTGACAGAAGAGGGAAAGAAACTGTATAAGCGGATCTGGGTGGCATACGAACAAATTCGTCTGGGAGAGGAGGAATTGTCTGAACGTGAGACGGGTCAGGGAGTGGTGGTCCTTGGTGCCAGTGAGATGGCGTTGCACCTGTATCTGATGGAGCAGATGCAGCAATTTCACAAATTATATCCGGCAATCCAGATGAAGGTGTATAATTATTCAACGCCAGAAGCAATCAGGGCATTAGAGTCGGAGAGTGCGGATGTGATTTTTGTCACAGCAGAGACTTCCAGAAACAGAAATCTGGAACGTGCCGGATGGCAGACCAGGCTTCTAAAGACCTGCTCTGATGTTCTGATTGTCGGACCAGATCAGAGAAAGCTTGCAGAAAGTGTTCATTCCTTAAAAGACCTGCAGCCTTATTCTATGATACAGCTGGGGGCTGATACCAGCAGCTACCATACCTACAGTCAGTTCTATTTAAAACATGGTCTGACGATGCATGCAGATATTGAAGTGGCGACAGCGGATCTGATCCTTCCGATGGTGGAAAAGAACCTTGGAATCGGATTTCTGCCACTGGAACTGACCCAGACAGCACTGCAGCAGAAAAGGGTGTTTCAGATTCCTTTACAGGAAGAGATTCCAGAGCGGGGGATCTATATGATCTACAAAGCAAGAAAAGAAGAAAACCAGGCCAGGGAAAAATTCCTGGATATGTTAAATTTTTCTCAAAAAGAGTCTGGAAAAATTTGAAAAATGTGATAAGATATAGGACACGAACGGGCTTCACTACAAGCCTGCGACAGAAAGGCAGAAACATGAAATGGTTGAAGAGTAAACGGGGACAGATGTCAGATGCGATGCTAACGATCACATTTCTGACGTTTTCTGGAGGATTGCAGGATGCATACAGTTATTGCATGCGAGGAAAGGTATTTGCCAATGCCCAGACAGGCAATATTGTTTTGATGAGCGGCTATTTCTTTGATGGTGATTTTCACAAGGGACTTCACTATCTGATTCCTGTACTTGCCTTTGTATGCGGTGTTTTTGTGGCTGAGCAGGTGCATATGCGTTACAAAAATATGAAACGGGTGCACTGGCGGCAGCTGGTGGTGTTAGCTGAAGTCATTTTGTTGTTTAGCGTAGGTCTGATGCCGGAGTCAGCGAATATGGCGGCCAACGCCCTGACCTCTTTTGCCTGCGCTATGCAGGTGCAGACGTTCCGGAAGGTTAATGGTTATACCATCGCCAGTACCATGTGTATTGGTAATATCCGGAGCGAGATCGAGTCTCTGAGCGCTTATTTAAAGACCCATAACCACAAACTGCTGGATCAGACTTACCGTTATCTGGGGATCATTCTGATCTTTGCGCTGGGAGCCGGCACTGGATTTAAGCTGGCGGAATCTCTTGCGTACCATACGATCTGGGTCTGCTGCCTGCTGCTGATGGTCAGCTTTGTCCTGATGATGATCCCGGCAGACGAATTTGTATTGCCCAAAGATATTCCAGAGGGAGATTATCTGTACGGAGGAAGAAAATAGGTTAATCGGCAAAATCCGTTGCTGTTTGCGCAACGCGTGAACAGTAACGAAAATAGGCATGTCTGGGACGCAAAATTTTTTCTCCACCCTTGATAAATATTTCCACATATGATAGGATTAAAACGATCATGCGTTTATTAAAAAACAGAATGTAACTGTGAAGAAATGAAACAGTTGCCAACAGATTTACCGCAAAGGAGGTAGCTTATGAGTGCTGTATTAGCAAGCCTGGTTCAATATATTGTGAAGGTTCTTATTTTCGCTGCAGTGGCGTGGGCGGGCATCACCTGCGGAAAGAAATTCCGTGATAAAAAGGACGCTGCAAAAAATTAAGTAAGAAAAGAAGAAAGAAATTTATGCGACGGATCATGAGAGCATGATGAAGGTTGCAGGTAATTCGGAGGACAAGAAGTTGAAGAAATACGGTGTAAACGAATTAAGAAGAATGTTCCTGGAATTCTTTGAGAGCAAGGGCCATCTGGCTATGAAGAGCTTCTCACTGGTTCCACATAACGACAACAGCTTACTGCTGATCAACTCTGGTATGGCTCCATTAAAGCCATATTTTACCGGACAGGAGATTCCGCCAAGAAGACGCGTGACCACCTGCCAGAAGTGTATCCGTACCGGCGATATTGAGAATATCGGTAAGACTGCGCGTCACGGCACATTCTTCGAGATGTTGGGAAACTTCTCTTTCGGTGATTACTTCAAGACAGAAGCCATTCACTGGTCCTGGGAGTTTTTAACAGAAGTAGTCGGGCTGGATCCAAACCGTCTGTATCCATCTGTTTATTTAGATGATGATGAGGCGTTTGACATCTGGAATAAGCAGATCGGCGTTCCGGCAGAACGCATCTTCCGGTTTGGTAAGGAAGATAACTTCTGGGAGCATGGCGCTGGCCCTTGCGGTCCATGTTCTGAGATCTATTATGATCGCGGCGAGAAGTATGGCTGTGGTAAGCCAGGCTGTACCGTTGGCTGTGACTGCGACCGATACATGGAAGTATGGAATAACGTATTTACCCAGTTTGAGAATGATGGACATGGCAATTATACGGAGTTAAAACAGAAGAATATTGATACTGGTATGGGCCTGGAGAGACTGGCTGTGATCGTACAGGATGTAGATTCCCTGTTCTGTGTGGATACCAACAAAGCACTTCTGGATGAGGTATGTGCACTGGCTCATACGGAATATCAGGCTGACGCGAAAAAGGATGTTTCCCTGCGTATCATCGCTGACCATGTGAAATCTTGTACCTTCATGATCTCTGATGGTATCATGCCTTCTAACGAAGGCCGTGGATACGTGCTGCGCCGTCTGCTGCGCCGTGCAGTCCGTCATGGCCGTCTGCTTGGCATTGAGGGACGTTTTATGCCAGAACTCAGTAAGACTGTGATCGCTCTGTCTAAGGATGGTTATCCAGAACTGGAAGAGAAGCAGGTCATGATCTTAAAGGTACTGGCTGAGGAAGAAGAAAAATTCAATAAGACCATCGACCAGGGTCTTGTGATCTTAGGAGAGATGGAGCAGAAGATGGTAGCAGAAGGAAAGACAGTTCTTTCCGGTGCTGACGCATTTAAACTGTATGATACTTACGGATTCCCGTTAGATTTAACACTGGAGATCCTGGAAGATAAGAACTTTACCGTTGACGAGGATGGGTTCCAGGCTGCGATGAAAGAGCAGAGAGAGAAAGCGCGGAAAGCACGGAAAGTCAGCAATTACATGGGCGCTGATGTAACGGTATACCAGTCCATTCCTGCAGCCATCACCAGTAAATTCGTTGGATATGACCGTCTGGTTCATGATTCCAAGATCACTGTCCTGACTACTGAGGATGAGATCGTAGAGGCGCTGACCGATGGACAGACTGGTACGATTATTGTAGATGAGACACCGTTCTATGGCACTATGGGCGGCCAGCAGGGTGATGTTGGTACCATCGTAAGTGATCATGGTCAGTTTGAAGTAAAAGAGACCATTCATTTACAGGGCGGCAAGATCGGTCATGTGGGTGTGATGACCAAGGGTATGTTCCAGACAGGTGAGACCGTTACCTTAAAGGTATGTGAGAAGAATCGCCTTTCTACCGCTAAGAACCATAGCGCCACCCATCTGCTTCAGAAAGCACTGCGTATGGTACTAGGCGATCACGTAGAGCAGGCTGGTTCCTATGTAGATGCCGGACGCCTTCGTTTCGACTTTACCCATTTCTCTGCTATGACTCCAGAGGAGTTACAGAAGGTAGAGGATCTGGTCAATAAAGAGATTCAGGCAGCGCTTCCGGTTATTACCGAGGAGATGAGCCTGGATGAGGCAAAGAAATCCGGAGCCATGGCACTGTTTGGTGAGAAATATGGTGAGAAAGTACGCGTTGTGAAGATGGGGGATTTCTCCGTAGAGCTTTGCGGTGGTACCCATGTTTCCAACACGGAGAAGATCAGTGCATTTAAGATCATTTCCGAGGCTGGTATCGCAGCAGGTGTCCGCAGGATCGAGGCGCTGACCGGCGAAGGTCTGATGGCTTATTATCAGGATACAGAAAAAGAACTTCACGCAGCCGCAAAGACTGCGAAGACGACTCCGGCAGAGCTTCAGAAGAAGATCGAGGCGATGTTAGAGGAAATCAAGGCTCTCCATTCTGAGAATGAGAAGTTAAAGAGCAAACTGGCCAACAGCGCCATGGGTGATGTGATGAGCCAGGTAGTTGATGTGGCAGGTGTTAAGGTTCTGGCAACCAGAGTAGCTGACGTTGATATGAACGGACTGAGAAATCTGGGAGATCAGCTGAAAGAGAAGCTTGGTGAGGGTGTGATCGTCATCGCATCAGTTCAGGATGGTAAAGTAAACTTAATGGCAACTGCTACAGATGAAGCCCAGAAGAAGGGCGCGCATGCAGGTAATCTGATCAAAGCGATCGCCGGACTTGTAGGCGGTGGCGGCGGCGGACGTCCAAACATGGCACAGGCTGGTGGTAAGAATCCGGCAGGTGTGGACGAGGCCCTTGTAAAAGCTGTTGAGGTAGTAAAAGAGCAGGTTCAGGCATAAAATTGAAAAAAATTGGAAATCCATAAAAAAATCAGTTGACGAATAGAGATTTTATGCTATAATCATAACAGTGCTATAAAAATACCCAAACAGTTGTATTATGCACAAGTACACAACTGGAGGGAGGTTAGGTGTGAGCTATGTCAAACGTGATCGTTAAAGATAATGAATCATTAGACAGCGCTTTACGCAGATTCAAAAGAAACTGCGCAAAGGCTGGTATTCAGCAGGAGATTCGCAAAAGAGAGCATTACGAGAAGCCAAGCGTAAGACGTAAGAAAAAGTCTGAAGCTGCTAGAAAGCGTAAATTTAACTAATTGCTGAGAATGTCAAGAGTCCTCAATCGGAAAGATTGAGGACTTTTTTCGTGTTCTTCCACATAGGATAAAAATGATAAAGTGTCGGAAGTGATCCTATGCCCAGACAGTTTCAGGAGATGGCAGCCAAATCTCTTCATATACCGGCAGATGTGGCTCTTGGGGAGCCGGTGATCACCATCACCGGGCGCAGGCGGGTGTATCTGGAAAATTATGAGCGGATTGTCAGTCTGGATCCGGATGAGATCCGGCTGCAGACCCGGACCTGCAGGATCCAGATTCTGGGTACCTGCCTTGGAATTGAATATTATACCAGGGACGAGATGATGATCACAGGTCAGATCATTTCCGTGAATATGGAAGCCAGGGGAGGGAAAAAGGGGTGATCCGTGAGGCGGGGCAGTGGAAGAGGGGATATCTGAAACTGAAGATCTGGGGATATGGCGTGGAACGTTTTTTGAATGTGTGCGGGAAAACGGGGATTGATATCTGGGGCGTCCGGGCAGAGAGAACCTCTTGCGATCCCGTATGTTTTTGCTGCATGGAACTGAAAGATTTCCACAGGATCCGCCCGGTTGTCCGGAAAACCAAAGTCCACATCCGGATACAGAAGCGGCTGGGCCTGCCATTTTTTCTTCACAGGAACCGGAAACGATGGATTTTGTTTACGGGCCCCTTACTGATCGTAATGATTTTGATGGTATTATCCATGTTTTTATGGAAAGTGACCTTTGAAGGCAATAACCGTTATACAGACGATGCCCTGATGACATATCTGGAGAAAGCGGGTATCCATCCCGGGATTCTGAAACGCCAGGTTTCCCTCAGCCAGCTGGAGGAACAGATCCGTCTGGACTATCCAGAGATTCTGTGGGTGTCGGCCCAGATCTCCGGTACACAGCTTTCCATAAAATTGCGGGAAAATGACGCAGTGTTTTCTGTCCCGGAAAAAGATACCAGTCCCGGCAATCTGGTGGCTTCTTCGGACGCAGTTATTACCAGGCTGGTGATCCGCCAGGGGAAGGCTATGGTAAAAGAAGGGGATCAGGTGGAACAGGGGCAGGTATTGGCGGAAGGAACCCTGGAACTGATGAATGACAATGGAGAACTGCTCCGTAAGATCTATGTCCGGGCAGATGGGGAAGTGTATGGAACGGTGCGCCATACCTATCGGAAACGGCTGGCTCCCATGAAGAAGATCCAGATAAAGACTGGCAGGAAGAGCGGCGGATTTTGCTTAAGTGTTGGAGCGAAAGCCTGGGGATGGGTGATGCCGGATTTTCAGAAAGCCCAATGGATCAGCCGGACGGAGAAACGGCAGCTGCGTCTGGGACGCGATTTTTATCTGCCTGTCTGGTATGGGAAGATCCAGAGGGAGGAAATCCAGGTTTCGGAACGTCCTTACACCAAAGCAGAAGCAGAAGCGGAGGCAGAACTGGAAAAATGGGCCGCAGAAGAAAAATTATTGGAAAAAGGGGTACACATTATTGGAAATAATGTTAAAATACAAGAGAATGGCTTTTCTTTTTCCATAGAGGGAGAGATTCTCTGTGAAGAACAGATCGCAGTCTTCCGGCAGATTTCAGAGCCAGAGGATGAGGAAGAAAAAAGTTCTATGGAGACAGGTGAATCATAGTAACTGGGAAGATATGGAACAGTTACGAAGAATAAAAGCGAGGAGACGATGTAAAACAGCATGAGTATCATCGAAACTATGATCGACATTCCGGCAGAGCATGAGAAAAATGTCTGCGGACAGTTTGACAGTTATTTAAAGAAGATAGAGCGGACCCTGCATGTGACCATGGTATCCAGAGATGGGGCGATCAAGGTCATTGGACCGGAGGTCAGTGTCAGAAAGGCAAAAAGTGTATTTAACAATTTGATCGAGCTATCAAAGCGGGGCAATGAGATCACCCAGCAGAACGTGGACTATGCGTTGTCCCTGTCATTTTCCGAAAGCGATAACCAGATCCTGGAAATTGATAAAGATGTGATCTGCCATACCATTAACGGCAGACCGGTAAAGCCAAAGACCATGGGACAGAAAAATTATGTGGACGCGATCCGCAAGAAGATGGTGGTGTTTGGTATCGGTCCTGCAGGAACAGGTAAGACTTATCTGGCTATGGCTATGGGAATCCAGGCGTTTAAAGATGGCGAGGTGGGAAGGATCATTCTCACCAGACCGGCGATTGAGGCGGGAGAGAAGCTGGGATTTTTGCCAGGTGATCTGCAAAGTAAGATTGATCCTTATTTGAGACCACTTTATGATGCCCTGTATCAGATCATGGGTGCTGAAAGTTATCTTCATAATGCAGAAAAAGGATTGATCGAGGTAGCGCCTCTGGCATACATGCGGGGACGCACCCTGGATAATGCCTTTATCATTCTGGATGAGGCCCAGAACACCACACCGGCCCAGATGAAGATGTTCTTGACGCGAATCGGTTTTGGCTCCAAAGTGATCATCACCGGAGACCAGACCCAGAAAGATCTTCCGGGCGGAGCAGCCTCCGGTTTAGATGTGGCGATCAAGGTTTTAAAGAAAGTGGATGACATCGGTTTCTGCTATCTGACCAGCAGCGATGTGGTGCGTCATCCACTGGTACAGAAGATTGTACAGGCATATGATGATTATGAGGCTAAGAATCAGGCGAAGGACCGCCAGCGGGGAGAACGGAAGAATCCCCAGGAGAAACGACAGCCCAGAAAAAGAGAATGGTAGCTTACAAAGTGAAGGACTATGTCAGGAGCATGGTGAAAAGCTACCAATAGGAGGATACCGATGACAGTAAATATTGAATACGAAGCAGAAAAACAGTTGGGAATCCCATATGAGGAGATCATCAATGAGGTGGTATGCGCGTCCCTGGATTACGAGGGCTGTCCTTATGAGGCGGAGGTGAATGTGGTTCTGACGGACAACGAGGAGATCCACCAGGTCAACAAAGAGTACCGCAATGTGGACGCACCGACGGATGTATTATCATTCCCAATGCTGGAGTACGATACGCCATCAGATTTTGAACACGTAGAAGAGGATTTTGCGGATTGTTTTAACCCGGAGACTGGGGAGCTGATGTTGGGGGACATTATGATCTCAGTGGACAAGGTGGAAGAACAGGCAGAAAAGTACGGACATTCCACGACCAGGGAACTGGCGTTTTTAGTAGCCCATAGCATGCTTCATTTATGTGGTTATGATCACATGGAAGATGAGGAACGTCTGGTGATGGAAGCAAAGCAGAATGAGATTCTGGAGGGAAAAGGATACTGCCGATGAGAAAAATGAGGGGTTTATGGGTAACTGTAGTGGTAACTGTTTGGCTGCTTACCGCCTGCGGGAAAAAGGAAGAGTATGTGGCAGCTCCGGAAAGTAAGGTTTCTGTGGAGATGGCGCCGGTTCAGGTGACTACTGCGCCGGAAACAGAACATGTGACGGAGGAAGAGACAGAGGAGACCGTGGAGGAGCCGGAAGAGAGGATTGCTGTTGATGGAAAGATCAAAAGCTATCTGACCGGAGAGATGGTGGATGTGGCGAAGGCAGACCGCCGTCCGGTGGCTGTGATGATGAGTAATGACAAGGCAGCTCTTCCACAGTACGGCATCAACCGGGCAGGTGTGGTCTATGAGGCCCCGGTGGAGGGCAGTATGAACCGTTACATGGCTATTCTGGAGGATTATGACGATTTAGACAGGATCGGTTCTGTTAGAAGCTGCCGCACTTATTATACGTATTTTGCAAGGGAATTTGATGCCATTTATGCACATTTTGGACAGAGTACCTTTGCCCTCCCTTACCTGGATAACGTGGATAATATTAACGGAATTAAGGAAGGAAGCCAGGCTTTTTACCGCAGCAGTGATAAGAAAACGCCTCATAATGCCTATACCAGTGCCCAAAAGCTTCAAAAGACGATCGAGCAGCTTGGTTACAGCCAGACTTATGACCCGTCCTACCACGGTCATTTTCATTTTACAAAAAATGGTCAGCAGATCCATCTGGATAATAGTCTGGAAGCCGAGAAGATAGTTCCTGGCTATGCGTTGAATAACGCTTATTTCCAGTATGATGAACAGGATGGCCTGTACCACCGTTATCAGTACGGCGGGGTGCATAAAGGCTCAGAAGGACCGATCACAGTAAAAAATGTTATTTTTCAGTATTGCTCAACCGGGCATTATGCTACGACAGAGTATCTGAATATTGATGTCCACACCGGCCAGTATGGCTATTACATCACCAATGGACGGGCAATCCCTATTTCATGGAAAAAAGATGGTCAGTTCGGTGTGACCCATTATTATAATACGGAGAATGAGGAAATCACCTTAAACCAGGGTAAGACCTGGATCTGTATCATTCCAACGGCTGATTTCCAAAAGACGGAGATTCATGGAAAGAACAACTAGAACAGTACGCAGCAGAAGTAAATACAAAAAAGGGGAAGGGACAGCAAAGAGAACTGCGGTTCCAGAGAAAAAGGCAGGCTCCAACTTTATTATCCAGGGGAGTATTCTGGCCATCGCCGGAATTATCGTCCGGCTGATCGGTATGCTGTATCGGATTCCTCTGGCCAATTACATTGGGGATGAGGGAAATGGTTATTACAGCGCAGCTTATAACATTTATTCCATTATGCTGATCCTTTCTTCTTACAGTCTGCCGGTGGCGGTTTCTAAGATGGTTTCTGCCCGGTTGGCCAGGGGGCAGTACCGGAATGCCAGAAAGATCCTGCGGGCCGCTTTATTTTACGCAACCATTGTGGGAGGCGTTGGATTCTGTGCTTTATGGTTTGGTTCCGGCTTTTTTGCGGAGCATGTGATCAAGATGCCTTACAGCGCCTATGCTTTAAAGGTACTGGCGCCGACGGTCTGGATCATGGCTTATCTGGGAGTCCTCAGAGGATTTTTCCAGGGACATTCCACCATGGTACCAACGGCTGTTTCCCAGATTTTTGAGCAGATCGTCAATGCGGTGATCAGTCTTCTGGCCGCAAAGAGCCTTTTTGACCTGGGTGTGAAATCCAATCTGGTTTACGGTTCTACAGAGTATTCTTATGCGTTCGGTGCGGCTGGAGGCGCTCTTGGTACGGGAGCAGGAGCTTTGACAGCGCTGATCTTATTCGTTGGCCTGTATCTGATGTACCGTCCAAAGATGAAGCGGCGGATACGCAAGGAACAGGGAACGTCAGCAGAAAGCTATGGTATGATCACCAGTACCTTGTTTCTGACTGTTGTGCCGATCATCGTCAGCAGCAGCCTTTATAATAGCAGTACTGTCATTGACAATGTACTGTTTGGCCAGATCATGACCGGGCTGGGCGAGGCAAAGCAGATTGCATCCCAGTGGGGTATTTATTCTGGTAAATATCATCTGCTATTTAATATTCCGGTGGCAGTGGCTAACTCCCTGTCCTCTTCCCTGATTCCGGCATTGTCCAGAGCAGTGGCGGAGAAAGACCGGAAACAGACCTTAAACCGGATCGCCAGCGCCATCCGTTTTTCGATGATCATCGCGATCCCATCGGCAGTGGGACTGGCAGTGCTGGCGGCACCAATCAGCAATCTGTTATTTCCTGGAAGAGACAATACGGATCTGATCAAAATGACCTGTTACGGGTCTTCGGCAGTAGTTGTTTATTCACTGTCTACAGTAACCAATGCCGTGTTGCAGGGCATTAACCGGATGAAGACGCCGATCCGTAACGCAGGGATTTCTCTGGTGCTTCATACGGTGATCCTGTTTGTGATGCTGAGATACTTACACATGGGTATTTACGGAGTTCTCTATGCCAATATTTTATTCGCCCTGTTTATCTGCATCTTAAATGCCAGATCCATTGCCCGTTTTAAGCGTTACCGCCAGGAGGTGAAGAAGACCTTCCTGATCCCGATGGTGGCATCCGCAGTTATGGGCGCAGCGGCATTCGGTGTATATCGGGCTGCTTACAGCATCTTTGGCAATCTGATCAGCACCGGGATTTCTGTTCTGGTGGCAGTGGCGGTTTATTTTGTCCTTCTGATCCTGTTGAAGGGTGTGGACGCCCAGGAACTGAGAAGTATGCCTGGCGGGACCAGACTGTCAGGATTGGCAAGAAAACTGCATCTGATGAGATAGACGCTATGGAACTGTTACAAATAAGTTTAAAATAAACCAGATAAGCAGATACTATGCTCATAAGGAGGAAAAACTTATGAGAAATTATGGTATCTGCTTATTGTTATTTTTTGTGTTGGCGGCAGCGTGTTTTTCAGTAGGATATGCGGTGACAAGGACAGAATCTGTCCGGGAGAGCGCAGTTCCGGCAACAGAATATGAGACGGAAACGGTGGATGAGCGCCCTGTGGCCAAGGTCAATGCTGATGCCCAGGCGGATACAAAGAAAGAGGAACATTACTGCCTGGTGGCGGAGTCTGGTTATCTGATGGTGTATTCCAGAAAACGGAATGCCCTGTATCTGGATACCCATATTCCGCTGACAGATTTCCCGGATACAGAAAAAGAGCGGCTTTTGGACGGGATCTGGTTTCCCTCTATGACAGAAGTGTTTCAATATCTGGAATCTTATACCAGTTAATGGATCGTTACGAAAAAATAAACTTGCATTGCAAGGGCAAAGTCGATACAATGGAGAACGAAAAAAGCAGGAGAAGAGGAAAACGAATGAAAAAGAAGGTGTGGATTATTGGAGGCGGTGCCTCTGGAATGATGGCGGCCATTACGGCGGCGAAAGAGGGGGTGGATGTGACCATTGCGGAGCATATGGACCGGGTGGGCAAAAAGATCCTTTCCACAGGAAATGGCAGATGTAATCTGACCAATTTACATCAGGATGCCAGATGCTACCGTTCCAGCCAGCCAGATTTTCCAGGACGGGTATTAAAACAGTTTTCGGTGAATGAGACCATTTCCTTCTTTGAAGACCTGGGAATCGTGATGAAGGACAGGAACGGATATCTCTATCCCAATTCTGACCAGGCCTCTTCGGTGCTGGATGTTCTGCGGGATGAAGTAGAACGAAGAAAGATCCGGGTGTTCTTAAACTGCCAGATCAGGGAGATCAGAAAGAAAAAAGACGGTTTTCAGATCGTGACAGACCAGGGCGTAAAGGAGGCGGATGCAGTGGTACTGGCGACAGGTTCTAAGGCGGCTCCGGTCACAGGATCGGATGGCAGTGGATACCGCCTGGCGGAGAGCCTGGGTCATTCTGTGATTTCTCCGCTTCCGGCGTTAGTACAGCTCCGGTGCGCGGAAAAGCATTACAGGCAGCTTTCCGGGATACGGACAGATGCCAGAGTTGAGATCTATTCTTCTGCGAAAAATGGGTCGTGGAACTTTGAGGCGGAAGACCGGGGAGAGGTGCAGCTGACAGACTATGGCATCTCCGGTATCCCCGTATTCCAGGTGAGCCGTTATGCAGCAGTGGCTTTACATAATAAAAAGAACGTAAAAGCGGTGATTGACTTTTTCCCTCAATTAGATATGGAAGAAACGAAAACCATGATGGCAGAACGGAAGAGAAGGCTAGACGGACGCAGCGCCGAAGGATTTCTCACCGGAATGTTAAATAAAAAGCTGGCGCTGGCATTGTTAAAGCTGTCCGGCATTGCAGCGGCGGAGCCTGTGGAAGCGGTAGATCAGAAGCGTTTTCAGAGATTGATCCAGGTGATCAAGCAGTACGAGACCGTTGTGCTTGCAACGAACCCTTATGAAAATGCCCAGATCTGCTGTGGAGGCGTGGATACCAGACAGATCGATCCGGCAACTATGGAGTCGAAGCTGGTAAAAGGGCTTTATTTTGCAGGAGAGATCGTGGATGTGGACGGCATCTGCGGCGGTTATAACCTGCAGTGGGCCTGGTCCAGCGGGTACGTGGCAGGAAGAAGCTGCGCAGCACAGCATTGCAAAACGGAGAAAAAGAAAGGAAACAGATAACCAGATATGATCCGGATTACCCAGTTAAAGCTCCCGATTGAGCATAAAAAACAGGAATTATACGAAAAAACAGCGAAACTTTTGCGGGTTGCACCATCGGAGATCAAACAGCTAAAGATCGTCAAGCAGTCAGTAGATGCCAGAAAAAAGGAGCAGATCTTATTTATTTATACCGTAGATGTGGAAGTGGCAAAAGAGCAGCAGATCTTAAAGAAAGTGAAAAATAATCAGGTGTCACAGGTGAAGGAGGTTCCGTACCAGTTTCCGTCTGGCGGTGAAGAACCCCTGAAACATCCGCCAGTGATCATCGGCAGCGGCCCGGCGGGACTATTCTGCGGTCTGATGTTAGCCCAGGCCGGTTACCACCCGATTCTTCTGGAACGCGGTCAGGACGTGGAACAGCGGCAGAAGGATGTGGAATGGTTCTGGAATACGGGAATTTTAAACACCAGATCCAATGTCCAGTTTGGCGAAGGCGGAGCGGGTACATTTTCCGATGGAAAATTAAATACATTGGTGAAAGATCCGCTGAAGCGGAACCAGAAGGTATTGGAGATCCTGGTGGAGCATGGGGCTGATCCGGAGATCCTTTATGTGAATAAACCGCATATCGGAACGGATGTGTTAAGCAAGGTAGTGAAAAATATCCGGGAACATATCATCGACCTTGGCGGTCAGGTGTTCTTTGAAAGCCAGGTAACCGATATGACGATCAAAGGCGGGAGGATCACAGCATTGGAGATCAATGGGGACCAGCCGGAGAAGCGGAGAGTTCTGGAGGCAGAGACGGTGGTTCTTGCCGTGGGACACAGCGCCAGAGATACGTTTGCTATGTTGTTAAAGCGGGGAGTGCCCATGGAGAAGAAGGCATTTGCTGTGGGTCTTAGGATCCAGCATCCACAGGCTATGATCAATCAATCCCAGTATGGTATGGCTCATTCAGATATTTTAGGTCCCGCTTCTTATAAAGTGACTCATCAGACCAGTCTCCAGAGAGGTGTGTATTCTTTCTGTATGTGTCCGGGCGGTTACGTGGTTAATGCCTCCTCAGAGGAGAAACGGCTGGCAGTCAATGGTATGAGTAACCATGACCGGGGAAGCAGGAATGCCAACAGCGCCCTGATCGTGACAGTGACTCCGGCAGATTTCGAGGGGGATTCCCCGCTGGCTGGTGTGGAATATCAAAGAAAATTAGAGAGCCTGGCCTATGAGTATGGACATGGCAGGATTCCGGTGCAGCTTTACGGGGATTTTAAGGCGGGACTGGAGACGAAACAGCTTGGTGAGGTGGACGCGGAGTTTAAGGGGGCGTATCAGTTTGCCAACTTAAAAGAGATGCTTCCGAACTATCTGTCCCAGTCTATTATTGAGGGTGTGGAACATTTTGAGGGTATGATCCACGGATTTTCCCGCTATGACAGTATTCTGGCTGGTGTGGAGAGCCGGACGTCTTCCCCGGTGCGGATTCACCGTGACGAACGATTTGAAAGCCAGATCGCCGGGGTATATCCTTGTGGAGAGGGAGCAGGCTATGCGGGCGGTATCACATCGGCGGCTATGGACGGATTAAAAGTAGCAGAAGCCATTGGACGGCGCTATGCTTTCCGTGGGTGATGCAAGTGTTTCCGGTTTGACGGATAGATAAAAATATTGTATGATAATAGAACCGCAATTGTGAAGAAACAGAACAGTTACGGATGAAACCTAAGACAGACCAACCGGCAAGAATTTTATCTCAGTCGAGAAGACTCCCACCTCTTTAGGTGGTGAGTAATAGCAAATTTGTCTCAGTGGGAGGTGGGTCTTCGACTGAGATAAACGCTCCGCGAGGATGCGCAGTGATTCTGTAAAGAATATGTCAGCTTCGCTGACCAGAATCACGCACCAAGTCTCACGGACGTTCGACTTGAATGCCGCGGATATAGGAGTGGATAAAGATGCTGGAGAGAGAAAAACTGCAGGATAAAAAACGAATTGTGATCAAGATTGGTTCTTCCTCGCTGACCCACGCGGTCTCCGGTGATTTAAACCTTCAAAAAATAGAAAAATTAGTGCGGATCATCAGTGATCTGAAGGGGCAGGGCAAGGAAGTGGTATTAGTGTCTTCAGGTGCCATCGCTACAGGCAGACAGGCCCTGCACCATCCGGGAAAACCGGAGAGTCTTGCCCAGAAGCAGGCATTTGCAGCAGTAGGCCAGGCCAGGCTGATGATGGTGTACCAGCGGTTATTTGCGGAGTACAATCAGGTGGCGGCCCAGGTCCTGATGACCAAGGACACCATGACCAACGATGCCTCCCGCTACAACGCCAGAAACACCTTTGACGAACTGTTAAAATTAGGGGCAGTTCCGGTGGTGAACGAGAACGATACGGTTTCCACCTCCGAGATCCCTTATGTGGACAATTTCGGAGATAATGACCGGCTTTCAGCTATTGTATCGGCATTGATCGGTGCGGATCTTCTGATCCTGCTTTCAGATATTGACGGGTTATTTACCGATGATCCGAGAAAGAATCCAGAAGCGAAGATGATTCCATTTGTGCCGGAGATCACGAAAGAGCTTCTTTCCATGGGAAAGGAGACCTCGGGAAGCGGCGTGGGAACCGGCGGTATGGCGGCAAAACTGGCGGCAGCCCAGATTGCCACAGACAGCGGATCGGATATGGTGATCGCCAATGCGGATCAGGTGGATGTGATCTACCAGATCATGGAAGGCAAGGATGTGGGTACCTTATTTTTAGCCCATAAAAATAAAGATTTTGACCTGATCCATTATCTGAACCACGATTATGAAAGAAAAGAGTAACTGTTCAACTGGTCGGTGTGCATCTGCTGCACTGACCGTTAGAAAGCATAGGCTGGAAAAGAATCACTTTAAGGAGGTGTAACAATGGTAACACAGGAGATGATCGATCGGATCAATACCCTTTATCATAAATCCCAGGCAACGGGACTGACAGAAGAAGAGAAAGCGGAGCAGGCAGAACTTCGGAAGAAGTATGTTGAAGCGATCCGCACCAGTATGCGTTCCAACTTAAATAATATTTCCATCAAGGAAAAAGACGGAACCATTACAGATCTGGGCAAGAAATATGGCGGTGTAAAGAGCGAATAAGTTCATCGAAAAAAGGGGGAGTTCCTATGAAGCTGGAAGAGATTGGCAGCCGGGCAAAAGAAGTATCCAGAGTGTTAAACAATCTGGGATCTACACCGAAAAATGAAGGCTTGAAAGCAGTTGCCCAGGCTTTGCTGGATGGAAAAGATAAGATTCTGGAGGCCAATCAAAAGGATGTGCAGGCGGCGCTTGCAAAGGGCATGAATCCAGGACTAGTAGATCGTCTTTCTTTAAATGAAGCCAGGATCCAGGCTATGGCAGAGGGTCTCTTACAGGTGGCCTCCTTAGATGACCCGGTTGGTGAGGTGATCTCCATGAAGCCAAGACCCAACGGATTGCTGATCGGACAGAAACGGGTGCCGTTAGGTGTGATTGGCATGATCTACGAGGCGCGGCCCAATGTAACGGCCGATGCCTTTGGCCTGTGTTTTAAATCTGGTAATGCCGTGATTTTAAAAGGTGGAAGCGATGCCATGGAATCCAACAAGGCCATTGTAGTACAGATTCGGGAGGGGCTGAAAAGCGCCGGACTTCCAGAGGATGCGGTGCAGTTGATTGAAAGTACTGACCGGGAAGTGACCAGACAGTTTATGCGGCTGAATGACTATCTGGATGTGCTGATCCCAAGAGGCAGCGCCGGACTGATCCGTTCCGTGGTGGAGAACAGTACCGTTCCGGTGATTGAGACAGGAACCGGCAACTGCCATATTTTCGTGGATGAATCTGCGGATCTGGACATGGCGCTGAATATCATTTTCAATGCCAAGACCCAGCGGATAGGTGTTTGTAATGCCTGTGAGTCCCTGGTGGTCCACCGGGCAGTTGCAGAAGAATTTCTGCCGTTATTAAAGGCCAGACTGGATGAGAAGCAGGTGGAGATCCGGGCGGATAAAGAAGCCTGCGCCCTGGTGGATGGTTTTGTCCCGGCTACAGAAGAGGATTGGGGAAGAGAATATCTGGATTATATCCTTTCCCTGAAGCTGGTGGATTCTATCGACGAGGCCATTGCCCATATCAACCGCTATAATACGAAGCATTCCGAGGCGATCATTACCTCCGATTATGCCAATGCCCAGAGGTTCTTAAATGAGATCGATGCAGCGGCAGTGTATGTGAACGCTTCGACCCGTTTTACCGATGGCTTTGAGTTTGGTTTTGGCGCGGAGATCGGCATCAGCACCCAGAAGCTTCACGCCAGAGGCCCTATGGGATTAAAGGAACTGACGACAACCAAATACATCATTTATGGGAATGGACAGGTGCGCCAATAGAAGGGACAGCAATATGGAAGAACTGACGATCCGCACTGCCACAGAAAAGGACGCGGCAGCGCTTTTGGACATCTACAGACCGTATGTGGAGAGAACGGCCATTACCTTCGAATATGAAGTACCGACATTGGAGGAATTTCGTCAGCGGATTTGCCATACACTGGAGAAATATCCGTATCTGGTGACAGAGGCAGCTGGAGAGATCGTGGGATACGCCTATTTAAGCGCTTTTCACCCAAGAGCCGCATATCAATGGTGTGCAGAGACCTCTATATATGTCAATACGGACAAGAAGAAAATGGGCATCGGCGGCAGACTTTATGGCGCTTTGGAGCAGATCGCAAAAGAACAGGGCATTTTGAATCTGAATGCCTGCATCGCAGTTCCAGAGCAGGATGATGAGTACCTGACTTCCAACAGCGAATCCTTCCATAAGCATCTGGGATACCGGATGGTGGGGAAGTTCCACAACTGCGGATATAAGTTCGGCAGATGGTATCACATGATCTGGATGGAGAAAATGATCGGTGGGCATGGGGAACAGCCGGAGGAGATTATTCTGTTTCCAGCGTTAAAGAAATAGAAAAGTTGATCCGGTTGATGCCGGATCGTTACAAATAAAGATAGAAAAGGATAAAACATGAGCAATTTAACCGTACAGGCACCGTTAGAGGAGCCGGCAAGACAGGAATATTTTATGGAGATAGCCAAGAAACAGGTGGCACAGCTGAGCAGGGAACTGGGACGTCCGCTGACCTGCTGCATCAACACCTTTGGCTGTCAGATGAATGCCAGGGATTCTGAGAAGCTTCTGGGCATTTTAGAGAAGATCGGATACCAGGAGACTACAGACGAACACGCGGATTTTGTGCTTTACAACACCTGTACGGTTCGTGAAAATGCAAACCTGAGGGTATATGGCCGTCTGGGCTATTTGAATACCATGAAGAAGAAAAATCCACATATGATGATCGCCCTGTGCGGCTGCATGATGCAGGAACCGGAAGTGGTGGAGAAGATCAAAAAGAGCTACCGTTTCGTGGATATTATTTTCGGTACCCATAACATCTTTAAGCTGGCAGAGTTACTGTGTATGCGGTTTGAAGAGAAAAAAATGGTGGTGGATATCTGGAAAGATACGGACCGTATCGTGGAAGATCTGCCGACAGAGCGGAAATACAGCTTCAAATCCGGCGTCAACATCATGTTTGGCTGCAACAATTTCTGCAGCTACTGCATCGTTCCTTATGTGAGAGGTCGTGAGCGCAGCAGAAAACCGGAGGACATCATTGCCGAGATCAGGCGGTTGGTGGCTGACGGTGTGGTGGAAGTCATGCTGTTAGGCCAGAATGTGAACTCCTATGGAAAAAATCTGGAGCAGCCGGTGACATTTGCAGAGCTGCTAAGACAGGTCAATGAGATTCCGGGACTGGAACGGATCCGTTTCATGACTTCCCATCCAAAGGATCTGTCCGATGACCTGATCGAGGCCATGAGAGACTGTGATAAGGTATGCCGTCACCTGCATCTGCCGCTGCAGTCTGGAAGCAGCCAGATCTTAAAGGTGATGAACCGCCATTATACCAAGGAGCAGTACCTGGAGCTGGTGGAGAAGATCCGGAAGGCAGTGCCGGACATTGCCCTGACGACGGATATCATCGTAGGCTTCCCGGGAGAGACCGAGGAAGACTTCGAGGAGACCATGGATGTAGTGAGAAGAGTACGCTATGACAGCGCATTTACCTTTATCTACTCCAAACGTACCGGAACCCCTGCGGCGAAGATGGAAAATCAGGTGCCGGAGGACGTGGTGAAAGCCCGCTTTGACCGGTTGCTGGCGGAAGTGCAGAAGATCTCCTCTGAAGTATGCGGAAGAGACGTCCATACCGTACAGAAAGTTCTGGTAGAAGAGCTGGATGACCATGTAGAGGGATACGTGACCGGACGCATGAGCAACAATACGGTGGTTCATTTCCCTGGAAATGCAGATCTGATCGGTAAGATCGTGGATGTTTACTTAGAGGAGTCAAAAGGCTTCTATTATATGGGGAAGCAGGCTTAAATTTAGAGAAAAGAGGTTAACAAAGTGGCGGGATTATCACCAATGATGACCCAATATGTGGAAACCAAGAAGCAGTATCCGGACTGCATTTTGTTTTACAGACTTGGAGATTTTTACGAGATGTTTTTTGAGGACGCCCTGACTGCGTCCAAAGAACTGGAAATTACGCTGACCGGAAAGGAATGCGGTCTGGAAGAGAGGGCTCCCATGTGCGGAGTCCCTTATCATGCTGTGGATTCCTATTTATATAAATTAGTGCAGAAGGGCTACAAGGTTGCCATCGCAGAGCAGATGGAGGACCCCAAATTAGCAAAGGGACTGGTAAAACGGGAGGTGATCCGTGTGGTCACACCGGGAACCATTACCAGCAGTCAGGCACTGGACGAGACGAAAAACAACTACCTGATGGGCATTGTTTATATTGGCGATACCTACGGTATTTCCACCTGTGATATGACTACTGGAGATTATCTGGTGACAGAGGTGGAGGGGGAGAGAAATCTTCTGGATGAGATCCACAAATTCGCTCCGTCAGAGATCATCTGCAATGAGGCGTTTTACATGTCCAGCATTGATCTGGATGATCTGAAAAACCGCTATCATGTGGCGGTTTCTTCTCTGGACAGCCACTATTTTTCCGATGACAGCTGCAGAAAAGTGTTAAAAGAGCATTTTCACGTGAGTACTTTGGACGGACTGGGACTGGCAGATTATGACGCTGGTGTGATCGCAGCAGGTGCGGTCATGGAGTATCTCTATGAAACCCAGAAAAATTCCCTGGCCCACATCGTGACCATTACCCCTTATACCACAGGGCAGTTTATGATCATTGATACTTCTACCAGACGTAACCTGGAGCTGGTGGAGACCTTAAGAGAGAAGCAGCGCCGTGGTTCGCTGTTATGGGTGTTGGATAAGACCAAGACAGCCATGGGCGCCAGACTGATGCGTACCATGATCGAGCAGCCTCTGATCAGGAAAGAGCAGATCATCGAGCGCCAGAATGCCATCGAAGAACTGAATATGAGTTACATTTCCAGAGAAGAGATCCGGGAATATTTAGGCCCGGTGTACGATCTGGAGCGTCTCATCGGCCGGATCACTTACAAATCCGCCAATCCGAGGGATCTGATCGCTTTCCGCAACTCCTTAAAAATGCTGCCGTTTATCCGGGATATCTTAAAGGAGTTTCATAGTGCAGTCTTAAAGGAGATCCATGAGGATATGGACCCATTGCAGGATCTGTATGACTTGATCGAGCGGGCTATTGTGGAAGAACCGCCTATTGTCACCAGAGAAGGCGGCATGATCAAGGAAGGTTATAATGAGGAAGCTGACAAGCTGCGCCATGCCAAAACCGAAGGAAAGACCTGGCTGGCGGAGTTAGAGGCCAGAGAACGGGATAAAACAGGCATTAAAAACCTGAAGATCAAATATAATAAAGTATTCGGATATTATTTCGAGGTGACCAATTCTTTCAAAGATCTGGTTCCTGACTATTTTATCCGGAAACAGACGCTTGCCAACGCAGAGCGGTACACTACCGATGAGTTAAAAAATCTGGAAGATATCATTCTGGGAGCGGAGGACAAGCTGTTTTCCCTGGAATACGATCTGTTCTGCGATGTGCGGGATCAGATCGCAGGAGAAGTAAACCGGATCCAGACGACTGCCAAGGCCATTGCAGGGCTGGATGTGTTTAGTTCTTTATCTCTGGTAGCGACCAGAAATAATTATGTGAAACCCAAGATCAATGAAAAAGGCACCATCCATATCAAAAATGGCCGTCATCCGGTAGTGGAGCTGATGCTGAAGGATGATCTGTTTGTTGCCAACGATACGGTATTGGACAACAATAAGAACCGGATCTCCATCATCACAGGCCCTAATATGGCAGGTAAATCCACCTATATGCGCCAGACAGCCCTGATCGTGCTGATGGCACAGATTGGAAGCTTTGTCCCGGCGGATGAGGCAGATATTGGTGTCTGCGACCGGATTTTTACCCGTGTGGGCGCGTCCGATGATCTGGCTTCCGGACAGAGTACGTTCATGGTGGAGATGACGGAGGTTGCCAACATCTTAAGAAACGCCACAAGAAACAGTCTTGTGATCTTAGATGAGATCGGGCGGGGCACCAGCACCTTTGACGGCTTAAGCATCGCCTGGGCGGTGGTGGAGTATATCAGCAACACCAGAGTCTTAGGCGCTAAGACCTTATTTGCCACCCATTACCATGAGCTGACAGAGCTGGAGGACACCATGAGCGGTGTCACCAACTACTGTATCGCCGTAAAGGAACAGGGGGATGATATCGTGTTCCTGCGTAAGATCATTAAGGGCGGCGCGGACAAGAGCTACGGAATCCAGGTAGCCAAGCTTGCCGGAGTGCCGGATCAAGTGATCACAAGAGCAAAAGAACTGGTAGAAGAACTCAGCAGTGCGGATATTACCATGAAAGCCAGGGAGATCGCGGAGGCCAGCGCTAACGTATCCCAGCATAAGACGGTCACCAGACCGGATGAGGTGGATCTTAATCAGATGACCTTGTTTGATACAGTGAAAAATGACGATATTATCCATGAATTAGAAGAGATCTCCATCAATGAGATCACGCCGATGGAGGCTCTGAATATCTTAAGCAGACTGCAGAGCAAGCTGAAGAACCGCTGGTAAGGAGGCATTATGCCACATATTACTGTACTGGATCAAAGTACCATCAATAAAATCGCTGCCGGAGAGGTGATCGAGCGTCCCTCTTCGGTGGTAAAGGAACTTCTGGAAAATGCCATTGATGCCCAGGCGACTGCAGTGACTGTGGAGATCCGGGACGGAGGCATTTCCTACATCCGTGTGACGGACAATGGCTGCGGAATCCCGAAGGAAGAGGTTCCGCTGGCATTTCTGCGCCATTCCACCAGTAAGATCAAATCCGTGGAAGATCTATTTACGGTATCTTCCCTGGGGTTCCGTGGTGAGGCCCTTTCCAGTATCGCCTCTGTGGCCCAGGTAGAGCTGATCACCAAGACATCGGAACAGCTTTCCGGTACCCGGTATCAGATCGAAGGCGGCGTGGAGCGAAGCTATGAGGAGGTGGGGGCGCCGGATGGAACCACCTTTCTGGTGCGCAATCTGTTCTATAACACACCGGCCAGACAGAAGTTTTTAAAGACTGCCCAGACGGAAGGAAGCCATGTGGCGGCATTGGTGGAGAAAATCGCCATGTCCCACCCGGATATCTCCATCCGGTTTATCCAGAATAACCAGAACCGTCTCCATACATCCGGAAACCATAATTTAAAGGACATTATTTACACCGTGTTTGGACGGGAGATCGCTGCCAATCTGCTTCCTGTGGAAAGTGAGCAGGAGGTTCTGCAGGTCCATGGATTTGCGGGAAAACCGGTGATTGCCAGAAGTAACCGGAGTTTTGAGAATTATTACATCAACGGACGGTATGTGAAAAGCGGGCTGATCGGTAAGGCCATTGAGGACGCGTACAAGCCGTTTATGATGCAGCATAAGTATCCGTTTGTGCTGCTTCATATCAGCATTGAGCCGGAGTATCTGGACGTGAATGTGCATCCAACCAAGATGGAGCTGCGGTTCCGCAATGGAGAACAGGTCTACCAGATGATCTTCCAGGCCATCAGCCAGGCGCTGTCTCATAAGGAACTGATCCCGCAGGTGGATCTGGTGAAGCGGGAAGAGGAGAAAGCGTTGGAGGAAGCCCAGAAGAAAGCACCTCATCCGGAGCCATTTGAGGTGAAACGGCAGGCGGCTATGGTGCAGAAACCTGGTGAATCCAGAACAATGCAGCCACAGGAACCTGCTAAATCCAGAACAATGCAGCCCTCGATCTATAAAAGTGAAGCGGTTTATGGCAAAATTGCGGAAAGCCGTGCGGAGCCTGAGCCGGAAATTCAGGCAGTTGCGCCAGTGGAGTCCCAGAAGCCGGAGCAAAAACAGCCCAAGCAGGAACAGAAAGCCACAGGGCAGGCAGAACAGCCCCAGCAGTTAGATCTTTTCGAAGAAAAACTCCTGGAGCCCAAGAACCGCATCCGTCACAAGCTGATCGGTCAGCTCTTCGACACCTACTGGCTGGTGGAATTCAACGAACATCTCTACATTATCGATCAGCATGCAGCCCATGAGAAGGTGCTGTATGAGAAGACCATGCGGACACTGAAGACAAGAGAATTTACCTCCCAGATGCTGAATCCGCCGATCATTTTGACCATCGGAAGCACGGAGGAGGTTCTCTTGAAAAAATACATGAAATATTTCCAGGAGATCGGTTTTGAGATCGAGCCTTTCGGCGGACGGGAGTACGCGGTACGGGCAGTGCCGGACAACCTGTTTTCCGTGGCGAAGAAAGAACTTCTTATGGAGATGATCGATGACCTGTCTGAGGATGCAGGGGCAAGAACGGCAGATATGATCCATGACCGGGTAGCAACCATGTCCTGCAAGGCGGCAGTCAAGGGCAACAACCATCTGTCCTTTGCGGAGGCGGATCATCTGATCGATGAACTGCTGAACCTGGACAATCCATATGCCTGTCCACATGGGCGGCCAACCATCATTTCCATGAGCAGGTATGAACTGGAAAAGAAATTTAAAAGGATCGTATAAAAATAGGATAAAGATATGAGTGAAAATAAGAAAAAACCGATGATCATCCTGACAGGTCCCACAGCGGTAGGAAAGACTGATCTTTCCATTCAGCTGGCTAAAGCCATCAATGGTGAGATCATCAGCGCTGATTCCATGCAGGTATACCGCCACATGGATATCGGTTCTGCCAAGGTGACACCGGAGGAGATGGATGGAGTTTCCCATCATCTGATCGACGTGCTGGAGCCGGAAGAAGAATTTAATGTGGTGGTGTTCCAGAAGCTGGCGAAAGAGGCATTAACAGGCATCTATGAACGGGGACATATTCCTATCATTGTGGGAGGAACCGGGTTCTACATCCAGGCACTGCTCTATGATATTGATTTTACAGAAAATGACGGTGATACCGCCATCCGCAGGGAACTGGAGAAATTGGCCCAGACCCAGGGAGCCGGCTGCCTCCATCAGATGCTACAGGAGATCGATCCAGAGTCGGCAGCTGCTATTCATCAGAATAATGTGAAACGGGTGATCCGGGCCATTGAGTTCTACCGCCAGACCGGGAAAAAGATCTCTCTGCATAATGAGCAGGAGCGGGAGAAACAGTCCCCATACCAGTTTCTTTATTATGTGCTGGATACAGACCGGAAGACCCTTTATGAGCGGATCGACCGGAGAGTGGATCTGATGATGGAACATGGCCTGGTGGATGAAGTGAAGCATCTGGCAGATATGGGCTGTACCAGAGATATGGTGTCCATGCAGGGACTCGGTTACAAAGAAATCCTGGATTACCTGTCTGGGGAGATTCCCCTGGAGGAAGCCGTTTATATCTTAAAACGGGACACCCGTCATTTTGCCAAACGGCAGATCACCTGGTTTAAGAGAGAGAGGGACGTCCGTTGGCTGGAGCTGGAGCAGTTCCAGAATGACCGGAAGAAAGTCCTGGAACATATATTGGATGAAATTGAAGGAGAAGGAATACGATGAATACAGAAATGGAAACCATGTACGAGAGTCTTGGTATCAGTAAAAAAGTACTGGAGTTTGGCGCTCAGATCGAGGAGCATTTAAAAGAACGGTTTGAGGAGATCGACAAGCGGGCAGAATTTAACCAGATGAAGGTTATCAAAGCGATGCAGGACAACCGGGTCAGTGACATTCATTTTGCTGCAACTACCGGATATGGCTACAATGATCTTGGAAGAGATACCTTAGAGGCAGTTTACGCCAGCGCTTTTCACGGCGAGAGCGCCCTGGTACGTCCACAGTTAACCTGCGGAACCCATGCATTAGCAGTTGCTTTAGCTTCTAACTTAAGACCAGGCGATGAGCTGCTTTCCCCGGTTGGCAAACCATACGATACTCTGGAAGAGGTCATCGGAATCCGGGATTCCATCGGCTCATTAAAGGAATATGGCGTATCCTACCGCCAGGTAGACCTTCTGCCGGACGGCTCCTTTGATTTTGAAAATATCAGAAAGGCTATCAACGAGAAGACAAAACTGGTAACGATCCAGAGATCTAAGGGCTATGCCACCAGACCAACTCTTTCCGTAGCCAGAATTGGGGAACTGATTTCCTTTATCAAGAGCATCAAGCCGGAAGTGATCTGCATGGTAGATAACTGCTACGGTGAGTTCGTAGAGACCATCGAGCCAACCGATGTGGGAGCAGATATGATCGTCGGTTCCCTGATCAAAAACCCAGGCGGTGGTTTAGCGCCTATTGGCGGCTATATCGTAGGACGGAAAGACTGCATCGAGCGTGCGGCATACCGTTTAAGCGCTCCTGGACTTGGCAAAGAAGTAGGCGCAAGCTTAGGACTGAACCAGTCCTTTTACCAGGGATTCTTCCTGGCTCCGACAGTTGTTGCAGGTGCATTAAAGGGTGCGGTCTTCGCAGCCAATATCTACGAGAAGCTGGGCTTTGACGTGATCCCAAATGGAACCGAGTCCCGTCATGACATCATCCAGGCGATCACCTTCGGAAAACCGGAAGGTGTGATCGCATTCTGCCAGGGTATCCAGGCAGCTGCTCCGGTAGACAGCTATGTAGCTCCGGAACCATGGGATATGCCGGGTTATGATGCGCCGGTTATCATGGCAGCAGGTGCTTTTGTACAGGGTTCTTCCATTGAGTTAAGCGCTGATGGACCGATCAAACCTCCATATGCCGTTTATTTTCAGGGAGGCCTGACCTGGTATCATGCAAAACTGGGAATTCTGATGTCTTTACAGAAACTGGTAGACGCAGGAATGGTGGACATGTTAAAATAAACCTGTCTGGAGTTCGTCGTATGGGGAGTTACGGGAAAGGACAGACATGGAGAAACAGACCATGAAAGAGATCCCGGTCAATGACCGGCCATACGAAAGATGTATCAAACAGGGTCCGGAGGCTTTAAGTGATGAGGAGCTGCTGTCCGTGATCATACGGACCGGCAGCAGGAAGGCCAATTCCTTAGAGACCGCCCGGCAGATTCTGAGACTGAATTATCCCCAGGATGGTATCCTGGGACTATGCCACTTAACACTTCCGGAATTAAAAGAGGTGGAGGGGATCGGTGATGTAAAAGGCATCCAGCTTCTGTGCATCGGGGAATTGTCCCGGCGGATCAGCAGAAGATTTGTCATGTCGGAGATCACCCGGTTCCAGAACCCGGAAGAAGTGGTGAATTACTATATGGAAGAGATGCGCCACATGGAGCAGGAGCAGCTTCATGTGATGCTGACAGATAATAAACAGGGAATGATACGGGATGTGCTGATTTCCAAGGGAACCGTCAACGCCTCCATCGTATCGCCGAGAGAAATTTTGATTGAAGCACTGAGATACCGGGCAGTGGGGATGATCATGGTACATAACCATCCCAGCGGTGATCCGACACCCAGCCGGGAGGACTGTTCCATTACCCAGAGGGTGAAGGAGGCGGGAAAACTGGTGGGTATCCAGCTGCTGGATCACATTGTCATTGGAGACGGGTCATACAGCAGTTTTAAAAAAGAAGGAATGTTATAGCACATGGAATCAAAATATACGCGTTATTTATTAATCGGACTGACAGTGTTCTGTATCGCCCTCATCGGAATTACATCCTTTTCTGATGGGTGGCTGGCACCTCTCAGGACAGGAGTGGGATATTTTCTGATCCCGATCCAGTCCGGAGTCAATAAGGTTGGTATTACCATTTATGACGAACTGACAGATTACGCCAGCTTAAAATCTGCCCTGGATGAGAACAAAAAACTTCAGGAGGAAGTTGCCCAGTTAACGGAGGAGAACAATCGTCTGGTTTCGGACCAGTTTGAACTGCGGAGATTGCGGGAGCTGTATAACCTGGATCAGGAGTATCTACAGTATGAGAAGACAGCAGCCAGAGTCATTGCCAAGGACTCTGGAGACTGGTTTCAGGTATTCCGTGTGGATAAAGGTTCAGCAGATGGAGTGGAAGTGGGCAGCAATGTGATGGCAGGCGGAGGTCTGGTGGGTATCGTTACAGATGTAGGCGCCCATTACGCCACAGTCCGTTCCATCATCGATGATTCCAGCCGTGTCAGTTCGATGGCTGTCCAGTCCGGAGATACCTGTATCGTTGCAGGAGACCTGACCCTCTATGAAGAAGGACGGCTTCGTATTACCAATATCCAGAAGGATGCCGATGTAAAAGAAGGGGATCGGATCGTAACCTCGAACATCAGTTCCAAGTTTTTGCCAGGAATTCTCATTGGCTACGCTTCCGACATCACCCTGGACAGTAATCAGCTTACCAGTTCCGGTTATCTGGTTCCGGTGGTTTCTTTCCGTAATCTTCAGGAAGTGCTGATCATCACCCAGGTAAAAGAGACAGGAGATCAGGTGGGACAATGACCATGAACATGAGAATCAAACGGGCAGGGATCAATCTATGTCTGATGATCCTTGCGTTTACCATCCAGAATTGTGTGTTCCCGTTGATGCCATTTCTGACGGCAACGCCGAATCTGCTTCTGATCCTGACATTTTCCTTTGGTTTTATTGAGGGAAAGCAGGCAGGTATGTTTTACGGTGTTCTGGCGGGAATCCTGCTGGACCTGTTTTACAGCGGACCTTTTGGATTTTACACGTTGTTTTACATTTATGTAGGATATCTGAACGGAATCTGTACCAAATATTATTATGAAGATTATATTACCCTTCCGCTGATCTTAAGCCTGGTCAACGAACTGGCATACAATCTGTACATCTATGTGTTCCGTTTTCTGATCCGCGGAAGACTGAATATTCTGTATTATTTAAGAGAACTGATGATCCCAGAGATCATTTTTACTGTTGTGACCACTTTGTTTCTCTACCGCCTGATCCTGTTTATCAACCGGTGGCTGAAACGTATGGAAAATAGGAGAGATACGACCATTGTTTAGAGACATTTTAGAAATTCTGCAGGAAACAGTAAAAAAAATCGCAGGTTCCAGGGTATTTGCCCTGGCAGTCATCTTTACCCTGATGTTTTTTGGACTGATCGGCAAATTGTTCAATATGCAGATCATAAACGGCGAACAGTATCTGACCCAGTATGTGTCCAAAACCTTGCAGACGGTCTATACCCCTGGAACCAGAGGCAATATTTATGACCGCAATGGCAATGTGCTGGCGCACAATGAACTGGCTTATGCGGTAACCGTCCAGGATACTGGTGCATACCGGAAAAACCAGGATAAAAACCTGATGCTTCTCAATCTGATCCGGGTGCTGGAAAAACATGGAGAGACGGTAGAAGGAAAACTGGAGATCACCATTGATCAGAATGGGGATATGGTGTTTACAGCGTCTTCAGAAGCAGCGAGGAAACGTTTCCTTCGGGACTATTACGGTCTGACCTCGGTAGATAAGCTGGATGATCCGGACGGGAAATATCCATCCAATGTTTCAGCCAGAGATATTTTTGAGCAGCTGAAGGATGAAAAGCATTATGACATAAAACGGCTGAAGGACGAGAAAGGCAATCCGATCGTTCTGACGGATGAAGAGGCCTTAGCCATTGCCAACATCCGGTATACGATGTCTCTGACGGACTATCAGAAATATAAGAGCACAACCGTAGCTACCAATGTTTCTGAAGAGACAGTGGCGGAGATCGAGGAGAGTGTGGCAGAGCTTCAAGGTGTTGGAATTGAAGAATCCACCATCCGTGTTTATGATGACAGTATTTATTTTGCCCCGATCATCGGCTATACCGGAAAAGTCCAGTCTGACCAGCTGGAGGAACTGAAAAAATTAGATGAAAATTATGAAGTGACTGATATCGTAGGACGTATCGGTATTGAGGAAGCCTTAGAGCAGGAACTGCAGGGAAAAAAGGGCGTACAGAATCTGTACGTGGACAGCCGCGGCCGGATACTGAAAGAAGATGAAAATGGAACCGAGCCGGTGGCAGGCAATGATGTCTATCTGACCATCGATGCGGATCTCCAGAAAGGAATCTATCATCTGTTAGAGAGACAGCTGGCTGGTATTTTGACGGAGCGTCTGGTAAACCGTGATGTGACGGAACTGGAAAACCAGGATTCCAGTAAGAAGAAGATCCCGATCAAGGATGCGTATTATCAGCTGATCAATAACAACGTACTTTCTTTAAAACATATGGAATCGGAAGAAGCTGGTGCCATCGAACAGCAGATCCATCAGAAATTTCTTTCTTCCAGAGAACAGATCATGAAAGAACTGGAAAGCCAGTTGTATAATCCGAATGCCCCGTCCATGGCGGAGCTGCCGGAGGATCAGAAGGCTTACATGCAGTATATTTACAGTTACCTGTCAGATTCTACTGTTGGGATCATCCAGAGGGACAAGATTGACAGCTCCAGTCCGGAAGCGGAGAACTGGAAAAATGAAACCATCAGTCTCAGGGATTATCTTTACAGCGGTATTTCCAATAACTGGATCGATACGACGAAGCTGGAGGTGTCCAGCAGATATTCCAGTGCGGATGACAGCTACGATGCCATTGTACGGTATATTCTGGACCATTTAAAGGATGACACGAAATTTACCAAGAGGATTTACCGTTATCTGATCAATCAGGGAGTAGTGACCGGACGGGAACTTTGTCTGGCACTTTATTCCCAGGGGGTATTCCCATATGATGAGCAGCAGGTTTCTCTGCTGACAGGCAACGGAGAAAATTATGCGTATTCATTTATGATCGATAAGATCTCCAAGATCGAATTGACACCGGCCCAGCTGGCTCTGGATCCATGTACGGCAGGATGTACGGTGACAGATGTCAATACAGGAGAGATCCGGGCGCTGGTTACCTATCCAAGTTATGACAACAACATGCTTTCTGGTACGGTAGATGCGGCTTATTACAGTAAGTTAAATGATGACCTGTCCCTTCCGCTCTATAACAATGCCACGCAGGCACGAAAAGCACCAGGTTCTACATTTAAGCCAATTACAGCCATTGCTGCTCTGGAAGAGGGTGTGATCTCCCTGGGAGAAACTGTAGAGTGTACCGGTATTTATGAGGAAGTGTCCCCGTCTATCAAATGTTGGATTTATCCTGGGCGTCATGGACATCTGACGGTATCAGGCGGAATCCAGAACTCCTGTAACTACTTTTTTGCAGAGATGGCACACCGGCTTTCCACAGATGAAAATGGTGTGTATTCGACGGACAGGGGTATCCGGACGATCCAGAAATATGCGACCATGTTTGGTCTGGATCACAAATCCGGCATTGAAATTTCTGAAAATGATCCGAAGCTGACGACGGAAGACCCGGAGCGTTCTGCGATGGGACAGGGTACCAACTCCTACACCAATGTGCAGCTTTCCAGATATGTTTCCGCTCTGGCTAACCGGGGAAATGTTTATGAGTTAAGTCTGGTTGACAAGGTGATGACTTCTGATGGCAGGGTAGTCCGTGAGCATCAGACGGAGCTTTCCAGTCAGGTAGAGGTGGCAGACAGTACCTGGGATGCAGTACAGACTGGCATGAGGGCCGTAGTATCGGAAGGTTCTGCAAAGGATATCTTTAAAGATCTGGAAGTAGAGATCGCAGGTAAGACAGGTACTGCACAGGAGAACAGCCGTGCGAACCATGCGTGGTTTATTTCCTATGGACCATATACCAACCCGGAGATCAGTGTGACGGTCAATATCCCTTATGGATATACTTCCTCTAACGCCGCGGCAGTAGCTAAAAATGTATACCGTCTGTATTATGGATATACATCCCTGGATGAGATCCTGAATGCAGGAGCGTTGAGAGCAAGCAACGTCGTGATCGGCGATTAAAAAAATTAAAGAAGGTGATCGGTCATGAAAAACACCGTAGTCATTAAAGGAAATAAATCTGGTATGACGGTAATCTTGGATCCAGAAGCAGCGTATGAGACGCTGCTTCTGGACATTGCCGCCAAGTTTGAAGAGAGCGCCAGATTCTGGGGATCTGTACAGATGACGCTGACTTTGGCGGGGCGTCCCCTGACCCCGGAACAGGAATTTGAGATCGTCAATGTGATCACAGAGCATTCCCAGATCGAGATTTTGTGCCTGGTAGATCAGGATATAAACCGGATCCGCCGGTGTGAAAGAGCACTGAAAAACCGTCTGATGGAGCTGTCTTCCAACACTGGTCAGTTTTTTCGCGGTAATTTAAAAGCAGGGGAATTACTGGAAACAGAGACCAGTCTTGTAGTGATCGGTGATGTGGAAAAAGGCGCAAGAATTATTTCCAAGGGGAACGTGGTGATCCTCGGAGATCTGCATGGCAGTGTGACTGCAGGCGCCTCCGGCAACGAAAAGACAGTGATCGTTGCCCTGGATATGGCTCCCCAGCAGCTGAAGATCAGTGAAGTACAGGCGGTTTACCCGGAAAAGGGAAAACGTTTAGGCAAGGGACCATCTATTGCTTATGTGGAGAATCAAGGCATCTGTGTGAAAAATACTAAAAAAAATATATTTGACCTATTTAAATATAATTAATACTGGAAATATTAGAAAATATAGAGTAAAATATTTGGTGGTAAGAATTTATTGCAGGAGGATGGAACTATGAGTGAAGTCATTGTGATTACCTCCGGAAAAGGCGGGGTGGGCAAAACCACAACCTCGGCAAACATTGGAACAGGACTGGCTATATTAGGTAGAAGAGTTGTGATGATCGATACGGACATCGGGCTTCGGAATCTGGATGTGGTCATGGGACTGGAGAACCGGATCGTATATAATCTGGTAGATGTGGTCGAGGGAAACTGCAGGATGAAGCAGGCCCTGATCAGAGACAAAAGATACCCAAACCTTTCTTTACTTCCGTCTGCACAGACGAGAGATAAATCAGCAGTAAATCCTGAACAGATGATAAAACTGATCGATGATCTGCGGGATGAGTTTGACTACATTCTGTTAGACTGTCCGGCCGGAATCGAGCAGGGATTTAAGAATGCCATTGCAGGAGCAGACCGGGCGCTGGTTGTGACCACACCGGAGGTATCAGCCATCCGTGATGCAGACCGGATCATCGGATTGTTGGAGAACCAGGAGATAAGGGATATCCAGCTGATCGTTAACCGTGTCCGTATGGATATGGTCCGAAGAGGCGATATGATGTCTGTGGATGATGTGATGGATATTTTAGCAATTCCTCTTATGGGAACGATACCAGATGATGAGGCGATCGTGATTTCCACCAACCAGGGAGAACCTCTGGCAGGTACGAATACGCCATCCGGACAAGCATATCTGGACATCAGCAGGCGGATCATGGGAGAGGAGATCCCTATGTATGCACCGCGGCAGAACCGGACTTTTTTTGCACGGCTTTCAGGACTTTTAAAGCGTGCATAGGAGGGCGGCCATGAAGCGAGAACCAGGTGTACCTATGAAACGGTCCGGGGAGATCGCCATCCGGCGGCTGAAATTACTGCTTGTAGCAGATAAAGCAGACTGTTCACCGGAACTGATCGAGATGATCCGGCGTGATATCTGTGCTGCTTTGTCAAAGTACATGGATGTGGATGCAGCAAGGATGGAGATTGCCGTAAAACATCAGGAGGACACCTCCTCAGAACGATATACAACAACCCTTTACGCAAAGTTACCAGTACACAGCATGAGATTGAAGGGATTTTTTTAACAATGCTTTTTGATTACAACTTTAAAAGATACAATTTCCGGATCCTGATCTATGTGATCCTGCTTAGTGGGATCGGAGTTATGGCAATCTGGAGCGCGACAAACCAGGACCGTTCCATGATTGCAAAACAGATTTTTGGTATTATTTTAGGACTGATCCTTGCGATCTGTCTTTCCCTGGTCGATTATACCAGGCTCCTTTCCTTACATGTTTTGATTTATGGAGCCTGCGTGGTGTTTCTGGCTGCAGTACTTCTTATGGGACGGACTGCCGGTGGAGCGACCAGATGGCTGATTCTTCCAGTGATCGGAGCGATTCAGCCAGCAGAATTTGTAAAAATCGGACTGATCCTGTTCTTTTCCTGGTATTTTCAAAGATATCAGGAAAAGATCAATCAGCCCATTACCCTGGCAGTTGGAGCTGCACTGTTCGCACTTCCTGCCTTTATGATTTTGGAGCAGCCGAACCTTTCCACAACTCTGGTTACTACGGTGATCATTGCGTCGGTTGTATTTTGTTCCGGTGTCAGTTACAAGTGGATTTTAGGAGTTCTGGCAGTGCTGTTTCCCCTTGGAGCGGTGTTTGTATACATGCTCCAGTATGAGATGATTCCATTTTTGAGGGGATATCAGGCAACACGAATTTTAGCCTGGATCAACCCAAAGGAGTATTCCGCTGCTTACTGGCAGCAGGAGAATTCCATTATGGCCATTGGCTCCGGACAGCTCTGGGGCAAAGGTCTAAACAATACAGAGATCGCCTCTGTCAAGAATGGTAATTTTCTGTCGGAGGAACAGACGGATTTTATTTTTGCGATAATCGGAGAAGAGATGGGATTTGTCGGCGCGATGATCGTGATCGCCCTGTTTCTTCTTTTGGTTTATGAATGCCTGATGATGGCGTACCGGGCCAAGGATCTTTCTGGAAGACTGATCTGTACAGGCATGGCAACACTTCTGGCTTTCCAGAGCTTTGCCAATATTGCAGTAGCAACCGCGATATTTCCGAACACAGGCTTGCCGCTTCCATTTGTCAGTTACGGAGTCAGTTCTCTGCTGAGTCTGTATATCGGTATCGGAGTCGTGTTGAATGTTGGATTGCAACGCAGATATAGTAACGAATGGTAATGATTCAGTACCTTCATACGAACGAATAAAGGAGGAAGATATATGAACGTTGGTTTAATCGCTCATGAATCAAAGAAAAAACTGATGCAGAATTTCTGCATTGCGTATAGGGGAATCCTCAGCAAACACTCACTTTATGCGACAGGAACCACAGGAAGACTGATCGAGGAGGTCACCAATCTTAATGTGCACAAGTATCTATCCGGTCATTTGGGTGGAGAACAGCAGATGTGTACAGACATTGAACAGGATCAGCTGGATCTGGTGATTTTTCTGAGGGAGCCAATTGCTCCAAACCGTATGGATCCGGATGGAAGAGGAATTATCCGCATGTGTGATGCACACAATATTCCGGTAGCTACCAACCTGGCAACTGCGGAGCTTCTGATCAAGGCGTTAGAGCGCGGTGATCTGGAGTGGCGTGAGATGTACAAATAGGTGTCAGTATGAAGAAAAAAACGATATACAAGATTGCCTGCTGTCTCACGGCAGGCTTTCTGTTATGCAGCTGTGGAAAAAAGGAAGAAGCTCTGGATCGTCCATACTCATTTACAGAACGCAGTTTTCCTGTGGAACTGACTGATTCCACAGATGGATATGCATCTTTATTTGCCAGCGATCTGTGCGTAGTTACGGATGAGAGCCAGTATTCGCCTTCCGATACTACATCAGAGGCGGCTGGCTTGTTTGATATTACAGATGGGCAGGTTATGTACAGCAAAAATGCCTTTGAGCGGTTATATCCGGCCAGTATTACCAAGGTTATGACAGCGTTGATCGCGATCAAATATGGTGATCTGACAGATACGGTCACGGTTACAGAGGATGCAGTGATCACAGAAGCAGGTGCGACGCTTGCCGGGATTCATCCGGGAGACCAGCTTACCATGGAGCAGCTTTTATATGGTCTGATGCTTCCGTCCGGCAACGATGCAGGAGCGGCCATTGCGGTACATATGGCTGGAAGTATTGATGCGTTTGCTGAACTGATGAACCGGGAAGCCCAGAAACTGGGGGCGACAGGAACTCATTTTATGAATCCACATGGTCTGACCAATGCGGATCATTATACGACGGCCTATGATCTGTATCTGATTTTTAACGAGGCATTAAAGCAGCCGGAATTCCGGAAAGTGACGGGAACCACTTCCTATACAGCAGATTATACCGATGGAAGCGGCAGTCCGGTTTCGACTACCTGGGAGGGTGGAAACTGGTATATGGTAGGTCAGAGACAGACTCCGGATGGACTGACTGTATTTTCAGGAAAAACAGGTACTACATCAGCAGCAGGATTCTGCCTGATCATGGCTTCCAGGGACCAGAAAGAGAAGGAATATATCTCTGTTGTCTTAAAAGCGCCAAGCCGTCCGGGACTGTATGACAATATGACAAATATAATTTCCAAAATTGTCGATTAGTGATTGATTTTTCAATAAATTTATACTATAATTATGACAAATCAATTAGACTTTTTATACAAAACCAATAAACTTAAGGAGGGCGTTAACTATGGTGCAGATTATAGCTGGAAAAAAAGGAAAAGGTAAGACAAAACATCTGCTTGATAAGGCTAATGCAGCGATTACAGAGGCAAAGGGATCGATCGTATACTTAGATAAGAGTTCCAAGCACATGTATGAGTTAAGCAACAAGATTCGTCTGATTAATGTAAAAGGATTTGATGTAACAGATAGTTCAGGGTTTATTGGTTTTATTTCTGGAATTATTTCCCAGGATCATGATCTGGAAGTGATGTTCCTGGACAGCTTCTTAAAACTGGCATGTCTGGAGGGACTGGATATTTCTGAGACGATCTCCAGACTGGAAGATATCAGTGAGAAATATCATGTAACATTCGTATTGAGCGTATCTATGGATGCAGATGAGCTTCCAGAGGATGTAAAGAAGGATGTTATCATTTCCTTATAATTTTTACAAAATACATAATGATTGATTTCGAACGAAGATGATCATAAAGTGCCGCAGGATAAGAGATTCTATCATAGAATTTCAGCCTGCGGCATTTTTGATCTGTGTCTTTCTTACTCTTGAACTTTTGAGGGATAGCACGTATAATGGATAAGACGTAAAAGAAAAGGAGGTCGCCTCCTATGGCAAAGAAACCTCAGAAGGTCGTAAGGTACCCAAGAAGCAGTCAGCGGGGACTCAGGGCTTTTATCAGGAATATTAATATTGGAAAACTGATCTTTCTGGTCATTTTTATCTATATGTTATTCAGCGTTTATACCTATTGGTCGAGGGAGAAGATACAGCCTTATGAAGTGACCGAAGGCGCCATTGTGAATGACAGGAATTACACAGGCATTATATTAAGAAAAGAGACAACCCAATATCTGGACACTTCGGGATATGTGAATTATTATGTGCGGGAAGGACGAAGAGTTGCGGTTGGAACCAGTATCTGTTCTGTGGATGAGACGGGAAGCCTGGCACAGCAGCTGGAAGAGATGGGACAGGGACAGTCAGTGCTGTCGGATTCGGATCTGGCAGAGATTAAAAAATCCCTGACCTCTTATAGTCTGGCATATAATGACAACCGTTTTGGTAATGTTTATGATGTGGAATATTCTCTGGAATCTCTGGTTATGGAATATTCTAATTTCGGTGCGATGAGCCAGGGAGAAGATCTGGCAGAGAAGCTGGGAGGCAATTTTAAGCAGTTGAAAGCACCGGTCAGTGGAATTGTTTCTTATGCAGTGGATTCTTATGAGAATCTGGATGAAACCTCCATTAACGCAGATGTATTTGACCGGACCGGTTATTCCAGATTGACGATCAAGACCGGACAGCCTGCGGAGACCGGAACACCGGCTTACAAGGTGATCACCGATGATACCTGGTCAGTGGTATTTCCTCTGGGAGAGGAGGATCTGGCACAGTTTGGGGACCAGACCAGTCTGAAGATTAATTTTCCAAGTGAAAATCTGACTATGAATGGCGCATTTTCTGTTCTTACAGGAACGGATGGAAAAACCTATGGAAAATTGGATTTTAAACGATTTATGATTCAGTTTGAAGCAGATCGGTATGTGGATTTTGAAGTGGTCACAGAAGAGGTAAAGGGATTAAAAATTCCATTAAGCTCTGTTGCCAGCAAAGATTTTTACCGTGTCCCGGCAGAATATTTAACCACCGGTGGCGATGGCAATGATTCAGGATTCAATAAAGAAGTGTATTCTGATCAGGGAACCTCGATCGTGTTCGTTCCTGCAACGATTTATTATTCAGATGAAGAATCCTGTTATATCGATATGGGAGAAGAGGAAGGAATCCATGCAGGAGACTATCTGATAAAACCGGGATCTCAGGATCGGTATCAGGTGGGGCAGACTGGATCGCTGCAGGGAGTTTATAATATCAATAAGGGTTATTCCGTATTTCGTCAGATAGAGATTCTGGCAGAGAATAACGAGTTTTATATTGTACAGAAAGGAACCAGATATGGTCTGAACGTTTATGATCATATCATTCTGGACGCAGACGCCGTAGAAGGCGAAGGTGTATTAGTATATCAGTAAGGAGAGAGATTGCATGGTTGCCAGACAATATGATGAGATAAAAAAACGTGTAGAAGCGGCCTGCCTGCGGGTGGGAAGAAAACCGGAAGAAGTGACTTTGATCGCTGTCAGCAAGACAAAACCAGTGGAGATGCTTCGGGAAGCTTACGAAGCTGGAGCCAGAGACTTTGGAGAGAATAAGGTACAAGAGATTCTGACCAAAGAGCCAGAGCTTCCGGAGGATATCCGATGGCATATGATCGGCCATCTGCAGACCAATAAGGTGCGGCAGATCGTAGGAAAGACCTGTCTGATTCATTCAGTAGATTCCCTGCATCTTGCAGAGACGATCCACAAGGAATCAGTGAAAAAAGGAATCGTGACCCAGATTCTTCTGGAGGTCAATGTGGCAGAAGAGGAAAGTAAGTTCGGTTTTCATGCAGAAGAAGTGGAAAATGCCTTAAAACAGATCCAGGAGCTTCCTGGAGTCTGTGTCCGGGGCCTGATGACCATTGCGCCATTTGTGGACAATTCCGAAGATAATCGCCCTGTTTTTCAAAAATTAAATAAATTATATGTTGACATGAAAAGTAAAAACATTGATAATGGTACTATGAATATTCTGTCCATGGGTATGACTGGAGACTTTGAAGTTGCAATAGAGGAAGGTGCAACCATGGTCAGGGTAGGCACCGGAATCTTTGGTGCAAGATAGTAAGATGGGAGATTAGAAATGGGCGTTTTTGGAAAAATTATGGATAGCCTGCGGTTAAGCGACAACGAGGATGATGATTACTTCCTGGATGACGATTATGAAGATGAGAAACCGGAGAAGAAAAGCTTTTTCGGTAAAAAAGATAAAGAGCTGGATGATGATTATGGCTATGACGAGCCGGACGAGCCAGTGTCCAAGCCAAGATTTTTAGGCAGATCCTCTAATAAGGTAGTTCCGATGAAACGCGGCGGCATGGAAGTGACGATGGTAAAACCAACCTCCATGAATGATTCCCAGGAGATCTGTCAGTACCTGCTGGCTGGTAAGGCAGTGGTACTGAATATGGAAGGACTGAACATGGAAGTAGCGCAGCGGATCATTGATTTCGCTTCCGGAGCAACGTATTCCATGAATGGTAATCTGCAGAAGATTTCCAACAGTATTTTTATTGCAACGCCGGAATCAGTTGAGCTGTCTGGAGATTTTCAGGAACTGATCAGTGGAGGCGCGGCCTCTTTTTCAGGCATGGGAATGCGCATTTGATAAATGTGAGAAATATTACGAGAATAAACAGTGAAGGAGCAGACGGTTGGGTCAGATAAACCGTTTGCTTTTTCATATGATGATATTTGAGTCAAAAGTTTTCCGGAAAACAGGAGGAGATTATGGAGAGACGAATGACAGTCCATCAGGATGGGAATCCGATTTATGATATTGTGATGAGTGATTCCTTTGGTTCCTTGGCGACGGAGGCTGCAAAGCTTGCGGTTGAAGGACGCCGGATCTGCATTGTGACAGATTCTACAGTAGCAGGGCTGTATCTGGAAGAGGTGAGGGAACGCTTGGCCGGATGCTGCAAAGAGGTTGTGACTTTTGTATTTCCAGCAGGTGAGGAAAATAAGAATCTAAAGACGGTCCAGGCGCTGTATGAGACACTGATCCTGAATCATCTGGACAGAAAAGATCTTCTGGTGGCCCTTGGCGGCGGTGTAGTAGGCGATCTGTGTGGTTATGCGGCGGCAACCTATCTGCGCGGTGTGTCATTTATCCAGATACCGACCACGCTTTTATCCCAGGTGGACAGCAGCATTGGAGGAAAGACAGGCGTAGATTTTGATGCGTATAAAAATATGGTAGGCGCATTTCACATGCCCAGGCTGGTATATACAAATGTGAAAACTCTGACGACTCTTTCACAGGAACAGTTTTCCTCTGGAATGGGTGAGATCATCAAGCACGGGCTGATCAAAGATGCTGCTTACTATCAGTGGCTGAAAGACAACCGGGAGAAGATCATGGCGAGAGATTTAGAAGCATGTGCAGACATGATCGAACGAAGCGATGAGATCAAACGTGAAGTTGTTGAGAAAGATCCGACTGAGCAGGGAGACCGTGCACTTTTGAACTTTGGGCATACACTGGGCCATGCCATTGAAAAATTAAAGAATTTCCAGATGCTTCACGGTCACTGTGTTGGTGTTGGCTGTATCGCAGCGGCAGCAATTTCCCAAAAACGAGGCTATCTGACGGAGGCACAGGTACAGGATATCCGGGAAACCATGAAAGCATTTCAGGTGGAGGAAAAGGTCTCAGGTGTTGATCCGGCACAAGTGATCGCTGCAACGAAAAATGATAAAAAGATGGATGGCAATACCATCAAATTTATTCTTCTGAAAGAGATCGGCTCCGCTTATGTGGATCGTCAGGTGACAGAAGAGGAGATGAAACTGGGACTGGAAGCAGTTCTGGAGTAAGGAGAATTTCATATATGAATCAGAAAATAAAAGCGGTTCTGGGTTTTCTGGTGTCCGGAGCAGTTCTGACTGCCATCGATCAGTGGACCAAGAGCCTGGCGGTAGCAGGTTTAAAAGGAAAAGAGCCATTTGTGATCTGGAAGGGAGTATTTGAACTTTTATATTCCGAGAACCGGGGCGCAGCATTTGGCGTCCTTCAGGGAAAACATGGATTTTTCTTCCTGGTAGCGGCTTGTGTGTTTGTGGCAGCTCTTTATGTGACCTGGAAGCTTCCTGATGAAAAGAAATTTGTCCCACTGCGGATCTGTATCACTTTGATTACGGCAGGGGCAGCAGGCAATCTGATCGACCGGGTGGTTCAGGGCTATGTGGTGGATTTTTTGTACTTCATTTTGATTGATTTTCCAATCTTTAATGTGGCAGACTGCTATGTTACCGTAGCGACAGCGGTTCTTTTAATCCTTCTGATGAAGGTTTACAGTGATGAGGATCTGGCGGTTCTGTGGCAGAAGAGAAAGGAGTCCTAGGTGAAGCAGCATTATATGGTATCAGAGGAACAGGAGGATCTGCGGATTGACCGCTATCTGTCAGAAGCCTGCGAAGAACTGTCCCGTTCCTATATTCAGAAACTGTTAAAAAACCAGGATGTGTTAGTGAATGGCGGTCCGGTAAAGGCCAGTTACAAGGTGGCCGCAGGTGACCAGATCGAAGTGGATGTGCCAGAGGCAGTGGAGCCGGAAATTGTGGCGGAAGAGATGGATTTAGACATTCTTTATGAGGATCAGGATGTGATCCTGGTCAATAAGCCGAAGGGAATGGTTGTGCATCCGGCAGCCGGACATTACACGGGAACTCTGGTCAATGGATTGATGGCCCATTGCAGGGATGAGCTTTCCGGTATTAATGGTGTTATGCGTCCGGGGATCGTCCACCGGATCGATATGGACACCACCGGAGTTCTGATCGTATGCAAAAATGATTTTGCCCATAATTCCATTGCAGCCCAGTTAAAAGAGCATTCGATTACCAGAAAGTACCGGGCTATTGTTTATGGTGTGATCAAAGAAGATGAGGGAACTGTGGACGCACCGATTGGCAGACATCCGGTTGACCGGAAAAAAATGAGTATTAATGAAAAAAATGGACGGCACGCGGTGACTCATTACCGGGTATTAAAGCGTTTTTCTAAATATACCTACATCGAGTGCCAGTTAGAAACCGGAAGAACGCATCAGATCCGCGTTCATATGGCCAGCATCCATCATCCTCTTGTGGGAGATACGGTTTATGGACCGGAGAAAAGTCCTTTCCATCTGCAGGGGCAGACCCTTCATGCAGGTGTGCTAGGTTTTATCCATCCAAGAACCGGGGAATACATGGAATTTACAGCTCCATTGCCGCAGTATTTCACAGAGCTTTTGCAGAAATTAGAAAATATATAAATATTTATATACTTTTTTCTTATTTTGTTGTATAATAAGTTCAAGAAGAAAAATTGTATGACAATATATTCCGAAGGGAGAGGATCATATGAGCAACTTAGTAATTACAATCGGAAGACAGTGTGGAAGTAGAGGTAAGACGATCGGCAAGAAGGTTGCAGAAGCTTTAGGTGTGAAGTGCTATGATAAGGAACTTCTGACAGAAGCAGCAAAGCACAGTGGCCTTTGCGAGGAACTGTTCGAGACCCATGATGAGAAGCCAACTAACAGCTTTTTATACTCCCTGGTGATGGATACCTATTCTTTGGGCTATACGACATCTGCATACATGGATATGCCGATCAATCATAAGATTTTCCTGGCACAGTTCGACACGATCAAGAAACTGGCAGATCAGGAGTCCTGCGTGATCGTAGGACGCTGCGCGGACTACGCGTTAGCAGACTATCCGGAGACGGTTTCTGTGTTTATCTGTGCTGATGAGGCTGATAAGATTGAACGCATTAAAGAACTTCATAATGTAAATGATGCAAAGGCAAGAGACATTATGATCAAGCTGGATAAGAAGCGTTCCAGCTATTATAATTATTATGCAAGCAAACGCTGGGGTGATTCCAGAAGCTATGACCTGTGTATCAACAGTAGTGCTGTCGGCATTGATGGAGCAGTGAAGATCATTCTTGAATTTGCGAAATTAAAGCAGGAGCAGAACAAGGCAAAAGCAGCAAAGCCGGAAGAGAAAAAAGAATCATAACTATGAGGGGATGAAGCGTTATATAGCATCAAAAGCTTTTGACCCCAACATCAAAATCATAAGAGGCACGCGCGGAGCCATGTGAGAATAAAACATGGCTCCGTTTTTTATATCCTATTGTTCTTTCTATTTTCTTTTAACGAAATTTTAAGTTTTGAGCTCTGTATTTTGCGCTCATTCTATGATATATTGTAACATGGTATTTTTTACATGAAATGAAAGAAGAGTAGACAGCGTGTTAATGATCGATCAGGAGAATATAAGAAAAGCCATCCGTCAGTATCGGGACAGATGGAGAACATTTCGATATTGGACGGTAGTAGAAATTGCGGTTATGACTGCAGCAGGTATCGGTTGTGTTGGTCTTTCAGCTAATGAGGACTGGCATTTTTATTATGAGGGAACAGCAGAACAGGCTCAGACAGTGACCGTGCCAGTGGAAACGACTGAAGAAGAGCCGGAAGTTTTTGTGACAGTGACAACAGAGGATCCGGAGACAGTAAATGAAGAAGAGGAGGAACCGGAGCCATCGGCACTCCGCATGAATATGGCGGGATATTTCCCAGATGGGGCGGATGGAGCCGATGCCATGAATTCTTATGCAGGTAAGGCATTTACGAAGCTTTCAGAAAAGGATGCCAGCTGGATCAAAGAAATCTACGGGATCTCCAAAAGAACGCCGGCAGAGGTAGGAGCGTCAATTGGAAAAAATCTGGATCAGGCGAATTCTACAGATTACTGGAAAGATGTAGTGACCACATTTGTGGATGGTGATGGAACACCGATCAGCGGCTATTCCAATGCCAAGCAGATTTTGTCATTAGCCAGTGTCTATGCATTTTATCAGAGTCCAGAGGATGGACAAGCCTTTTTGGATCATACAGATGCCTTATGGAAGGCTTCACACAGCTATAAGATATCGGTCAGTGATCTCTATTACTGTGATGGCAGTTGTGTGGAAAATGGAAGCCGTGGTCTTCCTGGACTGGAGATGGAAGAGAACCAGGCAGAAGAGACTGGACTTGCTGAAACAGATACGGTTCCCGAAGAAACCACCACAGTATCCAGAGAAGAACTGGAGTCCAAGATGGATGAGGAATCTATGCCGGATCTGCTGGAAAGCGCCAATCCGCTGGAAGCGGCTAAAATGTATGAGATTCTTTATGTGACAGAACCAGAGGAAAGCAATACAGAGAGCAAAGAAAGTTCAGAAGCTGCATCTACAGAAAAAACAGCAGCAGAAAACGTCAGCCAGGAAAATTCACAGAATGGCAGTGAGGCCCAGAGCAGTGTCAAAGAGACAAGAGTTGTAAAAGCAGCCCAGAGCAAGCTCCAATGTCCTGGCCATGTAGATCTTCATACTACCGTATATATTACAGGCTATGATGAAAATAATAATTTATTTGCTGTTGATCCTATTGGAGGCAAAGAAGAGAACCTGAACGAAAATTGGGCTGGATGGGATAAATTCCGTCAGCTTTGTGCAATCCGCCTGGAACAGCAGGACTGGTATGAAGAATATGGTCTGACCGTTTCCACCAGCATGTATGTGAAAAATCCACTTTCTTCATCGGAGATCAAGCGTTATCTGTCCCTGCTTCCATCAGACACTTCGGAAAAGAGAAGAAAAGTTGTGGAAGAAGCCTTAAAATCTGTTGGCTGTATCCCATATTACTGGGGTGGAAAACCATCAACATCCGGTTTGGACGGCAATCATTTCGGGACCATGGTTTCACCAGATAAAAATGGAAGAAACTTAAGAGGACTGGATTGCTCCGGCTGGGTCAGCTGGGTGTACTGGACGGCGCTGGGACAGCATCTGCAGTACGAAAGCACCAGCGGATTGATCTCTCTTGGAAATGCGGTGAAGCGGCAGGACTTAAAACCAGGAGATATTATTTTAAGAACCGGGGATGACAGCCATGTATTTCTGTTCCTGGCATGGACGGATAGCAGTAAGCGCAGCATGTATCTGATCCACGAAACTGGAAATTCAACGAACAATGTCATGGTAGGAACGTATAACATTGACTGGCCATTTTATCGGAATTTGTTAGGAGAGGAGTAAAAAATGGAATATGAAGACGAGTTGGACCGGATGCGCAATCGAAAGCGCAGACCGGCAGTAAGGCAGACAGAAATCAAAAAACAGACCGTTTCCAGACGGTACGCAGAGCAGGAAAAACGTCAGGGCACGCGGAAACGCCAGGAAATGCGTCTGGAATATGAAGATTTTTCCGATGCAAGGCAGGCGAACCGGTCGCGGAAGGCAGTCAATTCAAAGGCGGCAGGCGGTTCTTATATGTCTGGAAGTTCACAGGCAGCGGGCAGAGGAAAACAGGGAAATGGTCAGTCAAAGGTGCATCAGATGGCAGCCCAGAACCGGAAGACGAGAGCCCAGAAAAAAAAGAAAAAGCAGAAAGTAGTTGCAGGGATTTTATTGATTGCTGCGCTGGTGATCGGTCTGATTTTATTTTTTATGAAGAAGAAAGATGACGGTTACTGGACGGTTGCTGTTTTCGGTGTGGACTCCCGTGATGGAAATTTGGAAAAGGATACGCATTCCGATGTAGAGATGATCTGCGTGGTAGATAAAAAAACAGGTGAGATCCGGATATCCTCTGTGTTCCGGGATACCTACATGCAGGTCAGCGCAGAAGGAAAATACCATAAGATCAATCAGGCGTATTTTGATGGCGGACATAAACAGGCGGTGGACGCTCTGGAACGGAACCTGGATCTTCAGATTGATGATTATGCCACCTTTAACTGGAAAGCGGTGGCAGATGCCATTACCATTCTTGGCGGCATTGATATTGATATTTCTGACAGTGAATTTGGATATATTAATGGGTTTATCACGGAAACGGTTAATTCCACAGGCTTAGGTTCCCATCAGCTGGAACATGCGGGTACCAATCATCTGGATGGTGTCCAGGCAGTGGCTTATGCAAGGCTGAGGCTGATGGATACGGATTATAACCGTACTGCCAGACAGCGCCTGGTATTGTCGCTTGCTATGGAAAAAGCAAAACAGGCAGATCCGAAGACCCTGATCACGGTAGTCAACGCTGTTATGCCGGAGATTTCCACCAGCATCGGTGTCAGTGATGTGCTTGCCATGGCCAAAGGAATCAGTAAATACCATATGGGGGAGACAACTGGATTCCCATTTTCCAGAACGGAGAAAAACATTGGTAAGAAGGATTGTGTGATCCCGCTGACATTAGAGAGCAATGTGGTTCAGCTTCATCAGTTTTTGTATCCAGAAGAACCATATTCTCCTTCAGCAACCGTGAAGAAGATCAGTGCGAAGATCGCGTCTGATAGTGGACTAGGAGAAGTGGCGGAAAATGCGCCGGAGGCCAAGGTGGGAAATAACGGTGGAACTGCGGCAAAGGCTCCAGAACCACAGCCGCAGCCACAGGCTCCGGTGGATGTGATAGAGACGGCAGCAGAGACTTCCGCGGAAAATGAGGAAACTGAGACTGCCGAAGGTGAAGAGAGCAGTACGGAAGAAGGTACAGAAGAGGAAACAGAAGAAAATACAAAAGAAAGTACAAAAGAAAACGTAACAGAGAGTGAAAGCGTGGAAGAAACGACGATTTCTCAAAAGCCTGGTCCAACCGAAGAAACGGAAAATCCGGGACCGGCAGGAACAGAAACGGATTCGGAACATGCATTCCCAACTCCTGGCGTTTAAAAGGAGAAGAGCATGAGTCAAAAGCAACCGTCATTATTGGAACGGATGCGGCAGGGGGAAAAACTGACTGCAGCCCAGCAGCTGGAATTGGTAGTGACTTTAAGTATCCCGGCTATTATGGCACAGATCACATCCATCGTGATGCAGTACATCGACGCGTCTATGGTAGGAAGCCTGGGCGCGGACGCATCGGCGTCCATCGGACTGGTGTCCAGCAGTACCTGGCTGTTTGGTGGAATTACAGGGGCGGTGGCATCTGGATTTTCAATACAGGCTGCCCATAAGATTGGAGCTGGAAGAGAGGACGAGGCCAGAAGCATCATGAGACAGTCCCTGCTGACAGGAATTCTTATCAGCTGCGCCCTTCTGGTACTGGGGGTTATGATCAGCGGTCCGCTTCCGGGAGTGTTAGGCGGTGAAATGCAGATCCGTCATGGGGCAACGGTTTATTTCCGGATTTTTGTGTTGTTTCTTCCGGTTTTGCAGATGAACCGTCTGGCGGGAAGTCTGCTTCAGTGCAGTGGAGATATGAAAACTCCAGGAATGTTAAATGTTCTGATGTGTATGTTGGATGTTTTGTTTAATGCAGTGTTGATCTTTCCATCCAGAACGGTAGATTTCCTGGGAATTCACGTGTGGATTCCAGGCGCAGGACTTCAAGTGGCCGGTGCAGCGTTGGGAACCGCATTGGCAGAACTGGTAGTAGCCGGCCTGATGCTGTGGGCGCTGTGTGTCCGTTCTTCCGTGTTCCGGCTGAAAAAAGGAGAGGATTGGGGAATTAAGAGCGAGTGTTTGCAGAAAGCCCTGCGTCTTGGGGGTCCTCTGGCTTTGGAAAACATCCTGACGTGCGGAGCCATGGTTGTAACAACCGCCATTGTGGCGCCATTGGGAACCATTGCAATTGCAGCGAATTCCTTCGCTGTTACAGCAGAGAGCTTATGTTATATGCCTGGATACGGTATTGCGGATGCGGCGGCAACCCTGGTGGGACAGAGCATTGGAGCTGGAGAACGGAATATGGTGCGCAGGTTTACACGGATGACAGTATGGCTTGGTATGGCAGTGATGACACTGACAGGGATTTTTATGTATATGGCTGCGCCCTTTATGATGGGGATCTTAAGCCCGGATACGCAGGTGTGTCAGCTGGGTGTCCAGGTACTGAGAATTGAAGCATTTGCGGAACCCTTGTTTGCAGCTTCCATTGTTGCTTCCGGCGCTTTACGTGGGGCAGGAGATACCTTTATTCCAAGTATCATGAATTTTATCAGTATCTGGTTTGTCAGATTGACACTTTCTGTATTACTTTCAAAAACCTTTGGATTACCGGGGGTGTGGTTTGCCATGTGTGCGGAGCTTTGTTTCCGTGGAATGATTTTTCTGGTGCGGATCTACCGGGAAAAATGGATTCATATATAATTCAAGTGCATTATTTAGAAAAGGAGGCTTTGTGGGCCTCCTTTTGCGTTGCCATGCATCTGCAGGAGCTGTCAACAGCAGATGTTTTGCTGTCTGTGCAGGTTTTGGGTTATACGGTTCCTGTGATCACCAGAGTGCTGGTGCCAGGAATGACGCTCCATGCTCCAGTGTCTGCATTCTGGGTAAATGTGGCAGCAGGAACGGTGATTTCACCAGCGTTGGTGGTGAAAAGCCCGGTTGTCTGATCGTAGGTGTACTGGGTTCCTTCCGCCCAGGCTGTTCCATTGAAGGTAACGGTCAGATCAGAGAGAATCGGGTTAAACTGGTCTGTGATCACGATCAGATCAACCGGATCAGCCGGAACATTCCCTCGGTTTTCGATGACAAAGGTATAGGTTAAAGCTCCGTTTTCCGTAACCGGAACCGGGCTGATGGATTTGGTGATATTTAAGATTGGCTCTGCCAGAGCGGAAATGGTCTCTTCTACAGTGATGGATGAGATTCCGGTACCGGAGATGACAGCCTGATTGGTAATGGTGGAATCAGTAGCAGGAGGCGCAAATTGCGTCAGAGCCGCCTGGTAAATAACCACGGCATTCCCCTGAGCCGGAATGGAAATCCCTTCGATCCGAAGTGGTTCCTGGGAAGCAATAACCGGAGAAGTCTGCAGAACGCCGTTCACATAGTATTTCAGACTGTTCGCAACATACTGGAGTGGGAACAGAGATGTCTCATTGAAAGTATAAGCACCCAGATTGTCCGTTAAGACCAGTCCTGTCAGTGCGGTTGCTCCAGAGTTGACCAGACTGACCACATAGGTGATCACATCATAGGACTCATAAGTTTCAACCACCGCATGCTTGGCAGCAGAGAGAACCTCCAAAATTTCGCCTACTGCGATGTTCGAAGTGGTGATTCGGTTACGATATGCTAATTGAGCCTGATTGGTAAAACGTGCCATAAGAAACTCCTGTATCTTTTTTTATATCATATGCGAAAAAAGGTTTGTCTGACACAGAGGGGAATTTGGTCGAAAGGGTTGATTATTTATCCAAAGTCCAGTATGCTGAAAGAAAAGTGATTGATGATCCAAGAGGAGGGCAACTGATGGAAAAATTTTCTGAAATTGTGTACACAAGACCAGATGCGAAAGCTGCGGAAGCGTCCGCAAGACAATATCTGGAACATTTAAAACAGGCGAAGTCTTATGAAGAGATGAAACGGCTGTTTACAGAGCATGTGAAGGAAAATGAAATGTGGTCTGGAATGCAGACTGTAGCCCATATCCGCAACACCATTGATACAAGGGATGAATTTTATGAGAAAGAAATGCAGTTTTTCCATGAAATGAGTCCAAAGCTGGAACTTTTAGACCAGCAGGCGGAGAAGATCATTCTGGAGTCTCCATACCGGGATCAGTGGGAGGCCGACTATGGCGCATTTGTTCTGAAAAATATGGAAATCAATCAGAAACTTTCAGATGAAGCCATTTTGCAGGATCTGGTGAAGGAAAGTGAATTGTGCCAGAAATATTCTAAAGCGTCTGCAACGGCATCAACCATATTCCGTGGAGAAGAGTGCAATTTCTATGGTCTGCTGAAGCATATGCAGAGTACCGACCGGGATGAACGAAAAGAAGCCATGAAGGCATGGGGAGATCTTTACGAGAAAATTTCCGGAGACCTGGATTCCATTTATGACCAGATGGTGGAACTTCGTGTGGGAATTGCGAAAAAGCTGGGATTTGGGTCTTACATTGAGTTTGTATATTTAAATCGTGGACGCTATGATTATACGGCAAAAGATGTGGAAGTGTTCCGGAAACAGGTACGGGATGTGATTGTGCCGATCTGTTCTAAGATACGTCAGGAGCAGGCAAAACGTCTGGGTGTGGATAAGCTTCACTATTATGATGAGTCTCTGTATTTTGCGGATGGAAATCCAATGCCGCAGGGGAACAAAGACACGTTGGTGAAGAAAGCCCAGCATATGTATCATGAAATCTCCAAAGAAACAGGAGAATTCTTTGACTTTATGGCAGATCATGAATTGTTTGATCTGGAAACAAAACCAGGAAAACGCCAAGGTGGTTATTGTACCTTTATTGAGGGATATAATGCGCCGTTTATTTTCTCTAATTTTAATGGAACTAGTGCAGACGTGGATGTGCTGACCCATGAGGCGGGACATGCGTTTGAAGTGTATACAGCAGCACCTGCCATGCCGATTCCAAGTATGGTATTTCCGACCATGGAGATCGCAGAGATCCATTCCATGAGCATGGAGCATTTTGCTTATCCATGGATGAAGGATTTCTTTGGTGAAAAGGCAGACGATTACTGTTATGCCCATCTGGCAGAGGCATTGGTGAAGATTCCGTATATGGTAGCGGTTGATGAATTTCAGCACCGGGTGTTTGAAAAACCTGCGATGACAGCTAAAGAGCGCAGAGCTGTATGGCACGAGTTAGAAAAAACCTATCTTCCTTGGAGAGATTATGACGGGCATCCATTCCTGGAAGAGGGTGGATTCTGGATGCAGAAACAACATATTTTCCTGTTCCCATTCTATTATATTGATTATGCCCTGGCGCAGATCTGTGCCATCCAGTTCTATGGCAGAGCCAAGAAAGACAGGAAGAAAGCATGGGCAGATTATTATCGTCTCTGCCAGGCAGGTGGAAGCAAGGGATACTTTGATCTGCTAAAGCTGGCAGAATTAGACAATCCATTCCATGAGGGAACGGTAAAGAAGACTGTGGATGGACTACTGGAAGATTTGTTCAAATAGATAAAAAAGTTTACATAATACATATATTTGAAAAAAACGAAAAAAGTCGAAAAATGTTGTTGACATTTGGTCCGGTATTTGCTATTATAATACACGCCCCGTGAGAACGGGGCACGGACTTCTAAAAGAGTTCAAAAATAAATAAAAAAGTTGTTGACAAACAGAACAACATCTGATATACTAAATGA